>ERZ1740062.1-NODE-1-length-329999-cov-15.075531_pt1 | contig 329999 bp, 267 predicted proteins | sample MGYA00581741_ERZ1740062 | MGnify/ENA primary metagenome ERZ1740062 (study PRJEB43018, sample SAMN04849747) | marine metagenome | isolation source: floating plastic debris | place: Pacific Ocean | collected 2008-09-01 | study: EMG produced TPA metagenomics assembly...
CAGAAGTAGATTCAATTCGTCCACAGCTCTGCCAAGAACCGGTGCGGAAACGTCTTTTGTCTACATGTTCTGCTCCTACTTGATTTCCGCCAGCGAGCAATTGTTTTACCTGAGATACTATCTCTGGGCTTAACTTTGTGCTTATCGCAGCTGTTGCACTCGCTGTCCCTCCACCAGAAGAGCTTGGGGTGTAGGAACTGCTGCTATTGTAAGAGGATGAGGAAGACTTATAGGTCTGACCATCTGGACGCTGAATAATGCTCTCAAGTACTCGACGTTTAGCAGATGTATCGATACCAATAATCCGCACGTACTCTCCTTGATGAGTATCCATACAAGTCTCCAAGGCTGATATTACTTCATTGGCAGAAGTTGATGTAATCGGCTCGCAGCTTTGCCAAGAACCGGTGCGGAAACGTCTGTTATCTACGTGTTCTGTACCAATCTTGTAACCACTAGATAGTAGCTGACGGATTTGGTCTACGGTTTGGGGGTCTAATTTCCCGGAACTGTAACCATTTCCATTACTGCTACCATTACTGCTGTAGCTGCCATTAGAATTACCATTAGCTGTGTTGTAAGACCTAAAGTTAGTATTAGAACTGTTGCCAACACTAACCCCCGAACCATCTGGACGTTGAATAATAGTTTCTAAAATTCGACGGCGGTCTTTAGTATCAATACCAAATAAACGCACGTATTCGCCGCGATGCTCAATCATGCAATCCTCTAAAGCTGCGATCGCTTCATTCAAGGAACTAGGCTCAATAGGTTGACAACTGTTCCAGGAACCAGTACGAAAACGTCTGCTATCTACGTGTTCTGTACCAATTTTGTAACCTTGATTTAGCAAATAGCGTACTTGTTCTACTGCTTGGGCACCTAAACTGTTACTAGACACTGCTTTTATCTCCAATTCTTCTACTTCTACAGTATTAGTTGTATAATTTTTTTCTATTTCGTCTCGGAATTTTGTAATGCACTTACTATCTTCAAAACAAAGATAGCCAGCCCGCAGTTCTTGGTTGACTCCTACGACGTGATGAGCAAAATCTTTGTCTTCTGCTTGCACATCTGGCAACCTATCGGCTTGCTGCTGATTAGTAATGACAGCCCCGCTCGGAATATACTTACCGGGGGGGATTTCTACATCTTGGATCAGAGCATGCATCATGACAATACAGCCTTCTCCTACTTTGGCATTAAATACCGTCGAACGAAAGCCGATAAAGCAATTATCTCCGACGTAGACTGGTCCATGAACCAGAGCCATGTGGGTAATACAGGCATCTTTCCCTACCCAAACCGAATAATCTTTTCCATCATCACCAACAACTCTACCCTGCTCCAGACCATGAATTACTACACCATCTTGAATATTAGTATTTTCACCAATATAAAAGGGCGTTCCTTCATCGGCTCTGATGGAAGTTCCTGGGGCAACAATCACATTTTTACTAATTGTCACCTCCCCAATCACCCTGGAGAAAGAGTGTATAAAGGCGCTCTCATGGATGGAAGGTTCGGTTAAACGGTTTGACCATGTGGTCGGGGGGGCTGGTGTACTGCGGACTGGCATTGCGAAATTCCTCCTAGACTGCGGGTACTTGACTACCCGCTTATCAAAATGCTTGTATAACGAATATTTTGATTAAACAAAATCATTCTCTATTGGTATTGAAAACAATTAATTACGAGCCTCAAAGACAATAGCTGGACTATCTGTACTGGTCTTTCTTACTGTAAACCAAACGATCCTCCACACGTACTGTATCGATTATTGCTATAACCGCAGCATCTAGAGGGCGTTCTTCACTACCTAGAATTTGACGAGCAGCACTACCACGACTGAAGAGTACCCATTCATCTACTCCCGCACCCACATTGTCCGCTGCCACTTCGTATTTAGCTAAAGCACGTCCCTCCTCGTCTACTAATTGCAGCAAAAGTAATTTCACTCCCCTAAGACTGGGGTCTTTTTGAGTACTAACTACCGTGCCACGAACTTTGGCAATTTGCATCTTTCTTACGGTTTATGGTCTCTGACCATAGGGACGAATCGCATTAACATTCTCACGAAACTGTTCTACATCTTCTGTGTAGCGAATTGGTAAAACGTACTCCAAGTTCTCGTGAGGACGAGCAATGATATGAGTAGACAATACTTGTCCGCCATTTACTCTCTTGACTGAATCAACTCCAGCACCCACAGAAGCTTGCACTTCTGACACATCACCCCGCACTATCACGGTCACGCGACCAGTACCAATTTTCTCATAACCTACTAAAGTTACGCGAGCGGCTTTTACCATTGCATCAGCAGCTTCTACAACTGCTGGAAAACCAAGGGTCTCAACCATTCCAACTGCGATTGACATAATTCCTCTAACTAACCTTTAAATGTAAAAATTATAGCCATGCTTTTTAAAGAAAATAGTCAGTATGCAGTTACTTAAATAGACAATTAGACTAAAATTCTCAGATACAAATTATCTGAGCTTTACCAGTTAGTTACAAGAACTAGAGAAAAGCTTGATTAACTTGATTAATAAAATCCAGGAAGCTATTCTAAAGCCCCATCAAAATAAGAATAAAGTCTTCAACTAGCCCTTTTTTTATCTAAGTAAGCAACGCTACATGTAATCCTAAAATTACATAAATCAAGTTTGTACAGACCTGACTTACTAACACTTCTAAATTAATCGAAAGAAAAACTTCTACATAAGAAAACTCAAAAAAAGCCTAAGAATTAACTCATGCAGGATAATTGACTACTAACTCACCCGCTAAGGACATATATGTAAATTGCCTTGCGGGCATCTACACAGATAACTTTTTGGTTTATCTCTTGACCTACAGTTGTTGTCAAAACTAGAGTTGTTGTCAAAACTAGAACTATCGCCTACTAAAAATTCTGCAATCTTTACGAATGCGATCGCCTTTGGTAAACCTGCTTTAGAACTTTGAAATCAAGATTTACGCCTTCGGTTTCTTAAGGGCGCATTTCATTACCAAGAATTCATTACCAAGAATATTATCTCACCTTCACTACTCAGATGAGTGATGAATTTGGGCGCTCTGCATCCTTAAGTTTCAACAATAAAGAACCTGAGCGCATTATTGAGCAAGTTTTTGCTAAATCCAAAATCCAAATACTGTTAATTGTGCTGAATTGTACTTAAGTTCGGAATTGTTCCACAGCCTCCGTATACCTGATCGGCAACACGTACTCCAAGTTCTCGTGGGGACGAGCAATAATGTGAGTAGATACCACCTCTCCACCATTGACTCTTTTTGCAGCTTCAATACCTGCTGCCACAGAAGCCTGTACCTCGGAAACATCTCCTCTAACAATGACAGTAACGCGAGCGCTACCAATCTTTTCATAACCGACTAAGGTCACCCGCGCAGCCTTTACCATAGCATCAGCAGCTTCTACAACTGCTGGAAAACCCTTAGTTTCAATCATTCCTACTGCAATTGGCATCGCAGAACCCCCAATCTTCTATTGATATCGATTAACACAGTCAAACTGAATTTTGACGGGGATGCTCATCCTGATGATGAAAAAGCATTCCTAAATTAAGCATATGAAAGCTTTGCACCCCTGGCAATACAAATCACTATAATAGTTTATAATAAAAAAGTTTTAAAAAACTTAAGATATGTTCATCGATACAATCTTCTCAACAGAAGTTAATGATTTATTTGGTAGTCGCTTCTGTTTTATGATTTTTTATTACATTATCATTTTCCTAATTGATAAAAGCTAACATTTGCTTATCAGTAAAGCGATTAAAGTGGTTAGGACTCTTGTATTGACTAGTTCATCAGCCTGTAGCTATTTGCTATAGGAGCTTAGTAATAATGACATATAAGTTTTAATTATTTGCCTTATAAACATTTATATGCAAGTTAGTAAAGACTGTATTAGGTAGAGAAAAGAAATATTAAAGATTTAAGATACTTGCATTTCTATCGGTTTTTTGTATATTCATTAAACGACAAAATAACTGGCAGATAGAATTGGAATTTATTCATAGGAAAAATATTGCCGAATGCTGGCGAACAATCGAACTGAGGACGTAATTAGAGGGTTAGTAGTTAAGGATAAATTTAATGAATCAGTTCTTATTTTCAACAAGTTGCTGGATACCTATATATAGTTTATTAGGTGCTGTTTTAACATTGCCTTGGGCTGTAGGAATTATTAAGCGTACAGGACCAAGACCGGCTGCATACTTAAATTTGTTAGCAACATTTGCCACACTTATTCACAGTATTTTAGTCTTCAGAGAAGTTTGGGCAAAAGAATCAGAAAAGTTCGTGATTGAGTGGTTTCAAGCTGCGGGGCTAGATTTATCCGTTGCTTTGGATATATCCTCAGTTAGCATTGGTGCTGTAGTTTTAGTAGGTGGATTGAGTTTATTAGCCCAAGTATATGCTTTGGGTTATATGGAGAAAGATTGGTCATTGGCACGTTTTTTTGCTTTGATGGGTTTTTTTGAAGCAGCTTTAAGTACTCTAGCAATTAGTGATTCGCTGTTTCTAAGCTATGCTGTGCTCGAAGTTCTTACTCTTTCAACTTATCTATTGGTAGGGTTTTGGTATGCTCAACCGTTAGCAGCAAACGCAGCTAGAGATGCTTTTTGGACAAAGCGAGTGGGAGATTTACTCCTACTTATGGGGGTTGTTTGCCTTTCTAATTTTGCAGGTAGTTTAAATTTTTCAGACCTCTATGAGTGGGCACAAACAGCTCAATTAAGTCCTATAACTTCAAGTTTACTTGGCTTAGCCTTAATAGCTGGTCCTGCTGGTAAATGCGCTCAGTTTCCTCTACACCTATGGTTAGATGAAGCTATGGAGGGACCTAACCCAGCTTCAGTCATGCGTAACTCTATGGTGGTTGCGGGTGGAGCTTATTTACTTTACAAATTTGAACCAATTTTAGCTTTAACACCCCTTGCACTGAAAGTATTAGTTGTTATTGGTACTTTAACTGCTGTAGGTGCAAGTCTAGTTTCTATTGCTCAAATAGATATTAAACGTGCCTTATCTCATTCTACCAGTGCCTATATGGGATTGGTATTTCTGGCTGCAGGTATGGAACAGGGTGGAGTTGCAGTAATGTTACTGTTTACCCATGCAGTAGCAAAAGCGTTGCTATTTATGAGTATTGGGTCAGTAATTTTTACTACTCATACACAGGATATTACCGAACTAGGTGGTTTATGGGCAAAAATGCCAGCTACCACTACGGCTTTTGTGGTAGGTTCAGCAGGAATGTTGACTATGCTGCCTTTAGGAAGCTTTTGGGCTATGCTCTCTTGGGCTGATGGTTTAGTTTCTGTAACTCCTTGGGTGATAGGAGTGCTTTTAATCGTGAATGGTTTAACAGCGTTAAATTTGACACGGGTATTTAGATTAGTATTTTGGGGAGAAACACAACAAAAGACTCGACGCGCTCCAGAAGTATCGTGGTCTATGGCTGTACCCTTAATCTCACTTACTATAGTGACATTATTAGTCCCAGTGATGCTACAGCAGTGGAATCTTTTACCAAGTTGGGAGAGTATTAATTGGTATGTAGTATTAGCTTTAGTTTCGTCAGCAACTCTAGGAGTGATAATAGGATCTACCATTTATCTTCATAAAGCTTGGTCTCGCTCAAGAGTTTTTGCTTGGCGGATGGTACAGGATATATTAGCTTATGATTTTTACATTGATAGGATATATAAGTTAACAATAGTAGCCTTAGTAGCCTCCGTCTCAAAAGTTTCGGCTTGGTGCGATCGCTATTTAGTTGATGGTTTAGTTAACTTGGTAGGTTTTGCGACTATATTTGGCGGGCAAAGTTTAAGATATAGTATTTCTGGTCAATCCCAAGGTTATATGTTGACTATTTTAGTGGGAATCAGTGTTTTAGGTTTCTTTCTTGGTTGGTCTTTAGGACTTCTAGATCATCTACCTTTTTAGCGGGTAATAACTCTAATTTTTCCAAGTTAATTTTTCCAAGTTAAATAATTAAACTTCTTTAACATCATCATGCAGCTTTACATTTTCTCTTGACTATGATAAGTGCTTTAATTTTGCTACCTCTAATAGGTGCAGCCATTGTTAGTGTTTTTCCCATTACCAGTAGTAAGGTTTGTCGTTCTATTGCATTAACCTTTACAATTCTGGCTTTCGTACTAAGTGTTGTCATAGCTTTGGGGTTTTCCCCAGACGAGTTTAGCCTACAGTATAGTGAGTTTATTCCTTGGATAAATTCTTTGGGATTTAACTATAACTTAGGAGTAGATGGATTATCTTTACCACTTTTAGTATTGAACTGTTTGTTAAGCGCGATCGCAGTGTATAGCAGCGACCAATCCATACAGCGTCCTCGTTTATATTTCTCTTTGGTACTATTGTTAAGTTCAGCAGTTACTGGAGCTTTTGTCGCTCAAGATTTATTGTTGTTCTTCCTATTTTATGAGTTAGAGCTTATACCCTTATACCTATTAATTGCTATTTGGGGGGGACAAAGACGAGGATATGCTGCAACTAAATTTTTGATATATACTGCTTCTTCTGGAATTTTAATCTTAGCCAGCTTTTTAGGTTTAGTATGGTTAAGTGGTTCTTCTAGCTTTGCTCTACAAGAGCTTGACACCAGTTCCTTATCTTTGGGAACTCAATTAATTTTGCTTGCTGGTATTTTAATTGGTTTTGGTATAAAAATTCCCTTAGTTCCTTTTCATACTTGGTTGCCAGATGCTCACGTGGAAGCATCTACTCCAATTTCAGTGTTATTAGCTGGAGTACTGCTGAAGTTAGGAACCTATGGTCTGTTGAGATTTGGTACCTTGTTATTACCATTAGCTTGGCAATACATTGCACCTTGGTTAGCAATATGGGCTGTAGTTAGTGTCTTATTTGGTGCATCTTGCGCGATCGCTCAAAAAGATATGAAGAAAATGGTAGCTTATAGTTCCATAGCACATATGGGCTACATTCTTCTGGCAGCAGCAGCAGGAACACCATTAAGTATATTAGCAGCAGTCATGCAGATGATCAGCCACGGCTTAATTTCAGCCTTACTATTTTTGCTAGTGGGAATCATTTACAAAAAAGCTGGTAGTAGGGATTTATCAGTTATTGAAGGTTTATTAAATCCAGAAAGAGGATTGCCAATGATTGGTAGTCTGGTAATCTTGGGAGTAATGGCTAGTGCCGGTATACCCGGGATGGTAGGATTTATTTGTGAATTTACCGTCTTTACAAGTAGCTTTGCTGTCTTCCCAGTGCAAACATTGTTGTCAATGATTGGTACTGGATTAACCGCAATTTACTTTTTAATACTGGCAAATCGTGCTCTTTTTGGACGTTTATCGAACCAAGTTACTAGTTTACCAAGAGTTTACTGGTCAGATAGAATCCCAGCGTTAATTTTAGCAGTATTAATAGTAGTCTTTGGTATTCAACCTAATTGGTTATCTAGGTGGACAGAAAAAACAACTACTGCAATTGTGCGATCGCCGATGGTAGGTGTTCATGCACCATCCCATAATTCTTCAACAACTGCGTCAATCTACCAGTTCAAAGATAATATTAGTATTAGGGAGATTATGGTGGAGAAATCATTAAAAGAGTAGAGATGAAGCAAAATTAGCAACGCCCCTTTTATGCCTCTACTCAGTTAATCTCTCAGGAAAGGTGCCAATCTTAACTATGATTAAAAAATCCTCTAAACACCCTTTAGCAGAATATGTGGAACGTTTACTTTCAGGAAAAACATTACTTCCAGAAGGTTCAGAGAATCTTTTAGAGGTAGTGGGTATTCTGAAAAGCTATGGTGTTGTTTTAGATGCTTACTCTAAAAATTTGATTTATATTGCTGAAAATCAATTTTTAGAATTCTTCCCTTTTTTCAAATACTTTAACGGTCAAGTTTCTGTAAATAAGTTATTTAGCCATTGGTGGCATGATAGAATCAACTTTGAATACGCTGAGTATTGCATGAGGTCAATGCTTTGGCATGGTGGTGGTGGTTTAGATAAGTATTTAGATTCAGCAGAGTTTCGAGAAAATGCAGAGAATGTTATTGCTGCGAAGTTTAGAAAAAATCCGTTTATTAAACTTGTAAATCAACTGTTTCCGGAATTTTTAATCGAACAGTTACGGGTTTCTGCTTATTATTCAGGCTTGGGTCAATTTTGGCGGGTTATGTCTGATATCTTTATTGATTTATCAGATCAATACGATGGTGGTAAAATTACATCTATTTTGCAAGTTGTAGAACATATTAAAAACGGCTTAGTAGCTGCTGCGAGTAAGCCTATTGTATATAAGGTAAAAATAGATAATAAAGTCTATAATATTTTGCCAGAGTCTGCCGAATTAACCTTCTTAGTAGATACAGCAATACCCTATGTAGAAGCCATTTTCTTTAGAGGAACTCCATTCCAAGGAACAGTTTCTTATAATGCTCAAGCGGGTCAAATTTCACCAGACCAAGGTAGATTTCAATACGGTGCATTATATGCTGACCCATTACCTATTGGTGGTTCTGGTATTCCTCCCACTTTATTAATGCAGGACATGCGTCACTATCTCCCAGATTATTTGCATCATTTGTATCAAAGTACTCGTCGGGGAGAAGATGATTTGCGCGTTCAAATCTGTGAAAGCTTTCAAAAATCTATGTACTGTGTGACCAATGCTGCAATAGTTGGTTTAATGCCTCATCCTCAGGATACACAAGACCCGAAGCTACGGGATGAAAATCGCGCATATTTAGAAAAATGGATGGACAGATTGATCATTTCTCGCTTACATGCGGTGAATTCTCAAGATAATTCTTGCAATATCTCTTTACCTCGGTGGTCTTAAGAAATCTGAAGATGGCATCCAGTAATATTCTATATTAGGTTGCCGATTAATCGGATTTATTCCCTTAGCTCCAGTGATAAAGCCATGTTTTTCATAGAATCGACATGCTTGTAAATTCTGTCTGAGAGTTCTTAACTTCAAACCATTTGGACTAATCTGCTTTGCTCGGTTAATTAAAGCAGTCCCAATCCCCTTCCTTTGTACATCAATATCAACGAAAATTTGGTCGATTACACCTTCATTACTAAAGACCTTACTTACAACCATAAATCCCAAAATTTTTTCTTGAGTGGTTGCAACCCATGTTCCACCTTGTGTTGCATATTCTCTTTGAAATCGGGATTTCCACTCCTCAAATAGTTGTGGATGTTTCAAATTAGGAAAAGCACTGTTCCAGCTACGGTACCAAAGGGAAACAACTTCATGCAAATCATCATCCAGGTATTGTCGAATTACAACCATCTCTTAAGTTGACCCCGATGCGATCGCTAACACTTAACTTTTATATTTCAAAAAGATATAGACCATTTGAAATTCCCCTAATCCCCATTTGGAAGTGGGGATAAAGGAAAAAAGAGAAAAGGTAATAGTTAAAAGCTGTTATTGGAAATTTATCAACTTAACCAAAAGTATTGCCATTCCAACCCCACATATAACCCTTTGCATCCGCAAACTCTATATAAATTCGATTCTGGGGTATTCCCAAAGTTTCCTTAATATCCTGACAGAAATCTTGGCTCATTGCTTTAGTTTGCTCAGATTTCATAGTTCCTACACTTTTAATTTCAATGTAGCAAGCAGGGTCGGTTTTACCCCCAAAGGTCATAGGAACTTCTGCTTCAAAAGCAGTCATCACATAAGACTCTGGTTTACCTGTATGTTGAGCTAACTTAGCTGAGAGTCCTTTTAACATCGATTCAACAGCAGTTGTCTCCGGTGAAGATGCAGAAGTTTGAACTTTAATTAAGGGCATAATTATCAATTAACCACTATCAAATTAACTACTATCAACAGTTGCTAATAATAATATCTGAATATTTGATACCTTAATTTGAGAACTTTATATGAGAAATTTTGTAAGTATTAGTTTTGCATTAATTCAAAAGTAATTAAAAATGAATTTAAAATTAATTCAAAACTAATGCAAAACTCTTAGAGAACTCAAGTATCAAAACAGGTGAAAATCAAATTTATCCACCGTAATTCCAACCAGTGCTTTCGAGCAACAGTTGTTTGCCTTCGCGATGAGTTCCAGCAGCAATAACTTCAGCTACATAAACTGTATGATCGCCTTTATCAACACTACCACTTACCTGACACTCTACATACCCTAAAGTATCAGAAATAATCGGACAGCCAGTTTCACCAAGATAAAATTCTACATCTTCAAACTTATTACCGACTCGACGCATAGGTTTGAAAAACTTTTGTGCTAATTCTTTTTGTCCATCTTCTAGAAAACTCAGGGCAAATACTCCACTGTTTTTAATCATTTGATGGGAAATAGAATCTTGCTTGACGCAGTTAACTATCAAAGGAGGGTTAAAAGAAGCTTGCATTACCCAGCTAGCAGTAAAACCATTAACTTCTTCCCCATCTTTAACACCACAGATATACAAACCGTGGGGAATTTTGCGCAACATAGTCTTCTTAGCTTGTTCGTCTAGCATAGGTCTTTGCCCTGAGTAAATTTACATTGTTAAGTTTATCGAAAAGTTGAACTTTCCAAACCCAGGTTTGAATAAATCAACATTTAGGATTAACTCTTTGGACGGAATAGGTGAGTATGCTCAGGATTATATAGTCGAGAACGTGCATTTACTCCTGAGAGTGCGGGACTAATTAAATAAAGAGTGGTGCGAATTAAATTTTGAGTTTGAGTACATTCAGCCATTTGATTGAGGGGTACAACCCAAATTTGTTCGTCGTGCCATCCTAAACGATAACAAACTGCCACTGGGGTATCTTCTGGGTAGTGCTCTAATAGACTATTTTGGGCATTTTCGACATGACGAGCGCTTAAGTACAAACACAAACTAGTCTTATGAGCTGCCATGCTGGCTAATTCTTCTGTCTGCGGTACCTGAGTTCTACCGCTAATGCGAGTCAGAATTATGCTTTGTACTAAACCCGGAACGGTGAGTTCTACCTTTAATTTGGCAGCTGCAATTTGAAAAGCGCTAATTCCGGGTATTACCTCAAAAGGAATTTCAGCTTCGCTGAGAAACTGCATTTGTTCGTGAATCGCGCTATATAAACTAGGGTCTCCCGAATGCAACCTAACTACAGATTTGCGATCGCGCACTTTTTCAATCATTAGAGGCACAATATCTTCTAATGTTTTATGTGCGGTGCGGATGATTTCTGCTTCTGGACGACAATATTGCAATATTTCTTCAGGAACTAAGGAATTTGCAAATAAAATAACATCCGCAGATGCCAGTATTTTATAAGCTCTGAGAGTTAATAAGTCTGGGTCACCTGGTCCTGCACCAATAATATATACGCTTGGCTGCAAAACTATTGATGTATCTATTTTATTCTGAGGTGTAGTGATTTTACTCATTTTATGGTTTTTAGAAACTATTCAAAAAAAACTTCATGAAAAAAAATGGCTCTTTAATCAGTAACTTTCCGGATTTGTCCTTTGTCCCTAGTAGAGAGAAGTGGTAGATGCACCCTGGTTAAGCCCTGGAGAAAACTCTGGGGCATTTTTTATCCTTATTTTTTGATAGCCTCAAGTTTTTTATTCTAAGTTTTTTATTCTAAGTTTTTCACAGCTTAATAACTGAGTATTGATTATTGATTGAATATAAAAGCCTGCGGAGCAGGCTAATTTAGTAAGTAAGAAAAGCTGAAAATGCTATTTCTCTATCCTTGCTGCTTTTCTTTACCCATTTGCGCTTCCATGTCTTGGGGAAGAACTACATCCGGCAAAGATTTTTTCCAGTAATAAAGCCAAGCTAATCCAAATCCACCCAAGGCAATTCCTATGAGGCTAATAATTTGGGCAATACGCAATGGTCCTAGCATCAAACTGTCAGTTCTCAGTCCTTCAATCCATACACGACCCAAACTATAAGCTACGCAATAAGTACAGAATATCGTCCCTGCTTTCAACTTTTGTTTGCCTGGTAAACCTTTGAAAAATAACGTCATCAAAAGCGCGAATACCATTAAGTTCCATAAAGACTCATAAAGAAATGTCGGATGGAAATAACCTCCTTCCGGATATAGTCCTCGATATTGATCCGGTGGAATATAAAGCTTCCAAGGTAAATCTGTGGGACTACCAAAAGCTTCAGAATTAAAGAAATTTCCCCAACGTCCAATTGCTTGCCCCAAAATCAGCGAAGGAGCAACTAAATCTGCCATTTGCCAAAACGATACTTGCTTGAGTTTAGTAAAGATTAACGCTGCTGCTAACCCCCCCAAAATAGCTCCATGAATGGCAATTCCTCCTTTCCAAATGGCGATAATATCTCCTGGATTTTGAGAGTATTCCGACCATTGAAATAAGACGTAGTATAATCGCGCTGCTGGAATTGCTCCAACTACTAACCAAATTACTAAATCGCTGGGTAATTCAGGATTGATATTACGTTTTTTGGCTAAATTCTGCGAGAGAATAACACCGATTAAGACAGCAGTGGCAATTAATAAACCATACCAACGTATTACTACAGGTCCAATCTGAAATAAAATCGGACCTGGAGAGGTAAATTTAAATGCTAAAGGCAGTATGGGAAAGTCCAGTGCCATAGGGAAGTACCATTTTATTTTAAGTAATGTTATCTCGATACTGTAATACTGTAATCTCTCTGAGATTTATAGGTATATATCGCTGATCACTTAGTTAATAAATTATTAGTCAATAAATTAATTAGTTAATAACTTATGCTCGATGTAAATATGCCAAATGTAAGTTTAAGTTTAATTTTGATGATGGACTTTCTTTGACCCTGTCGTAGGCGATCGCCCGAATGGTGGGTGCTACCGCGCCATCGCTGATTAATATACTGTTAGTTTATAATCAACTACAAATTTACCTGAAGTATTCCTAACTGTGATTGCCATTTATCCAGGAAGTTTCGACCCTATAACTTTGGGACATCTTGATATTATTAAACGCGGCTCTGTACTTTTTGACCAAATTGTTGTAGCCGTGCTGCGGAATCCAAATAAGACCCCCTTATTTAGCGTACAGCAGCGCATGGAACAAATTCGTCTGTCTGTGAGAGATTTAAAGAACGTAGAGGTAGATACCTTTGATGGTTTGACCGTCAACTACGCACAAAATAAGCAAGCAAAAGTTTTATTAAGAGGTTTGAGAGCTATTTCTGATTTTGAAGTAGAACTACAAATGGCTCATACCAATAAAACTTTATCCAAAGATATTGAAACTGTTTTTTTAGCCACTTCTAACGAGTATAGTTTTTTAAGTAGTAGTGTGGTAAAAGAGATTGCAAGATTTGGCGGTTCCGTCAATCATCTTGTACCTTCTCACGTTGCAATAGATATTCACAAATGCTACATCCACAATCATTCAATACCGAACAAAGTAGAAATGGCAAGAAACCCCCTTCTTCCAACTCAGGAAATGGAAACTCCCAAGGAAGTCCTCAAAAACCAGGAATAGATGTTCAACAAGAACTTAACCGTATTGAAGAAATTATTCTTGCAAGTCCACGAATACCACTGACAAAACGTACTTTAGTAGATGAAGAAAAGTTACTAGAGCAACTAGATTATGTCAGAGTTTCTTTACCAGATGCTTTTGCTGAAGCGATCGCTTTACTCAAGCAACAACAAGAGATTCTTTTACAAGCAGAAGAGTACGGACAGCAAATAGTAGATGCAGCTCAATCAAAAAGAGCACAAATTTTATCAGAAAGTGATATTATCCGACAGGCTGAGCACGAAGCTGAGCAATTACGGCGCAAGGTCAAACAAGAATGCGATGCCATGATGGAAGATACCCTAACTCAGCTTGAACGTCAGCGTCGTGCCTGTCAGCAGGATTTGGAGGAAACTCGTCGTCAGGCTATGGTGGAAGCTGAAGAAATTGCTCAAGGTGCTGATGAATATGCTGATGGTGTTTTGGAAAGCGTTGAGCAACAACTTTATGAGTCTCAACAGCGTTTTACTGAAATGTTACACATAGTTAGCAATGGTCGTCAGCAGCTTTTTGCTAAGTCTCCGGTACAGAAAAATAAGTCTTTACCTTCTAAGAAAAAGTGAAAGGGTTTTGTGAAGATATTTAAATTAAGATATTTGAACTGAGTAAGTGCTTGAGTAAGTAATTAGTTACGATCAAGAACTTTGGAGTATCTGCTGTTGGCAGTAGGTATATGTTTTATCTGCTTACTATATATTTTTCTAGCTGACTTCTAGCTGATTTCTATGTTCTGATTCATTGCTGGCTAATATTTTTTTGATTTTACGGCTTTCATTAAGTTCATAATTGCTGCTTAATTTATGAATTACTTGACAATCTAAAATAATTAGCAAATTACAATTTTTTTTGTTTTGAGCCATACTACTTACCATCATCTCATAATATTAAACTAATATGAGGTTATTAGGTGTGTATTTGCCATATAAATCTCAATTATGTATTATTTTTAGTCACTTTCAATATCTTATTAATTATCTTTGACTATCAAAAATATTTTATTTCTATCATCTAAAGGAATATAGAATTTATTTATATTGCATCTCACATATTTATTGTCGAGCCAAAAAATTAAATTAGCTCGTTTAATGAAAGTGCAAACATATCCAGATAATGTACAAAGAATCAAATGGTTACTTTATGTAAAATTCCCTAGGAACTATTTGTTCGTGAATAACTGAATCAACCAGCTAATGTTGCTTATACTTTATTATCTAGCTTGCTCTGAATAATTTGATTCTCAGAAATATTGCAATCGCTAAAAATGAGGGGAAACTTTTTTTATATTTTATGATGTTTTTTGTATTTTTTACAAAATCAAAAATCAACACTTAACACAATAAAACATACTTTTACTAGTAAGTAGGTGGGTTAAATTATATGTAGGATGGTAGCGCGTAGTGTAATCGATGCTACCGAGGGATTTTATACCTTTATCAAGAGATATACATCTTATAAAGAATTACTCCTTTCTACTTATTTTTATTAGCATTATCTCTAGTCTTGAATGGCGAATTATTTTCATATTTATAAATTTGTTTTGCCTTATAAGGGCTATCATTTTTACCTGGGAAATTGCTTTACTAAAGTAAGGTAAATTAATGACTATTTATCTTTGATAAAGGTTTTTAAAATACACAGTCATTCTATTTTAGATGTTGATAAATCATACTTTATTTAGATAGAGAAGCTTTCCAAAAAGATATTATTTTGGGAAATTACTCTATTTGAGATTAGCCTAAAATACTCAATTCGATACAAATTAATAAAAAATATTGCAGCATAGATAAAAAATAGTAATTATATTATTTTCTGAAGAAAATTAGTCAATTTTCCAAAATACATATTCTGGTTGCCAAATCAATAATAAAATTTATTTTGTAATTTTTGATTCTCTCTTATCTTTGAGAATAGATACAATTCAAGAATAAATATTAAAATTACTTGATTTATTAAACTTCTAATTTTTCAATTTGCAAAATAAATCTCATCTAACCTCAAATTATTTCTATTAATACTTGAATCATATAATATTAATTCTTTTACACATGTAAAAATTAGCTGCTGATAAATAGATGTTGATTACCAAAGGTTTCTAAATTGTAAATAACTTATATAAGTACTGACTTGTTTTAGTTCCATCAACACAATTTGAATTTATGGGTAATAAATTATGTCTCGGTTGAGTGAAAATCCAACACATGTTGAACAGTCTTTAGGTAAAACAAGATTATGGTGGGGCATTTTTTTAGCTCTACCAATTGCTATTGCAGCAGGGTTGATAGCTACAGCTAGAATTGAACAATTGCGCAGAGTTTCTCCACCACCACAATCTAGCACTCCAGCCACAACAAGCATCAATGCTTTAGGACGTTTAGAACCTTTAGGAGAAGTCATTAGATTATCTGCTCCCTCATCAGGTCTAGAAGGTGTATCTCGTGTAGATAGGGTGAATGTCAAAGAAGGACAAAAGGTTAAAAAAGGAGAAACAATTGCTGTTTTAGATACCTTACCTACTCAACAGGCAAATTTGGAAGAAGCAAAAGCTAACCTGCAACAGTCTCGCGCTAATCTCGCTAGCATCCAAGCAGCATCACCACGAGACTTAGAAGCACAGCAAGCAGCGATCGCTCGTTTGGAGTCCCAACTCAGAGCAGAAAGAGTAGTAACTCAAGCAACTGTAAATCGAATAGAAGCTCAGCTCAGAGGGGAAATAATTTCTAGACGAGCTAATGTTGCAAGATTAGCAGCTGAATTGCAGGGACAAACAAATGCTTTAAATGCAACAGTTGCAAGAGTTAGAGCAGAGCAAAATAATGCCTTAGCAGAGGTAAGAAGATATGAATTCTTAATGCAGGAAGGAGCTATTTCCAAACAGGAGTTTGAGCAAAAGAGGTTGAGTGCTCAAGTTAGTACCCAACAGCTAAGAGAAAGTAGAGCTAATCGTTTTCAGAGTATAGCAAGTCTCCGACAGCAACTTGCCGAGGCTAGAGCTAATCAAGTCCAAAGTGTGACGAGTTTACAACAGCAGGTTACTGAAGCTAAAGCTAATCAAGGGAAAACCATAACTGGTTTACAAAATCAAATCAACGAGCAAGTAGCCAAACTTAATAGACTCCAAGACGTGAGTCCTCGTGATATTCAAGTTGCACAAGCTCAAGTAAATAATGCGATCGCATCTGTGAAACGAGCAGAAGCTTCACTAAAACTGAGCTTTATCAAATCACCTATTAATGGAGAAGTCTTACAAATCAATACTATGCCTGGAGAGAGTATCGGTGTTGGTAGTATTGCCGAAATAGGTAGAACAGACAAGATGATTGTAGTCGCGGAGGTTCCTGAAGATAGGGTCAGTAGGGTAAGTTTAGGTCAAAAAGCAACTATTACTAGCGACAATGGCTCTTTTCGTGGTCAGCTACAGGGAACAGTTACTGAAATCGGTAGAAAGATTGGTAAGAAAGATGTATTAAATACAGATCCTGCCGCAGATGTTGATTCGAGGGTTGTAGAAGTGAAAATTGCTCTTTCTTCCAATGATAGTCAGAAAGTTTCAGGACTAACTAATGCCAAAGTTGTGGCAGAAATTGATATTTAGTTGATATTTGGTAATTAGTAATTATTGATTAGTGATTAGTGATTAGTGATTACTAATTAGTCATAGAAAATTAACCAATTGCTATTTACTTATTAATTTAACCAGAAGAAAATCTTCAGATTTAATAGTTTATGGAAAATTATTTTAGGTAGTTGAGAATGCTTGGAAAAATACCTCTAGCTTGGTTACAAATAAAACGTGAGAGAACTCGTCTATTAGTAGCTTTAGCTGGAATAGCTTTTGCGAACATTTTGATATTTATGCAGTTAGGTTTTCGAGATTCTCTATATTTTAGTAATGTTCGTTTTCATCAAAGTTTGCAGGGAGATATTGTTTTAGTTAGCACTCAGTCCAGTGCTTTGCTGGCTATGGAGAGCTTTTCTCAGCGAAGATTGTATCAAACTTTGGACTTACCAGAGGTAGAGTCAGTACATCCAATATATTTGGGCTATACAAACTGGAAAAATCCTTACACAGGTCTGCAAAGAAGTATTTTAGTGATTGGATTTAAGCCAGATGGAAATGTTGTAAATTTACAGGGAGTTAATGAAAATGAACAGAAATTAAAGTTACCTGATGTGGTTTTATTCGACCGCACTTCCCGAAAAGAATACGGACCTGTTGCTCAAGAATTTGAGAAGGGAAATAATGTTAGGGCTGAAGTTAGAAGAAGATTAATTCGGGTGGGTGGTCTATTTACTTTAGGTGCATCATTTGGAGCTGATGGAAATTTAATTACCAGTGATATTAACTTTCTCAGAATATTCAGTTTTCGCAGACAGGGACTGATAGAAATAGGTTTAATTAAATTAAAACCTGGGAATGATATTGATAATGTGGCAAATAAACTCAGAACTAATGTTGGTGAAGATATTCGAGTACTAACCAAACAAGAATTTATAGACCGCGAGCGAAATTATTGGGCAGAAAATACAGCGATTGGTTTTATATTTTCTCTGGGAACAATTATGGGTTTTATTGTAGGAATTGTAATTGTTTATCAGATTCTTTATACAGAAGTTGCAGAACATTTATCTGAATACGCTACTTTGAAAGCTATTGGTTATACCCATAAATATTTATTACAAGTAATTTTACAAGAAGCATTTATTTTAGCGGTACTTGGTTATTTCCCTGGTGTATTAGTGACATTATTTTTATACCAACAAGCCAGAGCAGCTACCTTGTTACCAGTTTTTATGAGCCTTCCTCGTGCAATTGAGGTACTTATTATAACCATTATTATGTGCTTTTCCTCCGGCGCGATCGCTGTGCGTAAGCTAAGTCATGCAGATCCGGCAGATATTTTTTAAGAGCTATAAATTAATAGTAATAAATTAATAATTGCCTGCTTATAAGTAATAAATTATGATTTATCGTTTATAATCGCATTTTTCTGAAGTCTATATATTAAAATTTTTATTCTGTTATTGAATAAACAAAAACAAATTTAATTTTGTTGAATAATTAATTGAATGAAGAAAAATAAAAATAGTAAACAAAATCTTTATAAGTCGTAATTAGAAGAAAAATTATAAAATTAAGCAATGGAAAAAGAAGCTGTCGTATCTATACAATATCTTAATCATTTTTATGGTAAAGCCTCTCTGAAAAAACAGATTCTATTTGATATAAACTTAGATATTTGTGCAGGTGAGATTGTCATTATGACCGGACCTTCTGGTTCTGGTAAAACAACTCTATTGAGTTTAATTGGTGGATTACGTTCTGTACAGGAAGGAAGTCTAAAATTCTTAGGAATAGAACTATACAGAACAAATCAAAAAAGATTGGTAGATTTACGTCGTAATATTGGTTATATTTTCCAAGCTCATAACTTATTAGGTTTTTTAACTGCTAGACAAAATGTACAAATGGCAGTAGAACTTAACGAAAATATTTCTCAGAAAGAAGCCATAGATAGATCAATAGCAATGTTAGGAGCTGTTGGTTTAGGAAAGTATATTGATTCTTACCCTGATAACTTGTCTGGAGGACAAAAACAAAGAATAGCGATCGCTCGTGCTCTGGTGAATAATCCCCCACTGGTGTTAGCTGATGAACCAACAGCAGCTTTGGATAAACAATCAGGACGAGATGTGGTGGAATTGATGCAACACCTGGCAAAGGAACAAGGAACTTCTATACTTTTAGTGACTCACGATAATCGAATTTTGGATATCGCTGATCGAATTATAGAAATGGAAGATGGTATTTTGTCTTCTAATCAGCCAAATTTAGCTAATGGCTATGAGTCTAAAACTAGAAATGTTAGTTTTAGTTAAGCTGAGAATAAACATTTTTCCTAAATTTATTTTGTCTAAATTTACGAAGTTTTTTTGTTTTCATTGATATACTTTCGGGCTGATGATTATTCTTAGAATTCAAACATTACACTTTACCCTTAGCAGCTCTACTAGTACGGAAGGAAACATTTACTCCCTCATCCACTTGCTCTAGTACAAGGAGAGGAGTTGGTTTAGCTTTTTGATCCCAATGCATATAAGCAATTCTACCTTGAATTGTAGGTTGCCATGTATCATGGTCTTCTGCTGGACCAAGATATTTTTCTATACAATTGATTAGTTGATTAATAGTATTAGAAGTTGATTGAGTAGGTAATTTCGTTAAACAAATTTGAATTCTAAATAGTACCCTTTTACCGTTAGCAGAAACCCCAGTATCATACTCAACATCAAAAATTTCATCAATTTTTCTGCCTGAATTATTTGCAATACCCACTACTACTTGTTGGTCAGGATTTGGTCGCAGCGCTACAGTAATTTTGTCTTTGATTTTGATTTTGACTTGATTAAGAACTGCAAAATTAAATACCTCTTCAGCCATCCGCATTCGTAGATAGTCTAAGTTAAAATCCCGTGAGTTAATTAAATCGGGATTAGTTTCCATTTTGCGGATTGTTTGTAAGCTTAATTTCAGCTTTTTCTCAAATTCCCGCGACCGAAATTTTTCAAATTTAAGCTTCTTTTGAAGCTTTTTTACTTGCACTCTGTCATAAATAATCAGAACAATCACCAAAATTGCTAATAATCCTGAAGTCGCTACAAAAAATGGTGGTCCTTGATTCTCAGTATTAGAAACTTGCTGTTGATTTGTCTGAGATTTTTTTGGAGATGTATTTTGAGATATATTATAAACTTTGGGTTTAATACTCCCAATTGTGTTAGGTTGAGTCCCATATAGCACAGTTGACATAATTTATAAATGAAAAGCTTGACTCCCAATTCTTAGGATGCCCAAATTTACCCTAAAAAAATTACTTGATTGATAAAGCTATAAAATAGAAGATTTGTATGGGAGTCTGTATATGGTCTCACCTCTTTCTCAAATAATCCCTTCCGAATTAACACCCATCCGTCTAATCGCAACGGACATGGATGGAACCCTAACCGTGGATGGGAAATTTACTCCAGCTTTATTAGAATCATTACAAAAATTAGCCACAGCAAATATAACAGTACTGATAGTTACCGGACGTAGTGCAGGATGGGTAAATGGAATAGTTAGTTACTTACCAATAGTCGGAGCGATCGCTGAAAATGGCTGTTTGTTTTATCCCCAAGCAGAAAGTGCACCAGTGATGTTAGTGGAGACACCTGATATCGAAAAACATCGTCAAAATTTAGCGATCGCTTTTCAAGCACTAAAAAGCAAGTTTCCTGGAATTGAAGAGTCAACTGATAATCGTTTTCGTATCTGTGACTGGACTTTTGATATTGGTAATTTAACTATCCCAGATTTACAGATATTAGAAAGCATGTGTAGCGATATGGGATGGGGTTTCACCTACAGCAGCGTACAGTGTCACATTAAACCCCCAGCACAAGATAAAGCAAAAGCATTATTACAAGTACTCAAGCAATACTTTCCTCAATATTCTCCCCGAGAGTTAGTAACAGTAGGGGATAGTCCCAATGATGAAAGTCTATTTAATCCAGATAAATTCCCAATTTCTGTAGGTGTAGCTAATATTTCAGAATATACAAATCAATTAAAATATCAGCCTAAGTATATTACTAATAACTTGGAAGGTAAAGGCTTTTGTGAGTTAACGCAAAGTATTATTTCTACTACTTATAAAGACAAAATATAAGATAAGATAAGATAATAACTTCATCACATACTTTGTACTGAGAAGATTGTTGTAAGTGATAAGTAATGAGTAATAAGTAATGAGTAATAAGTAAATAAACAAAAATATTTACCCTTTTTAAAAACCAAAGAAATTAACTTCAAACCTGACGGTATTGTTTCTCCTAACGCAGACGCTACGCGTTAAGCGAAGCTATGCCGTCAGGCTTTAAGTAATAACGGTTGTTTAAAAGGACATTAGAACAATATCAAAAATCTTTTCCACCCACCTAGCATCACATTCTGGAGGGTGTTTGGGGTAGTATACCCCAATTCTTCAATTCTTCTCAAAGCTTCTGCAATTGAAATTGAAATCATATACGGCTTCAGAAACATATTAGTTTACACTCCTGAAGCTGATATCTAAAAACTAAAAAAAACTCTCAAAAAAACTCTCAAAAAGACTTATAAATAGAATTTATTTGCTTAATTTCAGATGAAATATCTTTAACAAAGTTTGTCAAACGTAAAGTTTCTTGTTGCAAATTGACTTCACGGGACTGTTTTTGCTTTAGTAGATTATTTAGCTCACTCTGACGCGAATTAATATCATTATTTACTCTTTCTACCAACTGTTTTTCATAAGCATCAAAACAGCTTTTAACACCATCATAAACTGGTTGATATTGGTCGCGAGCAATAGTCGGTAAATGCTTAGTAAATTCTTTTTTAGTAGCGCTGATAAACTGACGACGGACATACTCTGCTTGTAAAGTAAAAATGCCTGCTCCAGCTAAAATTGCTCCAAAAAATGAGAGAGTAAGACTAGCAAAAATTAAGCCGATAATATTTAAAATAACTGTAGCGCAAACTATTACAAATACACTTCTCCAAAACATATTAAAGGAATTAATACCTTGATTCAGAGAGTCCGGAATTGATTCAAAGACATCAAAAACTGTATCTGCCCAAGTGTAAGCCTGTTTTTGATTATATTTATTTTCTACTGCATAGAAACGATAACCTAGAAGCTTTTTATTAATAGTCTCTAAAACCTTTTCGTATTCGACTTTGTAATTTTTAGCTTTTTCCTCTAGCCTAGTAAATGCAGATGCAATTTCTTCCTTAGCGGTGAATTCCCAAGCAGATAAACGGTCATTTAGATATCTTTCAAATGCACGTTTAAAAGATTTATAGAACTCAGCACGATTATCTTTGTTAAAGAATTGAGAAAACTCTAAATCGGGTTGATGTTCGGCAAAATCAGTTTCAAAGGTATGTTCTAAATTTAGAATATATTCTTTGAAAGAATCAGCAGTTTTTTTAGCTTGTTCGTCACTAATATTTACAATATCTTGCCTGAATTTATCCGCGATTTCAGAAAGCTTCTCAAATTCAGATTTTACGGAGTTGATTTTCTTCTCCAACTCCGTTACATCATTATCAAGTAGAGGAATACGTCTTTCTATTGCTTGATTGAACTTCTCGCTGACCTGATATACTGTTTCTCGCGCTTGTTTAAATTCAACATTAGCTCTATCTTTTGTGAGATAATTATTCAAAGAGTGAAGAAATTCAGGAAAACCAGTGCCTTCTAAATCTGCGTTCTGGTCTTTTAAACGAGTTCTTAATGCTTGTAGGGCAGAAATTTCAAAGACTCTTTGCTTATATATTTGCTCATATATAAGCAAAGAGTCTTCAGACCCACTTATATTATTATCTTGTAAATAATCCCTCAAATTATTTTTAAATACTTCACGTACCTTACTTTCCGCTTCTTGTAATTCTTCCGTATTTTCTGGGTCTACTAGTCCACTACGAATTTTATCCCAAGCGTTGATTAAGAAAAATACGTTCAGTCCCTTCTCTCTGAGATAATTTTGGATGTAGCGTCTTTCTTCTAAAGTACATGGTTGAGAAGCACTCATAATGAAGAGTACAGCATTAGCTTTGTAAAGATAAGTTAAGGACAACTCATTACGTGCTTCAGTATCGTTCAAACCCGGACTATCGATAAATTCAATCCCTTTCCCTAATAAAGGTAAAGGATGTTCTACTACAGCGTGACTGACATCAGGGAAAGCTATTTGCTGGTCGTTTTCCAGTGCTTTGGTTTCTTCAGGATTGATAGTATAACGTTCTTTGAATTCATGAAAATCTATCTCTTCAGGAATTCTACCGTCTTTGTAGTGGATACTGACTTTCTGAGTTTCACCGTATCTGATTATGGTCAACAAAGCAGTACAGGGACTTACATCACTAGGAAGTAAATTTTCTCCTAATAAAGCATTGAGAAAAGTACTTTTCCCCCGCTTCATATCTCCTAAGACCAGTAAACGAAAGACACCCTGACGTAAATTACTACTTTTAGTCTTTAAGCGTTCAATATCATGCTCTAAACCAAGTTTACCAGAGTTTTTCTCCCCTTCTAACTCAGATATGGTGATTATTTGAGCGACTTTATCCAAGCTGTCAGCTAAATCATGACGAACTTGAGCGACTTTATCTAAATCATTCCAAAAACCAGTTGTTTGTACTTCGTCAACCATATATTTTCCCCGAACGCTAACTGCTATTTCTATAATCAGTTCTAAATTCAGTATTCCCAGAATATACTGAACCATTATTAAGTTTATTCACAAAGGGTAATGTTTGGTGGGGAGGGGAAAGTCAGGAGTGAGTGGTGAGAGATAAATGGTGAGGGGTGAATCTCGTATTTCTCACAAGTGAGAAATCCGGACTTTCAGTTCAGGTGTGGGACTTCTGCTGTTATTGTTAAAAAATCTATCTCAAATGCAATGTAAGTCATTCTTTCTTCATGAATTAGGCTGACAAAATGTTTCTAGTAATTTACCAGTGCTGATATCCCAGATCTTAATCGTGTTATCCAGGCTACTACTAACTAAAGTTTTACCATCTGGGCTAATATCTATAGAAGAGATGTTATGTAAATGACCTGAAAGGTTGTGAATTAATTTCTCCTGAGATACATCCCAAATCTTGATATTGTTATCCTCAGAGCCACTAACAAGAGTATTCTCATCAGGAGAAATTGCTAATGCGGAAATTTCATCATCATGACCCTTAAGAGTATAGATATTGCTTCCATTCTCAGCGTTCTGTAACTTGATTTTTCCATCCCTGTAACCACTTGCAACAATACGACCATCGGGACTAATAGCAACAGAAGTAACTAAAATTATATTCTTATTTTTACTGTTGAAACTATTACTAGAAGGATACAACTCCTTTAGATTATATTTCTTCAAAGTACGAATTAATTTACCAGTCTGGGTATCCCAAAGTAAAATTTCATTACCATAATTTTGGTTGACAAGAAAATTTCTATTATCGCTAACATCAATAGATGAAACGGGATAAGAAGTCTTTAAAGTCTGTAACAATTTACCAGTAGAGATATCCCGTAATTTTATAGTTGCATAATGGGAACTAATTAATATTTTACCATCTGGACTGATTGCAACTTTATTAACTCCAGTATCTTTAAATGTACGGATTAATTTACCAGTTGTAATATCCCATAACTTAATCGTTTTATCTCCCCAACCACCAGTAACTAAGATGTTCCCATCTGAACTAATATCAATGGATTGAACCCAGTCATCCTTAATAGTCCTAATTTTTTTACCAGTTTTTTTATTCCATATATTAATACTTGAACCAATAGTTGGATCTGAATTCAAACTAACTAAATTTTTATTATCTGGACTAATAAGAACAGAACTAAATCCCTGGTAATTACCTTTTATTGTCCTAACTTGCTTTCTCTTTTCAACATCCCATAATTGAATATCAGCACCATTTGTACTAACTATAGTCTTCCCATCCGGACTAATAGCTGCTTGAGTAGGCGAAACACGAGGAAATATTACTATAGCAAATGGAGGATTTTTGGGTTGAGAGTTAGATAAATTTATTTTTTTAATCGGTTTTTCAAATGTATGAATTAGCTTTTGATTGGCGATATCCCATAGTTTGATAGTATTATCCTCAGCACCACTAATTAAAGTACTTCCATCGAAACTGATAACTAGGGACTTAACTTTTCCAGAATGCCCTTTGAAAGTGCGAATTTCCTTGCCAGTTTTAATATCCCATAGTTTAATAATTCCATCTTCACCACCACTAAAAAAAGTTTGACCATTTTGTGCGATCGCTAAAGAAGAAGCTCCATTCCTATGACCCTTAAAGATACGAATTTCCTTACCAGTTTTAATATCCCATAGTTTAATAGTTCCATATAAACTGCTACTAATAACAGTGTTTCCATCGTTTGTTATGATTGCAGCATTAATAAAGTTGGAATGTCCTCTGAGTTGACGGATTAATTTTCCTGTAGAAATATCCCATAATTGGATATTATGTCTGGAGGTACCACTTATGAGAACTTTATTATCTGGGCTGATATCAAGGTAAATAATTGATTCATAATTTCCATCAAATGTACGAATTAATTCACCAGTAGAGATATCCCATAATTTGATATTGTTATCCTTACCAGAACTAATAAAATTTTTACCATCAGGAGTGATTTTACCTATATTTCCTACATTGATAAATGTACGAATTAATTCCCCATTTTCAAGATTCCATAATTTAATACTATGATCATCACTAGTACTAATAAAAGTTTTACCGTCTGGGTTAATATCTACAGAACTGATTAAATTAAAATGTCCCGTGAATTTACATTTATTACTGGATTGATTAACAGCAATTTCTGATTTTGCTGATTTTATTTTACTTAGTCTAGAATTCTCTATTTTTGTTTGAGCAATGGAAGGTAGAAGCACTAAAGTAAAAACTCCACCAGTTAAAAGTATCAATTCCGAAGGTAGAAGCTTTAAATGAAGTGACATGATTCAACCCCTGATTGCTGGAATAATAAGTACTAAGATAAATTCAGAACTATCAATTACTACGTATAAAAAGTTTTAATTATGCAGCATCAAATAATCGCATTTACTACTGCATAAATTGATACTTTTTGAGAGCGACCACTCAGTTTTGCTTCTGGAAAAAGTTCTGCAATTAATTCCCACAGTTCCCATGTTAAGTTGCTAGAATATATTTTACTGATTGCTTCTAACTTGCACATTTTATAACTCTTATATCTCAGGGAGTTGAGCATTTATCAAAAAATGTATTATTCTCATTCATTGCAAGGTGGAGTTAAATTTTGTTCGTTGAAAACGTTCCGGGTATGCAGGAATTCCCACCTTGTGGGTCGCTCACAGGGTGCTGATATTTTCCATCTCAGCTTAACTCTGTGAGCTTTTTCACATATTCCCCAACTTTTCAAACATCCTCTTAAACGCGATCACTTATCCTGGGTCTTGAATCATCGTATTGCAAAGTATTATTATCTTCTCAGGGTGAGAAATATAAATTACATTCTCGATGCTGCTACTAGACGCTTTTTGGCTAGATATTCGAGCTGATATAAATAAGCTGCGATAATCATTTGTAAGATGAGAAAGCGAACTTGAGGTAAGGAGAAACTGTATTGAGATAGGTTTTTATTCAAAATCGATAATAAATTCGAGGAATAGGGAGAGAAAGCAAAGATTCCTAAGAAATAAGATACAAATAATGAAGAGAAGATATTCACACACCATCCATATATTCCTTCCCACCAACTGATAATATCAGGGAAAAATCCAACATTCCCTTCATCTCCAGGGAGTTTGCTTTCGGGGAAAAAAGCATCCAAAAAGCGATGTAACCAGTGATGCAAGAAAGCGATCGCAACTACGGGAAACAAGAAATATAAAAATATGAATGTTCCTGACAACCAAGGAGCAAAACGCAGCAAGTTCAGTACAATAACCAGCAAATACATCAATAAATAGCTAATTCCAATCATCAAGAAGATCACAGCAACAGTATTAAACCAGGAACGGAGACTAGGAAACCAATTTGGAAAACGCATTTTTCTTTACTAATGGGGTATTTTAATAGTCTGAGTATTTTGAGTAGTTTGAGTTATTTTTGAATAAATAATATTTGAGTAACTAATAATGTCTTTAAAGATGTTAGCTACTTTACAAATGATACTACATTGAATTATATGCCACAGATTCTGCGATGGTTCATGGGTACTCACCGGAGGCGATCGCAGTTTATTAGTAAGTTAATGAAGATGTAAATTAAATCAAAAAGGCTGATTTAGCTTGAATTAGAGCGTATTTACAAAAATAAATATAGTTATGTTTTTAAAAACCAACTTACTTATCCTAGCTTTATTCTTGCTGATGAAAAATCTTTTTAAAATTCTCCTCTGTTGCTGTATCTGCTGGAAAGAAGCTTTCAATCCGCAATTCTTGCAGTGTAATATCACAGGGGGTACCCAAAGTTGTAATTGTTGAGAAGAAGTTTAAATTTAAACCGTTTTTAAGAAAGTTTACGGTTAATAATGGTACTTGCCAGTTTTGAGAGTTATTTTGTAAGTATGTATGAGAAACATCTACATATGTTTGTAATTCTCTGAAAAGATTTGCAGAATCTTGATTATGAGTATCTACTATGACTTCTCTATATACTCGTTTAATTAATAGAGCCGTAACTTCTTCCCAATTGCTAACAAATGGTTTTAAACCTTGGGGATGAAACATTAACCGCATCATATTAATCTTACCGTCAATACAGAAGTTTGCCTGTAAATCATCTGGATTGATTAGCCATTTTAGTAAAATTTGGCAAGCATAATTGCTTTCAAATAAATTCCAGTATCTGTCTATAACTAGCGCTGGGAATGGTTCTTGCTGTTGCAAAATAAAATCAATTGCTCTACGGACAGGTTCTAGGACTGGTGATGATAAATCCCTTTGGGAATATATGGGAGTAAAACCTACCGATGAGAGCATGATATTTCGCTCCCTTAGAGGAATATCAAGCACAGTAGAAAGCTGTAATATCATTTCTTGACTAGGTTTTGCTCTACCTGACTCTAAGAAACTGATATGTCTTTGAGATACGTTGCTGATAAGAGCTAAATCTAACTGACTAAAATTACGCTTTTTCCGCCAAAATTTTAGCAGAGTACTAAAAGATATGTCTCTCATATCTTTATTACCTGTGAGGTAATTGTTTTGATTATCCACACTAGTCATAATCAAGAAAACAGAAGTAGTTATAAACAAAGCAAATCAAATTACATCTGTTTGACTCCAGATTTACTTCCATACAAATAATAGAAGAAGCAAGATTTATGTATAGTGCTATTCCTCGAAAACAATTTTTTACCCTCAAGTCTCTTTATCTGCTGCTGGCGATCGCTGGTAGTATTATACCTTGGACTTTACTGAGTAAGTTTTTCCTAATTAATGGTTTATCTGTTAATTTATTTTTTCAGAATGCATTTGATAACAGTGTCGCTTCTGGTATATCTTCAGACTTATTGATTAGTTCGTTTGTCTTTTTCTGCTTTTCTTTTGTAGAACTCAAAAGATTAAATTTATCAGGTCGCTGGTTAATATTGTATGTCTGTGCCACTTTAGGAATTGGTTTATCCTGTTCTCTACCTTTATTTTTATATTTACGGGAAAGAGAGTTAGAAAAGGTGACTTAGATTTGGCATACTTTAGCAGAATTTCACAATAATTGGGAAAAATTCTGCGAATTCTACACTTATGAACTAAGAAATTCTAAATACCCGTTACTAAGTTCTTTGACAGCTAAATCGTAAAATTGCTTTCCGTGTTCAGGAGTTGCAAGAGCGGGATTAGAACCCATTCTGCCATCAGGATAGCGATCGCGGAAGTCAACTGCACCAAATATTTTACGTTCTTGGTTTATTTCGGTTGCTAATGGGGCTTTTTTAATTGATTCTGGATAAATATATTGAGTTAAGGCGATTTCGCTGGGTGTAGCATGAGAACCTTCTTGATTACCGTAGAGTTCTTTGGCTAATTTGTAGACACTACCACACATAAACCAGTTTGCAATCCTACACTGTACTTTATGAGCATCGGAAATCTGTAGGTCTGATAAGTGAGCGTATGTTTCGGAAAATGCTGCTTTCAGGGTTGCAATATTACCACCATGTCCGTTGATAAAGTAAAACTTATGAAAACCGGCTTTAACTAAACAAGTCACATAGTCTTTGACTACCTGAATCATTGTACTGGGACGTAAGCTCATAGTACCAGGGAAAGCCGTATGATGTAATGCCATTCCTACGTTAATAGTCGGAGCAATTAATGCTTTGGTTTCCTCTCCGACTCCATGAGAAATCGATTCTGCACAGATAGCGTCAGTACCAATAAGTCCTGTGGGACCATGCTGTTCTGTAGAACCAATAGGAATAATTATACCTTGGGAATTCTGCAAGTATGTTTCGACTTCCTGCCAGGTACTTAGATGTAATAGCATACTTTACCAGTTATCAGTTATTAAATGTATTAGGTAGGGATTTAGAGGTGCTAAATTTATACATGGGGTTAATTTTGAATTTTTAATTCTTAATTTTGAATTGGACTGACTCCCCTGTTCCCCAACTAATGTTTAACCGGACTGTATTGGCTAAATAAATCCCTACTTTCTTATAGATAACTTATTTATTTGTCTATTAACTATTTATTTGTTTATTAACTTATTTACAAATACTGTCTGAATTAGCGATACCTCTAGATTACAGATATTTCCTGCGATCGCTAGTTTAATCAAATCAATCAAAGATATAATGCTTCTTGACTTCGCTTCTAATATCCCATGTGCAAGACATTCCCCTCGGGAAGGTTACTAAGTCACCTTTACCCATCTGCACAGCTTCTCCCCCATCGGGGGTAACTACCACATCACCTTCTAGGAAATAACAGGTTTCTTGAGTGTCGTAACTCCAAGGAAATTTAGAGATTTCTTTTGTCCAAATATCCCAGCTAAAAACTTCTAGTTTTTCTAAGCTTTCTGGAGTGGGTTGATGCTCAATTTTTATTTCCATGTTACTACTTCTACATTACTTTTCTAGCAGTAAGACTGGATATCTTCACCGCATTCATCTACTAAATAACATAAAGCACGAAAACGCAAACCAACTAATTCCTCGTAAACTGGATTGAGCTTACATAGGGGTGGAATATGAGCTATTTTACGACCAAAAATCTTGATGTCTCTTTCAAAAGGACATTGGGATGGAATCAGTTTAGCAATCAGTTTTGCTGTATGAATGCTTTTTACCTGTATGCTGTCTAACTTGTTCTTGAATGGTTGCAGTAAATTCAGTTTCGACTTCTTTTGCTTCTTACCATTAGGATTAATGGTGCTAGAACTTGCTACAGGCTCTATATAGCCAGAAAAATTGATGGATTGAGTATTAGTGTTAAGCATAATTTAAAGCTGCGATCGCAAGCTAGAAATATTTCACAATTTTCGATAATTATTGTTTATAGTCCAAATCCGTGTAACAAAGCCGAAGTTAATCTTCTAAATAACCTTGTTTATGACTATAGATGGGATAATTGATTACAGAATTTACAAAGATGGAATTTTAAAGCAAAGAACTTAATTAATATTTAAGCCCAGTGTTTTTCCTCAAACTGTCGGGTTGAATACAAAATAGTCAAAAAAGCTACTATTTTTGCTCTTAATTATTCATTATTTACCGACATGGCTAATATCTTGACAATTCAAAATATCAACTGATTACTCTGACAACTTAAAGTAGCCTGATAGTTCCCTCCTCTCTGAGAGTAATTATTTTCTTGAGTGCTATAGCTAGGTTTTACTTCAATTTATTTTTTGGGTCAACTTGTTGAGATTCTGCAAGAAGTCCTATGATGTGATTCTCTTTACGTATCTTAATAATTACCGAATTTAACTGATAGAGGATTTATCTCAAATTTTATTCTCATAGATTTTAAAACCGAGAAGTAATTTATTGTAATTTTCCTAAAAGCATTGTCGTGCAATAGTTACAATTTTAATTTTAATAAATAAAAATAGAAATATTACTCAAAAGTGATTTAGTTTAAAGATTTTTCAATTACTAAAATTCTCATAAAATCAGTAGTAAAAAATTTATTTTCTTGCTTAATGAATAATAAATTTTGGTTAATGAATCATGAAAATTGTGTAATTTTATCTCTGGTTGCCTAGCCTTTTGTCTATGTGTATCTGGTTTCTTTTGACATCTTTCTATGGAACTTACAAAATCCCGTAGTTATTTCTTGAAAATGATTATTTTGCTCATTGCTAATTTGTAATAAAAGTACATTTTTGCTAAAGCAAGATACATTGGATTGTTAACTATTGCCCAGCTTTCTTTTCTTAGGGAAATTAAACATTTAAAATATCTTACAGGAGTATTTTTAGAAAAAAATAGTAATACACTTCAGATAGTTCTGAATATTGCCTTTTGAGGTCATTTAATTCAGAATTACTCAATTTTTGCTTTTATTCTTGCTGTTAGTTTTGCTTATTGAATATTGGATTAGTTGTCTTTAACAGCGCTATTCCCAAACTGTATATCTTCATGAGAGCTTTGCAATTTTTTCATACCTCCCAACACTTGTAACCAGACTGTAACCACTATCCAATGGATAATTACAATTAACCATAAATTACCTGTCAAAGCGTAGGTGAGAGTGCAAGCCAATCCTAGTAAACCCGCCAGTATGATAAAGATAGGGTCGAAAAAAGTGGGATATCCCTGTTTATAAAAAGTTTTAGCATTTAAAGGATGGTAAAGAATAAACAGCGATAGAGCAAAATTTGCCCATAAACCCCATTGGAACCAATTTATTACCTCCGTAGGGTGAGGAAGTAGTAATACCCGAAATATTAACTCCTCCACAAATGCTGGCATAGTAAAAAGCTGTAGAGCATTAACTAGATGACGTATCCAGGAAACAGACCAAACTTCTAGCTGTAAAAAATTAGAATCTAAACCCAAAGGTAAAGCAATCACCTTCGTAAAACACATAGCGATCGCACCGTATGCGATTAATATTCCTGCTCCAGTTAACCAGTCTACAAGTTTCGGGAAAGCGATCGCTCCCAGAATACGGTTGATAATAATCGTCAGAATCGGAATATCGGTAAAAGGTAGTTTGATTTCTCCGAGTAGTGGTGTCGGTGCTAAAGGTGCAATATCTGGATTTTTCCCTCCTACCTGATAAGTTTGTAAAAACCATAATTTTGCACCATGTTTGAGGAATAAAGCAGCAAGTTCATCTTGTGCTTGTCGGGGCATCATCGTTCGCCAACTAGTAACTGCTGCCCAAATGCTATTATCTCTAAAGGCTGGTTTGCCACCAACTCCTGCTAAGGTATCTACACTACTTTGCCAATCAGCTCGAATTATTCCTAAAGGTAGCAACTGTCTTTCCAATTGATTACCCAGGGAAACTAACTTTTTAAACCTACGAGTCTGTTCGTGTTGGGGATATTTTTTCAGCCAGCTTTGAATTTTGGGATTAGAGCTAACCTGCTTTTTAATACTTTGAATCGTGCTGTAAAGTGCTTGAGCAGAATCTTGAATACAGGAAGCAGCAGGACTTACAGTTGCATTACCCGTTCCATCACCAACCCGGTAACGTGCCATCATTACTTTTAACTGCTGCTCAAACTCACTCAAGGGAGAAAGTTTAATACCATCAAAATCATAATCCTGAGTCACGGGATCGAACTTAACAATAATATCTGTTACCGGACGGGTTGCCATCCATCCCCATCTCAAATTACCCATATAATTATCCCAGGTATGAGTTCCAGATATAATTCCCTCCGGATTATGAGCGTAGATTTGCTGATATTTGATGTCAAATTTTAAATTACTAGTTAAAGAATCTTTGATAACTTTTGCCGTACCGAAAGCAAAATGTCCCGTCACCGTACTGACTACTCCCAGAGGTTCGGCTTTTTTCCCTCCAATACCCCCAAATAAATTTAATACTATTGCTTTATCTCCTTCTTTCCATGCGGAGACTGCTAAGTTTTGATTTTTCGCAGTAGCATCAATTAAAACTTTGTTTATCTTACCCTTGTCTTTTCTGCGAATTCTCCAGTATCTCTGTTGTATATAGCTCAATCCCGCTTCTTCACCCAGTATTACCTTCTTGGGTTGGAGTTGAAACAAATTGCGGGGTGCTAAAGCTTGAACAATAAAAACACCACTTGTATTTTTGGCACCATAAATATACCATCCTTCTTCTCCCGCAGCAGAAGCTTCCAATTGTCTGGGAGTAGAAGGAGGGATACCACGATGGTCATAAACCTGTCGGGGAATGCGGATAGTTTCTGCTTCACCATCAAACTTAGCGGAAACTTGGTTGTAATGTATTACCCGAAAATATTCTGTAGGACAAGGAGTTTTACCAAAACAGGTTTTTGGTACCGGATATTTCTGAGAGGGTTTTTCTGGCTGAATAATTTTTACCAAACCATAAAAACGCCCAGTCGCTAAAACAGGTTCCCTATCAATCTTTAGAACCGGTACACCGTTTTTTTTCTCCGAAAAATCAACACTATCTAAAGTTACAATTACATCATCATTAGGTCGAAATCCAGCCAAAGAATGTAGAGGTCCGACTTGACGACGATTATCTAAACGGAAAGGATGAATATTACCTTGATTTTGACTTTCTTTAGTTGCACTGGTAAACTTCACATCCCGCTTCACAGCTTGTACATATGACTGGATTCGGGGTTGATTTTTCCACTCCAAACGTACCACCTTACCTACCAAACTCTGAGCTTCTAGGGGTGCATGCTGTACCTCAATCCATACCCAATCAGCACCAGCAGAAATATCTTTTTCCCGGGGTAAAATTAACCTACCCACCCAATTATCTATGGGTAAATAAGAATTAGATAAAACAGGTAGAGTAATCGGGTAAAACTGTGGTTGATTAAAATCCTGCTGGGAATGAATATTATAATTAGATGACTTTGCTAATAATGGTAACTGTAGAGAAATAATAAAACTGGCAATAACTAGTATTGATAATAGAAGCTTCAGTAATTTACTGCCCTTGCGACCGTAAAATTTGTTCTGATGTAGTAGTAATAATCTTAAGCGATCGCTCAGCATATCAGCAGAAATTCTCCCCTAATCTCATCTAATAGATACATTGGTAAACATCCTCCATAGGCAGTTACCATAAGGCAATAAATGAAGAAATGGCAACTGATTGTTTGCTTGATGCGTGAAAATTAAGTAAGATTTTGTGGTGTAAAGCTTAAATCTTTAGCCATTTCAATCCATTCAGAGACTAGAAAGTGATATTTTATTTAGAAAATAATATAGATACTGCTCCTAAAAGAGTCTCTACTAAGCTGATTAGATTAGCAGGAAAATAGTTCTCGCCAGATTAACTTTACTTAAGTCGGTGGACAAAAATATTTATGTAATTACGACCAAAGAAAAGCGATCGCAATACTCTGGGATTGATTCATTTCACCTAATAACCAGCAGTAGGTTTCTGTCTAATCTTTCCTCTACGGATAAAAGAACTTGAGCTTTGATTTGTATCAGTACTATTAACAGAACCAGGTGTGTTATCATCTGTTCCCTGACGAACCTTGTAACCAGCAGTAGGTTTCTGTCTAATCTTTCCTCTACGGATAAAGCTAGCTACTTCTAATTGAGATGTATTCAAAGATGAAACAGAATTTTCAGCTACAGCTTCACTATTAAAAATACTCGATTGTGCTGCTTGTGCTGAATCTATCATAAAGCTTCCCATAACAGTAAAGCTTGTAATAGCTGTCATTCCAATTAAAGCTGCCTTTTGAGAGATTTTTGAAAACATATCTATTGTTGATGAGAAAAATTTACTTTGGTGTACTGGAATTAAAAACATCACCTGCAAAGTATTTTTCAGACACAATAATCAAATGATTTCTATATTTACCTAATCAATATATTTTACTTTTTGTATAAGTACTAATACTGAAAATATTTGCATTCAAGATTTATGTTTAATTAAATAGAAAATTATAATGTTTTTGTTGAAATACTATCGTCATATACTGGGCAGTATTTTAGGTATTATCGTTTTATTTTTAATTGCTGCTTTGATACCCAGAAAATGGGGTAAATATTCAAGTCAAGGCTGTAATTATCAGGTTTGTGTCGCAAATACCGGCGCTCACTCCAATATCCTGGTCAGAACTAAAAATGACGCTCAAAACTGGCATAATTATTTATCCGTAGATAAAATTGGCATCGATGCAGCAAAGGATTATAAATATTTGAGTTTTGGTTGGGGAGATAAAGATTTTTATATGACGGTTACTTCTTTATCAGATTTCAATTTTTATACCACTTTCAAAGCAGTATTTATTCCCACCTCTTCGGTAATATATGTCAAAGGATATCAATCCTTACCAAAGAATATTGAAGTGAAATGTATTCTTACCAATAAAACTAATTACTTACAATTAATCAAGTTTATAAAAACCAATTTTCAACTAGATAAAAACGGTAATAAAATTCGTATAGGTAACGGTCACACAACCAATGCAGGTTTTTACAAAGCAAAAGATACTTACTCAATATTAAGAAACTGCAATACATGGACAGCAGACGGTTTAAGAAAAGCTGATATTAATACTCCCCTGTGGGATGGTTTGTCTTCCGCTATCCTTTTTCACCTCAAAAGTGGTTGTGAAGCAGAAGAAAGAAATAATTTTTTGTAGATATTAGGATAGATATAGGAATCTAAGACTTACCAAAAAGCCAAAAGATTTGCGATCGCTTCGCGCGACCCTTTTAGGGTCATCGCCAAAAACGGGTCTTCTCTCCGAGACACTACGCGAACGACCATCCCATTAAAATAAATAAGTTATATATCTAATTTGTAGATTCTCAATCAGTAGAGTAATAGTTTTAAGTAGATGGACAAAAATATTTACAGTCATTGCGAGCAACGCGAAGCAATCCCAACCACTGCGATTGCTAGTCTCCGACAACGCTTTCAGCGAACATTTCACTTCGTTCAATTCGCAATGACATTGTGTAATTAATTCTGTCTGACTAATTAATAAACCATAATAATAAAACCTATGACAATTCTCCAAACCAAAAACTTATCAATAGGAGATATTCATCGTCTTTTCGGCTATCAGAGGCAATATAATGACTCGTTTACACCATTGTTATCTCTAGAACTTTTGACTGAACTTGAACGACAAGAAATTTTACAAATTCGCACAGATTTTGATAACTACATTATAGAAAGTAAAGTATTGGAAGGATTGGTTAAAGCTTTAACTGTCTTTCCATTGATGCGATTAGCTGGCTTTTATCGCTCTCCTATTAAAATTGCTTTAGAAGAAAATATTGCCGATATAGTAATTGAAGACGAAGATACAAAAGTTACAGGTAGACTGGATATTCTAGCTGTTAACAAAGCAAAATTAAATGCACGATTATCATCTTTTTGGGTTCTGGTAATTGAATCTAAAAATAGCGGTATTGATGTGTTCGAGGGTTTACCGCAATTACTTACTTACGCATATCAAAGTTTAGAACATCAAAAATCAGTTTGGGGCTTGACTACCAACGGGAGGGAATATCAATTTGTATATATTCAACAGGGAGATTCTCCCACATATCAGTTAATGCCATCATTAAACTTGATGGAATCCCAAGGAGCTGTGGAGTTGTTACAAGTTTTGAAAGCTATAGCGCTTCTGAGTTGAGTACCATATACCTTGTAGAGACATAGTGGTCTGTCCCATTAATTATGCGGGGTGTACATCCCATCCGCCAGGGGTTGAAAACCCCCGTCTCATAGTAAAAGTCGTCTAAAGACGACTCAGGTAATATCCATAAAAATTAATGTAGTCAAATAAGTAGTCGTACAAAATTAATTTAACATTATCAGGACTTACGCAAAACCTACGTAACTCCGTCATTACGTTCGCGTAGCGTGTCCGCTAGGACAAACGATCTGACTTTTCACGGTAAGTCCTGAACCAACGAAAATACGTTACTTTTTCCACAGACTTATTATCAATAGCTTAAAGCTAATGACAATAACCAACGAAAAAATCAGGGCTTGAGAAAACGTTAAAATCGCCTTTTCCACATCCCGTGAAAAGTCAGGACAAACGATAGCGACGTAATCGCAAAGACTCTGCGATTGCTTCCCTGCACTACGTTCCATTCGCAATGACAAATCTTCGTTGCGTAAGTCCTGATTATAAATTCCTCAAATCCTTGCGATTGCTTCGTTCCTCGCAATGACAATATACAATTAATTCTGTCTAAGTACTTAGTAGTGGTTGTCCCATTAATCTTGATGTGTTGTTTCCCAGTCCTATTTATAGGACTTGAGCTATTAGACTGGGGTTTTCAACCCCTGGCGGGTGTGTGAAATAACCTGTCATAATTAATAGGGCAAACCACTAAATTAATACCAACCAACGACGAAATAATTCCACAATAATACACAACCGTCCCTGATTTTCTTCAATAACATCATGACGCTGCAAAGTATCAAGTGCTTCATCTAAACTTGCTTCCTCAATACCTTCTTTAGAAGCTTCCTCTATTACATCCTCATAACTCAACCCCTGTAGATGCGGTGCAAGAACCCGGAGTATGACTTGTTGTCCTTCCGCACCTTGCGCAGCTTGACTCCAAACCCCTTCAAAGTAGTAGCGTCCCCGCTTAAAGAACTCAGTATTATTAATAACCGCTTCCACATCTTCCACCGTGAAAACTGGGTCGCGCTTTCTTCCTAATTCAAAAACTTGGTCGTTGTAGCGACGAACTAAGACAAAGCCAATTAATTGCACTAAATACGGTTGTCCGTGGGTGAGGTCGTAGATTTTATCTAATGCTTCTGGTTTGTAGTCGAGAAGGAAATCTTCTTGGGGAGACGTTACATTTGAAGATGTCACATGTAATGTCTCTAGGTTATTATCTGAATATTGTATGGGGTTAGCGAGAATTTGACGGGTGACAGCACGCTCCATAAAACCCACATGAATGGGAATGACGCTAGCAAAGAAGGGTTGGAAATAATCTGCTGTCATTTCCTCCAAAGTATGCAAACCAGCAAAAGCAAAAGCAATTTTAGAATTCATTTGCAATAGTCCCCGCAGATAACCGAGGAAATTATCAGGAATTTTCCCTGCTGCAATTAATTCTTCGATTACCTCAAATTCATCAATAGCGATAATTAAACCCCGTAGAGACTTTGCATGCAAAGTCTCTACATGTAATTTCTCTACAACTTGTTTCAAATATCTTTCAAAAGTACGTTCAGGAAGCTTGAGCAACTTATCGTCATCGGGAGGTGGAATATTTACAGCTTCCGAAACAGCATCGCATATCGCCATCAACACTTCCCCAACTCCCTGGGAAATATTGCCAGCATTTAACATGTTGACATAAGTAACCTTTACACCCGAACCAATAGAGTTAGAAGCATTGCGTAAAATTGAAGTCTTACCCATGCGTCTGTGACCGTAAACTACCACAGACTGTAACTGCTCCCCCATCATCCATAACTCTTTAAGCTCCCTCATCACTTCTTCGCGTCCCACGAATTTTTCTCCGAGAACAGGATCGCCGATAATGTAGGGATTGCGGACGGGTTTAGTGATGGAAATTTCCCCAACTTCACCAGCAATTTGCAGTAAAGCTTTTTGCCAAGTTTCAGCTATCTCAATGATGAGTCCTCGTTCTGCTTCCGCTAGGGTTTGGGGATTATTAAGGATTTTGGTGAGTTCTCCTAAAGCACGGTTAAGTGTAAAAGAACGAGTTGCACGGGAGACACTAAGTTTTACAATTTGGGTATCTTCTACAACGCGATGCAAGCTAGAAATTGCCTGCCAAGTTTTTGGACGCAAAAGGTTTTCCTGAGAAGATTGTAGAGACATTACATGTAACCTCTCTACAGGGATACTGACAATATCATCAAAATGTTTTGCATTGTGAAAAACTGCAAGGTTTTGAGCAAGAGCGTACATTTCCTCGCCATAAAGGATAAGACGTACTGCTGCAAACGCTTCCTCTGCTTTGGCTGGTTCTTTTTCGTGGAGATACCAGAAACCAGCAGCAGCAGCACGGTTCGGGGTATCTAAACGTGTTTTTACTCTCATAGGAGGAGAAAATGGTTCTTTGAATTTTTTTGTTAAAGAAGCTGAAGCTAAACCAACTAATTTCCAATCAAAAGGTGCTTCAGCTAACTGAGAGATTCGGTAAATAATTTGTTCGGCAGGGGTATTAGCAAGTACTTGATTAACAGCTTTGATAACAGGGATAAATTGACAGGTATATGCAAGCAGTTGGTTAATGTTTTTCAAACCTATTTCCCAATCCTGTTGCAGCCATTTTCCTAAGCTAACAGAAAAAGAAGGTATGGGTAGTGAAGTAATGCGTAAAAAAACTAAGCTACTTTTTTGCAGGTATCGAATGTTGAAGAGTAAAGCAATAAACCAACTGTCTACACGGAAAACTCCCACGCCTAAAGCCACGCTATTTGTCACACCTAAAGCCATGCCTTGAGCCACGCTACTTGTCACGCCTAAAACAATGCTACCCATCATGCTATTTGACACGCTTAAACCCACGCCTAAAAACATCTCTGAAGGCACGCCACTTGCTATACCACTTTCCACGCTACTTGCTACGCTACTTGCCACACCAAAAGCCATGCCACTTGCCACGCCTACAGCCACGCCACTTGCAATGCTTCCAGGCACGGCAAAATTTACGCTAACTGCCACGCCTACTCCATTTGCCACGCCAATTGCCACGCCACTTGCCACGCCACTTGCCACGCCACTTGCCACACATAAAGCCACGCCAATAGCCACGCCGCTTGCCACACCTAAAGCAAAGACAAACCAATAAATTGGAAAACCTACTTGCTCTAGAAGTCCGCTAAAAGCTGTTGGTGTAACAACTGTTAATAGCAATCCTTGAACAAATAAATTACGCTGAATGGGATTTCGACGCAGCAGTCCCAATCCCTTGCGCCAACTCATTTTGCCCTTTTGAATATATCCACCTCCAAAAGTATCCAAATACCACCGCAAAGCTTGGGGAAAATAAAATACCCAATACAATAACCGTAGATAATCTAAGGGATTCCATAGAGAGAGGGGACGTTTGAGTTTTGGTGCTAAATCTAGGCGAGGTACGGGGGTTTCTTGGGTCATTTTTGCTTCTCTGCTATTCTGTGCAATCAACCACATCCACCCGGAAATCAATTTCCGGGCTAATAGCCAAAGTCCTCTGAAGAGGACTAGAAAAATCTTCAGCCCACTTGAGTGGACTTGGTTTATGAGCCTGGGATTTCAATCCTAGGCGGTTAGTAATACCAGTCGAGTCACACAAAACCTTCATCCCATCCCCTCCACATACCGTGCATAAATTCGATAACACATTTGCATGATTTCCTTGGGATAACCACCACAATTTGTAATAATTTGTGTAATTTCTGCTTCTGTAAACTGAATCGGATTATTCTGCAATCGATGACTTATAAAATCCCGAACTGTGACTTCATCCCACAATTTAATCTCTTCCTCAAGACAAATATTTTGAAACGGGGAAACCATACCAATATCATTACTGTCGGGAAAAAGTTTATCTAAGGAAGTAGAAGCAGCCACAACTAAACGCAAAGGTGCATCGTGTCCGTTCGCTAATCCCCTTAACTGTCCCCTCACCTGATTGGTAAAACCATCCCAAGTCATTTTCTCGATTTCATCAAGTAACAGCAGTAATGGGGGACGTTGTTTTTTTAAAGTCCTCGTCAAACGAATTCCTTTACACTCATCTATTCCGACTTCGGAACATAAAGCGTAGTAAAAATCCTCCTCGTCATAAACTTGACTCATGTCGAGATAAATTGCTTTACGGGGTGGAATTAATTTTGTTTCTGCTTGTTGAGAAATAGCCCAAAGTAGGGAAGACTTACCAATTTCTCTGGCACCAATCAGCGCTACACTACTTCCACTATTGAGGGTTTCAAATATTCGATTGAGTTCTTTGTGTCTACCAAAGAATTTGTTAGGGTTTTTGACTATTCCACTGCGAGGTATGAAGGGATTGGGAATGATTTGGTCAATTTTTGGCTTTGGAGAAGGAACTAAAAAATTTTGTTTAATATAATTTTTTTTTACATATAAAACTGGTTTCAGATGCTCTGGAATACCTTGGAGTTGAATTTCTACACAGCCAAAATTATACGCTTCCTCAATTCCACGATTTGCAGCTAAAGCTTTGTAAAAACCAACTGCAAACGCGATCGCTGCTTTATCCCCAATTTCATCATTCATCCCAATTACATAGGGAATATGTTGAGCGATCGCTTTTGCTTGAATCTCTGAATAGCAGGCATTTAGCAGCACGCAATTAACTTGCTCTAGTAATAGCTCAAACATTGCCGCTAAAGCATCAGCTTCTACAGGTTGAATTTGTCCTACTTCATCCTCAAAGCAAAGTTTGCCGTGATTCGTACCGTGACCAGAAAAATGTATAATTTGCGGCTCAATATCAAATATTGCTTGGGTAATATCCCCAACTCTCACTGATTCTCGCTGTTCTAGCTGATATTTTCCGCGCTCCTTAGCAATTTGCAATCTTTCTCTTATATCTCGTAATTCTTGCCCTAAACGCAACCGAGAAGCATCACTTGGATCGGCTGCTAAAAATAGTATTTTTACAGGAATATCACTATTCATTCAGGCAATAGTCTGAGTTTAATTACTGAGAAGTATTGTATACGATTCTCTTTTAATTGGATAATTTCATTGTGTGATTTCTTTTGAAGATGAAGAATCATCATCTTCAAAAGACAACACCTGCAAAAGTACTTAATTGTAGGGGGATTTGGGAAGTATCAAAGAATTTTCGATTATGGTATGATGCATAAGTCATATACTTTAGTAAGATTAATGCAAAAAGTTACTATTACTTTAGAAGATAGCGTCCTACAATTTGTAGATTCTCAGTCAGAAGGTAATCGTAGCGCTTACATAAATGCACTTTTAGCAGAATATCGTCGCCGTAGTTTAGAATCGCAAATGATTAGTGCTCTACAAGAAGATGCCCAAGATTCAGAGTATCAGGCTGAAATTGCCGCTTGGGATGATGTTGTAGGGGATGGAATTAATGCCTCAGAATAAACTCACTTATCGAAGAGGAGAAATTCGTTGGGTAAGACTCGATCCAACAGTGGGGGCTGAAGCGCAGAAAACACGCCCCTGCTTAATTGTACAAAATGATACTATGAACCAGTACGGGTTATTAACCATTGTTATGCCCTTCAGACCCGGGAGTAAGGAAGCTCCTTATGTTGTGAATGTGAAACCAACTTCTCGTAATGGATTAGACGCAGAACGTTTCATTGATGTGGGACAAATTCGTGCTGTAGATTATCGTCGTATTTTAGGTAAGGTTGGTGTATTGGAAGAAGAATACTGGGAATCTATTCACACTGCAATAAATATAGTTACTGGATTCGGATTGTGAAATTGTATAAATAATTAAAAATAAAATTACAAGTAATTAATATAATACTTTAACTGAGGCGGAGCCTCTGGGTTTTTTTCCCAGTCGGAGACTGGGAATTATGATGGGGTGGGGTAATTGGAGTTAAGGGAGCATCACATATTCTATATCCACATTTCTCTTTTATCATTTTGAATTGATCTAACCTTTCCTATTAATTTTTCAACCTTACATGCTAAACCCTGAAGACCATACAAATAAACACATGTTTCTTCTGGTTGAATTGTTGAGATCCTAATTTCTGCGCAATTGTCTGTTAACCGATAGATTGAGATAAATGCAGTAATTCTAATATCTTCAGAAAGTTCGTATTCTTCTTTAGAAAAAACAAATTCTTTTTCTAGGCTATTGCATATCGAGTTGAGTTTACTTTGATTTGGTAACTGTTCCCAGAATAAATAATCATAACTGCGATAACATGTCTTTTCTCCCACAAATTCTAATTTGGGGATGTTCCTGACTGTTATCATCTCAGCACTGTATTCAGTCATATTTTATTATTTTCGGTATGAGAATGGGAATTCTGTAAATAAGGTAATTTCTTTGATATGAAAATCAGATTTATTTATGGGACGTTCTAAATATAAATTTATCAGTAATAATCCACACTTTATTACCTGTACTGTTGTAAATTGGTTGCCAGTGTTTAGTCAGCCAAGGTTTGCTCAAGTTATTCTTGATTCGTTAAATTTCCTCATCAAAAACCAGCGCTTGTCTCTACATGCTTTTGTAATTATGGAAAATCATCTTCATTTAATCGCTTCGTCTCAAAAAAATTTGTCTAGGGAAATAGCTGCATTTAAGTCTTTTACTGCTCGTTCTATTATTGATAATTTGAAAGCTAGTAAAGGAGAATATTTGTTAAAACAGTTAAAGTTTCATAAAAAAGCATATAAAACTGACCAGGATTATCAACTTTGGCAGGAAGGTTCTCATCCAAAATTAATAGTGAGTAAGAATATGTTCGTCCAAACTTTGAAGTACATACATGATAATCCTGTAAAACGCGGTTATATTGATGAACCTGTACATTGGAGGTATTCTAGCTGTCGCAATTATATGGGTGTGGAGGGAATTTTAGATGTTGATGTGTTGGAGATATAAGTAAGTATTTTAACTGAGGCGGAGCCTCTGGGGTTTTTTTCCCAGTCGGAGACTGGGAATTATGATAATTGGAGTTAATCTCACACCGTTGCTGCTTCTGGAATTACTGCACCTTGCATTTTGGTAAATGCGTCTATGAGGGTATCTAGCTGTTTGGATGCTTTGACTACTCCTAAACCCCTGACTGTAACTTTTCCGGGTGAGTAAACGAAACGGTTAAGGAGAATTTGGGGCAGGTTATCTGCTAGCAGTTTCCAGGCTGGTTCTTCCATTGGAGTTTCCAGAATCACATGCTGTTTACCGTCTGGTTTGATGCGACTGAAACCGAGTTTTTTGGCTAATAGTTTCAATTCCATGATTCTAATTAATTGCTGTGCGGAACTGGGTATTGCACCGTATCTGTCTGTCCATTCTGCGGTTACTTGCACTAGTTCTTCCGATGTTTTGGCGGATGCGATCGCTCGATATGCGCTCATTTTCTGGTCGATGTCGGGAATATAATCTCCTGGTATAAATGCGGTTAGTTGTAGGTCTACTTGGGTATCATCGACTGTGGGTATTTCTTGTCCCCGGATTTCGTTGATGGCGTTTTCTAACATTTCCATGTATAGGTCGAAGCCGATTACGTCCATTTGTCCGGATTGTTCTGCTCCGAGGAGGTTACCGACTCCCCGTATTTCCATGTCTCTCATTGCGAGTTGATAACCGGAACCAAGGTTGGTAAATTCTTGAATGGCTCGGAGACGTTTGCGGGCTGCTTCTGATAGGCTGCGCTGTTTGGGGTAAAATAACCAGGCATGGGCTTGAATTCCGGCGCGTCCGACTCTTCCCCGTAGTTGGTAAAGTTGGGATAGTCCGAAGCGGTGCGCGTCTTCTATTAGGATGGTGTTGACCCGGGGGATATCTAAACCGGATTCGATGATGGTGGTACAGACTAAGATGTCTGCTTCCCCATTACTGAAGGAAAGCATGGTTGCTTCTAATTCGCTTTCATTCATCTGTCCGTGAGCGATCGCTATTCTGACTCCCGGTAACATTTCTCGGAGGTTCGCTGATTTTTCTTCGATGCCTTCTACCCGGGGAACTACGTAAAATATTTGTCCTCCCCGGTCAATTTCTTGGCGGATGGCGCTACGTATGGTTTCGTGATTCATTGGGGAGAGGTGAGTTTTAATTGCTCTCCTGGATGGTGGTGGTGTGGTAATTAAACTCATTTCCCGAATGCCGGAAAGAGACATATAAAGGGTTCTGGGAATGGGTGTTGCGGATAAAGTTAAAACATCAACTTCGGTTTTCAAGCTTTTAATTTTCTCTTTCTGATTCACCCCAAATCTTTGTTCTTCGTCTACTACCAGTAATCCTAATTCTTTAAATTCAACACTTTTTCCTAGAAGTTGATGGGTTCCCACGACTACATCTAGTTCCCCGGATTTTAATCTTTTCTGAATATTTCGTCTTTCTTCAGCAGTCCGAAAACGGTTGAGTAAACCGACGTGGATGGGATAGGGAGCAAATCTTTCTTTGATGGTGTGGTAATGCTGCTGAGTTAGGATAGTTGTTGGTGCTAAAAGTGCTACTTGCTTCCCGGCGGTAACGGCTTTGAATACAGCACGAATTGCTACTTCGGTTTTCCCGAAACCTACATCACCACATACCAATCGATCCATTGGGCGATCGCTTTCCATGTCCCGCTTCACATCCTGTACAGCCTTTAACTGGTCTGTGGTGGGTTGATAGGGGAAAGAATCTTCTAATTCTTGCTGCCAGGGCATATCCAAGGGATAAGAAAAACCATCTCGCTGCGATCGCGCGGCATATAGTTTCAGTAAATCTACTGCTAACTTTTTAATGGCTTTGCGGACTTTATTCTTGGTATTCTCCCAAGCCTTGGAGGTCATTTTATGCAGTTGGGGGACTTTCCCGTCTCGTTTGCGGTAGCGAGAAAGTGCTCCTACTTGGTCTGATGGTATTCTCAATAAACCATCGGCATATTGTACGACTAGATAATCCCTAGTTTCATCATTAATAGTTAAACTTTCTAACTTAATAAATTTACCAATCCCATGATTTCGGTGGACTACATAATCACCAGGACGCAGCTTATTAACATCAACTTTATTAGAAGCAGCTTTGCGACGTTTGCGGATGTAGCTAGGGGTCGCTAAAGAATGCTGTCCGTAGAACTCCTTATCGGTAATAATTGCAATCCGGAAGGTGGGGAGAACAAACCCTTCTAATTCTGCCAAACCCGAATACTTTAAAGCTACTGGAGTATGACTAATTTGTTGCTTCTCAATAGCTTGGTAATCCCGGGGATTAGGGATAAATTGAGCTGGACAGTCATGTTCCTGTAACAGAGATACAGAACGAGAAGGCTGTGCCGAAATTAACCACACCGAGAAATTGCGATCGCGTTCTTGACGGACTGTGTCGGCAATTTTGGCAAACTGGTGGGGGGTGACGGGTACGGGACGACTAGCTAGGTTGAGTCCTTCTTGAGCGCTAATTCCTGACTCATTAGCAACAGTTTCAACAATTTCTGATAAGTATATTTTTTTAAATATTGTTTTTAATTTTTCTATTTCTTTTAAGGAATCATCTAAGGAGCGATGGATTTTTGGCAGGGTAACAGTATTATCGTATGCGTCGGTTTCCTGAGCTTGCTGTATCAAGTATTGCCACTGCTCTTCGGAATTTTCTACCCACCGGGAACTATGGGCATGACATTGCTCTGGTTCATCAATAGCAATTAAAGTATTTTCAGGCAAATAATTATACAAACAAGCCGGTTTCTCGAAAGCCAAACCTAAGAAACGTCTGCTACCTTCAAATAACTCCGTAGCTTCTCCCGTTTCAGCATCTAAACCAATACTAGAGCTAATTTCCTGAAAATCGGGTCTCGCTTCTAAAGCTTGCTTAATAATTGGTGTGAAACTAGTAGGAGTTAAACTAATTTGTTCAATTCTATCTAAAGCAGAACGCTGGGTAGAAGGGTCAAATTCTCTAATTTGCTCAATGTCATCTCCAAACCACTCCAAACGCACCGGTAGTTCAGAAGATACCGGAAATACGTCTACAATATCTCCCCTACGACTCCACTGTCCCTCAGTTTCCACCAAAGAAACCCGTTCGTAACCTAAAGCAGCTAATTTTTGCCCCAACTCACCCAAACTAAACTCCATTCCCTTCCTCAGGGTCAGACATAAGGGTTTAAAAGCATCTACCGGGGGTAAATGAGGTTGTAATGCTGCTTGTGTCGCAACCACTGCAATACCAGTATTAGTAGCGAAAGAACTATGGTTAATTTGTTGATGAGCTTTCTTCTCCTTTCCCCCCAGCAAATCAGCTAAAACCTGCATTTGACCCCATACCATCTCTAGCTCTGGGTCAAACGGTTCATAGGGAGAGGTCTCCGAGGTAGGATAAAAATATACTGTTTGCCATCCCATAGCCTCAAGCTGTGCAGTCCAACGTCCAGCCTCCTCTAATGTAGAGCAAACCACAAATAGATTTTTTTCTTGAGACTGTGCAAGAGCTGAAGCAACCAAACCCTTTGGAAAACGGGGAAGACCGTTTAACAGTAATTCTTTTTGCTTTTCTAACTTAGAATTAATTTCTGCGGTTAGAGTAGAACGTGCTAAACCGCGCACAATAGAAGAAAAAGCCATAAAAATTCTTCACGTCTGTAGAAAGTTTGATTAAAAATTAAGTTAAAGGCAAGAAATATAAGTTCTTACCTCAACTATTTTAAAGGTGTCAGCCAACTTCGGGGTCTTACCCCAGAATCATTAAATAGTAAAATATCGGTTAACGAAAAAAGTAGTTTATTTCTACGTAATACTATTAATACTATTGGGCAGCATTATATAGATAGAACATAAAACTGAAGTTCTGGCAATCATGACAGTTTTTTTTTAAAAAAAGAATAAATTTAGTAGAAATCTTTCTACAAGTGATACATTCTTGGAAATTAACCGAGTACTACCTATTTACATCCGAAACGACAATAGGAAGTAATCACATCACAAAACCTTATTTTTTTTAAACGAGTGCGTAACCCGAATTTCTAAAGACCATATATTCTAAAGACCATATATTCTAAAGAAAATATACTCTAAAGGCTATAACAATTATTTTGTCACCAGTCGAAAGTATAGTGAAAATATTATCAACATATTATCAACACCAAAATTACTATATTTTGTACTAAATTTTCTACTTTATACACACAGAGAGTTTCATGAAAACGTTTTTGATGATACACACCAAAGAATTTCCTAAAGGATTTACCCCGTACAATACAAAAGCCTGTATTTAACGGCAATTCTGACAATGACGCCAACCACCGAAATTTTGATAATCGTTTTATTAATATTGGCTAATTCTGTTTTCGTGATGTCAGAGTTGGCAATAATTTCAGCTAGAAAGACTCGCTTGCAGCAGCTAGTAGAACGCGGAGATATCAAAGCTAGAGTTGCTTTGCAGCTAGCTTCCAACCCTAATCAATTTTTAGCTACTGTTCAAATCGGTATTACCTTACTTGCCATTATTTCTGGGGCTTTCGGGGAATCAATAATTTCCAAAAGACTACTACCGATTATTGAGATTATACCCGGAATTCAACTGCGAGCAGAAGCGATCGCTTCTGTCTTAGCTATTTTGATTATTACTTACTTGACTTTAATAGTTGGCGAGTTAGTACCCAAGAGATTGGCATTAAATCACCCAGAGTCAATTGCCAATTTTATTGCTATACCGATGCAATTACTGGCAAAATTAGCTTCACCCCTCGTATATGTTTTAGATGTTTCTACGGAAGCAGCCTTGCGAGTATTGGGTGTGAAACCATCCACTGAACCCCACGTTACAGAAGAAGAAATCAAAGTTTTAATGGAGCAGGGAACCGAGGAAGGTACCTTTGAGGAAGCAGAACAGGATATGGTTAGAAGGGTATTTCGCTTGGATGATATCCCTGTTACCATCCTAATGACACCACGTCTGGAGATAGAATGGTTAAATTTAGACGATACATTCGCCGAAAACCGTCACAAAATTATTGATAACAATTATTCTCGCTATCCAGTATCTCAAGGAGAACTGGACAATTTTTTAGGAATTGTGAGCGTCACTGATTTATTAGCTCAGAGCTTTCGTGGTGAAAAAATAGATTTGACTGCAAAATTACAGCAACCAATTTTTCTACCAGAAAATACTCGCGGTTTAAGAGTACTAGAACTATTTAAGCAGACTGGAACCCACATTGCTTTAGTAGTGGACGAATATGGGGTAATTCAAGGACTTGTCACCCTAAATGATGTGATGACCGAAATTGTCGGGGATCTTCCTACGATTGATGATGAAGATGAAGCTGAGCAAGCTATAGAAAGAGAAGATGGTACTTGGTTAGTAGATGGAATGTTAGGAATAGATGACTTTTGCGAAATTTTCAACATTCAAATTCATGAAATTTTCCCTGGAGAACATGGTAGCTATCAAACTGTAAGTGGTTTTGTGATGAGTCAGTTAGAACGCATTCCCACAGCTACAGACAGATTTGAGTGGGAAGGAATGGGTTTTGAAGTTATGAATATGGATGGAAATCGGGTTGATAAAATACTGGTGATTCCCAAGGTTGAGGATGATTCTAAAGATGATCAGGGTTCTTTGGAAGATGGGAAGTGAATATAATACGGTTTGGATAAGTACATTTTTACTTATATTTGAAGAATTGAAGAATTGAAGAATTGAAGAATTGGGGTAGATTACCCCGAACCCCCTTGAGAATGTAGTAGCAGGTAAGTGGGAAAGATTTTTGAGAGATTGTAAGTAATTACGAATGAGTAAAAAAGATAGTTAACTACTCTTATCCCGCTCTAAGAATACCGAAAAAGGCTTTGTTGGGTTGAGGAACGTCAGTCGCTACCCTCCAATGCCGGAATTGTTTCGGTCAAAAAAGGCTGATAACCATTGTCTGGTATAGCTTCTAATTTTATTCAGCAAGCCCTATTTAATGATATTTTAGGTAACGATGTATATTTTTAAGACACGATCGTGAATCATCAAGAGGCTAAAAAGCACCAGGAAAATTTCAAAGCTTTGCAGAGGGAGGATCGATTTGTCAAGATTAGTGAGCGAGAAGATCGGTGCGATCTAAATATTGATGTCTGGGCTGCTTTGTGTAAAAATCAGTTCTTGCAAACCTGGAAAGGAGTAGTTTTGCAAACAGGGGTTACAGAATTAGGGATCTTCCCTATGCTGTTAAACGAACTTAAACCGAAAACCATAATCGAGCTAGGAACCTATAGTGGTGGTAATGCACTCTGGCTAGCAGATCATCTAGAAATCTTTGGGATTGAAGGTCGGGTATACTCAGTTGATATCGATCCTTCGTTGATAGATAATCGAGTTAAGGACGATCCGCGAATATCTTTCTTGACAGGAGATTGTTTTCAAATTGAGAAAATCTTTACCCTAGAGTTGTTGGCTAGTTTACCTCATCCTTGGTTAATCATTGACGATGCCCATGTTAACCTCAGTGGTATCCTTAATTTTTTCCATAATAGTGGTTTGCAAGCTGGTGATTATATTGTAGTTGAGGATACCAATCCCCTAATGTGGGAATACTGGATAAATGAGAGAGGTTGGAGTGCTAAGGAAGAAGTAGAAGGAGGTCCCTATCATCTGATTAATGATTTGAGGGAGTGGCTTCTAAAGCATGAAAATGAATATCTAATTGACACCCATTACCAAGATATGTACGGCTATAACGTCACAAAACACTGGAATGCTTTCATTAAGTGTGTTTCTCCTCAACAGCGATAACGTAAAGAATTATCCAGATTTTCTTGTTTATCTGTATCTATTTGAAAACCGCAATTTTCACAATTAAAAACTCGTTCTCCTAAAGATAAAAATTCTTTTTTATGCGGGAGCATCCTATTTTGCAAATTGACCAAAATATTGGTTGTCATTGCGTTCATCGAAGATGTTCTCGCAGAGTATGTAGCGCAGCAGAATGTTCGCGTAGCGTTCCCAGAGGGTAGCAATCGCAAAGTCTAGCTGTGCGATTGCTTCTCTTGTCGGAGACGTTACACGTTTACGTAGTATAGCGATAGCTAACGCTTCATTACATTACGTGAGCGCTATCGCGCACGCTACGCGTTTGCGGAGCATAGCGCTAGCTAACGCAATGACAAAACATGTTTTTACACATTTGGGATGCTCCCTTTTATGCCCACAATGAGAGCAAGTATTTCTTCTTGTGAAAAAACGTCCTAATCCGAAAGCGTACTACTATAGCGGTAGCGAGCAACCGCATCTTTGTTTGTAGAGTGTTTTGACACTTTGGCTAACTTAAGAAGGTAGTAGTATAATCGCTTTTTAGCGTCATTCACAAGCAGGGTATTGTGATAATTACGGTCATTCCTGTTCTTAAATCTCAAATCCCCATGCTTGCAAATCCTACGATGGAACTTGCTGATATCCAAGCAGCAGCTCAATGTCTTCAAGAGGTTGCTCATATAACTCCTGTTCTAACTTCTCGGGCAGTGGATCGAGTTACTGGTAGTCAAGTATTTTTTAAGTGTGAGAACTTTCAACGTACAGGTTCTTTTAAATTTCGGGGTGCATATAATGCGCTTTCTCAACTTTCCCCAAGGAAAAAACAAAAGGGTGTTATTACCTTCTCATCGGGAAATCATGCCCAAGGATTAGCATTAGCAGGAAAGTTACTTGATATACCCATAACTATTGTTATGCCAGATGATGCACCGATAGTTAAACAAAATGCAACTCGCGGTTATGGTGCCGAAATAGTTCTTTACAATAAAAACGAAACCACCCGTGAAGAATTAACTCAAAAACTTTCCCAGGAAAGAGAGTTAATCATCATTCCACCATTTGACCACCCTCATATCATTGCAGGACAGGGAACTACTGCTTTAGAGTTAATTACAGAAGTGGGTAAATTAGATTTACTTTTAGTTTGTTGTGGGGGTGGTGGTTTAATTTCTGGTTGTGGAATAGCTACCAAAGCACTTTTATCTGATTGTAAAGTGATTGGTGTAGAACCAGAAGGCGCTGATGATGCAACTCGCTCTTTTTACAGCAAAACCCTACAAACCATTACCAATCCCGAAACTATTGCAGACGGTGCAAAAACTCCCAGTTTAGGTAAAATTACCTTTCCCCTGATTTTAGATTATGTAGACGACATGGTAACAGTATCCGAAGAAGCGATTATCCGCACCATGTTCTTCTTATGGGAACGTTTAAAAATAGTTGTTGAACCCACTGGAGTACTCGCATCAGCAGCTTTATTGGAAGGTATTGTGAAAGCACCTGGTTCTAGAGTTGGGGTCATTATTAGCGGTGGAAATGTTGACTTACAACAGGTTACTAAATTGTTTGCCAAAATAAACTGAAATAAACCGAAATAAAAAGTTTTAATTTCTAGAAATATTTAGAAACATTAGTAATCAGAATTTATTACTTATTTAATCAGGACTTACGCAAAAGCAACGTAATTTGGTCATTACGTTTGCGTAGCATGTCCGATAGGACTTTCCGTTTGCGACGTATAAGCTCTATCGAGCACGCTAACGCGTTTGCATAGCATAACGTAGTTAACGCATAGTTCTTGAGATTGCTTCCCTACACTATGTTCCGGTCGCAATGACACATCTTCGTTGCGTAAGTCCTATTAATATTCAAGCGATCGCATTTCCTAGGGTGATTTCCATGAAAAAATTTTGAATGCCGGAATTGTAAAGCGATCGGCTAAAGTAGGGGTTTAGCTAAACCCCTACGGAATTACCAAACCCCTCATCAATCAACTTCACCCCAAAACCCAACCCTTCCACATCTTCCTTAGCCATTACCCTCTCCCAAGTCTTAGTTTTAGGAAACCATCTAAAACCCGCTTCCTTCGCTAAACCCCTATCCTCAAATGATACCAAAGCTATATAACGTCCCTTCACCCTAGCTGCTCTGACAAACATTCCCTGCAAATCTTCCATCACATCAAACAACCAAGCAATCAACTGACAATCCGTTAAAGCCCTATGATTAGCATAAACTCCTATACCGTGAGCCAAAGCTAAATCAACCAAAGACATACGCTGACGAATCTGATTGGGAAACTCAAAATCATCACAAGTACATAACCATCTCAAAGGTTTCCCCCCACCATCAACTAAAACAGGTAACTCTATCTCCCCCGTCCTCGGAATCCCAAACCACTTTTTATCAAACTCAGCATTATGAGCGATCGCCGAAGGCGGGTGCCCATGCACCATCGCAAATTCCGATTTCTTAGCCATTTCCACTATCATCTGCAAACCAATGTTAGCGGTTTTTTCATCGATTTCTAACAATGGTGCAACATCAATACGATTAATACTTTGTGCAGGATTATTTTGTGCTGGTAATAAAGTCGCAACCTGTTGAATAATTGTTTGATATTTGACAGAATAAAGAATAGCCCCAACTTCTATAACTTGTCCTAATTCTGGTTCCAATGCTGTAGTTTCTGTATCAACAATCAGGACATTTTCTACCATAATCTACCATAATATTTATATATGAAAGCTATAAAAATTGCATAGATTCATCATAATTAATCGGTCTAAATTATGACAATTCATCCACTATCCTAGTCCCTAGGAAAGGGCATTGTGTGTATATTGAAAAACAGCTTTTCCCCTTCTGGTATAAGGGATATTTGGAAAATATCAGCAGTATTTTATACTTATAATATAGATATCATCATGATGATAACAGTATAAATGTATTAACCATTAAATAAGAATTTACCGCTTTTTGAGATATTTATATTAGATACTTATATTAGATACTTATATTAGATAATTACAAATTTAGATTTTTGTGAATAATTTCTTATGTATTGCCTACTAGAAGTTGATTTTACATCTTTATTATTACTAATTAAATTTTATAAATTATTATTCCTTCCTTAACAAAATAAATAATCATGGAACTCATATCGATAAATATGAATCCACAATACTGTTCCATTAATCATCTTTTAATTCATCTGCTTAATATTTGCCTAAGCTAGAACTCAAAAAAGTATAATGAATAACCATATTTTACGTCGTGTTCTGATTGTTGTTGCTGCTTTTGTTGCTTGCGGTGGTGCTTTTGTTTTAGCTCAAGCTAAATTCCGTCAATCTTCAGAACTCTCACCAGGGGAGATAGCTGCTAGTCCCTACAAGAAGATTGCTCAAAACGAATTAAATACTTCCTCCCCAGATAATCTGGCAAATAACTCTCAAAGCAATTCTATAAATAATTCTACAAATAACCCTACAGGTAGTCTACTTCAAGGCTTAAACCTAAGCTCAGAACAAATGCAACAAGTTGATCAAATTCGTCGTCAAAGAGGGGATGCGATGCAGCAGAAGCGGCAAATGGTACAACAAGTTAAGGCAGAATTAGAGGATTTAATGGCTGGAAAAGCCTCTCAGAATCAGGTAAGAGCAAATTATACCCAGTTTAAGCAGGTGAGACAAGAATTTGCAGATATGCGCTTTGAAAATACTTTAGCTATTCGAGAAGTCTTAACCCCTCCCCAGCGGGAAAAGTTTATTCAAAAAATGCAAGAACGTAGAGAAGAAAGACAAAAATTAAGAGAAAGACAAAATCGACAATTATAAGTTTGAGTTTGAGTTTAAGTTTAGATTTAAAGATTTAAAGTTCATCGTTATAAGTTTAAGGGTTTTAAATTCAGAGTTTTAATTATGACCATTAAGCCTAAATATTTCGCACTGTCACTATTTTTTTTACTGGCAGGAGTATACCCCGGTGATGCTGCATTAGTATTCAATCAGCAAGCAAAACAAGAAGAAATAATTAGAGAAGATGAATTTAGCAACTACAAACCCCAGAATTTTGATAATTTAATTGCTCTTAATGAGGGGAGCAATTCCAATGTTACCAACTCGAAAATTTTACACGCTATCAATCGTCTCAGTTTTGGTATTACTCCTGGAGACACTGATAAAGTTAGAAAAATTGGAGTGAAACGCTACATAAAGCAGCAACTCTCACCATCAAACATTCCTGAACCACAAATATTAACCAGTCAACTCCGAGAGTTACAAACTTTAAATTTAAACTACAGACAAATATATCATCGGTACGTACCACAAAAAGGTCAAAAGCTTACTAAACAACAGCGAAAAGCTCTTAATAAACGTTCCAGATTATTAAAAACAGAAGCAAGAAAAGCCAGATTACTTCGAGCAGTTCATAGCGATCGCCAACTACAGGAGGTAATGGTAGATTTTTGGTATAACCATTTCAATGTTCACGGGAGTAAAGAACATACTCGTTTATTAGTAGGTATTTACGAACGTGATGCTATTAGACCTCATGTTTTTGGGAAATTTCGTGATTTGCTTGGAGCTACTGCCCGCCATCCAGCGATGCTGATATATTTGGATAATAGGCAAAATACAGCTCCTAACAGCCCTCGTGCAAGAGGTAGACGTAAGGGTCTTAATGAAAATTATGCCCGCGAACTAATGGAGCTACACACTTTGGGTGTAAACGGTGGTTACACTCAGGAAGATGTAGTCACTTTAGCAAGAATTTTTACGGGTTGGGGAATTACTCGCAACCTTAAAAATATGAAAAATAATTCGGGATTCTACTTTGATTCCGGACGTCATGATTTTAGTGACAAAGTATTGTTAGGTCAAAATATTCAAGGTCGTGGTGAGGAGCAAGGGAAACAGGCATTAGATATTTTAGCTCGTCATCCGTCAACTGCCAGTCATATTAGTTATAAATTAGCCCAGTATTTTGTCGCAGATAATCCCCCCAAAAGTTTAGTCAAGCGCTTATCAAAACGGTTTTTAAATACAGACGGAGACATCAAAGCTGTTTTAAATACATTGTTTGAAAGTCCAGAATTTTGGGATACTAAAAACTTCAATAATAAATTTAAAACCCCTTTACAGTACGTATTATCTGTCGTCAGAGCAACAGATATCAAAGTCCGGAATACCGACCGTATAAATGGTTTTCTGGGACAGTCAGGGATGCATTTATACGAATGTAGGGTTCCTGATGGCTATAAAAATACACAAGATGCTTGGTTGAGTACCGATGCTATCAGTCGTCGTTTAAGTTTTGTTACACAATTTGCTTATGGGGGTTATTCTTCCTTAGAAACACCAGGAAATAAAGCTAAAAATAAACGGCAAAAGCGCAGAAAACCCCTTGATGCAGATGCATTAGCAAAAACTTTAGAAAACTATTTTCCCAATAGAACCCAGAATGCGATCGCATCTAGTCCCCCCGGACTCCATGCAGCAATGATGCTTGGTAGTCCGGAGTTTATGCGTAGATAGATGCTCCCGGTAGATTGATTATTAGTCATTACCAGCAACCACTTTCACCATTCACCCAAAAGATAAATAAAGCGATCGCCTAAATTATGAAAAGAAGAGATTTTTTGATTAATAGCAGTCTTTTCGCTGCATCTAGTTTAACCGCATTTGGCACTCACACTTGGGTGGCAAGGTCTGCTTCAAGTCAAGATAGACCAAAACGTTTGATAATTATTTTCTTACGTGGTGCTGTAGATGGTTTAAGCGTAGTTGTTCCCTATTCTGACCCAGAATACTATCAGGTACGCTCTTCCATCGCTATTCCGAAACCTGGGACTGAAGGGGGAGCTTTAAACTTAGATGGTCAATTTGGCTTACATCCAGCTTTAGAAAGCATAATGCCTTTATGGGAACAGAAAAATCTAGCATTTGTTCACGCTAGCGGTTCTCCAGATAATACGCGATCGCATTTTGACGCTCAGTACTATATGGAAACTGGAATTCCTGGGGTCAAACGTGCAACAGATGGGTGGATGAATCGTTTATTAAGGGTACTATCAGTAAAATCCCCAATTCAAGCGGTAAATGTCGGCAGAACAACACCCCGCATTCTATCAGGTAAAATGCCCGTTGCGACTCTAACTCCAGGTAAAAATGCTTTTAAGGGTTTACCTGTTGACCGTCCGAAAGTTAGTGCAGCTTTTGATAAACTTTACAACGGAGATGATATTCTTGGTCAAACTTATCGTCAAGGGAAAATGGCACGTCAAGCCCTGATGCAAGGATATGAGAAAGAAATGCAGATGGCAAATAATGGTGCACCTCTACCCTACGGTTTTCCTAGAGATGCTAGCAGACTGGCTAATTTGATTGTCAGAGACTCAAGAATTGAACTGGCTTTTATGGGTGTAGGTGGTTGGGATACCCATATCAACCAAGGAGGAAGTAAAGGACAATTGGCTAATAAGTTAAGTAAGTTAGGTCAAGGTTTAAAAGTTCTAGTTGATAATTTAGGATCAGTTTACCAAGATACAACCATTATGGTGATGTCAGAATTTGGTCGTACTGTCCTAGAGAATGGAAATGCTGGAACTGACCACGGACATGGGAATGCTATGTGGCTCTTGGGGGGTAACGTCAATGGTGGTAAAGTTTATGGAGAATGGTCAGGACTAAGTAAAGACCAACTTCATGAAGGTAGAGACCTAGCTATAAATACAGATTTTCGCGATGTTCTTACAGGTGTATTACAAGGACATATGCAGCTAGACGACGAAAAATTAAATCAAATTTTACCTGATTATAAACCTAAGGCGAAGATAACAATTCTAGGATGAGGAAATAAGAAATAGTTAAAATTAATTTTATACAGTGTCTCAACCCTGTGGGGTGAAATCCACCTGTACTATGGGAAATATTAGAATTAAAATAAGTGTATAGTAAAAGCGCCAAGGAATACGGTGCACTTCCTTAGCGCGAATAGGTGTTTCTTTTTCTGATTTAACATTTTATACAGAGTGTTACCTTTTTGCCTATGGGGTATGAGCCTTGAGGGGTTCTTACCCTTATTGGTATTTGTGTAGTTGGTAAGAAAAATATTTTTTGTAAAGTGCACAGTTCTAGTCATCAACTGTAGTAGTTTTCACCTAGATGTAATACAAATTCAACTACACCCTGAAAAGATTGAAAGTTCCTCTGCTACTATCACGAAAAGCTGCGAAAACTTATAATTTCAGGGAAAGAATGAGGGTTTTCTAGGTCTAGTGCAGCAGTTCTAGCATGTCCTGCCGTACTGAATCCACGATGCAAAATGCTGATAGCTGTTATATTGAGGATTAACAGCAACCGTAACACGTTTAAATCATAATAAATTATTTGAGAACGGGCGCGGCAGGACTCGAACCTGCGACCCACTGCTTAGAAGGCAGTTGCTCTATCCAGCTGAGCTACGCGCCCTCACTTAAAACTTAACTCTTAGATAATTATAGGCAGCTTTATAAAAAGTATAATTCCATAATAGCTATGATAATATAGCTGTATTTCCAAGAAAAAGCAACCTTAAGTTAATAAAAATTAAATTATCATCAGAAAACTCAAAATAAATCTTAAAAATAAATTTATACCAACAAGACTTACCATAAATGGCTCATAGAGAGGTATATTGTGTTGTCGGTAGATATGAAAATACTTACCAACTAATGTCAAGTATAGATAAACTCACTTTTAATTGATACTGTACCTATTACAGCTAGTTTTCTAGAAAAGCTAATTTTATCTATATTTTGCAAAACATGCTCTTTTTAAAAGCTATTTGCTACTGCCATGTTTATTCTTAAACGTGAAGATGTGGAAATTTCCACAATTATGCACCCTAGACGGGAACAACAAATACCGATTTTGTACTATCAAGGACAAACATTTCGCTTAGTCAGCGTATTTCCTGGGAATCAGGAAGAAGAAGCCAGATTATTATGGAGAGAACTGACCGATAATAGGGGGAAAGCCTGTGTTTTACTCGAAGAAGTAGAACGTTATAGTGTATGGGGTAAAGTACGCTTAGGGGAACAAATAAGCGATACAGGGAGCTATAGTAATATTGGAATTGTAATACAGGCTACCATGCTTATTGTTCAGGGAATTTATGTTGATATAGAAGATTTTTTAGGGGCAAAGCAAGCTAAATTGTTTGAAAAAGATATTGCTGCATTTTTATCAAAACAGCCATTTAATGAAACCAACTCATCGGAAGCGGTAAAACATTTACTCAACTTCGATCCCCTGCAATCATCAAATATACCATCATGGCGAGAAAATCAGATTACTAAGTTTTTAGAAGAACTACATCGTTTAGGGAAAACTTATTTTGGTAATACCAATTTTGCTCATCCCATATCTGATAAATTGCAAGACATGCCCAAAGGAGAGCGATCGCTATTCCTAATGTGGTTGAGTCAATCGGAGTTAAGTAAGATTTGGAACTAAAACATCCATACTCACCATACTTAATTAATATCTAAAATATTAAATGCCGATTTTTATAGTCTTGAAGTACTGTTTATCAAACCTTGAGCGATCGCATTACCTATAATTACCAGCTGCCGATAAAGGTCATCATAGGCTAAAACACTGCTATAGTTAAGTTTGTAGGCAGTTATCATATGAATAGTATTTATAGCAAATCAAACAGGGGTAAATCTTTTTTAAGTACGCAAAATATCATTTTAGCTAACCTTGCTTGGGGAATAATTGCTGTTTTGTATTTTCTTTTATTCAGTGCAGAAATTCCTACAGCAACAGGTTTACAACGTCCTGTATGGTATAGAATAGGTACTTATATTTTCGAGATTGGTGCTTTTTTATTTGCTAGTTATTTATGTTTCAAAAATTGGAGTAGTCGTAATATTGTAATTGGTCGCTTTGTTTGGTTAACCATCGGTATAGGAATGCTTTCCTATGCTTTAGGTGATATATTTTTTGGCTATCACGAGATAATCTTAAAGAAAGAACCTATTATTTCTATAGGAGATATATTTTTTGTTATTACGTATTTATCAGTAGGCTTAGGTATGATATTGACTGTAGTCTCGAGAAAGATAAATCTTGAAGTCTGGCAGTGGATAATTATCCTATCAATTGGTATTGTAGGAAGTGCTTTAGCTTGGGTGATTTTTACGATTAATAATCAACAGCCTGAAGGATTTGCACAATTGTCTCCCCTTTTACAACAAATGTATTATTTGGTCAACTGGTTTTATATAGTAAGTGATGTACTATTAGTAATGATTGCGACCACGGTTTTGTTCGCATTTTGGGGAGGGAAGTTAGCAATGTCATGGCGAATGATTGCGATCGCTTCATTCTTTCTTTATATCGCAGATATGTGGTTCAAGTATGCTATTAGTAATCAAGCTTATCAAAGCGGACATCTTTTAGAAGTCTTTTGGGTGCTGAGTGCGCTTTCATTTGGTATGGGTGCAGCTTTTGAATATGAAGCATCATTAAGTCGTTCGCGACGAGAACGTGGAAGAAAACGAGTTTAACAAAGACGTGTAGGTGTCTACCGTGAGAAAACTAACTGATTCTGATAAAAAAGAAATTCTGAAATTATATCGAGAGAGCGCTGAAACAACTTCGACTCTAGCCGAACGTTATAGCGTGAGCAATTCGACTATTAGCCGTTTGCTCAAAAGTACCCTCCCTGAAGATGAGTATGAGTACCTCGTATCTCTCAAACGTGCTGCGAGGACTCCTGAAGGGAGAGCGCAGGTAAACTATAAAAAAGTACCTGATTTTGTCGAAGACCAAGACAAATTAGAAACAGAGGAAAAATCAGAATCACTAGAAGAGTCACCAGAAAAATCACCGAAAAAATCACCAGAAAAATCACCAGAAAAAGAAAAATCACCAGCTAAGATTTCATCTGAGACCTCCAAAAATAGAAGAGTAAGAAGACGCTCATCAGCAGCTTCGGAAGAAGTTAATAAACCAGCAGCTAAGCAGTTGGAGCTTTTGGAAGCAAAAATTCCAGAAGAAATTGAAGAGGAAATCAGAGAAGAAATCGAGGAAATACAGGCTGCAAGGAAAGTTCCTGGACCTATACTCAAAGAGAGTAGAAAAGTTATTTCTACACCCATACTTTCAGAGGATGACGAAGAACCAGATACTAAATTTGTAGCCGAAATGTTCGGTGAAGAATTAGATGAGGATGATGACTTAGATGATTTAGATGATGAATACTATGATGAGGATGATGAGGATGATGATTGGCAAGAAAAACCTATAGTCAGAAGAGTTTTATCCGCAGACCAGCTAGTTAGAGTAATGCCATTATCAGCTGCAAATTTACCTAGAACTTGTTATGTAGTTATAGACCGTGCAGCAGAATTAATTACTCGTCCTTTAGAAGACTTCGGTGACTTGGGAGAAATTCCTAATCTAGAAACTCAACAGCGTACTCTACCGGTATTTGATAATCATCGGGTCGCAAAACGTTTCTCAAGCAAACGCGATCGCGTCATCAAGGTTCCCGATAGTCAAATGTTGCAAAAAGCCCGTGAGCACTTAGAAGCAAAGGGTATTACTAGACTATTAATTGACGGTAGAGTTTATTCTTTATCTTTAAATTAAATTAGTGATGCTTTGATTCCTAGGGTATTCATAGCCTAGGAACTATTGTACTAACTACTATTAAGCTTATGGGTGAATCTACCAATTATACCGTAGTTTTAGTTACTACTTCCTCCGTGGAAGAAGCAGAGGCGATCGCCAGGAAACTGGTAGCAGATAAACTTGCTGCCTGTGTAAATATTTTGCCTCTGGGATGTTCTATTTATACTTGGCAGGGGCAAGTAAATAAAGATAAGGAATGGCAGTTAATAATTAAAACTAATTTTAATAAATTTTCAGAATTAGAAACCAAAATTCAAGAACTTCATTCCTACGAAGTCCCAGAAATTATAGCTCTACCGATTATCGCTGGTTCTCCAGCTTATTTAAATTGGATTGATCAGCAGGTAGAAGAGTAAAGGTGAAAGCTGATTAGAGCTAATATCATAGCAATCGTCACATGTATTAGGGCATATTTCCATTCCTATCCACTATTTACCTTTGAAGGAAGCCAAACTGTCATAACCTAGATATCTACGGCTATAAAAGCAGTTTAGCGACAAATAAGAAAAAAGTGAAAAATAATAAAAGCCCGGTTATTTATTTTAACCAGGCTTCTGTTAATAGATATTGGGAGATACTGGAACTTAGTGTTCCTCTGTTGAGATATAGGAAGTAAATATAAGTCGTTAGTTTTAATTGGTTACGTTGATAGTGACTACAACACTTCCAATTTTGTTTCCGCAAAATATAGAAATTTTGAAATTTATTTTGAGAACATTTCCAAATAGTCTTGAAAAGCTTATCAGATAAGTATTTCGGAAGATTTTTTACTTAAAAATTTGGTTGTGATCAGCTAAATAGAAAATATTAATAGAACAGCTTTTATAATTCCGGAAATATTGCTCAAAACTATTGCTAGTCTAAACACTTTTTATAAAACCCCAATACTAGTATATTTTCGCACTTTGAGTAGCTTAAAATCTAAAACAGTTTATTTCCTCAACCCTTGAATCTACATACCACAAAATCATATACTTAATTTCTGGTTACATTCTCACACACATATAAAAATGATCGCATCAGAACAACCAGGTCAGATCAACTCCAACGAGTGGGTAACAGATAGTAATGGAAAATTTGCGATATCAATTCGCATCAAAGGCGATCGCTTATTTCATGAAGTATCACCTTACCAAACTGTAGAAGTATTTGATACTCATGATAGGGGTAAAATGTTGACAATCGACCGTATGGTGATGTGTACTGAAGCGGATGAGGCAGCTTATCATGAGATGATTGTCCATGTACCAATGTTGACTCATTCTGAAATTAAAAATGTTCTGGTTATAGGTGCAGGTGATGGGGGTACAATTCGAGAACTGGTAAAACATCCGGGAGTTGAGCAAATAACAATGGTAGAAATTGATGAAGTAGTGGTACGAGCATCAAAACAATTTTTACCAACAATCTCCTCAGCATTAGAGCATCCCAAGTTAAATTTACTTATAGATGATGGAATTAAGTTTGTTGAAAATGCTGCTGATAATTCCTATGATTTAGTCATTATCGATTCCTCCGACCCCGTTGGTCCCTCGGAAGGATTATTTACACAATCATTTTACCAAGATGTATATCGCTGCTTACGTCCTGGTGGATTGGTCACAGTACAAAGTGAATCCCCAATATTTCACCAAAAGACTTTTGTTGACTTAAATAAATGTCTTAAACAAATCTTTGGTGTTGAGTCTGTCCATTGTTACCTGATATTTATTCCCATGTACCCAACAGGTATGTGGAGTTTAACTTATTGTTCTAAACAAGGAGCACATCCTTTAGAAGATTTAAACCGAGAGAAAGCAGCAGAATTCGTCAAAAAACATGAATTACGTTACTACAATACAAAGATTCATCAAGCAGCATTTACTTTACCTGAGTTTATTAAAAAGATGCTGTACTTTAATATTTAATGTTTTAAGTTAAATTAATCTTAATACTTAATTTGTAGTCAATAAACCTTTCCGATTCGGAGCTACGATATATATACAAGTCTTTAAAACCTATAGTTCCCATGGAATTGTAAACTTTACTCTCAAATTGGAGTTCCTTAAAATAGACTCTAGCTATTAAACAACAGTTTGTAACCGTTATTAGTAATTATATATACACCGTAGCAAAATCGGAAATGGACAGATTAAAGTAAAGTGCAAGTGGGAGAGGAGTCTATTTTGAGTCCAATCAATTTTTATATCTCAATATATTCAAACATAGCCAAATATAGTCAGGTATATTCTAATTTTGAAAAATGAAATTATCTGACCATGCATCAGATATCTCCAACTTTCTTCCAAAAAAATATTTGAATTACTATCGTTTTTCTATATCTAAATCTAAATTTGAATCTAAAAAGCTAAAATAAAACTTTACGAATCTATAATATTATCAATTTTTCACTTCCTGTAAGCTTCTCACTATCTTTGTTAGTAACTTTCTTGGTATAAATCTAACAGTCTTAGCTAATATTTTATTTTTTATTCCAGGAATGACAGTGGTTTTATTTGCCATTAAGCCATTATAGCCAACTTCAGCAACAGTTTTGGCATCCATCATTTTTTTACTCTTAACTAAATTGGAACCTGAAATACCGGTTCTGTGATGAAAAGCAGACTCAGTAGGACCTGGACAAAGAACTGTTACACTCACACCCGTCCCTTCTAATTCATTTGCGATCGCTTCTGAGAATGACAAAATATAGGCTTTAGTAGCAAAATAAACTGCCATTAAAGGTCCTGGTTGAAAAGCGGCAGTTGATGCTACATTTAATATTTTACCTTGCCCTTTTTCTAACATATCTTTCAGAAATAATTTAGTTAAATATGTAGGGGATATCATATTAACCTGCATCATTTCTAATTCGGAATTCAGTTTTGTTTCTGTAAATAATCCATAATTTCCAAATCCAGCATTATTTACTAGTATGTTGATGGTGATTGATGAATTTTGAACTTCTGTAAAAATTTCCTTTGCTGCATCTAAATTGGACAAATCTTTAACAATTATTTTGACTGAAATACCGAATTTTTTTGGTAATTCCTGTGCAAGTTCATTCAGCTTTTTTTGATTTATATCTACCAATACCAGATTATAATTATTTCGAGCAAATATCTGCGTGAATTCATATCCAATTCCACTAGCAGCTCCCGTAATTAAAACTGTTTTTATAGATTCTATAATTTCTTCAGAGTTCATATTTTCACCCTTAATTAGTAATTATTTTGGTCTTTATTTATTAGTTTATTTCATGATTTAGCTATTAGAATAGTAGCTAAAAGTTATACTAAATAAACAAGTTTTCAATGTATTGAAAACTTTTATTATATGGGACTTAATTTTTTTTAAGTAATCAATATTTACATGAGTTTTGCACTCAAAAGTTGTTCATTAGAAATAATAATGATATCCAATATAATATCTTTAAAATTCAAACTAGACTGTACAGTATGATAGCTTTCAAGTTTAAAGTTGAATGTATATTCTGATAGAGTTTCTTCTTTTTAAAAATTGTAAGGTGTAACAAAGTAGATATAAGTAATCTTACTTCAGGCTTTTCTAGATTCTAGTTATGTAAATAATGGAGAAAATCAAATCAAAAAAATCGCCCTCAAAGTCAGAACAAATTCTCTCCGGAGCAATGTCAGAATTTTTAAATAAGGGCTATTCAGATACAAGTATGGATAGAATTGCGGCTTCTGTTGGTGTTTCTAAACAAACTCTTTATAGCCATTTTAAAGATAAAGAAACACTATTTTCATCTCTAGTTGAACATATTGCGACCCAACGCTTTAAAAATGTATTTAATGTCCGAAATATACAAGGTAAACCCAAAAAAGTACTGCGAAATTTAGCAAACACAATGTTAAATGAGATGATGTCTGAGCCTCCTGAATATCAAGCTTTTATGCGATTAATTATTTCAGAATCCGAGCGTTTTCCTCATTTAACACAAGTATTTCTTCGCAATTTAGCTCTACCAGCACATCAGACTTTAAGTAATTATTTAGCTGTACATGAAGAATTAAATCTTCCTAACACAGAAGCAGTCTCACTAATTTTTATGGGTACGCTGGTAAATTTTATGCTTACTCAAAATATTATGCATGGCAAAGAAATAATACCCATGGAAGCAGAGTGTTTAATTGATAGTTTAATATATTTGATTCTTTGCCCGAGCAATAGTTAAGATGAAAGTTTATTTTGTTAATATAATAAGTAATATTTTAATAAGTAATTTATGAATGTTTCTCTAAATATTTGTGAATTTAGCGAAAATTTATTTAAATTTCAAGTAAGTCGGTGTAAAAATTTAAATACATGTTATTATTTAAAACCGTACTGGCTTCTATTTGAGTATGTAATACCAATTTGGAAAAAGAATGCGACAAATAGATTCCTGTAAAGACATTCTTATAAGCCTTTTCCATAAAGGGATATATTGCAACATTTATTGAATTGCTATAACTTAGTGAAACAGTTATAGGGCTTACTCAAGCGCTAAGCATATCTATTTTATCTCTCTGAAATGCTGGAAGAAACTGGAATAGAGGGTAGGAAAAATTACTCTTAATTACTATTAATTTCTCTTAGAAACCAATACTGTTTATTTGAGACTGAAAATTAGATATAGCCTAAGTTGGGGAGTAACTAAGTTGTCGGGGGTGAATCCTCTAGATGCGCTACGCAAGTCCCCCTATTGTATTAAATCAGGTTTGAGGAAGGTACGACATAACCCGACAGACATTATCAACGGTTTATCGAATAATCCTTAAGCTTAACCCAACCTACCATTTTGCTTAATTGAACCCTATTGTCTTATAAATTTCAATTCTAAGGTAAAAGGTAAATAATCCCATCCCCTGAGCAATATGTCCATCACTATATTTGATAACCAGTTTGAGTTTAATTCTAACTGAGATAAATAAATATTCTGTAAATAATTTTTATTCTTGAATAAAAGGTTTTATAGAAAACTTCTTATACTAGTTTAAATTGTTACAATTGAAGTTAGTTGAAGTTAGTATTAATCACTATATTATATCGCTATCCCAAGTCAATACATTTAGTTTTCAACATTGGTTTCGTAAATATAGCTTAAGTAATAGAAAAAGTATTAAAAATGTCTAAAAACTCATCAACAAAAAAAGCATATAAAGGTTTTGCAAGCAAAGGTCAAGACCAACAAGAAAATATTGAAACCGTCAAACAAGAAATCTTACCTCTACAAGAAGAGATAAAAAATAATAGCACTCAAATTGAAACCGTCAAACAAGAAATCTTACCTCTACAAGAAGAGATAAAAAGTAATAGCGCTCAAATTGAAACCGTTAAACAAGAAATCTCACCTCTAAAAGAAGAGATAAAAAATAATAGCCCTCAAATTGAAATCCTAAAAAAAGAAATATTACCCTTAAAAGAAGAGATAAAAAACCATATTAGTCAGTTTGAGAAATTTCAACGAGAAATAACACCTCTACAAGAGGAAATTACAAATCATAATGCTCAAATTGAAGTTCTCCAAAAAGAGACAAACTCTCTGAGGGAACAACTACAAACAGAACAAACATCATCAACTGTTAAGAATAAGAAAAATCTCATTATAATTTTTTCTTTACTTTTCTTAACTCAACTAAGCATGATTATTTTAGCCATAAAAGGTTAAAAAATAATTGTTCGGGATAATCTCAAACCTTGATTATGTGATTGCTTGGTTTTGACATTTTTGTGTTGTTTGAACAATTCACTGTTGAATTAACGCTCTTAACCCAGACAGACGTAAAGACCCTAAATGTGAAATCGCACAGAAATTTTTAAGTAAAATGCGAATTAGGTAGGGGAAAGGTCAGAGGTAATAGTCAAGCAAGATTATTTGTATATTTACTTTTGTGGTTATATAATCGTTTCCTATTAATTATTGACTATTCACAACCCCTAGGAAATGTTTAATTAATGCAGAAATGCAGACACAAGCACTTATCAACAAATCAATCTGTAAAAACTTAATTGCTATGTGTATTTAGTTATTATCCCTATTTTATTGCCAATCGAAAGTCAAGATTGTCATACTAGATGTAGGGAAAATAACTAGTATTTACAGGTAGCTGTGATGATAGAGCAATTATTGCAAGAACGCTACAAAATTCAAGAGCAATTAGGAAAAAACCCCGGACGCAGAACTCTGCTTGCAAAGGATTTAAAGACCCAAGATTTAGTGGTTGTTAAAATCCTCAATTTTAGTGATGATTTTGAATGGCAGGATTTAAAACTATTTGAAAGAGAAGCTCAAATCCTCCAACAACTTTCCCATCCAGCAATCCCCCGCTATCTTGACTCATTCAAGGTTGATTTACCTAATTCTCAGAGTTTTGCTCTCGTACAAACTCACATTCGAGCACAATCTCTAGAAGCACACATACAAGCTGGACGCACTTTTAGCGAAACCGATGTCAAACAAATCGCTAAAGGAGTTTTAGATGTCTTAATATATCTTCATACACAACAACCAGCTATAATTCACCGCGATATAAAACCTAGCAATATTCTGTTGAGAGAACGTTCTGGTAACTTTCCAGGAGAAATATATTTAGTAGACTTTGGTTCAGTCAAAAATAGCTTAATTCAACCCAGTGGGACTATGACTGTAGTTGGAACCTACGGATATATGCCACCAGAACAGTTTAGCGGACGTGCGACCCCTGTTTCCGATTTATATGCCTTGGGTGCAACTTTAATTTACCTGCTTACCAAAACTCACCCAGCAGATTTACTCGAAGATGATATCGAGATCAAGTTTGAAGAATTTGTTCATCTTTCAGCAGAATTTACTCACTGGTTAAAGTGGTTAATTCAACCCAGTCGCAAACGTCGTCCTCAATCAGCACAAATAGCTTTGGAAGGATTGTTAAATCCCAAATGTACAGAAATTGTCAAAGATTCCGATAAAGGTCTTCATATCGGTAAACCATTAGGTAGCAAAATAAAATTAAAGAAAAATCAAGACAAAATAGAAGTTCTGATACCTCCGGTAGGGTTAAGCATCGAAACTGTATATTTAAGTGTATTTAGCATTTTCTGGTTGTCAATTCTCAGTGCGATAACTCTGGCAAGTTTTGGTATGATTTTCTTGTTGATTTTCCCCTTACTTCACTGGGGAGTCGGCATTGCATTAATGCTTAACTGTCTATTCAATTTATTTGGGTCTACCCGTCTTTCTATTAACAAAGAAAAAATTACTCTTACCTATGAACTATTCGGTTTAAAATATTCTCGTCCTCGTCCCAGTCAAACCAAAAATATCTGTAAACTGGAAATAACTGGTCGCACCATAGACAAAAGTCTTAAAGGAAAACCAGAAATACCACCCAGATTGATTGTTTGGTCGGGAACTCGCAAATATGAAGTTGGAAATACTCGAATTTACAACTTACTTAAATTCAATCAGAATAATATCACCTCACCTGAATTAGATTGGATCGCAGGTGAATTAGGTGAGTGGTTAGAACTACCAATTAGCACAGAAGCAGTTATTAGAGGGTAGATGATTGTTGGTGCAATATCTCTCAAGTATTTTTTGTATATTGAAATTTAGAAATTTAGATATTGAAATTTCGATCTTGAAATTTCGATCTTGAAAAAATATCTATGATGTTACTGTGAGAAAAAGCCAGTAAGTAGCAAGGGTAACAGTATCAAAATACCCCCAATCAAAACTACTGTCGCTGGGTCAATATTAATAGTGTTTTTATCTTTCTTATCTTTTGGAGACATTTGACAACAGTTAACAATTTTAGGTATATCAACTCAGGTTACAGAAAAATTGTTTTTTTCTCAATACCCAATAAGTCTGATGTCAATTCAAGTATATGGTATTCCTAATTGCGGAAGCTGCAAGAAAGCTTTCGATTGGCTGAAAAATAATGATACTGAGTACGAATTTATCAATGTCAAGGAAACTCCACCCGGTCCAGAGATGATTTCTAAGTGGGTTAAGTCTTTAGGTTCAAAACCCATGCGTAACACAAGTGGTAAATCTTATCGTGCTCTTGGTGAAGAAAAGAAAAATTGGACTGAGCAGCAATGGATTGATGCTTTCGCTAAAGATGCAATGTTACTGAAGCGTCCTTTATTTGTTAAAGATACTGAAGCTGTGTTGGTAGGTTTTCCTAAGAAAGAAGAACTAATACAACAAAGCTTAGGAATTTAGTTTTTTAACCATTAACTATTTTCTAGATTTACCAAAAAAATATAAAATTCACCAAATCCTAGAGATATGACAAGATAGAAAAAGTGTTTATTGTCATCATTACTCGATGTCTGCAAATAATTCAGATGCTACACTCAAACACCTGAAGGAATTACGTCAACACCTGCTGCGTCTTCACAAAGCATTGCTAGATTCAGAACGTGTTGCTTATGAACAAGTACATGGTTCCATTCAGTCTAACGGTGAATTTTTACGATTAGTCATCGGACATGAATGGTTTAGTTGGTTGAGTCCAATGTCTAAGTTTATTGTTCAAATAGATGAGGTATTGTTTTCTAAAGAATCTGTGTCTCAAGAACAAATCAACTCGCTTTTTAAAGAGGCTAAGGAGGTTGTACCTGCCCATAATGAAGATTCTACTCTACCACAGCGTTACCAAGATGCCATTCAGCGTGACCCCAATGTAGGTTCAATATATGCTCAGGTATCTCAAATCATTAAAAAGGTTTAATGATAGGAATTCTATGCAAAATTGCATCAGATAAATTCGGGAGTAGGGGTGTTAAATTTGACATCTCTACTGCTGTTGATTCTAAATTTTATATTGGTACAAATATTTCAATTAATCCATAGAGATATCAATAGATATCAATAGATATAAATGGATATAAGTTCAGACTTTATATTTTCTTCAAAAGAGAAGGAGAAACAGTGAATAAATAACGGTGAGAACAAAAACGTTTATAACATTGTGGTTACTGAATTTTCCGATGAAATTTTTAAATAGTAAGGATTTCAAACTTTGAACTTGGGGATAACAAGCTTGTCTTAATGAGAATAAGTCATGAGGTCATAGGTCTTTAGGATAGGGGATATAGTAAGCGATCGCCTACAGTAAGTGCAGGAGCAGCATCGCTTTATTAAGTACATAACTGTAAAAATCAGATTGTGCTTACTGCTACATTTATCAAAATTATTATAATAATTCTTATTTCTCAAAATATTTTTACTTAAGAAAAGTTATATACTTATTTTCTATTTACTTTTAATTACTTGTACTGGCTTTTACAGCTTAATTTTTACAGCTTAATAATTTAAGAGACATCGTAATGCAACATGATGAAGATTTTTTTCAAGGTACCTCTAGTTTAAATCTTTACTATCAAAGCTGGTACCCTGAGAGTCAAATACGTGCAGTTTTAATTATCGTTCATGGTTTAGGGGGTCACTGTAATTTATACAAAAATATTATCGAGCATCTAGTACCCAAAGGTTACGCTATCTATGCTTTTGATTTACCTGGTAATGGACGTTCTCCTGGTTTGAGAGGTCATATTAATACCTGGAATGATTATCGGGAAAGCTTGCGGTTGTTTGTAAACTTAGTAACTCAAAAAGAAATAACTCAAAAAGAAATAACTCAAAAAGAAGTAATGCTTCCTTTTTTCCTCTTTGGTCACAGTTTAGGGGGTTTAATTAGTCTCGATTATATTTTGCACTCATCGCTGCCACAAAAAACATCATTATTATCGGGTTTAATTACTTTAGCTCCTGCTGTAGGAAAAATCAAAATATCACCGATTAAACTCTTCATAGGTAAAATATTGTCTCAAATTATGCCCACATTTACCTTGGGTACCGGGATTGACTGGAGCGCATCAACTAGGGATAAAGATGTTTTAGCTACTTATATTAAAGACGAATTACGACACCGTTTGGGTACTGCTAGATTATCCACAGAATTTATGAAAACTAGGGAATGGGTTACTACTCAAATTGATAATTTACAGCTACCTCTGCTAATTCTTCATGGAGATGCAGATGAGGTTACACCGATTGAAGTGAGTCGGGAATTACTGCAAAAAGTGAGTTCCCCAGATAAAGAGTTAATAGAATATACTGGCGGTTATCACGAGCTACAAAACGATTTGTGTTATCCATTGATGGTTAAAGATATAGAAGATTGGTTAGAAAAACATTTATCAAATGTTCAGACAATCTAACATCACCCCTCAAATAGTTATCATATTAGTATTCCTTTTCATTTGTCCTGACAGGTTGCACAGACGTAAAATTTTACGTCTTGCGATGGTTGCAGGAAAAATAAACTATTCAATATTAAGGCAATTAACCAGTTAACCTGAAAAATAGTTGCAGGAAATGGTTCTGGGAAATAGACTTGGTCTCTTCGATAGTTCAGAAGATAAATCTCTGTATAGATTCTGTATTTTAGTAAATGAGCTTATATTAAAACACTATCATTTCCACTATATGCGATCGCTAATCAGTCTAAAATTGGCACATTTAAGTAATATTACGCATCGCAAGGGATGATTTGAGGAGCTTTTAATCTTCCACCAATTAAAATTTACTTTGATAAAAAACAATATTCGCGCTCAATCGAAACTTAACTTTATCCCTCCCAATTTTAACCCCCTGGTACTGAAGTTAGGAATGTTTTCCTTACCTATTTTAATGAGGGTGCGTACTCGTCCTTGGTTACCTGCTGGTATTAACAAGGTTGATACTGAGAATATCGAATTATTAGTACAGCTTTATGACCAATTCCAAAAAGGTAAGATTCGTCTTTTAATGGCTTTTCATCATCCAGAGATTGATGACCCATTAAGCATAGCTTATATGCTGTATCGAATTCTGCCTAAAGTTGCTCAAAGTAAAGGTATTTCCCTACAAAAACCTATCCACACTCACTTCATGTACGATAGGGGAATGAATTTATGGGCTGGTAGATGGTTAAGCTGGCTTTTTTCTTGTTTAGGTGGTATTCCTATTAGACGAGGTAAAAAATTAGACTTGCGTTGTTTACAAGCTGCGAGAAAAATATTAGCTAATGCTAAATTTCCTTTGACAATTGCCCCTGAAGGGGCAACTAATGGACATAGCGGTATTATTAGTCCTTTAGAATCTGGTGTCGCACAATTGGGTTTTTGGTGTGTCGAAGATTTGATTAAGTCCGGACGCGATGAAGAGGTTTTAATATTACCTTTAGGGGTACAGTATTATTACTCAAATCCTCCTTGGGAAAAGTTAAATCGTTTGCTGAATCAGTTAGAAACTGATAGCGGTTTAACTGTACAGGAGATTAAGTATTGGGGTATTAATAATCCAGAAAAATATAGAGAGCGTATCTTACGCTTAGCCGAACATCTTACTATTGAATTTGAAGATTTCTACCGTCGTTTCTATCATCAAGATTTACCTGAAAGTGTTATTACTTCAGACTCAGAATATTTAGACTTAACAAATCCAGAATTTATCCACCACAATAAAGTCTTATTTCTAAGAATAGAACGGTTGAGACAAACCGCTTTGGAAGTAGTCGAAAAACATTTTAACTTAGAACCAGAAGGAAGTTTAGCTAAACGGTGTCGTCGGATTGAGGAAGCAACCTGGAGCTACATTTATCGAGAAGAATATGCTTGTGCAGAAGAATTAAATAATTTACCGGGTTTACAAAGAGGACTTGCAGACTGGGTAGCAAAAGAAGCAGACCTGAAAGTCCGACATATGCGCTTAGTAGAAAGCTTTGTTGCAGTTACCGCAGACTACTTAGAAAACAAACCCAGCTTTGAAAGATTAACAGAGATGTCCTTACTAATATTTGATATGCTAGCAAGGGTTAAAGAAGGTAAAATACCTGCTAGACCAAGATTAGGTAAGCGACAAGCGCGGATAATTATTGGTAAACCTATTTCAGTTACCCAACGTTGGGAAAGCTATAAGAGCAATCGTAAAGCGGCAAAACAAGCTGTTAGTGACTTGACGAATGATTTGAAATTAGCCTTGGAAAGTTTAGTAATTTAAAGAAAGACAAAGAAAAAGAGTAAAAAAAAATAATAATAAAATAATAATAAAATAATTAGAACTTATTAAAGTATTTCATTCATTGCTCTGATTAAAGCTGCAACTAATACTTTATTCTCCTCTTCTGTACCAATACTAATCCGCAACTTGTCTTCTAAACCTTCCTGTTTAAAGTAGCGAATTAGTATTCCTTTTTCCTTCAAATTTGAATACAAATACTCTGCATTATCGAATGGTGGTTTCACCAAAAGAAAATTAGTTTGTGACTTCCACACTTTGAAACCTAATTCTTCTAGTGCGATCGCTAGTTTCTCTCTGGATGCTTTGACTTTATTTGCGTTATTCTTCTTATAACTTTGATCCCGAATTGCAGCAGTACCGATAGCACAAGCGATCGCGTCAATATTATAGCTATCTTTAATTTTGTATAAGCCTTGCAGTAACTTAGGATTAGCGATTCCAAATCCTAATCTAATACCTGCGAGTGAATATCCTTTTGATAAAGTACGAATAGAGATGACATTATCAAATTCTTTGACTAAAGATAGCGCGTCATCAGTTGCAAAGTCTACATAAGCTTCGTCAATTACCAGTACACCAGATAATCTGCTTGCTAATTCTCGTAAGTCTTCTATTGGTACAATATGTCCTGATGGGCTATTGGGTGTAGCGATAAATGTGATTGCACCATTGACTTTTACTAATTCTTCTATTGGTAATTTATAATCTTGGGAATAATCAATTTCTACTCTCTGGGCTGGCTGTATTTCTACCAAGGTGCGGTAAAGTACATAGGTAGGCATCGGATAAACAACTTTTCTTCCTGAATCAGTACAAGCCCGAATAACCAAATTTAGAACTTCATCGCTACCGTTACCGACAATGATCCAATTAGCAGGAATATCGAGAACTTCGCTAACTGCATGACGAAACTCAGTAGCAGAAGAATCAGGATATCGTCGCAACCATTCCCAATCAAAATTATGTAATACGTCTTTAACTTTTGGGGAAGGTGGATAAGGGTTTTCGTTGCTGTTGAGCTTGATAATTTTACTATCCCGTTTTGGTTGTTCTCCGGGGATATAACCAGTCATTACATCGATTTCAGGACGAAAAAAACTTATCATTTCAGTTATCTATTTATTACAGCTATCTTAATTCATATCTTGCACCTAACCGTACAAACTAGGAAAATCAAAAAATGTATGCAATAAAGCCACATCATTCAATTTGATTTACTAAATCTGTACTTATCAGTTATTAATGGAGATGTTCCTAAATTTGATTATTTATAATTAACAATTTATTAATTATTTTTATATTTCTTTACTTATATTTCTTTACAAAGAATCTGGGTCTATATTTAATTCTCGCAGTTTAGCTGCTAAACGTTCAGCACGTTGCTTTTCTTCTTCAGCACGTTGCTTTTCTTCTTCAGCACGTTGCTTTTCTTCTTCAGCACGTTGCTTTGCTTCCTCAGCACGTTGCTTTGCTTCCTCAGCCCTTTTTATCTCCTGATGTGCAACTTCTTCAGGTGTAGGAACTAATTCACCTCCGGATGTAAAAAAACGTAACTGTTTTTCGTACACTCCCAAGAATAAACCTAACTGCTGACTCCATAACCAACCATTCTCATTTGCTTGGAGTGGTTGATATTCACCTGAAACTAATACAAAACCAGCAAATTCCAAATTATCGGGGTCAAACCAGAAATAATCGGGAGTACGAAATATATCTTGATAAATCTGTTTTTTTAAGCCTTTATCAACCGATGCAGTTGAACTTGATAATAATTCTATGATTATATTGGGATACTTTCCATTTTCCTCCCAAACGACCCAACTTTTACGGGGTTTGCGTTCCGTTCCCAGTACTACAAAAAAATCGGGACCTCGAAAATCCTCCGATTTACGCTGATGTGGACTGTAATAAATAGTCAGATTACCAGCTGCAAAAAAATCATTGCTTTCTCTCCACCACCATTCCAAGCATTTGAACAGTAGCATCATTTGTTGTAAATGCAGATAAGTTTCCAACGGTGGTTCGTCGCTATATAAATCCCCTGGAGGAAATATAACATCTGTTGGATTATCTATATCCTTAGCGATAGCCATAATTTACAAATCTCTAGGTGCTATACATTTAGGGTAGCAGGAGACTAATATCACCGTAGGAAATGTAAAACTTAAAGAGTATAAGTAAAATCTTCAACTAACATTCCTGGAACCATGCTACCGCCGAGACGACGATTTTCGTAAGTGTCTACATTGGGAATAAATTCTTGAAAATCAGTAAAGTCTATGAGATTATTACCCCAAAAAGAATATAGACTATCGTCAAACCGGAGATTTTCAATAGGAGCAATGATTTCACCTTTTTCTACCCAAAAGCAAGCATAGCGGGTCATACCTGTAATTTTACCTGTCGGGCGATCGCTCCAGTTCAAGTAGTGCAGATTGGAAATATATAAACCCGTGTCTAACTCCGATAAAATATCAGCAAGTGCTAAATTACCTGGACTGATTTCAGGCGATCGCATTCCTTCGTCTCCATCAGCACCATTGGATATTTTGTTATATTCTTTGGCAGAGCGGCTATTAATTAAGGTTTTTTCTAGTTTCCCGGATTTAATTATATCTAGTTCTAAGGGTGCCGTTTCTCCCCATTGATTAAATCGTGGGACTAAACCCCGACTAAAGTTTTCTTTCAGGTGAAATTTTGAGGATAATTGTTTTTCATTCTTAGAAAGCCAAGTTAAACAACTGTTACCTTGCTGTATGTCAGCTTCACTAACTCCACCCCAAGAAAGCATTGATAACAATTCTGCGACTGCTGCTGGAGCAAAATAAGTCCTATACTTTCCTCTAGATAAATTCTTTGCAGGACGAGAAAGTGTTTCTAGTTGTTTCCTAATTTGAGCTATATTTTCTCTGTAGATTTGATTATTCCAAACACTACCCGCAAAAAATCCTTTTACTGCTTGCTCCCCCGGGGTAAATATAGAATAGTCAAGAGTGAAAGTATCGGTTGCAAACCAGTGTAGTTGTCCCTGGGAATCAGCATAAGCTCTAACTAAATTTCCTCCTGCGTATATACCGGTAAAATCTAGTTCACTAACTGGGTGCAGTACTGCAGGTATTACAGATTCAGAGGGGAGTAAATTACCGCAATGTACTTCCCGACTAGTAAGTGTATTTTCTGGTATAACAATATATGGGTCTATGTGTAATAGAGGGATTTCTACCCGTAACTGTTCTAAGGCTTTGTATACTTGCTTTGAGTCTAATTCCCAATTTCCAGTAAATGGGAAGGTGCAAAGACTGCGGCGTTGGTCTTTCATGCAGCTTAACTCTACCCAAGTATCATCTACTATACCTGTCTGTCTGACTCTCGCATGATTGAAACGGGTAAATTGACTATATTCGCTATTAAGTCTTAAGGTAAAAAATTCACCTTCTTCTTTTTTATCTAATAAAGTTTCAATCAGTTTATTAAAGTTATTTTCTAAAGTCGAAATATCTTCTGGTTTCATTATTTGGGAATTGGAAGTTGGTAATGGGTAATAGGTAATAGGTAATGGGTAATCCCAAACTATCTTTATTAAGAGAGAGACTTTTTTTCAATCTTTTTTCTCAATCTAATTCCTCAAGTTATCGATTAGATGATGTTATTTTTTTTACTTAGCACTGGCTATTAGTAATTATTAATAATTGACCGATGACTTAACTACCAAAGACTTCCACATCTGTAAATAAGCATACAGGAGAAGCATGTCCGACCCAAATTGATTGATTTGGTTCTCCTTTACCACAAAAAGGCGTTCCGTACATTTTCCAGGTGGAGTTATCACCAACTTTGGCTAAACTTTGCCAAAAGTTGGGTGTTGTAGCTCTATAACTAGGATTACGCAGAGTTTTGGTCAATTTTCCATTTTCAATTAATTTAGCGTATTCACACCCAAATTGAAATTTGTAGCGACGGTCATCAATAGACCAAGAGCGGTTGGATTCCATATAAACACCACTTTCTATACCGCTAATGAGTTCCTCAAAGGAATTGTCACCAGGTTCTAGGTTTAAATTAGCCATGCGGTCTATTGGAGGACGTTTCCAGGAACAAGAGCGGGAACAGGCAACCCCTGGTAAGCTACTTCTAGCTTGACTTTCTAGTCCTCCCAATCCCCTTTCCAATATTCCTGCTTTAATTAAATATTCTTTGCTGGCAGTTGCACCTGTATCATCAAAGCCATAGCTGGCAATTTCACCAGGTTCTGTAGGGTCAAAAGTAATATTCATTAACGGCGAACCGTAAACCAAGTTACCAAAATCTGCCTTCTTGACAAAGCTACCTCCAGCATAGTTACGCTCGTCTCCCAAAATTCTGTCAATTTCTATCGGATGTCCTACACTTTCGTGGATTTGTAACATCATTTGGTCTGGTGCTAAAACCAAGTTTGTAGAAATCGTTGGACATTCTGGTGCACTCAGTAATTCTTCGGCTTGCTTTCCAATTTCCTGTACTCTTTGCCACAGATTATCTGTCTGAAACAATTCTAATCCGCCTTGATAGGAATGTGCTTGCCAGCCATTGTTGGTGCGCTGCTGTATATTTATTCCATCTTGAGCGATCGCTCCGTAATAGGTACTGATAAATAAAAACTTTTGATATACTTCTGACCCATTACTGCTAATAAACCAGCTTTCTCTGTCGGTAGTTACAGCTTCTGCTATAGTTTGCACGATTTTATCGCTGACTTTTAGCTTTTCGCAAATACGGACTAAGATGTCACTAATTTGGGCTGAATTTAAGGTTTTGAATGAATCGACAAATGGTGAGATATATTCACCAATTACTTTGGGACGTTCCCTCTGGGGCACAAAGGGATGTATCCACCATTCACGGGCTATGAGAGCTTGTGTATATGCTGTTTCTGCGGCTGTTTGTAATGCGTCAATTTCTAAGGAATTAGTGGCACTATAACCAATAGCACCATCGAGCATCACCTCCAACATCACTCCAGTGGTGGAATCTTGCCTGTTCCCTTGAGGAATGCGATCGCGGAAGTTGCGATAGTGACTGTCTTCTTTGACTACTCTAATACCCAGCCAGTCAGCAGCTACATCTATACGATTGATGGATGTTTGCAACTTGTGCCAAATATTACTCTCTAGAGAGAGAGATGAAGGTTGTACAAATGCTTGAGATAATTGTGAGAGAGACGTGTGAGCAGACATTATTTTTCGATTTTCGAGCAAGGGGAATATTACTATTACTACAAAAAAAGATTTTTGTATGTATCTATTCTTTCTTGAAGATTGTCTATATTAGAGGTGAGCTTATAAAAATTGAACAAGACAATTTGGTTTCAACTTATCTGGGGACATGTAAGATAAATTGCCAACAAACCCCTTTTAACTGCTTTCATCAATACATAGAGAAAAGACTATGATTTGCATGACTTTTATAATCGAATCTACAAGTTTAGATATATTAAACCAATTTCAGTTGATTTGAGTTTTATTTTTGACTTTCTTTTGATGAAGATTCCTGTAATTCCTGAATTTCTGTGAGTAATTTGGGTTTGAGGTAAAGGTTTTCTAAAACTACTGCCAAACCAGCTATCCAGGGGGGGACAATAATAGCACCCACAATTCCTAAAACTTGAGTGCCTCCGACTACAGCTAATAATTGATACAGTGGGTGGACTTTAACTGAAGAACCTACAAGTAAAGGATCGAGGACATAACTTTCTAAGTTTTGAATAATTACAAAAAGTAATAATACCCATAGAAATGTCAATCCAGATTGAGGAATAGCAACAATTAAAGCTGGAATTGCTCCTAAGACCGGACCAACAAAAGGAATTAGATTAGTAAAACCAGCAATCACCCCTAGAGCGAGGGCAAATTCTGAGAGTCCTAAAAATCCCAAGCAGACGGTAATAAGAATACCTAAAATCCCAGAGACTAGTACTCGACCTTGAATGTAACCGCCGACACGTCTAGATATAGGTGTCACCTGGTCATTTAAACGCTCATTCCAAGGATAGGGAAATAATGATACCAAACCTTGGATGATATCTTTGCTACCAGCGACCATATAACCAGAAATAATCACAGCCAAAAATAAATTAATAGCTGTACCCAAAATACCGAAGGTAACTCCAAAAGAGCGCGAGACTACTTTCTGGGATGAACGGAATATCCAGTTAGTGATGGTTTGGATATCGAAAATTTGCTCAATGACTTCTAATTGATCAATTCCTAAACGTAAAGCCAAATCTTCTATCAAATTTGCCAAACTATCCAAATAAGCAGGGAGCTTACTAATTAAACGCTGGATTTGTATTGATACGCTAGGACCAATAATTAGACCAACACCAACCAAGCTAGCAATTAAACCCAAGTAAACTAAAATTACCCCTAGCCATCTAGGTATTTTTAGCTGTTGGGCTTTATCAACGATGGGAGAAATTGCAGAAGCTATAACCACGGCAATCATTAAAGTTAATAGTAGTCCCCGTAATTGCCAAAGTAAAATAACCAGAAAAAAAGTCGCAATAATTAAGAATAAGTCTGTAATGGTAAGTGCTTTACGTTGTGGAGACATATCTAGAAGATAAAATGGGAAAAGGTAAAAGTTATGAATGTAGGGGCAAAGTGTTGTAATACCTATTGTCTAGCCTCAGAGGGGATATATTTGATACATTTCCTTTGATATATTTTCAAATGCTCCGCCTGTGATAAAAATAGATTCAAACAAAGCCTCTAGAGAAAATAATCAATAAGTGAGTGGACAAAATAGTTTGATGTCATTGCGAACGGTAGTGAAGCAATCTCAAAGTATTGCGTTGACGTAGTCTGCTCTATCGAGCAGACTACGTTACGCTACGTTCCACTCGCAATGACAAATATACAATTAATTTTGTCTGAGTACTTATAAAACTTTACATTGATGACTATTTTAAAGCCGAGGGGAGCCAGAGCTTTAAAAATTTTTTTAACTAGAAAGCATCGTAATATAAGTTACCTATGCCAGCGCGTACCCTCTTTACTGTCAATTAGTGTAATACCCGCTTGCTGTAGTTCGTCGCGGATGCGATCGCTTTCGGGAAAGTTTTTGTTTTTTCTAGCTTCTGTTCGTTGTTGAATTAGTGCTTCAATTTCATGGTCGCTTAATCCATCAGGAGAATTATCTTCTGCTGTCTGAGATTTTGCTTCTAAGCCTAATACGTCAGCTAAGGTAACCAAGGTCTGCCATTTTTGCTGTAGTTCCTGGGGTGGGGTAGAAGTTCTTCCTTGATGAACTATGATATTTCCCTGTCGCTGTAATTCTTTGGCTAATTCAAATAAAATTGCTAAACCGCTACAGAAGTTGAAATCATCATTTACGGCTTCCTGGAAACGATTTATCACCTCTTTATTTAATTCTTGGTCTAAAAGCTCAAAACCAAGCTTTTCGCCGTAATTTTCACCAAATAACAAACCTTCTTTGAGAGTCTTCCAACCATTAGTAGCTGCTTCTATCGCCTCATCAGTAAAATCAATGGGTTTACGATACTGAGCCTGTAGTACAAATAACCGGACAGCCATCGGTTCAACAGGTCTATCTAAAAGTTCGCGGATAGTAATAAAATTCCCTAAAGACTTAGACATTTTTTCACCACTTACTTTTACCATACCGTTATGCATCCAGTAAGTAGAAAGTGTTTGCCCCGTCACCGCTTCCGACTGAGCAATTTCATTCTCGTGATGAGGGAAAATTAGATCCGCACCACCAGCATGAATATCAATAGTTTCACCCAAGCGATCGCGCACCATTGCAGAACATTCTATATGCCATCCCGGACGACCATCACCCCAAGGAGACCTCCATGAAGGTTCATCCGGTTTTGCTGCTTTCCACAGAGCAAAATCAAAGGGGTCTTGCTTCTTCTGGTATTCCGAGTCTTTCACATTTACGCGATCGCTCGCACCAGCTTGTAAATCTTCTAATTTTCGTCCTGATAGTTTTCCATAATCATGAAATTTTCTGACCGAGTAGTAAACATCACCACCGGAAGCATAAGCATAACCTTTAGTTTCCAAGTCGTGAATAAGCTTCTGGATACCGTCCATGGTATGAGTAGCGCGGGGATATTCATCAGCTTCTTTAATATTTAACCGCGCCATATCCTCGAAATAAGCCTTAATATAACGCTCGGATACTTCCTCCATAGAAGTACCTTCTTTGTGGGCTCTATTTAAGATTTTGTCGTCAATATCTGTAAAATTTTGGATGTATTTTACTTCATAACCCAGAAAGATTAGATAGCGACGTACAACATCCCAATTAATACAAGCTCTAGCATGACCCAGATGACAGTAGTCATAAACCGTCACCCCGCAGTAATACATCTTAACTTTTCCTGGCTCTACAGTTGTAAAAGGTTCTGAACGACGGGTGAGGGTATTGTAAAGAGTTAGGGTCATAACTAAATCATCTTAAATTATGAAATACGCAATAATAGGTTAAAGCAATTGGAATATTATTCCAGTATTTTTATCGTAATTTTTTTTGGACTTTTTGCGCCACATCCAAAAATTTAGTTCAAGCTAGATTTTAGATAGAAAATAAATTTCTCAATCTTTTTCAACTTTAAATTGTCTGACACTAGCCCTATGCAAGCAGTAACTTCTGAATCTCAAGCAATGGATGCACCTAAACAAGGATTGCCAGTGTCAATTATTACTGGCTTCCTCGGTAGTGGTAAAACAACTTTACTCAATCACATTCTCACCAACCAGCAAGGTTTAAAGACTGCTGTGCTGGTAAATGAATTTGGCGAAATTGGCATAGATAATGAATTAATTGTTTCCACCGATGATAACGATGGCACTATGGTGGAACTGAATAATGGTTGTATCTGCTGCACCATTAACGAAGATTTGGTAGACGCAGTATACAAAATTTTAGAACGTCAAGAAAAGATAGATTATTTGGTTGTAGAAACTACCGGAATCGCTGACCCCCTACCAGTAGCACTTACCTTTTTGGGTACAGAACTGCGGGATTTAACCCGTTTAGATTCGATTATCACCATGGTGGACTCAGCCAACTTTAGTTTAGATTTATTCAATTCTGAAGCTGCTCTGAAGCAAATTACCTATGGTGATATTATTGTTCTGAATAAAACAGATTTAGTTGATGAAGCCGATGTAGATGCTTTAGAGCTAAGAATTAAGGAAATGAAAGAAGGTTCAAGAATTCTTCGTACCTCCCAGTCTAGAATATCTTTACCTTTAATTCTGAGTGTTGGTTTATTTGAATCAGATCAATATTTTGATTCTGTCGCTGATAAGCATGAGCACGATCATGACCATCACGACCATCATGACCATAATCATGACCATCATGAACATGACCATCACGACCATGACCATGACCATGATCATAACCATGACCATCACGACCATCATGACCATGACCATCATTCCCATCACTTAGACAATGATGGTTTCACCTCCATCTCTTTCCAAAGTGATAAACCTCTATCAATCCGAAAATTCCAATACTTCTTAGATAATCAGCTACCAGAGGCAGTTTTTCGTGCAAAAGGAATTATGTGGTTTGATGAAAGTCCCCTGAAACATATTTTCCACCTCTGTGGTAAACGTTTCACATTAGATGATGATGAATGGAAAGAGAAGCAAGAAAAGAAAAATCAACTGGTTCTGATTGGTCAAAATCTTGACCATGAAAAGTTAAGAGAACAGTTAGAAAATTGCGTATGTATGCCTTCTGTTCATAGCGGTAAAGGTTTTGGGGAGTAAAGCTCTTATGCTTCTTATATAAACTTAATTTAACTGATTTCTAGCCCCTGCCTGGAAATAAATATCAGTAAGGCTCCACCCCAGTAATCTAAACTGAAGTGGAGCCTCCTAATCAAATACAATTGTTTAATAATTGTTTAATAATTGTTTTATAATCTCTCTTCTTCAGCAGAACTCAGAAATGAAATTATGTAGAACGTAGCAAGGATATAGAAAACATTAAAACCATGCGCGTTATTATCCAGCGAGTCAAATCATCTCAAGTTATAGTCAACGGCGAAATTGTCGGTAAAATCGGATATGGACTAAATCTACTAGTTGGTATTTCTAAAACTGATACTGATGCAGAAATAGACTGGATGACACGCAAATGTTTGGAATTACGTTTATTTCCTGATCAAGCTGACATTGAAGGTAGATGGCAAAAATCAATACAAGATATTAACGGTGAGTTACTAGTTGTCAGCCAATTCACATTGTACGGTGATTGTCGTAAAGGTCGTCGTCCTTCCTTTGATAAATCAGCAGTTCCAGAAGTCGCAGAAGAACTTTACAATCTTTTCATAGAAAAGCTTCATCTGAGCGGTTTACGGGTAGAAACAGGGAAATTTGGAGCCATGATGCAAGTTGATATAGTTAATGATGGCCCAGTAACTTTAATACTTGAAAAATAAATAAATTAAGTGTAATTACTGCAATCATAATTCTTGTCTTGTCAGTCAAACTAGTTGTTTTTATATAGTTCTAAATGATGAGACAATGTTAATTTAACCATTACAAAAAAATTAAATTTACTCATCATGGCAAAAATTCAATTTTCAAGAGGTGTAGATGAAAATACAATTCCAGATGTTCGTTTAACTCGTTCCAAGACCGGAAATAGCGGTACAGCAACATTTGTTTTTCAGAACCCAACAGCATTGGGTGATGACTTTAATGAAGAAATAACTGGAATGTACATGATTGATGAAGAAGGAGAAATTCTTACCCGCGAAGTCAAGGGTAAATTCATCAATGGTAAACCTGAAATTATCGAAGCAACATATTTGATGAAGTCCTCCGAAGAATGGGAACGTTTTATGAGATTTATGGAACGCTATGCAGACGAGAATGATTTAGGTTTAAGCAAATCATAGTTAAGAAAGTAGAAGTAAAGGCGTTTTAGAGGAACGTCTTTACTTGCCTATTCAAATCTAAGCACAATCATGACATCCCGACCTCACCCAGATTCATCTAGCAAAACTTCGATTATTTGCGCTGTAATCACAGTCAGCGATACCCGTACTCCCGATACTGATAAGAGCGGTCAAATAATTCAGCAATTACTAGAGTTCGCAAATCATCATATTTCGGCTTATAAGATTATTCCAGACGAACCAGAACAGATAACAAGCTACGTAAATATACTAGTTGAAAACTCCAATTTAAAGACAATTATTATTAACGGTGGTACTGGAATAGCTCCCAGAGATACCACTTATGATGCCATTGAAAACCTATTAGAGAAAACCTTACCCGGATTTGGAGAAATCTTCCGTTACCTAAGCTATCAAGAAATCGGCTCCCGTGCGATCGCATCTCGTGCAGTAGCTGGTGTATACAAAGATAAACTCATTTTCTCCCTACCCGGTTCTAGTAACGCAGTCCAGCTAGGAATGGAAAAGCTGATATTACCAGAGTTAGTTCATTTAGTAGGTCAAATTGAGGGGTAATCCTAAGAATTAGGTAAAGAATAAAAGGTGACTCTACTGCTATTCTTCCCATAAGGGAGTTGCGCTGTTTTTGCTTGTTCCTAACCAATAATTCATACCAAAAATAAACCTCCTCAAACTTGAGGAGGTTGCGAAATAACGAAACGTATTAATTAATTATTGATTAAGTATGTATTGCATTATTAGTTTTATCAAACTTTATTACTATACGCTCATTAATATCACAGTAGCTAACATCGCAGCAATTATATAGAACGAAGCTACTACTTGCAGTTCAGACCATCCAGATAATTCTAAATGATGATGTAATGGAGCCATTTTAAATAAACGCTTACCTTTACCGTCTGCTCCCTTGGTCGCTTTGTAATAACCTACTTGCAACATTACCGAGATAGTTTCTACAAAGAAGATACCACTCAAAATAAACAAAGCAAATAAACTATTGCTCAAAAGTGCCACCGATGCTAAAGCTCCACCCAAAGCTAGAGAACCTGTATCTCCCATGAAAACTCTTGCAGGGTTGCGATTATGTACTAGAAAACCTAAACAACCACCACTCATAGAAGCACAGAAAATCATTAGTCCGGGGTGAGTCGGTGCAACCAAAGCACCCAAAGCAAACAGCGCGATCGCTACAGTTCCACCAGCTAAACCATCCACACCATCGGTCAGGTTGGTAGCATTACTTTCAGCAAGTAGCACAAAACCGGCAAAGGGCCAAAAAAGTAAGCCTAAAGGTAGAGAAAAACCCAAAGGTAGGGCTATACTAGTGATAGAAGAAGATTGACTCACTATTAGCCAAATGCAGAAAGCTGTTGCGAAGGCAATCTGCAAAGCTAATTTCATTCGAGGCGAAATGCCTTTATTTGATTTACGGACTAATACTTGCCAGTCATCTATCCAACCGACAAATCCAAAGCCTAAAGTTAAGGCAGAAACTGCAATAACCTCACTGGAAAAATTAGACCATACACAAGCAGCGATCGCAGCTACGGGGACAAAAAATATTCCCCCCATAGTAGGCGTTCCTGCCTTCTTTAAATGGGCTTTTGGACCATCCTCACGAATAACTTGTCCGGTTTTGAGCATTTGTAACAATGGAACAGCCCAAAAACCGATTGCAGCAGTTGCTACTGCACAAAACAAGAAAGGTAAAGTTAGCGAGTAACCTTGCCAGGGCATTCTTAAAGCTAGCCCATCTAAAATTATCGCAGATGCACTCAGTCCTACACCCAAAACTGATACTAGACCGATGCCGGATATGTTTGACCCTCGTTGGGGAGACAATTTAGCGTCCACAGATTTTTCCCTTCACTCCACACACGAAAAAACTTAAAATTATTGAGTCATCAAAAATGACTTAAATTCTCCACCAATGAAATATTAACTCTCAACAGGAGCGGCGCTGCTACTATCATCATCATCATCGTCATCGTCTTCGTCATATCCGACTCCATCATCACCAGCCATTAATGACTCGATATCTTCTTCCTCTTCAGAAAAATCCGGCTCTTGATTATCGCGGGTAATTAAGCGTCCATTTGCTTCCAACCAATCTAATAAAGATGACTCTTGTTTTAGTGGAATAACAGATGCTCTTTGAGTGCGGGGAGCTTCACGTAATGGAGAGTTCAACATAAATGACGATTTATACAGAAAAACTTAACGAAACTAGACAATTAGAGTCTATCACTTGATGATTGAGAATGTTAGTTATTGATTCAACTGTTTTAAACGGTAATCCGAGAAAAAAAACAGTTTACCGCTATGTTAATTCAGTAAAGACTACAGTTGTAATTTAATTTGTATAAAGCTATGTCCTTTGACCTTCATTATCTATCTATTTAGTTAAATGTGAATAAAAGCATTTACATTTTTGATTATCAAAGTTGATCTTGGAAATTTATTATGGCAAAAGCAACTCTTTTAAGTGCGATCGCCGCAACAAATCGCGGTTTACTGGCATCACCAACAGATAAACAGAATATCTTAAATGCGATCGCTAGTTTAGAGAATCTAAATCCAACGCCTCATCCGGTAGAGTCGAACCTAATAAATGGTAACTGGCGACTACTGTACACTACCAGTGATAGTTTATTAAACCTCCAAAGGCTACCTTTTTATCAACTCGGTCAAATTTATCAGTGCATACGTACATTCAGCAACAGTGTATATAACATAGCCGAATTTTTCGGTTTACCATTTGCAGAAAGTATTGTTAGCGTGAGCGCAAAATTTGATGTTGTTTCAGATGAACGCGTCAGTGTTCAGTTTGAACGTTCTATCATCGGATTTACAAGCTTAATAGGTTACAAATCACCAGAAATTTTTATTCAAGAAATAGAATCCGGAAAAAAATTTACAGCAATTAATCTTCCTATTAACAGCCAAAGACAGGATGCTTGGCTCGATATCACTTATTTAGATGAAGACTTGCGTATCAGTAGAGGTAATCAAGGAAGCGTTTTTGTTTTAACTAGAGCTTAAATCATTAATTTTTTTTAATTACTTCGACCAAAAGTTATTTTACAAGGTACTGCAACGTCAAGGGGGGTGTCACACCTCACGTATAAAATTTACATAAGTATAAACATCAAGACAACCAGATGGGGAAAAAATAGATACAGGCTGTATGGAATTTCAGGAGAAATAGAAATATTTATATATTTATATTTTTTTAATTCTTCTAGAAGAACAATTGCTAATTGTCCAATTACCCATCATGTAGCGAAAAATAACTTAACAAAGATACTTTCAGAGGTCTTCAGGTTGTACAGTGAAATCAATCAGTCGTTAAATATCGGCAATACTGGCAATTAAAAGTAATAACTCAGAGGAAAAAATTATGGTTCAACGCGGTTCAAAAGTACGTATTCTTCGCAAAGAATCCTACTGGTTTCAAGATGTTGGTACAGTTGCGACTGTTGACAAAAGTGGAATCAAGTACCCAGTTATCGTCAGATTCGATAAAGTTAACTACTCTAATATCAACACCAATAACTTTGCCCAGAGCGAGCTGATCGAAATTGAAGCTCCAAAAGCTAAAAAGAAAAAAGCACCCGCAGCTTCTGGTGACAAGTAAACTCTCCTAGACTGAATCAAGTTAAACTGTGCCTGAACTACCTGAAGTTGAAACAGTTAAAAGAGGATTAAATAAGTTAACCCTCAATCAAGAAATTACGGGTGGGGACGTGCGACTTCACCGTGCGATCGCCTACCCGTTTTCTGCGGATAATTTTCTCGCAGGTATTTTAGGGGCTAGTATTAAATGCTGGCACCGTCGTGGTAAGTATTTATTGGCTGAGCTATTAGATGCATCCTCAAATCCTCATGGTTGGTTAGGGGTACATCTAAGAATGACAGGTCAGCTACTGTGGCAAAATTCTCAAGAAGAAGTACATAAACATACGCGAGTTCGGATATATTTTGATAAGCAACAAGATGGTAAGGAGCAAGAATTACGCTTTGTAGATCAGCGTACCTTCGGTAAGGTTTGGTGGATTCCTTCAGATGTTGCAATAGAAGAGGTGATTACCGGTTTAGGTAAATTAGCAGTAGAACCCTTCAGTGAAGAATTTACCATTCAATATTTCTCCCAGAAGCTAGATAAGCGTCGTCGTCCCATCAAAACAGCGCTCTTAGACCAGTCTGTGGTTGCAGGTTTAGGTAATATCTATGCTGACGAAGCTTTATTTAGAAGTAATATTTTGCCACAGACACTTTGTCTGGATTTAAAACCATCTCAAATACAAGATTTGCGCTCTGCAATTATTGAAGTATTGAAAAACAGTATAGAGGCAGGTGGTACCACCTTCAGTAATTTTTTGAATGTACAAGGAGTGAATGGTAACTACGGGGGGATTGCATGGGTTTATAACCGTGCTGGTGAACCTTGCAAAGTGTGTGGTTCCCCCATTCAAAAAATAAAATTAGCAGGACGTTCCAGTCACTTTTGTCTTCAATGTCAAAATTAGAGGAAACCATTAACCTGTTTTTGCAATCTGCTTAGATACCTAGGAATTAAGTAAATAACCCCGATTTACTTCTTCTTTTTCTGCAAAGTATGAAAGAATTCTGCGCAGGGTGACTAGTGCGAGCTAAAATCCTGAATAAACCCACATTTACTTTCACAAAATTTATGGCTGTAAAGAAAGGAACTATGGTTCGTGCTGTTCGTGAAAATCTAGAGAACAGTCTGGAAGCAAAAGCTAGTGACTCCCGCTTCCCAACATACCTGTTTGACTCCCAAGGAGAAGTACTTGATGTCAAAGGTGATTACGCTTTAGTAAAGTTTGGTAAAGTTCCAACACCTAATATTTGGCTACGTTTAGACCAATTAGAAGAGTTTAAATAAGTTTAAATAAGTTAAAAGCTAGCTTATTTGTCCTGAATCTAAGACTTACGCACTCGTGACGTTAACTAACCCTCACTACATAAATGCGTAGCATGTCCCTGGGAAGGATAAAATAAGGCTTTGAATTACTTCTAGAGTTGTTTCGTACAGAATCTCGTTATTGTTGCGTAAGTTCTGGGTTATTAGCTTTAAAGTTGAAAAGTAGATCATTTTCAAGGTCTCTACTGTTTTGGTTGGGGTTTGAATCCCCCATCCAAACTTTAATAAATAGCTTTATTTAAATTCAAGACATAAAGATTAATAATTAGAAACGCCTCAAAGGAAGATTTTTTGTGAAGTAATATACCTAAATACATAAATAATTATCAGAAAGTTTTCTGATGTTTTTTACCATACTCCACAAAGGTAGATGACTAGATTATTGTTATTGAAGAGGTAAAATTAGCCACCTACAATGACTACTAAAAAAACTATTTCTCGAAGAAAAAAAACTAGAACTTCATCTATCGATAAATCAAATAAAAGCACTCAGACTACTAAAAATAAGTCTAACACTAAAAAATTAAAAGCGGAAAAACCTGTAGTAGAAAATACAGTTTCAGAATCTATTTTAGAGGTAGAACCTGAAACTGAATCAAAACAAAAAAGAGCAAAAACAACATCTAAATCTACTAAGAAAACATTAGCTAAAACTACTACCAAAAAAACAGCAACAAAGACTAAAAAAACACCTACTGCCACTAAAACAAAAGCTGCATCTACTACTAAAAAAGCAGCAGCTAAAACTACTGCTAAAACTGCTGACACTAAAACTACTGCTAAAACAAAAGCTGCATCTACTACTAAAAAAGCAGCAACTAAAACTACTGCTAAACCTGCTGATACTAAAGCTGCGACTAAAACAAAAGCAGCAACTACTACTAAAAAAGCAGCAACTAGAACAAAAGCTACATCTACTACTAAGAAATCAAAAGCTACCAAATCTGTTGCAACTCCTCAAAGCACCCAAGAACAAACTCGTGTTTTATTAGCTTTGTGGAATTTGGGTGGACATAAGACCCAAGTCAAAGCAGGTGATGTTGCTCATAGTATTAAGCGTAAAAATGAGCGTGTTGGTAGTTATCTGCGAGTTATCAATAGATTGAAAAAAGCAGGAGCTGTAAACAGCACTAAAAAAGATAGAGAAATCAATGTTTCTCTAACCGATACAGGTATGCAAATGTTAACTCAAGGACTCCAGACTCTTGAGTTTGAGTTTGAGGGTAAGCAAGTGGGATGCAAAGTCGCCAATGTCTTTTTAAATGCATTAGCAAAATGGATTCAGCAAGAAGAATCCAGATCTACTGTTGTTGCACATTAAGATTAAATACTTACTCATTATATAAGCATGATTGTGTAAAAGTATTCATTAGGGAAGTATTACACGAAAAAGGTTTGTATGGCTCGCTCCTCCTTCCAAGCACTACCCAAAAGCAGTATATATTATCTTTCAATTACGTTCTTTAGTGTTTCCGATGTTAGTTTTAACCGTGACTGCGGCTTTGGGGACGTTGCATTGCAACGTCCTTATCAAAAAAATGAATATCATTAAGCATCAGTATTTATTTATAATTTCGACAATATATATTCATCATATATTCATCAATATTTATCCATAAATATTTGTCAGGGTTAAATTACTAGTAAATTAGTCAAAATAGTCATATAAGAGAATCAAATTAGATAGTTATAGGTACTGTTCGCAGTTACGATTTTAGTATTTGTATTTTATGCGATCGCTAAACTCTTCTACTTTCTTGCTGAAAATAATTTTTCAAGAGCTTTTGAATTTCATTTTCAATAAATAATTTAATACTCTGTTGCTGCACAGAAGACCTTTTTTGCCATAGTTGAGGTTGCTTCTGTGCAAGTTCTTCTAATACGTCTTGAAGTACTAAATTGAATAATTCTCTGGATTTACTTTTTTCTCGTATCTTTTTATTTACTGTTTGATTACGATAACCAATTTTAGAAATAGCGTTCTGTAAACGATTCTCTGTAATTAGATTAAAGGCTTCCCAACGTAAAATTTCTAGTTCATCTTGGCTGACATACAATCGAGTATCAGACCATTTTACTGATTGGTGAAAGCGTTTATCTTCGGCAAATGTAGAAGTTTTATGTTTGATAATAGGTCTAATTTTACCTTTAGGAGTTTCTATATATAAAGCTTTTAAGGGTTTGATGACTATGCCTTCAGCTTGATTTTCTTCCGGAAGAGGGGGTAAATTAAGCTGCTGGGGGATAGTTGATGTAAATTCTATGGGAAAGTTGTTTGCATCGGTGAAACTGCTAATTAGCAGGGGTTTTGCGTAGAAAATATTGGCTGCTTGCAAGATTTCTATGGCTTGGTGATAATCTAAATAGGTTCGAGAGAAATTATTACTATTTTCATTGCTTGTCACTGCAATATCAAAGGCACAAAATTCTATTGATGGTGAATAGTAGATACCTGTTTGGATTGGTTGGACAGTTTTATCTGGTTTCACATCTGGGTGAGGATAGCTACCACCAAATAGTTCTCCATAGATAAATAAATGACTGATTTGAGGTAGTCTCTCTTGGGTAAACTTCTTTTGAGTAATTAGAAAAGCTGCTTTAAGGTTATTTTTGAGCTTTTCTAATAAAACTTGATAGTTAAAAAAGCTTTCTTGCGGTTCTAAAAATTTTTTACGATTAGCACAGCGAATAATTTCACCGTCTGTAACAAAGCAGAAGTTTGCACCATGAATTTTTTCTGTGACAACCCAAGTACTTTTATCTAGCAAGCGATATGCAGATTCATCAAGTTGCCAGCGTGTTGAAGATTCTTCTATTTTTTCATAGCTGGTAAATTTCCAATCCCTAGTGTTTGACATTAATTCTTGAATAAAAAGCTCAATCAATGCAATCAGAGTACAGGAACAAGTCAAGATTGTTCCCTGTTCCCTATTATTCAAATATTCGCTTGTTGCTTTTGATACAGTGACCAGTAAAGTGATTTCTGCCTTAATAATCCCTCATGAGTACCGCGTTCGGCAATAACTCCTTTTTCCATCACTAATATTAGATCAGCCCGTTTAAGGGGTGCAAAACGGTGAGCAATTAGGAATACTGTTCTTCCCTGAGAAATAGTTTTCAAGTTTTGCAGTACTTGCTGTTCGGTTTCGCTATCTAAGGCACTGGTCGCTTCGTCTAATATCAGTATGGGTGAGGGTGAGAGAAACATCCTCGCTAAAGCGATACGCTGTCTCTGACCACCAGAAAGAGCTGTTCCGCGTTCGCCAACGTTAGTTTCATAACCTTGGGGTAATTGACTGATAAAATCGTGAGCGACTGCTGCTCTGGCAGCTTCTACCACCTGTTCAGCGCTAATATCGGGATGACCAAGGGTGATGTTTTCTAGGATAGAACCGTTGAAGAGAAAGTCTTCTTGTAATACCACACTAATTTGTTGCCTGAGGGAAGCGATATCAGCACTTTTGATGTCAAAACCGTCAATTAGAATACGTCCTGATTCAATTGGGTACAAGCGCTGTAAAAGTTTAGATAAGGTACTTTTACCAGAGCCACTACGTCCAACAATACCGACGAAGTTTCCAGGTTGCACGTCAAATGATATACCCCGGACTACGGGTTCATTCTGGGGCTTGTAGCGGAAAAATACTTGCTCAAATGTAACTTGTCCTTTCAAATTTGGCAGTACTAAACCTGTTCCCGGTTCAGCTTCGGGAGCTACATTCAGAATATCACCGATGCGGTCTACAGACAGAAGCACTTGTTGTAAATTTTGCCATAATTGCACCAGACGCAGTAGAGGACCTGTTACCCGTCCAGAAAGCATCTGAAATGCTACCAATTGACCTACTGTCAACTTTTGCTCGATGACCAATTTGGCTCCAAACCAGAGAATTAATAAGCTGGAAAAATTGGTCAGAAAGTTACCTATATTACTACTAATATTAGAAGTAGTGGAAGCTTTAAAACCAGTGCGGACAAACCGTGCAAATAGACCTTCCCATCTGTCTCTTGCCACTGGTTCGGCTGCATGAGCTTTGACAGAGTGGATTCCGGTAATGGTTTCTACTAAGAATGATTGACTATCAGCACTGCGGTTGAAGGTTTGATTGAGCCAGTTACGTAGAATGGGAGTCGAGGTAAGAGTAAGGATAGCAAATAGCGGCAGTACAGCTAAAGCAACCAGAGTTAAAGACAGGTTGTAATAGAACATAATTGCCAGGTAAACCACGGCAAAAATACTGTCTAAAACTACTGTTAAGGCTGTACCGGTTAGAAACTGACGGATTTGTTCTAATTCCTGTACCCTAGCAACAGTATCCCCCACCCGACGGGATTCAAAGTAAGCTAGAGGTAAGCGCATCAAGTGACGAAATAGCTGTGCAGAGAGGCTTAAGTCCAGACGACGAGCAGTATGGGTAAAAATAAATAAGCGTAAAATACCTAAAGCTGCTTCAAACAAAGCAACCAACAACATAGCGATCGCCATCACGTCTAAAGTTGGTAAACTTTCTTGCACCATCACTTTATCGATGACGACTTGAGTAATTAAAGGTGTTGCTAAACCTAATAGTTGTAGAGTAAAGGATGCTAACAGAACTTCTGAGAGTAATCCTTTATACCGCCAAACCGCCGGAGTAAACCAACCTAAGTTAAATTTTTCTTGCCTTTGGACGACTTCAGCTTGCCATAGTTGTTTATTCCAATTTTCCTCAGCTTCAGCCTCAGTTACGTATTCGCAAGCTTCCTGGGGATTAAGGGGATTGGCGATAATTAGGCGATCGCCACGAAATCCATAGGCTACAACCCAGTTATTTCCTTTATTTCCAACGTCATTCCACAAAAGTAAAGCAGGAAAACTCAACTGTCGCAGTTCTCTCCAGGTCTCGATCTGTAAACGTCGTAAAATAAAGCCAATTTTTTCTGCTGCTTCTACGAGATTTCTTGGCTTAAATCCTTTTAGTTGACGCTGCACCCACTCAAGTTTGACTGGATGCTCTAAGTATTGGGCTAACATCGTTAAACTAGCTGCTGCGGTATTCCAACCAGAAACAAAGGGATAGTCAGAAAAGTTAGTCGATGCTTCTAAATTCAGAAAGTTGATTTTCGGAGAATAAGTCTGCTGTAGAGGAATATTATCTGGAGTGCTAGATATATCTTGATTAACTATTGATTCTTCTGCTATTGGCGTTTCTTGGGATATCTTTGCTGTGGAGCCATTACTGATTTCAGTAGGATTTTCACGATGATTGTTTTCACGATGATTGTTTTCACAATGATTGTAATTATTGTTACTTATGGAATGATGACTATTTTCTGTAACGATAGCGTCATTATGATTGTTCTTTTTAACAGGATTAACTTGATCAGAATTATCTCCCTGCCAAAACTTCTCTACCTCTGATTTAGAAAGTGCGGTCCAAACTTCTGCATTCCAACGTAAAACCGTCACTTCCTTACCCGCAGCTATAGCTTTGCACTCCAAAGGAAGCTTTTGTAAATCTCCAAACCAGTCTCCAGCTTCTAAAGTTCCCAGGGATGCGCTAGTACTCTCCTCGCGCAAGCGTACTTTTCCAGTCACAATAAAAAACTGAAACTGTGCCATTGCTTGAGACCAGATTCTTTCTCCCAAGCGAAAGTGTAGGATTTCTGCTTGCTGTTGCAGATAATTTGCTTCTTCTTCATTCAACCAACATAGTGGTGGTTTATCCCAAGGTAGAGAAGCTAGGACATTTTCTTGCAGATATGGATCGTCAGATGCTGTTAATTCACTTCCAGCTTGACTTTCAGTTTTTGGATTTTGTCTGCTAGCCATTTCTCAAACAACTCATTTTGTAGTGCTTGTTTTAGTTGAGTATCTTCCAATGTTGCTCTTAAAGATTGTTCCACGCGGAACAAACCAAAACGTTCTTCTAACGGTATTGGTCCTACTATATCCCCTGATTTTGCTGCATCAATGGCAGCTCTAAGGTTATCCGGCATTGTTCCCCGACTTACAGGACCCATCATACCGTTAACAACCTTGTCATCAGTTAGGGAATATTCCCTCGCAAGAGCTTCAAAATTTCCCCCCTCCTGAATTTGGGCTTGTAACTCTTCAGCTAATTCCCGATTATCAACAATAATTCGAGATAGTACCACCCGATCTAAAAAAATTTTGCGTTCTATAAAATACTCAGAGAGTTTAGGATTTGCGATCGCAATCTTCAGTTTATCTAGTTTAAAATTGGATGCCACTGAACTGTGAAAAGTTTCATAGTCAATACCATTTTTTTGAAGCCATTCTTGAAAGCTTTGAGGGTCGCTGAGGTTATTTTTCAGTCGAAAGTCGATAATAGCTTGTTCAACCAGAACTGAATTGATTTCTATATCATTTTCTTTATTTTTAATCTCTTGCTCAATAATATGTTGTCGAAGAATATCACCAATAAATTGACCTAGTTTTCCTGAAGCCTTTAAATACTTAACTGCTTGAGAGATATTGATTGTTTCTTCATTTACACTGAGAAACGATAAAGATTCCATGAATTTAATAGCTAGAAACTGCTAAAGAATAATACAACTGCCAATGTCAAATAAAACATTATTTTTAAATTTAATTTTTTTGAGTGTATATTATAAACTTAACCCGCAGTAGCATAATACACTAGAGAATGCAAAGCTTGTAGCAGAAGATGTAGAGAAACAGATGAACATAAAGGAGAGCATCAGAGATTAACTAGTGATATTTCTGGTTCTTTTAACCCTTGAATATGTCCTAATTTTGTAACTTACAGCCTTTATAGGGTATTTCGGCGATAATCCTAGGCTTTTTAACTTCCTTGTTGAACAAACAAGCTTTCTTCTGACGATATCTGAGTACTACTTGCCTTAAAATTATTAAAATACACCCCAATATCATTCCCATCAGAACAAATTTATATCAGAATAAATAAAATTTAAGTTTTTCCAATATATATAATGCTGCATATTTTTCAGTCAGTACCTAATCAAAGTAAATAAATTATGAATTGAAGTTAATATATTAGCAAAATACATTTGAACTCTCATAGGTAAACATCACTAGTAATACTACAGGTTATTCTTGGACACCATACAGAAACGTTTTCAATAAACAAAAATGTTTATGTGTTAAGCATTTATTGATTTTAGATGGTTACCTTATTTATCCTGTACTGTACTAGGAATAAAAATAATGTCTAAAGTTAGTTAATTAAATTGCACAAATAGAATTTATTCCACTATAAAATTGACAGAGCTACCAGTCTAGCTCATCAAGCTAAAAGTGTTCCATTAATATTTTCAGAAGAGTTTCAGGAAAATTCAGGTAATGGATAAAAGGTGATGAAAAAGGGTAACACAACGTCAGTTAGGGACAAGGAGCTTTCTCTGACTTTTCGTGACTGGTTAAACTTACAAGATTCTTAAGGACAACCAATAGGGTTGATAAAGAACAGAGCAGTTTTCCCATCTTTACCTCCCCGTTTCAAATAAAGATCCCAAAACTTAACCATAACCAGCCCAGGGAAGCAGCAGTCACAGCACCAATTAAAGTATTTACAATATTTACCAACTCGTTCGTTAACCACTCATAACGAGACTGTAGCGTTGCACCAATTACACTCTCCAAATTAGTTGCAACAAAAGCAGCAATCACACACCAAACAACACCTATCAAATCAGTTAAACCAACACTCCAACCAACTAGAGCGATCGCTATTGAGCCAAATATGCCAGCAACAGTTCCCTCTAAACTTACAGCTCCTTCTGTTCCACGGGGTACTGCTTGTAAAGTTGTAATTAAAAAAGTACTCTTACCGTAGGCTTTCCCTACTTCACTTGCACAGGTATCTGAGAGTTTAGTACTAAAACTCGCAACAAACCCCAACAAAAGTAATGATGTTGTAGATGACACCCAATTAGGTACGATTTGACCAGGATAAAGCCAGTTTATTAGAAAGATAGATACAGCACATATTGCACCGGTGAGAGCAGAACCCCATACATTCTCCGGTCCTCTAGCTCCCGAACGTTTTTCAGCAATACCTAATGCTTCTTTTTCTCTGATGCCGATACGCGTTACCGTTGAACCAACCAGGAAGTAAAACATCACCAACAAATATGCTCTCCAACCCAGTGATACCCATAACAAAACTCCCAAGAACCAAGCGTGAATGGCACCAGTGGGAGTAAGCAATTTTTTCGGTATAAACCAAGAAATACTTAAAAGTACAGTATTTAGCACTACGCCAAGGAGCCAGAATTTAAGTGGCAGGAACATTTTATAATACCTTTGCGATGCAATCTTCTTTCTCAGGTTATCAAGACTTAGACCAATTTTTGGAATTAATTTTTGGAATTATTTATTCCCATCATTGGAAATTACTGATATTATTGTCTTCCCCAAACTTTATTTGAGGGTAGATATTAAGTACTTCAATACAAAAAGCAGAGGTGCTACAGATGATTAATTGATAAATCCCTAAGAGAATATAGGCAAATAAAAATATAGTTAAGCAAGAATGTAATTAAGAAAAATTTAGGTCAGTAAAGAATTTTGTATATAAACATGGATTATACATAGACTTTAATTCTATAAATATATATCTATGTATGAAAACATAGGATTAAAAAACTTTATACTATTTTTGATTACTCTGAATATCTGGTTCAAATACTTTGAAGGTCATTAAATACAAGTTTATGAAGTTTTATACACAAATATATGTATTGTAAGACTTTTAACTTTGATCAAGAACTATATTGCCTTTAAATACTTATAATAAAAGTAGAGAGCTATTTTTTAAATACCAGTATTTTTACTTATTTCGACTAATTTTTACTTAATTCTTGCCTTTTGAATTTTGATGATTATCTACATTAAAGATTAAGTAAAAATGACATACTTTTTAAGTAAAAATCACATATTTTTTAAGTAAAGAGTGATTACAGTTTACTATTTTTCGCAAAAATAAGAAACTGCCAGTTTTCCGAGAATAATTAATAACTATGTAGGGAAAGTGAAAAACTACGTGGAAATTCCAAACAACGCTCTAGATATTCAAATTTCATCTAATCTTCAAGTATTTAATGACAGTGTCAATACTATTCAAGGAGATAATTTTTATAGATTTACTACAAGTTCACGTAGTAGTTTCAGCTTAGATTTAAGTGATTTGCAGCAAGATGCCGATGTTCGACTGATTCAGGACATCAATGGGAACCAAATCATAGACGGAAATGAAGAAGTCATTGCTAAATCCAATTTTGGTGGTACTAGGTCTGAAAGTATTGATGAGACTCTTAATGAAGGAACCTACTATATTCAAGTTTATCCTTATAGAGAAGCATCTACTAGCTATAAATTGAGTGTTTCCCTTATCCCTGAGAATAGTTCTGAAAGTACTCCTGAGAATACAGATGTTAATACAATTTCATCTACCGTACCTCAATCTAATCAGAGTATTCGCTATGTGGAAGGTAATTTTTGGGCAGAAACATTTACATATGATTCCAACTACAACATAAATATCTTTTCTGGTAACGGTAGTGTCAACTACGACACTGGAGCGCGAGAAGTCCTGAATTTATCTGATATTTCCTCTAGTAGTGTCAATGTTAACTTAGCTGACACTGTATCTGGTGGGGTCGTTTATAATCCTGGTGATGGTGCGCGAGTATTTGATGCGATAAACTTCAACGATGGCAGACAAATTTTATTTGAAAGTCTAGATGCTGTCATATTCTCTGATGATATCGTTTATCTATCAGTAACACCCAACGATCCTTCATTTAACGAACAATCGAATCTGCATATGACTAGCACTCATCATGCATGGCGTTTTACTACAGGTAATGAAAATGCTTTAGTTGGAATTGTTGATACAGGTTTGGGAACTGGGGAAGACGGTAATATTCATCCAGACCTACAACCTGTAACTTCTAATAGCGATCAATATTTAGATGAATGGTCTGACTTCTCTCACGGAACCTCCGTAGCTGGGACAATAGCAGCAGAAAGCAATAATGGTCAGGGAATAGCGGGTATTAACTGGGATTCTTCTTACTACGTGGTTGACGTTGTAGGTAATGATGCTGGAGATGAAGACTTAGCTGGTGCTGTAGAATTGATTATCAATCAAGCTAACAGTAATAATCAAAAAGCAGTAATTAATCTCAGCTTAATAGGTGGTTATTCCACAGAATTTGAGCAGTTAGTTGCTAACAATCAAAATAATGCTTTATTTGTGATTGCAAGTGGTAACGACAATGAAAATACTCTTGCAAGTCCTGCAAATTTAGCAAGCGAATATGACAATGTACTTGCAGTTGGTGCTTCTTGGTTAGATGAAGACTGGAATGGTAACAGTAGGAATCCTGGAGATAGAATCGACTATTCCAATGAGGGATGGTGGAGTTCCAATTCCGGTAATGGTTTAACTTTAATGGCACCATCTGAATTTACTACCACTAGATCGGAACTGGATTCTTCTGGCAGCTACCACAATCATAGTTACGATTCCAGATTTAACGGTACTTCTGCATCAACAACAATGGTATCAGGAATTGTTTCCTTGCTGTGGAGTGTCAACAGTAACTTAACCTCTACTCAAATAAAATCTATCTTGTCAGAAACCGCCACTGATGTAGGTGCAGCAGGTTATGATACACAGTATGGTCATGGTATAATCAATGCTGATAAAGCCATGCGTCGCGCGATCGCGATCGCTAGAGGTGCTTAATAAATTCGGATTATCAGAGAAAATCTACCTTTTATACTTTTGTATCTACCAGTCCTAAAATTTTAGGAAAATATTGCAGTGTTTTAAGCGATCGCCAATTCTGTAAATCAGCGTTTTTCTGTTAGCCAAAAGCTAATACAATATTGTTTTGTACTAAATCTTCCCTTCATAAATCAGTTGCGATACCTTTTTGAGTACAATTCTCCTCAATCCAAGTTTTTTTTTGATTTTTAAAGATAACGCCCTAATCTTCCAATTGAATAATCTCTTCTATAGGGACTTTGACATTTAATAGATAAAGTATAAGCTCTGTTGAGCAGACTAGCTTAACACAAGGCTTTGAATACTATTTACTTTTGACTAAGTAGGTAGGCACAATTAAATCTAACTATGTAACAGAATGTAAAAGTAACAGAATGTAAAAAAGACTGAAACTCCTGCGATTACTTCGTCATACCTCCTCGTAATGACAGAATTATAGTTATGTTTATTTACACCCACCTACTTAAATATTTAGGGGTAAGTAATACTTACCCCATCAATAAACTACTTCAAATTACTTTACACTTGTCTCCATCCCCAAAATATCTTCAATCTTGGGCATTTCTTCCAAGGGAATTACTCTACCTTCATCTTCAAAATCTGCAATTTGATCGAAGTTCAAGTAACGATATAAATCATCAGCAAAGGGATGAATTTTCTTCGCTACTATATCACGATACTCCTCGACATTCGGCATTTTTCCTAATAGTGCACAAACTGCTGCTAATTCAGCAGAACCGAGGTAAACTTGCGCACCTTTACCCATGCGGTTGTTGAAGTTGCGGGTGGAGGTGGAAAATACTGTCGCATTATCTGCAACTCTGGCTTGATTACCCATACACAGACTGCATCCCGGCATTTCTGTACGAGCACCTGATGCCCCAAAGACTCCGTAAACTCCTTCTTCTTTTAGTTGCTTTTCGTCCATGCGGGTAGGTGGACATACCCATAACTGGGTACTGACTTTGCCATTCCCTTCTAGGACTTTGGCTGAAGCGCGATAGTGACCGATGTTGGTCATGCAGGAACCGATGAATACTTCATCAATTCTATCTCCTACAACTTCAGATAGCAGTTTGACGTTATCGGGGTCATTGGGAGCAGCGACGATGGGTTCTTTAATTTCGTTTAAGTCTATTTCAATAATTTCCGCATATTCTGCATCTTTGTCTGCCTCCATTAATACCGGATTTGCTAACCATTCTTCCATTTTCGCAACCCGACGCATGATGGTTCTAGCATCTTGATAACCCCGGGCTACCATATTTTTGAGTAGTGCAATGTTAGAACGTAGATATTCAGCAACTGTCTCGGTACTTAATTTAACAGTGGAACCCGCGCAGGAGCGTTCTGCGGTAGCATCAGTAAGTTCAAAGGCTTGTTCTACTTTCAAGTCTGGTAAGCCTTCAATTTCCATTATTCTACCAGCAAAGACATTTTTCTTATTTTGTTTTTCTACTGTTAATAAACCTTTTTGGATGGCAACATAGGGAATAGCATTGACAATATCCCGTAGGGTAACACCGGGTTGTAGTTGTCCTTTGAAGCGTACTAATACCGATTCTGGCATATCTAGAGGCATTACACCTAAAGCACCTGCAAAAGCTACCAAACCGGAACCAGCAGGGAAGGAAATACCCAAGGGAAAGCGAGTATGGGAGTCACCACCTGTTCCCACGGTGTCGGGTAGTAGCATCCGATTTAACCAGGAGTGAATAATACCATCACCCGGACGTAATGCTACCCCAGCACGTTGAGCAAAGAAGTCAGGGAGTTTTTTATGGGTGAGAACGTCTACTGGTTTGGGGTAAGCTGCGGTGTGACAGAAGCTTTGCATGACTAAATCTGCGCTGAAACCCAGACAAGCTAATTCTTTGAGTTCATCGCGGGTCATGGGTCCTGTTGTATCTTGAGAACCAACAGTAGTCATAATGGGTTCGCAGGACATTCCGGGACGGACTCCGGGTAAACCGCAAGCTTTACCAACCATTTTTTGTGCTAATGTATAGCCCTTACCAGAGTCTTTGGGAGGGGTCGGACGTTGGAAAACAGTACTCGGTTCTAAGTTAAGTGCTTCGCGGGTTTTATCGGTTAAGCTGCGTCCAATAAGTAAGGGGATGCGACCTCCGGCACGGACTTCATCTAAAATGGTTTCGGGTTTGAGGGTAAAGGTGGAAATAATTTCTCCGTTTTCGTTGGTAATTTCTCCTTTGTAGGGGTGGATAGTAATTACCATACCGGTTTCCATTTTAGTCACATCGCATTCGATGGGTAATGCACCAGCATCTTCGGCAGTGTTAAAGAAAATTGGAGCGATGCTATTACCTAGAATATAACCGCCAGCGCGTTTATTAGGTACAAAAGGAATATTTTCACCTAAGTGCCATAATACAGAGTTAATAGCCGATTTCCGAGAGGAACCAGTACCAACTACATCACCGACATATGCAACGGGATGTCCTTTCTTCTTTAAATCTTGAATGGTTTCTAAGCTTCCCGGTTGACGAGATTCCAACATTGCTAAAGCATGGAGGGGGATATCTGGACGGGTTGTAGCGTGAGTTGCAGGAGATAAGTCATCAGTATTAGTCTCTCCAGGGACTTTAAAAACCGTGATTTTAATTTCTGCGGGTATTTCTGGACGAATCTTAAACCATTCTGCTTCTGCCCAAGAATCTATTACTCTTTTAGCGTAAGGATTATTTTCAGATAGCTCTAGAATATCGTGAAAGGCATCATAAACCAACAGAGTTTTGCTCAATGCTGTAGCTGCATATGCTGCGATGGGTTCTTTTCCTTCCCCACCCATGACTAAGGGTGTCTCGGAAGAATCTGAGAATGAATTGGTAGAGGTTTGAAGTAGTTCAATCAGGGATTGAACGTTATAACCACCAATCATGGTTCCTAAAAGTTCTACAGCTTCTATTGAGGAAATTAGAGGAGAAGTAATTTCTGCTTTAGCTATACCTGTAAGAAAACCTGCTTTCACATATGCAGCTTCATCTACACCAGGAGGTATTCTTTCTTTGAGCAAGTGTAGTAAAAATTCTTCTTCTCCTTTGGGAGGATTTTTAAGCAAATCGCACAGTTGGGAAGTTTGTTCGGCATCTAGGGGTAGCGGCGGTATACCTTGATTTTCTCTTTCTTTAGCATTCTGACGATATAATTCTAACATTGTATGCTCCAAGTGTTCTGCAAATATTTCCGCGAACCTGATTGAATGTTCAACTTCAATTCAACTTCAATTCAACTTAAAATTGATAACTTTTTTCTCAATGCAGGGAGATTTTGACGAGCGACCCCGCGCTTTCTCAAAGCGCTAGGGAACGCGCGAGTTTGACAAGTATCATCTTTAATTGATGTCAATAACATCATCTTTTTATGATCATCTTCAAAAGTTTCTCTGCTGAGAACTTAGTTAAGGATTTATAATTATCGCTGTATAGTGTTCCATCCCATTAAGCAATTTTTCAACTGGAACTAAAAGTAAAGCTAAAGTTGCTCTGGGTTCATTTCTATTATCGCGCTTGATTTAAGATATAGAATATTTAGTATTTAGTTTATTTGGTTGTCAACAAGCATTTGCATATGTCGAAAACTTACAGCATTGAAATTCTTCATCAAGGGCAAACTCTTACAGTAGAAGTGCCTGAAGACAAAACTATTTTATCTGTTGCTGAGGAATCTGGTTTAGAGCTACCTGCTTCTTGTCATGCTGGCGTTTGTACGACTTGTGCAGCTAAAATCGTCAATGGTGGAAGCGTGGATCAAAGTGAAGGGATGGGTGTAAGTCCGGAGTTGCAGGAGCAAGGGTATGCTTTACTTTGTGTCTCTTATCCCCGTTCCGATCTTAAGGTCGAAACTGAGCAAGAAGATATTGTTTATCAAAAGCAGTTTGGTAAGGATTAGTTAATAGTTTTTGATTCTTAATATCTATTGGAGCGGCTTTGTAGTGCTATAACCCAATATACTTGATTCAGTTAAGATTAGTGTAGGTTGGATTAAGCTTGAGTGCTAATATCGCATATCGGATTTAAATCCAACTTTAGTATTAATTTAATGTTAATATACGCCTGCGGTGAATGTATCTCAAAGGTTACTTACTAGGAGGGGAGAAATCCCCACAAAGTAGTGATTCTCCAACTTATACTATTTTCTTCTCGTATCATAAATTAATTGATATTGAGCTAATAAGTAAGTAGTAATATCTAATTTTTGATCACAAGTTTTGCTGGTTCCCGTTTACTTGTAGCTATCAACCAGCTACCGCTAGAAGGTGCGATAGTAATTCCCCGACGTATTGGTTTTACATCGGCATTCTCTGTTAATTTTAGTTCTATATTTTTCAGAATAGTGGTTAATACTAGCTTCATTTCAAACATCGCAAATGCTCTACCAATGCAGCGTCTAGTACCACCACCAAAAGCAATAAACTCATACTGAGTAAATTGTCTTTCTAAAAATCTTTCTGGTTTAAATTTCTGGGATTCTGGATATAAGTCGGGTTGATGATGGGTTAGATAAATACACGGTGCTAATACATAACCTGCGGGAAATTCATAATCTAAAATCTTAACGGGTGACTTTAATATCCGAGGAAATACTATTGGTGCAATAGGATATATCCGTAAAGTTTCGTTACAAACCGCATTTAAATAAGGTAGTTTGGTTATATTACTGATATCTTTACTGTCATTACTATTATCTAATTCCGCAAGCAATTTAGTGTGTACAGACGGTAGAGCATGAATCCAATATAGTGCCCATACAAGTGCTGATGCTGTTGTCTCATGTCCAGCAAACAGAAGAGTCATCAACTCATCTCGTAATTGTTTGTCGGTCATGGGTTGATCATCCTCATCTCTAGCTGACATCATCAAAGATAAAATATCGCTACGGGATGTGTCTGAATTATCTCTGCGTTCCTGGATTTCTGTGTAAATTAATTTATCTATTTGCTCCCTGAGACGTAAAAACTTACCCCAAGGACTCCAATTACCCAAATCTTGCTGTAGAAAGCGGTAAAACAGGAAAATGGTTCCTAAAGTTGAACCGGATATTTCCAATATGGAGTATAAAAGCTTTTGAATTTGTTCGTAACGTTCTCCTTCGGTGATACCAAATACAGCTTTCACAATTACCTTCAGAGAAATAGATTGAGTTAAACTGCGAACCTCAAACGCTTCACCAATCTGTAACTTATTGATAACTTCTTGAGTTGTATTAGAAATAATTTCACCATAGGATTTCATGCGATCGCCATGAAATGGTGGAGTTAATAACTTGCGCTGTTTTTGATGGTCTTTACCATCTATTATTATAACGGATTGCTCTCCTAATAAAGGTACAAGAATATTACTTCCCTTACCAGCATCAAACTTATCTTCACTAAGCTCAAAAACTTCTTTAATAGCTTGGGGATTGCTAAAAAATGCAAAATTTCTACCGCCGATTAATTGTAATGTGAAGGAATCACCATATTTTTGGAAGCATGTTTCCATTAGTGGTAGAGGATTAAATAACCACTGCAATCTTTGAGTAAATGCTGGAGCTTGATAACTTTGAGGAAGTTTCATGAAAATTTTTGTTGGAGTTGCTAATGAAATTGTTAATTTTATTAATTTAGCAAAATTCTTTATGTGTAGATAATTAGTAATTTAGTAAAAATAGAAACTAGGATGAAGTTTCCACTGACACTGCTGAAATAATTGGAGACGATAGAGATTTATTAGACAGGATTTACGCAAAAGCAACGTAATTCCCTCCGAGACATTAGCTAAGGCAAAAACTCTGAGATTGCTTCCCTACACTACGTGACCGTCACAATGAAAAATCTTCTTTGCATAAGTCTTGATTAGATATAAGAATAGGTTCGTTCCAGACTAGTTGTAGAGAATTTACTGCAAATTGAAGTGTCTTAAAGCTTTTAGAAGTCGGAACTAGTAAGAGCTATAGCAATTATAGAACTACGCCGCATATGTTAGGACATTTTTAGATTTCCGGCTTTGGAGGGGGTTTGGGGGACGCAACCATCCTCCCAATTGGGGGTTTGTGGGAGAATCCCCCAAGTCTTTCTTCTTGTGAAAAAACGTCCTAACTCGAAAGCATACCGCTATATTTTGTACTAATTTATTCTAGCCACTCTAAGAGAGCCGAAAATATTATTATTCATGACCAATTTTTATAAAAATTAATATTCCTACTTTCCATAGTTTCTAGAAACAAATCTGTAGGAAGTGCTTCCTCCACTGGGTGAACACCTGGTTTTATTAACCTTCCTTCTAGAATTAGTTGAGCTATACTTCCTGTTCCACAACCGGCAGCTACTGCTGTATTCTCATGAATTAAATCTAAGCAGTAATGTTCTTGTTTTCCGTCTTTTTTCCCAGTGACTTCTGATTTTACTGCGACGCTAATACCGCTAATTTTATCGGTAAAATCGGTCATAATATGACTAACCTGTGATAAAAACTCTATTCCACTAGGGTTTTGTATCCACGATTTGGGAAAAATATGAGCTGCTATCCAGGTTAAATGGTTGTAAAAATCGGGAACTGATCCAAATTTAGTAATGGCGTTTTTGACTGTCGGGAAAGCATGAGGTAATGTAAAAGTTTCTGGCATGTCATACCAGTAAACTGCACTTTTTTCATAAGGTTTAGGAAAGTTAATACTTTCTCTAGCTGTGTAAGGTTCAACCTGCTGCCATTTCCCATCTATCCAGGCTTCAAAGGGGTTCTGTAGACCTAAGAAAGTGGTTCGCATTACAGTTACACCCGCTCCACCAGAACCGGAAACTACATAACTCAATTTAATTGTTTCTGCTTCATCTAACTGTTCGACACATTGACGCACCATACTATTGGAAATACCAGGAAAAATACCTGTATTTACAATTGCACTCACCCTATTTTCTTGAGCTTTTTCGCTAAATTTTAAAGCTTTAATCGTATAGGAGCGATGGTCACTCACATCAAGATAATTTACCCCTTCTTGAATACAGATTTCCAGAACATTTGTATCGCGATGATGAAAAGGACCTGCACAATGAATTACCAAATCCGATGAAGAAATCAGCGATCGCATTTTACCGATGTCTGCTAAATCTAAACAGACATATGGATAGCTTCTATCACTATTACTGTTTGTAGTGCTTCTACCAGTAATAGTGACTTCTGATTGTGTATAGGTAGCAATATCATTAGCGATACTGCTACCTATGCGTCCTTGTCCTCCTAAGATTAAAACCTTACTTGTCATTACTCCACCATAAAAGCACAGCAAAGCTCAGAGGATGAAACAAAAAATCAACCTTAACTAAATGCTGAGTATTTAAAATTAAGTAGTTAAGATTGAGAAGTCTCAAGATGCTTTTTCGTAGTTTCCGTAAATTTTTTGTAAGGTACAACACCTACGATTGTGTCTACACGATGACCTTCTTGGAAGAATAAAACAGAAGGAATATTGCGAATACCATATTTTTTTGCTGCGGGTTTGTCTGTATCTATATCCACCGTTACCACTTCGGCACGTCCTTCATATTCCTTTGCTAATTTCTCTATAGAAGGATTTATCTGTGTACAAGGACCACACCACTTCGCAGTAAAGTCAACAATAACTAATTTGTGGGATTCTATATTAGACTCTATCAGATTTTCTAGTTCATTCTCTTTAACCTGGGTGAGTATATTCATAAATTTCCTTAAAATTTGTATTGTGTTAAAAATTCGGCTACGCTCAGTTTGAACATCGAGGGTAGTCGAGATGTGCAAGTTTTCTTTCTACATTTATTTACAGAATTTATTTACAGACAGATTATTAGCAACTTTTAGCTATTGATCTATGCTAAGCTATCTATCTATAAATAAATCAAATGTAATTTTCAGAGTTCTTTAAATAACTATTGCAATAACTATTGAAGTTACTGTAATTTGCGATCGCAAGTCCCCGACCTTAGGAGTTATCTATTCCAAACTAACGCTCTATTGCCCATAGTGCGTTAATCACCAAGCATTTCCGTTCAGCATGCAATTAAAATATTGCAATATTGAATCATCAGAATCATCAGAAAATTTTTGGAGCTAGAAATTATTAATTCGTACCAAAAATTAGCTTTTGCAATTAAACAAAAACTTATCTTTAAATACTTATTTAATTAATATCTCTTGAAAGCTGGAAGGAAAATATTTCTGAAATCTAAAATGCTTAGTTTATGTAATCTTAAACCCTTCTTAGTATAGTGTCTATAAAAGTAAAGAAAGGTAAAGCTATGAAGAAGATTTTTCTTTCATGAATTAGAGATATTGTTTGCAAAAGTTTAAAATTATTTGAAAAAGTTAGTTGAATATTACTTTGGATAATGATTTATGTGCCTATGTACTTTGATATCTCTATTTTCTCTTTAGCCTCACCTTAGAAAGACACTGTCTCTTCTTTATTTGTTATGACAGGATTTTTCAAGATATTAAGCTGGCAATTTCAATTGAAAATCTTGAATTTTTTCCATCTCGCATCTGGTATCTTGCGAGTTCTAACTAAATATTTTTTTAAAAGTTTAAATATCTTAATTTAAACTAATTCTGAAACAAACTAAGGTAGCAAATAGCATAGTTAAGTAGTCAAGCCTACATTATTTGTATATTCACTTCTGTGGTTATGTAACCCTTCCCTATCCACTATTAACTATTGACCATTTTGAAGAATTCAAAAATTTTGAATTAATTAATTTCGGGTACAAACTCCCACTGAATAAGATTCAGTGGTCTTTAATCAGTGGTGGGTTCAGCCCCCACTGATTTGAATTTTGAATTTTGAATTTTGAATTTTGAATTTTGAATTGGAGCGAAGCGACTTGACTATTTACAACCCATGGGAAATATTAATTAATACAAGCAAAAGAACCTATTAACCTTCCCATAAAGCAATACCGCCCAGTAAACCATATATATTAGGAATTATTTTCACATTTGGCGGTAAATCTATTTTGACTTGCTTAGCTTCACCACCACCGATATAAAGATAGTCATAGTTGAATAATTCATGCAATGCGTCAATAGCTTTTGACAATCGCTTATTCCACCTCTTTTTACCGACTTTATCTAAGCTCATGCGTCCAAGCTGCTGTTCGTAAGTATCACCTTTACGAAATGGATGATGTCCCAGTTCTAAATTGGGAACCAGTTTACCGTTAAGAAATAAAGCAGAACCAAACCCAGTCCCCAAAGTAACTACCAATTCCACACCATTACCGGAAATTGCACCCAGACCCTGCATATCCGCATCATTAATTACTTTTACTGGACGATACAACCTCTTGGACAATTCTGTTTGTAAATCAAAATCTATCCAATCTGAATGTAAATTTACAGCAGTCTCCACAACCCCATTTCTGACCACTCCAGGAAATCCTACAGAAATCCTTTGAAATTCACCTTGAGAAGATATCAAATCTTCTATAACCTTTAATATAGGTTGAGTTTTTGCTGGTCTTGGGGTTTCCTGACGCGCTTTTTCGGTTAAAGGATTTCCTTTACCATCAACAACTATAACTTTGACACCACTACCACCAATATCAATACATAATGTACGAAGATCGCCGTTTTGATCCACAAATAATAGCTCCCTGATTTTGGTTTAATGATTTTTCACATTAAAGGTAACTTACCATTCATCATTTAACCATCTAGAATGCCAATTTATTCTGAAAGATATGCACAGTTTTATACCCCCACAACGTTTTTTCCCTTATTTAAGCTGGACAGATATCCAGGCTATATCAGATAAAGAAAATACAGTTATTATCCAACCCGTGGGTGCAATTGAACAACACGGTCCCCATTTACCTATTATCGTCGATGCAGCGATCGCTGCGGGGGTTTTGGGAAAGGCTTTGGAAAAATTAGATCCGGAAATACCTGCTTATGCTTTACCTAATCTCTACTACGGTAAGTCCAACGAACATTGGGATTTTCCGGGTACAGTAGTTTTGAGTACGGAAACTCTCAGTGCTGTAATTACGGAGGTTGCTGAAAGTATTTACCGAGCAGGTTTCCGAAAGCTAGCATTAATGAATGCTCATGGGGGACAACCGCAGGTAATGCAGATGGTCGCGAGGGATTTACACGTCAAATATGATGATTTTATGGTGTTTCCCTTATTTACCTGGAGAGTTCCAAATATTACCAAAGATTTATTAACTAAGAAAGAAGCACAGCAAGGAATGCATGCTGGAGACGCTGAAACGAGTATTATGCTAGCACTTTTACCAGAACAGGTAAAAATGGATAAAGCTGTAGCTGAGTATCCTCCCGAACTACCAGAGGGAAGTTTACTGAGTCCAGAAGGTAAATTACCCTTTGCTTGGACAACAAAAGATTTAAGTCAGAGTGGAACGATTGGAGACCCCACTACTGCGAGTCGAGAAAAAGGTTTACAGATTTTAGAATCTGTCTCTGATGGTTGGGTAATTCTGATCGAGGATATTTACAGATTTAATCAACCCCAAGCAAAATAACTTTGTTAGTCGCTTTACCTCAATTCAAAATTACCAGTATTTCTCGCCACCGTTATTTAACCCAAATAAGTCATAAAATTAGTTATAAACCCCGTCCATATTAAAATCCAAAGTTCCTATTCTCCCGATGCGTCATTGAGAGTTTATTAGGACTTACGCACTCGTAACGAAAAATAAGGCTTTGCGTTCGCGTTAGCGTGCTCGATAGAGCTTATACTTCCCTACGGTCGTAATGACCTAAACACTTAGTCTGTGCGTAAGTCCTGTTTATGTTGCAATCTCTAAGTCTTGAAACGAAAACTACGGTTATTAAAGTAGACCTGGTTTAAGTTCATAACTACAAACTAATTGACTATAAACTAAATTGAAATGGAAAAAAATTGATAGAAAGCCAATAAATATTAAGAAATAATAATTAGATAGATTTGCTAAGCTAGAATAATTGTCATAACGCCGCTTTATAAAATTAGCTTGCGATCGCAAGCTCGCTGCATCTACTAAAAATAAGTTAAAGCAAGTACACAAGTATAAAGGGTTAGTAGGAAAAGGAATAGAGAAAATGAAAGACTTGGACTCTAAAAACACTTATTTATACAGCCAGGAAGACGTGCAGCAAATTTTGCAGCTAGCGATCGCGCGTCAAGCGGATGATAATGAGAAAGAGTTTTCTTATCAACAGTTAGTAGAAATTGCCAGCGAGTTGGATATTTGCCCTGAATCTCTACAAATTGCCCAAAAAGAATGGGTTTTCCATCAAGGAGAAATTCAACAGCGACAGGCTTTTGATAACTATCGCATTTCTAGATTTAAAAAGCGTTTGAGCAAATTTGCGGTTATCAATGTTATGTTTTTGTTAGTAAATATACTTAGCGTTGGTACTCTTAGCTGGTCACTTTATATTTTACTGTTTTGGGGTACAGGTATGAGTTTAGATACTTGGAATACTTTTAAAACTAAAGATGAGGACTACGAAGCTGCATTTCAAAAATGGTATCGTAAACATCAAATTAAAAGTTCTTTCAATAATTTGGTCAATAAGTTCCTTAAAGCGACTTCTGTTTGATTAAAACTTTTTTAATTGAAACTTTTAGCCTTCATTTGGTAGCTATATTATTATTGGTTTAGTCTTAATGTTGCTACGGTAGTAATCTAGTACTATTTAACTGTTACTATTGATCTGTTTTCCAGGTTAGACCAAATGTATAAACATATTAACAAGCAATAATCTCTTCAATTTCTGTTTTTCAACGGACTATATATCTACGCCATTATACATAAAGGCGTTATCCCAAACGTAATCTATAACTTTCTTTGCATCATCCAAGGGAAGGACGTGACAATAACCTTGCTTATCGTAACTGAGTAAGGAAGTTTCTATCATCTTCTTTTCACAATTACTTGTAATTGTTTCTAAATCGCTTTCTGATTTGCTATCATTCCTTATTCTACCCTTTATTTGGGCTAAATTATTTAGTGGTCCATGAATATCAAAGTTAATTTGAATTCCGAGTTTCTTCTCCATCCAGTTTTCGATTTGTAAATCTAGCTGTTCAGGAGTGAGATTAGATTTATTCACCAAAATATGGTAGTAAACTAAAATAATCTCTTTACATTCTTCTTCTTCTGCTAAATCAATAAATATTTGAAATACGCTGTCATTATTCGCTATATTTTTGAAGAAAAGCGTATCTGTAACGTCTTTTTGAAACTTTATTTTTTTATTTTTGTAACTATTATATTGTTTAAATGCAAATCCACCCAAAGTCATACCTAAAGAGAGAGTTGCAACTAAAATAGGCATTATATCTCTTACCTGATACTTTTTGACATCTAAGGATGCAACTAAAGATTCGGCATTTAAAAAAAATAAAACCGCAGCTAGCAGTAATAATAAATTTGGCAATACTCTTAAAATTAAAGGAATAGCAGCACCAATAGCAGGAATTCCAAAAAGTAACTTATCCTTCCAATTCATACTAGTGCTAACGTTAGGAAAAAGTAAGTCTATATCAAGTTTAGGAATATTCTTATAATAATAAGTATATATTTTCCCAGGAATAAACTTTAGCGCTTTATTCTTAATTTTATGTCTACGAAAATAATCAATGTCTTTAAATTTAATTAGTAGAACAATTCTCTCAAAAATATCTATTATTTTGCTTTCACGCCAGAAGAAAAGCTTTTTAATCAAAACTGTTTTATGAGAATCACCACGATAATAACAGATAAACCTATCAAAATAGTCAAAATCAACTTCTGTCTTTAAATCTATCAGAGATGTACTTCCAAGAGATTTCTTAACACTTGATAATGGTAACTTAATATAATTTGCCCTTTCTAAAATATGTTCAAATGCATCAACTACATTTGCTTCCATATCGTCATACTCTGTAAATGCCAGTTCTTTTAAAGATTTAATATCTGTACTAGGATTAAAGGGTACATAATTATCTTTAATAGACTCTAAAGTTTTGTGAAAACGAAAGTGATAGTAAGCTGAAAGTATTTGGCAAAAATCTGTAAATTTTTTTGCATCAGCACTATTTAGTCCGCCATCTTCTAGACATAAATTAATAATATCGCTACGGCGGTAAGGTATAAAAGCTTCTCGATTGTCAGAAACTGTCATCAAAGGTGGTGGATAGGAAATAAGGGCGATAATTTATCGTTGAGATAAATTATTCATCAATATCATCTTACTATTTGGACATTGATTACTAGTATCCAAAGTTATAAATTGAGTTACAAATGTATTCCCTATAGTTTCTCTAAATATATAGGGCAATACTATTCACTTAAGAAAAATGTAAGTTGGGTTGAGCTTGAAATTTACCCAACAGGAAGTTTTTTATCAAGCTAAAAATAACTTATAAGCTGGATTCTTATTCTCATCCCAATATTGATAACCCAAATTATCCAAAAATTCTTGCCATTCCTGCATTTCCTGAGGAGGAACCTGCATACCAACAACAATTCTGCCATAATCAGCACCATTATTGCGGTAATGAAAAACGCTGATATTCCAATTTGGACTCATAGAACATACAAACTGCATCAAAGCACCGGGACGTTCGGGGAACTCGAAACGATAGAGCAATTCATTATGTGCAAGGGGAGAACGACCTCCAACCATATGACGCAAATGCATCTTAGTTAATTCATCATCGGTCAAATCAATAATTTGAAAACCGCACTTTTCAATAGTTTGTGCTATTAGAATACCATCTTCACGGTCGTTGATTTGCACCCCCACGAAAATATGTGCTTCCTTATCATCTGCAATCCGATAGTTGAATTCAGTTAAATTACGTTTACCAATACAATCGCAGAACTTGCGCAGACTTCCCGGTTCTTCAGGAATAGTGACTGCAAAAATAGCTTCCCGACGTTCCCCTAACTCCGCTCTTTCAGCAACAAAACGCAATCGGTCAAAATTCATATTCGCACCACAAGCGATCGCAACTAAATTTTTTCCTTCTATTTGTTCCCTCTCGACATAAACTTTAGCTCCAGCGATCGCTAGTGCACCAGCCGGTTCTACAATTGAGCGCGTATCCTGGAATACATCTTTAATTGCAGCACAAGTATCGTCAGTATTAACCCGAATAATATCGTCTACATATTCTTGACACAAATGAAAAGTTTCCTGACCCACTTTTCTCACAGCGACTCCGTCAGCAAATAAACCAACCTGCGATAAACTAACCCGATATCCTAATCGTAAAGATTGATACATAGCATCTGCATCTGCGGGTTCAACACCAATAATTTTAATTTCTGGACGCAATCGCTTCACATAGGCAGCAATTCCTGAAATTAAGCCACCACCCCCAATCGCAACAAAAATAGCATGGATAGGTTTTTGGAACTGCCGTAAAATCTCCATACCCACAGTTCCCTGTCCAGCAATTACATCTGGATCGTCAAAGGGATGAACAAAAGTCAACCCTTTTTCTACTTCCAATTCACGAGCGTAAGCACAGGCATCATCGTAAGTATTTCCATGCAAAATAACCTCTCCACCCCTTGCCTTAACAGCACTTACCTTTACTTGGGGTGTGGTCATAGGCATAACAATGATTGCTCGGGTTCCTAACTTATTTGCAGCAAGAGCAACACCCTGGGCATGATTTCCGGCTGATGCAGCAATTACACCTTGACTCAAAATATCCGGAGGCATTTGTGCCATCTTATTATAGGCACCCCGAAGCTTGAAAGAAAACACCGACTGCATATCTTCTCGCTTCAACATTAATATATTATTCAGTCGTTCTGAAAGCAATGAAGCACGTTCTAAAGGTGTTTCTTCAGCAACATCATATACACGGGCAGTCAGTATTCTTTCCAGATAATCAGAATGCATAGTGTCAAAAGGTGTGCAATTACCAAGCTCTATATAATCTTACGGTAATTGTGCACCTATTTTACATCTGTTGATATAATAATTGGATTTTAGGAATTACACCTTCTTTGTTCTCTAGTCTGCTCGTGAGACCGCTTATGCTTCATTCAATTCCCTAAGAGGGGACACTTCGTGTTTGCGTAGCACAACGCTAGCTAAGGTAATGACAATACATAATTAATTTTGCTTTAGGTAATTATTAGATTAATAACTATATCTTTATAGATTTTGTTAGTAATTTACAATTAATACTTCAAGTAATATCTTAAATAAAATTTCTAATAACAGTAATTATGGTTCAAGTAATCAGATGGTCTATAGCTAGGGTTATGTAGTCTATCTGTAGATAGACTACATAACCCTATATTGAATATGTAATATTCTAAAAAATAACTGTTACCAACAATTTTTATAAAAACTATTACAAATAAAATTCTCAAAGCAAAAATATGCGAAGAAATAAGTTTATTTATTGAAGAAATAAAATCTAGTTTTCTAGAAGAATTAAAAAGATTATGGTAAATTATCAATATACATATTGTTGTAAAAACACCAAATACCTCATATATGAAATATTTTTGATAATAAAAATAACTAATAGTAAATTAAGTTTACTAAAAATACATAATATAGAATGTATATATAGCTGTATTTAGTAACTATATATTCACCTATATCCAAAGGAAGATTAATTGATTATTTACCTTGAGTTAATACATTTATAAAACTGTAAAAATAGCTGTCAGAAACTTATTTACAATTGCATAAAATACTGGTAATATCTCACATACAAAATTTAAATATTTTTAACTTATTTATAGAGTCTAATCATAAATTATGAAAAAAGTAAAAATCCTCAACATTGAAATAGATAACTTATCAATGAAGGAATGCTTAGAGAAACTAAAACATGGAGTAATTTTTACCCCCAATGTAGATCATTTAATGAAGCTTCAGAAAGATTCCGAATTTCTCAAAGCTTATCTGAGTTGTGATTTTACTGTCTGTGATAGTCAAATTTTAGTTTTTGCCTCTCAATTTCTAGGAAGTCCCATTCATGAAAAGATTTCTGGTTCTGACTTCTTCCCAGCTTTTTATCAGCATCATCGTCAAAATCAAAATATCAAAATTTTTTTACTAGGTTCAGCCGAAGGTGTTGCAAACAAAGCTCAAAAGAGAATTAATGAAAAAGTAGGAAGAGATATAGTTGTTGGCTCCCATTCTCCCTCATTTAACTTTGAAAATAATCAAGAAGAGTGTGAAGAAATAATCAAAATTATTAATGATTCTGGTGCAACTGTCTTGGCGGTAGGAGTCGGCGCACCTAAGCAAGAAAAATGGATATATAAGTACAAAAATCACTTAAAAAACATTAATATATTTATGGCTGTAGGAGCAACTATTGACTTTGAAGCTGGTAAAATAAAGCGTGCTCCAAAATGGATTAGTGAAGTTGGTTTAGAATGGCTATTCAGATTAGTCTGCGAACCAAAAAAATTATGGAAAAGATATTTTTTTGATGATATTCCTTTTTTTATATTGATTCTGAAGCAAAAATTAAATTTATATTCTAGAAAAAAATCAATAAACGCTAAACTAATTGCAAGTAATAAATAATTCAACTCATAAATAACTTAAAACATCTTATTGATAAGCATAAATTTTCCTGAAATATCCTGTTGAATCAAAACAACATAATGAATACAGTTTTACAATACCTATAAATATTAATAGCAATTATAAAGTTTTACTTCATAATTGCTATTATTCTCCAAAATGAAGAGGACTTAGGGGAATTTTAAATACTGTACTTGTATACAAAATTGGTATAAGTTAATCTAACTATCAAAGCTGAACCCCCTTTCAACAGATTCCCCTCCAGAGTACTCTAGAAAGGGAATCAAATATTAAAAGACTAAAAGTTAAAAATTAAAGGTATTTAGAAAGAATTTAACAACTCAATGACTCGACCTCACCTGATATAGATTGAACCATAACATTTTCAGCCATTTGCTGTAATTTAGATTCTCTACCCAGCATCTGAGTGGTTCTTTCCATACCTACAATATCTAAGATATTACTCCAACGATAAACCCAATCATGTCTAAGTAAAGAATTATAAATGTTGTCTTTACGTATCTTCTCTAATCTGTATGGTTGTTTATCCAGTTCCGCGATGATATCAACAACATAATCTGCATCGTAAGAAATTGGAATAACAGCATCTTCCCAATCAAAATATTTCTTGTAAGATTCTGAGGTTGGTGGAATCCCTATCATCACCGCTCCTCCAGCAGCACCCTCAAAAAAACGAGAGCCTAATTCTTCTTGTCCACCAGTTTGATGAAATGCATCAAACTTCGCTTTATTAGCAATAAAATATCGACTTCTTTTGATTAAATTACTATATAGTCTACGGTGTTCTCTATAATGGCTCATTTCTAAACCTTTGAGAGTATCGTACAGATACAAATAATTTTGCTTTCTAGAAAATTTGAGTAAGGATTTATGTACTGTAGGAGAACGACGACCAATACTATAAATATCTATATTTCTTATCAGTTCATTTGGGTAAGGACAAAAATCAATAGCATCAACTGCATAAGGTAAGGAAAAACAGCGACACTTAGTAATCTCAGCAATTGGCTTTATGCTGTTGCTCTGAGTGGTAAAAACATAGTCAAACTGCTTGAGAAGTTCCAGACAAATTTTTACTTTACTTTGTCTAATCTCTTTACTCCAGAGTTCATCAATCCATGCAACTGCTGTATGAGAGTGCTTCCTCCATTTTTTAATTGAGTTAAGACAAGTAATATCCCAATAATGCTGACAAATAAAGAATATCAAATCATATTTTTTATCAATTACTAGCGGACTGCAACCTGATTCTAGGATACTACCACGATGCAAAAGTTGAGCAATTGTATTAGATATTTTTTTTGTTATGGAATTTTGAAAGTTTTCTTGAAAATCAAATGTTATTAAATCTGCTCTATCAAAACTGCATATTAAATCTTCAAACTCATATTCTGGGGAGCGATATGCTTCATTATGAATTCCTCTTAAAGAAATGATTAGTACTCTAGAATCCGGATGATGAATTTTAAAATAATTTGGATAGTCGGTTAATTGCATAGCACCTATAGGTTTCAACTCTATACGTAAGACGATTTATGTTTGGCTTAATTAGAAATAATTATTTTACTTAGAAATTCATAAAACTTTATTTAATAATGACTGTTTTTGACGATTAATTGTTTTCCAGTCATCTTTTAATATTCCTCCGGTTCCTTTACTATTAGGATTCCAACACCAGTAAGCAAAATGTAAATTATTTTTCTTCAGATAATTTACAAATTTTCGTTGCCATATTCCCTCTTTTGAATATTTATCAACGTGATATCCTCCAAATTCACCTACTAAAATTGGAGCTATATTCTTAGTTGCAATATAATGAAATCCCTTTTCCCAACGCTCATATAAATTATTAGGAAATTTACTATCTAAAAACCATGCAACACTAGAACCACCATACTCATGAGGTGAATAAACTAGTTTTTCTGGAGAACTTAATCTAACGGGGAAATAACGAACACCTTCAAGATTTGCACCCCAAAAATAACCAGATTGCTTTTGGTTTGGTACATTTTTTTCTACCCCTTCAACTAGAATTAACCAATCAGGGTTAATATCAAGAATTTTATTTCCTGCACGTTCTGCTGCTAATCTCCAGTCAGTTTGTTTATCTCCAGTACCCCAACTAGCGCGTCCGTGTGGCTCATTTTTTAAATCAGCACCTATAACATTAGATTGATTGCGGTAGCGACGTGCAAGCATTGACCAAGTATCAATCCAGTCTTTTTCTGTAAAACCATCTCCATACCATAGTTCAGAAATATGATTATCTCTTAGACAATGATTATCTAGTAGGATGAACAATCCTTGTCGCTGTGCTTCCTGAATTATTATGTCTAAAACTTCTAAAGGTGTCTTGTCCTGTAAGTCTTTGTTACTACCAATTGAGAAATTAACACTTTTAATGTCTGAAGATTGTAGAGCTTGTAACGAATAAGGTAAACGAATAAAATTATATCCAAGACTTTTAATCTCAGACAACATTTCTTTGTAACCTCTCACCCATAAACCATGAGGAACATGAGTATCAATCTCCATCCCAAACCAATTAATACCTCTGAAATAAATTTTTTTCCCTGTTGCATCAAAAATATCAGATTTTTTTGCATATAAAGGAGTAACTATATTATGACTAGCATTAACTTTAGAAGCTGCTAAAGGCATGCTATCGTAAGAATAATATAGGTTACCAATTAAGCTTATAAATATAAAAAATAAACTTAAAAGAAAGTATTTTACAAATTTATAAAGACGAATATTTGTAGATTTTTTACCTTGCATAAACATAATTTAAATAACTAATAATTATTTCTTAAATATCAAATATTTTGTATGAAGTAATCGCAAACTTATTTTTGTAAAAGCTTCTATAAAAAATAAATTTATAGACTCAAATCAAAAAGAGTTTTTTCAACCTAATTATTTAATTCAGAGCAAGAATAGCATTTTTAACATCTGTGAAAAACACTATTCTTCGCTGTTGAGACCAAGCGATCGCTTCTTCGTAAAAGTCCGGGGTATTCTTCATATTCAAGGACTCAATTAGAGATTGAGCAAAATCCTCGGAAGTTGCTGCAACTCTTACAGAAGCTGGATATTGAGAAATTCCTCGCATTGCTACAGGAGTTGCAACTATCGAAGAACCAAGGGCGATCGCATCTAATGTTTTTATCTGTACCCCCCCACCACTAATAGAAGGAATAGCCATTACTTTCCCTCGTCTCATAAATGACTCTATATTTGGAACAAATCCATGATAAATTACATTTGGATACTGCCCTTTTAGCCACTGTGCCCCTTTACCTGCAACGTGAATAGAAAGGTCTTTTGGTAATGATGGATAAACTTTTTGAAAAAACCAATTTAAACCCGCCATATTCGCTTTCCAAGTCCAGCTACCAACTAGACCGATATCATAATCTTTGGATATAGACACTGTCGGTGATGGCGTCAGGCTTGAGGGAATATGGAAGACCCTATTGTCTTGACTAACGTTGCGAAAGTATTTAGAGTCATGAGAAGTCAATGTCCAGACTGAACTAGAAGAGCTAGCCAAGCTATCTTCCATATGTTTGATTAATTTCGCCTCTCTCCTATATATATGCTGTGACACATAGCCTTGAGCATTTTCTAAATGAGAGAGATATATCTCATGCTCTATATTATGAGCATTGAATATACTTTTGACTTTATCTTGAATAATATTTCTCAACCATCCTAATTGAGCATGGTCTAATAGTATTAAATCATAATTCCCTTGATCTAATACATGTCTAACTTTCTCTATATATGTATGAGAATAATATTTTGCTGCTGAGTAAGGCATATTTTTTACTGCACCTAAACCCATCCATAATAATTGACACCAGCCCGATTTATTAGTCTCTATATGTCTTTTACCTATGCAGATTTCTCGTGGTTGTGGTTCCCAGTTATCTTCTAAACGTTGATAACCAATCACGGAAACTTTATGTCCGCTCTCTTCTAAAGCATCAATAAAAGCTTGGGAAGCAATTTCCCCACCAGTTTTTTTTTGACTTGGTAATACTGTGGTTAGACATAAAATTTTCATAATATTTACTTTTGCCTATAAATAACTAAATTACTGTAACAGTTAAACATTAATTATAGAATTATTTAGAAACATAGTTCCCAATAAAAGTTAGAGATTCTTACACTTTTTTTTATTTTAATCAAAGAAAATAAAATTATTATATAGAGGTCTATTTAATTTTTATTAAATTAGCCAATAGCTCATTTAATGATGAAATCTGAATATCTAAAATTGCTAATATAGTTAGCTCTTCAGTACCTGTTATATGAAAGTCTAAAAAGCCCACTATATATAATAAGTAATGCTTAATTTTTTACATTATTTTCATTTTTCATTCTTTTGAGTATCTTAGCCTTTATTTGAAGGCATAATTTAATTTTTAACTAATAGTTTGACATACTATGTAGTAAAGAAGTATGTAATCCTTAATCTCATTTATAAACTTACATATAAGTACAGGTAATATTTAAACTATATTAATACACTACTTAAATAGTAACAATGATAAAATCTAATAAATAAAAATATTTAATAAAATATATATTTGCTTTTATTAAAGAATAATTTTCTAGATTACTGACAGTAGAACAACTATTGATAATACATAAAAATAACATCATTTCTTTTAAATATATTTGATTTAGTTACTTATATTTTGTAATTAACTAAGTGTGAGAAAAATAAACTTATATAACAAAATATAAAATTAGCCAGTAGCTGACAAATAGGTAATTATAAATCTTTTGCAAAACTAAACATGTATAGATTTTATATTTCCTAATTAATTTATACTTTGAATATTCTCTTTGACAAAAAGAAAGACCCTGTATTTTTTTATTGATTTTTATTGAACAGTTAGCTATGACATCGTGATAAATAAAATTACTAAATAATTTATATCTCTAATGTATAGCTAAAGTTGAATTTTGAATATACGAATTAACATCATGTATCACTTCTTGAATGCAGTTACTACCAAACAACTGTTCGAGTAATTTTGAATCTGTCTTAGCAACTGATCTATTTAATAAACAATCAATAGCTTTTTGTGCAAAAGACTGAGCATCATTAGCGATTTCAAAATATTGACTGGTAATTTCTGGCAAACCACATACACCCTGGGGTGTAGAAACAATTGGTCTACCATAAGTGAGCATTTCTATAGATTTGATGCTAACACCACTACCTGTACAGGCAGGATTAATCAGAACTTTACCAGAACTATAAATTTCCTCAACAGAGGTAGGATTGATCTTTAGTTCTACTCCTTCATTTCGTTCACAAAGCTGCTTTATTTTTAAAACAGGATTAGCACCAGCAATTAATACCTTCACCGATGGGATTTGAGAACGAATAATTGGTAGTACTTGAGTGATAAACCACTCAATAGATGCCACATTGTTATTAGCAAATAAGTTACCTAAAAAAACAATATCGTATGCCAAATTAGATGATTCTCTAGAAAGGCTTAGAGGAACTTTACTAGCACCTATCTCTACTTTTTCAATTATTGGTGGCAGATAACGACCATTACGAAGTCCATTATTCTGCCAATAAGTTAGATCTTCAACTGAAATGTCATAAAACAATTTACTGTTTTGAAGTACGTAAGATTCATATTGTTTTAAATTTACAAGGGATAAATATCTTTTGATTTTATCCATTCCCTTAGCGGAATTAAGTAAACGCTGATAATATAGATGCTCTATATTATGACTGCGAGTAAATATAGGTAGAGTTAAATGTTTGCTAATCTTAAATGCTAATTCTGCACCGTGTAAACCATCTAACCAAACAATATCGGGATGAAATTCATTGACCCTAGATAATACATCTGTTAATTTCTGACCCTTAACAATTCTGGAAGTAACTTCTAAAGGATAACGATGTAAATCAAATAATCTCTGGATAAAATATTTAAGTCCCTTAGAGTAGTTGATGAAGTAAATATCATTTACATACTTACGCATCTGAAGAATATCTTGAGTCGATGGCTGATTTTTAACCCAGCAAATTAGTTGTAAATCGACTTTAAATTTAGCAAAAGCTTGTATTCTACGCCACATATCCACTCTTCCACCATGATTGTGAGGATATGGGATATCGTGACAAATAATGGTAATTTTCATTTTCTGCAACAAGAATAATGGATTGTTTGGATACTCATACTTGATGCAAAGCTAAATTGTCCGACGCATGCTATTCACGACAAAGCAGTTTTAGCCCGACTATAATTATTTAGAATGGAGTACTCTATGGCTGTTGAAAAAATTGTTGATACATACAATATCCAGTAAATACTGTTGGTTGCAAGCAATGAACTTTCACTAATGTTATAAATAACTAAGAAAGTAAGGTACATTAATGTCCATAAACCTTCTGCGAACTTACTAATACGTAACCACATAATTCCACGTATGTAGGTACTCATATAGCTAAGTGAAAAGGTTATTAGACCTGCAAAGCCTAATTCTGCCAGCAAATCCATAAAGCCGTTATGACCATAAGGACATTCCCATTCCAAAACACGCCATAAATAAGCAGTTACTTCATTGTCCCAATCTTGCCAGACAGCATTAAAACCATATCCAAACACTGGACGTTTCCAAATTAAATCGAACATTGTGCTCCATATATCAGTGCGTCCAGTTAAGGTCAAATCTCTGCCTACAACGTTAGCAACTATAGGTAAATTATCCACGAATAATATTGTTGTGCTGCCAAGGACTAATAATATAGCAATAGTTATGGGTATAAGTTGAGTATAATTACGTCGCCAAGTCTGGTATAGAGGAAATATGATTGTTAAGGTTAAGAGTACAATCAAAGAAGTTTTAGAAGTACAAAGAATTATCAAAGCTATTGACAATACGTAGCCCATCCAAGGAACCCACCTGTACTTAGGGTTTTTGATGGGGTTACTCATTCCCACGAACTGAAATACTATGGCGCTAAGTACCATAGTTCTTCCCAGAATATTTTTGTGAGTCATCACACCTCGCCATGAACCTGCATGGGCTCCCCCCTCCTGCAAACTCATGATTCCATACCGGGGTATGGCAATTCCAAATACTACACTCAGGATAATTATTATCCCAAAAGCCCAAGCCATTAATTGTAATTGCTCTCGGATGGTAAATCGCATTGCTAAATAAACTCCGAAAAGGGTACTTCCCAATAGGAGTATGCTGCGACGAAGAGTAATATCAGGGGCAAAAGTCCATAAAGTTGAGGCTAAAGCAATTCCTATGAGTAACCATACCCAAATATCCATTTGTGCAACACGCAGGAAACTTTTGCGTCTAATAAAAATTAATAGACATGTTACTGTATAAACACCTAAAAATAATAGGGGGCTAAATGGATCGCTTGGTATACCACCAGTACTATCTTTCTCTAGTAAAACGGGTATTAAAGCACTAGTAGAAAGAAAGAGGGCAAACACGACAAATATTTTTTCAGCTAGCTTAGAAAAGCTGTACATAGTAATTTTACGTACCAGATATCAATAATTTTTTAGAGAAGAAAAATATGTATGAAATTTAAGCAAATATTTCAACCTTACTATATCTATTCAAGACTAACAAATATACTCTCATCAGAATAAATAGTTATAGTTGAAAATAATTAGATAAGAAGTCAATTGCTTGAGTATTCTATCCTGATTTCACTATATTTTCACTATAATTCTTCTAATGAATATCTGACTGTTGTGATGGGCTAAGAAAAATCTATTTAAGGCTTTTGAGCATAATGGATACTATAAATATACAAATTATTAATGCTCAATAAACTATTAACTAAAGGATGAAATAAGAAGAAGTAAATTTACTAATTCTGTAAAGATATAAATTTAATTCTCTTATAAAGATTTATCCCATCTAGATTACAACAAAAACAGATATATATTTAACATTTATCATTGGCTTCATTTAATCTTCATTAGCATCAATATCGTTTAAATTTTTGATTAAGCAAGATTCATATATCGCAGAACAAGATAAGTTAAAGAGGTCTATGATTGATTGAAAAAAAATAATTGTATCTGGTTAAGCAGGGTAGTTATAAAAGATCGCATTAATATGAATTTGTTGTCGGTACAGAATCAGGAAATTATTATAATCTTTAAGAAAAAACTATTTTTTGTGATTTTTGTATTCAGCAACTAGTATTGAATAATCATTTGATTCTTGATAAAACTGGGTATTAATATCTTTTTCTAATCAGAAAGTAAATAATTACTTCATAAGATATTGTCAGAAAAAACATATTCACTTGTTTTTAGCGTAAATACACATGCCAACTAAAGAAGGAGAGTTGCAGCACTTAGCGCCAAGCAACTTAGCGACTAACGAAGCTTACTGGCTGCTAGAAAGACCAGATGTTGTCGAAGGACATAATAGCATTGGTCAAGCACTTGGTATTTTGCGTCGTCGATTTGTTCTCATTGGTAGTGTCGCTATCATTGCTACCATAGCAACAGCAGCTTGGACTTTGACAAAAGCTCCCAAGTATGAAGGAAAATTTCAGTTATTAGTTGAACCTTTAAAGACTTCAGAAAGTGAATTACTTGTCTTGCTCAGTGAAACTTTGAAGCAAGATGTAAATAAGATTACAAGAAACAATAACTTAGCTTTGGATTACCAAGCTTTGATGCAAGTTTTGAGAAGTCCAAAGGTAATTAATCCTGTAGTAGAGGAATTGCAATCTAAATATTCTAGTATCACTTATGAGCAACTTATAGGTGATGGTTTAGGTAAAGGAGGAGGAAGTGAAACACTAGATATTAGTAGAATTGTTAAAGGTAAGGATGAATCAAGAATTATACAAGTAAGTTATCAAGGATCTAATCCCCAGAAAGTTGATGATGTCCTTAAACAGGTTTCTCAAGCTTATCTCAAGTACAGTGCAGAACAGCAGAAAAGTAGTTTACGTCAGGGTATTAAATTTGTAGAACAGCAAACTAACAGATTGCGTTTGCGAGTGCATACTCTTCAAGGACAGCTACAAAATTTTCAACAACAATACGATTTCTTCGACCCAAAACTGCAAGGAGAACAGCTCCTCCAGCGTGCGAATAATCTGAAAACTACAAGGATAGAAACTGAGAAGCAGTTAGCCCAAGCGCGATCGCTTTATGTATCTTTACAAAATCAATTGGGAATGCAGCCTAAAGGGGCGATCGCAGCTTCTGCTCTGAGTGAGTCTCCGCAATATCAGCAGATTCTGACTCGCATTCAAGAGTTAGAAGCTAAAATTGCCACTGAGTCTACTAGGTTTACGGAATCTTCTCCAGTAGTTCAGTCTTTACGTGAAGAACGACAAAGACTTTTACCCTTACTTAATAGAGAAGCCCGTTTGGCTATAGGAAAAATACCCAAGGAAGGCTTAAGTTCACAAGTTGGAACCTTTCAAAACTCGGTACGCCGTCAACTGGTACAGCAGTTAGCGGATGTTGCGAATCAAGTACAATCTTTGGAAGCAAGTCGCAAATCTACTATTAGTACTCAAAAGCAGCTTAGCCAACTCATCAACGAATACCCTAAAGTTTTTCGCCAATATAACGACCTACAGCGAGAGTTAAAAATTGCCAATGATACTCTAGAGCAGCTTTTGGGAAAGAAAGAAGCATTGCGAGTAGATGCAGCTCAACAGGAAGTTCCTTGGGATTTGATTATGCCTCCTAAAATACCCCGTAACAAATCGGGTGAGTATGTAGCGATTGGTCCCAATAAACCCCGAGATATTGCTTTGGGGGGAGTTGCAGGAATACTCTTAGGTGTATTCGGAGCATTTGTGCTGGAAAACTTGCAAAACGTTGTCCGCAGTCCTAAAGAGGTCAAAGGAGTTGCAAAATTACCTTTGCTAGGGGTAGTTCCTTTTCATAAACCGCTTAAGACATTTCCTAGCAATACAAGGTTAGTTAGTTTGAAAGGAAAGGAAAAAGATGAATTTGGCAGTTCTACAGCCCTTGTCCTTAGAGACAATGCAAACTCTGATTTACAGCAAGCATTTTGTTCTGTATACACAAGAATTCAATCTTTAGATACCAATGTAAGTGCCCGTTCTTTAGTTGTTACTTCAGCTTCTGGAGGAGAAGGCAAATCTACCGTTGCTAAAAATTTAGCTTATATGGCAGCTCAAGCTGGCAAAAAAGTGTTGTTAGTAGATGCAGATATACAAAATCCTGAAGTCCATCATCAACTAGGCTTGGTCAATACCAAAGGCTTGAGTGAAGTACTTACCCAAGGCTTTGACATGACAGATGTCATAGGACAAGCACCCCAAGATGAGAACTTATTTGTAGTAACCGCTGGGGAAATGATTGCCAATCCAGCGAAATTCTTCTCCAATAAGAGAATGAGGAATTTTATTGAGCGATCGCAATCACAGTTTGATATGGTCATTTATGATGCACCTCATTTTTTGGGGCGCTTAGATACTAATCTTTTAGCAACAAATGTAGATGGCGTGTTATTAGTAGTTGGACTTGGAAAAACCCATCGTTCTGCTCTAGAAAAAACTTTAGAGGAGTTGAAAGCATCTCGCATATCAGTTTTAGGGATGGTGACCAATACTTTAGAAACCTAGTATTAAGTCTTTAATACTAAGTCTTTTATACTTAGTCTAGTTAAAAATAGCTTATTATTGCTTTTGCCAATCAATATTTGTAAAAATTACAGGATGTGCATCTCCCTAATCCTTTTTATTTTTTATTAAGTCTTCCTGGATATGTAAGGCAGTCTGACTTATAGATTTGTCAAATGCAACTTATTTATCATTTATTATTAATCTATTGCTGCTCAAAGCTTACATTGCTAGTAGAATTCTTTTAATTAATTAATTAGCAATTAAACATAATTACTATATAAAATTTAATAGTGAAAATATTTAACCAACTGAAGGCACTCACTCAAAAGATAATTTCTAACCAGTTTATTCGTAATCTTGGTTGGCTAGGTATTGCAGAATTTTCCTATAGATTCATTCGTTTGGGAATAGTAGTAGTATTAGCAAGATATCTCAACGAATATGACTATACTCTCGGCGGAATTGTACTTGTAGTTAGAGAGTTTTCTCTGACTTTTTCTAATATAGGAATAGGAGCTAAAATTATTCATGCTGAAGAAAAAAATTTACAAAAGCTATGTAATTCAGCATACTGGTTGAACTGGTTAATTTTTGCCAGTTTATTTATTATTCAATGCTTTGTAGCATTTCCAGTTGCCTATTTTAAGGAAACGCCGGAGCTTATATTACCTATATGTGTATCAGGTATTGCTTATTTAATTTGGCCTATAACTATTATCCAGAAAAATTTAATTCAAAGAGAAAATCGTTTTAAAATTATAGCTATTACTGATAGTATTCTCAATCCCTTAGCTGGCTTGCTATCAGCATTATTTGCCTTTCTCGGAATGGGGGTTTGGGCATTTGCATTGCCTCCAGTTTTAGTTGCACCTATTGAAATATTTATATATTTACGAAACCATTCCTGGCGTTCACAAACGGGATTCACAACGAAGTATTGGCGAGAAATTTGGAATTTTGGTCGTCATATATTGGGTGTTGGTCTCTTAAAGACATTCATGAATAACTTGGATTATTTAGTTCTATTTATATTCATGAGTAATCAAGATTTCAAAGATTTTTCTGGGGGGTACTTTTGGGCATTCAACGCTGGTTTAGGAATTAGCTTAAGTTTAATCAAGGCTATTAATTCCGCTATATTACCTCATTTATGCTCAGCCCGTACTGACCTAATATATTTACAAAAGCGTTATTTTTCCACCTTAAAAATAATTGGGATGTTGATTATTCCTATAGTTATTTTACAATTTAGTTTAGCCCCAATCTATGTTCCTATTGTTTTTAGTAGCAAATGGGCAGATGAAATTCCTCTTTTCATGATGATTTGTCTATCTGCAATTCCTCGTCCTTTTGCAGACGCAGCTTCGCAACTATTAGTAGCAATTGGTAAGCCTTATTTAGATTTAGTTTGGAACTGTATATTTACAGGAACATATTTTTTAATATTATTGATTGGAGTTAATTGGAAAACTTTATATAGTACTTTTACGAATGAATCTGTGAATAATATAACCTCTGTTTTCGGCGTACATTGGCAACTTATGGGAGTAGCTGCATCTGTCTTACTGGCTCATATAGTTTGTCTACCAATATTTTCAATTTGGGTAACACGTCGTATTTTTTCTAAAGTTCATAAGAGTGCTTAGTTTTGTAAAATTGAATGGTTTGAAATTTATTTATATCTACTTAGTTAATTACTTGATTGATTTGCATAGAGAAAAATTTCAGTTGGATTATTAATATTTTGCCAGTTATAGATTAAGTAATCTTCGGTATATATTCCGTGGTTGAATCTTAAGTCAGTAGTTAACATTAATCGTTTGATAGTCAAACAAGATGTTAATACTAGTAATTCAACGGGAGTATTTCTCAAATGCAGTCTCTTTACACGCAGTTATTATTTGGGGTGATTTGGTACGAGAAGATAGATGGTATCCTTTATGAAAGTTGGAAGAAAAGTTTGGTAGCTTTGATTGGGGAAAGCAAAAAGAATCAAAAACTTCTTCAAGAATTACATTTGACGCTACATAAATCTTTTTTAGAAGCACAAAAAAGTATTGCAAAAAAATGCCAAAATGAATTATGTAAAGAGTCAGTTGTCACTCGTTATCGTGGAAGCATTACTTATAGTCCACCAGAAAATGATAGAGATATCAAGATTTTAGAAAATAAAATAAAAATTATAAACAAACAGCTTAAAGAAATTAATAAAAAGTTCCGAAAGCAAGAAGTTTTAAGTTTAGAAAAAATTGAGAATTTATTAGTACTATATAATGATAAACATCAATCTTCTGAACTTGCTAAAGAATATCGAAATCAAATACTTAGACAAGCAGAAGAAGATTGTGATATAGAAATTTATAAAGTGACTCTTCTAAATAAAATAGATAATTTATACCAAACTATATATAATTTTTTTTTGCAGAGTATTGGAAATAGTAGTCGTCTAAATCGTATATTTAATATTTATTTGCTAGCAGAAAAAAATAAAGTATATGAAAATTCTGAAGTTCCCAAAGATATAAAAATTTCACAATCACTAAAGTCATCAGTGAAACATCAGTTTATTTATAAGACAAGTTTTACTCCTATAAATGATACAAGCGAATCAGAATATATGTCAGATTTAGATTTTGCATTAGAAAAATCTTTTTTAGAAGCTCAGAAACTTATTGCTGAACAGTGCAAAGAGCAATTAATAAAAGTATCTACTATTGCAACCTTATATCGTGGCATCCCAACCTATAGTCCACCCGGTAATAATATAGATATTCAAAATCTAGAAAGCAAAATAGAATCTTTAAATATGCAGTTACAAAAATTACATAACATGAAATTCAAGAATGAAATAAATATAACCTTTGATAGACTCGAAGACCTATTAGAACTATACCGGTCAAATAATTATTTAGGTTATCAAGGAGAAGAAAATATAGAGAAGGTATTTCAAGAAGCTGAAAAAGGATGTGACGTTAATAAATATAAAATTATGTTAAGAGACGATTCTTATGGTCTATTTTCCGAAGTTTATAAAAAATTATCTAAAAAGCAATTAAATATTAGATAACCCGGATTTCTCACAAAGATTGAATAAATAGGGTTCAAAAACTGCCAACATATATATTGCACAATAATCCCAGCAGTTTGAAGTATGACCCCAAATAAAAATGATCGTATATCGGAACGATTTATTGATTCTAATTAATACGCTGGTATTTAAGTATTGGAACCAAGTTTTGTACTTTATTTTGTCCACATTCCTTAGGGATTGGGGTTAAGTTTTACTTGATACTTTCCTGAAGCTAGTATTGCTCTACCCCATTCCCATTTTTTGTCCTTGGGGATTGAAAATCGATGAATCTAAACTAATTAAGCATCACTATTCATAGCCATCGCTATACGCTCAGATATAAATGGTAGAATCTCACGATTACCAGCATTTTCTTTCCCTTCAGTAAATACAACGCACAAATAGGGTGGTTTGTTTGGAATTTCAATATAAGCCGCATCATGACGATTTTTAGAAGTCCAACCACCTTTTGACCAAAGTTGTGCTTCTTGAGGAAGAGCACCACCTAAAAAGCCAGTCACTTGGTCTTCTTCCACATCCTTGGGTAACTCCAGTGGGTTTATACTGCGTCTCATCAAATCCATCATGACTTGCGATCGCGTACTAGAAACTGCTACACCACCAATTATGCTATGTATCAAACGCGCTATGGCATTTGTAGTTAACATATTACGATTTTCTAACAGTTCTCCATAGAATGCCCGTTCCCGTCCGTAAGGACCATCACCCCAGGTTTTTTGACAAACATTAATTTGTTCTAGTTCTGACCATCCTAGGGAGTGAAAGTAACGGTTAACAATGTTGCGTTGCTTTTTCCAAGTTTCAAAAGGTTGTGGAGGTAATTCCGGACCGCTAGTGGTACCAGTTAACATATCAACGACTAAACTAGTAGCATCGTTACTGGATTCAATTATCATATCTTTGAGCGCTCTTTCTAATTCTGCGCTAGAAGACATCATTCCTTTTTCTAACCACTCATGTACTGCTACCAAGTAAAAAAGCTTGACTACGCTAGCTGGATAAATTCGCTCAGAACCGCGATAGCTAAAGCCACGTACTTGGTGATTCCAGAATGCTTCTGGGGTCAATCCACCGCCGGTATTTACTGGTACTGGTGGGTCGTAAACAACCCAAGTCAAAGCAATTTGGTCAGATGCTAAGGTGGGGAACTCTGCCTTTGTTGCTTCTAAAATGTTGTGACCGAGTTCTTCTAACTGTCCATTTTTATTGAAAAAAACCATACTCAGCTTTAATTTATTTTTCCGATTTCATTTACGAGCTTTCAACGATATATATGGTGTCTTCTGAACAATTGCAAGCAAGTACTGAATATGAATGTCTTGCAGATCTAAATTTATATGATTCCCCCGAATGTACCAGTTTGGCAACTCAAGCTGCAATTGGCAGACATTTACGGGTAATAAAAGAAAATTCCCATGAAGCTGAAAATACTGCTGAAACTGCTGTGAAGGTTTGTTTGTGCGAAGACGATTATCCGGGATGGATATCAATTTCCGACCTGAACTTGCTCAACACGACAGATTCAAATTATCAAGCACAACAAATTACAGCAGAAGAAATTCAGAAACGTATACCGGATGCGATCGCTTTTACTCAAAAAGCTATGGAAGTCCCGAATTATTATCTTTGGGGGGGTACTGTTGCTCCGAATTATGACTGTTCGGGATTGATGCAAGCTGCATTTGCTTCTGTTGGTGTTCGTTTACCTAGAGATGCTTATCAGCAGGAAGCTTTTTTACAATCTATAAATTTATCCGAACTGCAACCGGGAGATTTAGTATTTTTCGGAAATCCCCAAAAAGCAACCCATGTTGGACTCTATTTAGGAGAAAATTCTTATATCCACAGTTCTGGTACACAAATAGGACGCAATGGAATTGGTATTGACCTTCTCTCGGAACAGGGAGACAAGGTTAGTCAGTCATATTATAAGCAGTTACGTGGCGCTGGTAGGATAGTACAAAGTTACGTCCCCCAAGCATTATTAACTAGGGAAGTATAGGTAAGCAAATATCATGAGGAGTGGAGTAGTTTACAACGGGATATTGGGAGAAGATGACAAAGTATCTTTACCTGTACCTGATGTTTCGGTGGTAGTACCTATTTATAATGAGGTTGATAGTTTGCCGCTTCTTCTAGAAGCGATATCTTCTATTTTAATAAAAAGTGAAATTGATTACGAAATTATCTGTGTAGATGACGGTTCAAGTGATGGTTCGGCAACATATCTTAGAGAGGAAGCTACAAAAAGAAATGATTTAAGAGCAGTAATTCTTCGTCGTAATTACGGTCAAACAGCTGCTATGTCTGCTGGTTTTCATCATGCACTTGGTAAAACTGTGGTGACTCTTGATGGTGACTTACAGAATGACCCGGCTGATATTCCTATGCTTTTAGCAAAGCTCGAAGAAGGATATGATTTAGTTAGTGGTTGGCGAAAAAAGCGTCAGGACAAAGCTTTGACTCGCTTATTGCCTTCAAAAATTGCTAATTGGCTAATTGGACGTATTACTAGCGTCAAACTTCATGATTATGGCTGTTCTCTAAAAGCATATCGAGGAGAACTGGTTGCGGATATGAATCTTTACGGCGAACTACACCGGTTTTTACCTGCTTTAGCTTATATTGAAGGTGCAAGAATTGTAGAAGTACCAGTAAGACATCATGCTCGTCGTTTCGGCAGCAGTAAGTACGGACTTTGGCGAACTTTCCGGGTATTAATGGATTTGCTCACCATTGCTTTTATGAAAAAATTCCTTACCCGTCCAATGCATGTCTTTGGATTGTTAGGATTAATTTCTATGTTTTGTGGTGGGGTGATTAGTGCTCACTTAGCTTATATCAAGTTTATCTCTGGGGTAGATATTGGTAATCGTCCACTGCTGATTTTAGGTGTTTTGCTATTTATTACCGGTGTTCAACTTTTTTGCTTTGGTCTATTAGCAGAATTATTAATGCGTACATATCACGAATCTCAAGGAAGAAAAATATATCGCGTCCGCGAAGTCATTAGTAAAAAAACTCAGCATTAAGTAATGTAAAATATAATTATAGAGGCGTATAATTTACGTCTCTATTTTTCGTTTAATAGTTTTTTTGAAAAAAAGCGATAATAAACAGGAAAATGAAGGATAGTAGGGATAAATTGTCTGAGGATGAATTGTCTGAATATTAACAATTATTAAATAATTACTGGGTCATATATCTCATGAAAATTTAAACTTAAGCGATCGCGACTAAGTTTAATTGGAGTAAAATAAATTTCAATACTTATTAAATATAAAATTAAATTAAGTTAATTAATCAAAGATAGTAGTTGATAAATTTTAGAAATATTTTTCATAAATTATGAATTTAAATATTCTATTTATAAAATATTTCTGAAAATTAAAAATTGAGATTTTATATAAAAAATACGTCAATCACTTTTTCTCTAGACTAAGAAATAAAATAGATGAAAACCCCCGAATATCTCTGCGGGGAAGTAAACTACATCTGTAGAAAAAAGAAAAAATATTCAAGCTCTTCGACACCCATGTCGGTAAACAATCTAGATGGATGGGATAATAATCCCCGAATGCCGGAATTCTGAATTTCTCCGAAGCAGGCTGACGTTATTAAATTTATTCGATTAAGACTTTATTTAATTCAATTTAATTTAACTACATTGCCCTCTATCTTTAGACTTACTTTAATAATTTATTTACAAAATCATATTCTACCTTTTGAAAACTGATATTTAATTTTTTATTTTTTATTTAAATGTTAACTTAAGTAAAGAATTTGATCAATTAGCGATATTTGCATCAGTTCTCTCATAGTTAAATAGCATCTGCCGTGAAAGTTATACTCTCTCTCGATAGGAAATTACGTACTAACCTGCTCATTCTGTTTGTAGCAGGTTTATTGTTTTGGTCTAGTATGGCTTCATTGCTCGCGACACTACCTTTATACGTAGCAGACGTGGGAGCTAATAAGCAAGAAATTGGCATTGTAATGGGTAGCTTTGCCATTGGTTTATTGTCATTCCGTTCTTCCTTAGGAAGACTAGCTGATAGGAGGGGTAGAAAAATTGTTTTACTAATTGGTACTGGTGTAGTATCAATCGCTCCTCTTCTTTATCTTGGGGTCTCATCAGTCCCTTTGCTGATGACTGTAAGAGCTTTTCATGGTATTAGCATCGCAGCCTTTAGCACAGCTTATGCAGCCCTAATAGCTGATTTAGCACCAGAAGAGAATCGTGGCGAAGTTATAGGTTACATGAGTCTGGTAACCTCGTTAGGAGTCGCTATTGGACCTGCTCTAGGAAGTTACGTTCAAGAAGCATTTGGTTATTCACCCCTATTTATTTTGTCTTCTGGTTTAGGATTTGCCAGTATGTCCTGTACTGCAAAAGTTGTTAACCCTCCAACAGAAGCTCAAATACAAACTAAGGCTGTCGGAGAAAAATTTTGGCGTTTACTAGTGAGTCCTCGTGTCCGGACTCCAGCAATGATTTTATTGCTGATAGGTCTAACATTTGGGACAATGAGAAACTTTGTACCCTTGTTTATTAAAGAAACCCAAATAGAATTGAGTCCCGGTTTATTTTACACAGCTTCAGCGATCGCAAGTTTTAGCGTTAGATTGCTAGTAGGTAGAGCAGCAGACCGTTATGGTCGGGGTTTATTTGTCACCATCAGTTTGGTATTATATACAGCTGCAATGCTAAGTATACGGTTCGCCTATAATTCTCAAACTTTCCTAATTGCAGGGGCTATTGAAGGTGCAGGTTCGGGAATACTAATTCCTATGATGTCAGCAATTATTGCTGACCGTGCTCTAGCCAAAGAACGAGGAAAAATGTTTGGCTTGTGCATGACTGGTTTTGACTTAGGGATTGCGATCGCAGGTCCGGTTATTGGTTTTGTTGCTCAGGAGATTGGTTATCGTAATATCTTTGCTTGTGCTGCTAGTTTAGCTTTTCTAGCAATCATCATATTTTTAACCCTATCTAGCAAAGACTTACCTAACTCTTTAAGGTTTGCCCTTGGTCGAACTGGAGATACCTACGCTTTAAATCAGTAATATTTCAAGACATAGAAATATAAGCCCTAGTGTTTCAAGACCTTTAAAAAAACCCAATATGAAGCACAATAAAATAAACGGACGAGGAGGGATTCGAACCCCCGACACCGTGGTCCGTAGCCACGTGCTCTAGTCCACTGAGCTACACGTCCTAGCCTTACAGATATATAAATTAGCATACATTTACTAAATGACGCAAGATAATTTTTCATCTCCAAATTCTTTTTCCCTAACCCATCTGGATAATCAAGGACAAGCCCAAATGGTTGATGTCTCAAATAAAGCTTCAACACTTAGGGAAGCAGAAGCCATGGGTAGAGTGAAAATGCTGCAGGGAACTTTTGAGAATATTCAAGCTGGAAATACTCCCAAAGGCGACGTTCTAGGAACAGCAAGGTTAGCTGGAATCATGGCTGCAAAGCAAACTGCTAATTTAATTCCTCTGTGTCATCCCCTTCCTTTACAAAAAATCGAGATTCAAATTATACCGCAATCAAAATTACCAGGTTATGAAATTCGTGCCACAGTGAAAACGAAAGCTGAAACTGGAGTAGAAATGGAGGCTTTAACTGCTGTATCTGTTGCAGCACTTACTCTCTATGACATGTCTAAAGCATTAGAAAAATCCATCCAGATAGAGTTTATTCAACTAGTAAGTAAAACCGGGGGTAAGTCAGGGGATTATTTGAGTGAAAAACAGATAAGGGAAAAAGAAGAAGGGTAAAGATAAAATACTCATGTTTACTCATTTTCTATTTCTGGAGTTTGTAGCCTAACTCCAAGGGCTGATAAGATAGTTGAAACAGTACTTATTTCTGATTTAGTTAAAAAATTATGCCTCCTCGTTGGCCCCGAGAACCAGATCGTAAAGATCCAGCTTATCGTAAACTAGATGATCGAATGAATTTTGCTGTCCATGTGGCGATATTCGCTGCAACCAATTCTGGACTATGGTTTTTTAATAACTTCTTAAATTACCATTGGCAGTGGTTAACTTGGTTCAGTCTCAGTTGGTTTGTCTTACTATCCACCCACTTAATTTATATTAGTGCGATCGCCGACTATTCTAATACTCCAAAAAAATCTACCTAATAAATTAACTCAAAAAGCAATCTATTAAGTTGAGAGATTGTAACTTGTGATAGTGGTAATAATCTAACTGGTTAGTAAATAATAAAGTCTATAAATAAAATACGCTAATTCCAGTCGGGTTATTTTTATGTCTCAAACAAATACCACAGAAATTTTAGAGAACCTAGCCGCAGAGATTGGTGAAAACGTTTACATAGATGTTGCAAAATGGCATCTTTACTTATCTGATGCGAAGTTACATAATGTTGTTGCTGAAAAAATTTTACCTTTACTAACTTCTAATAACGTTGGTGAAGATGAAGTGAAAGAAGTTTTACAGTCTATTTCTGTAAATATTGGTGGTGGAAAAAGAGAGTTATCACTTTTGGATTTAGTACCTACACAATGTCAAACTAATTTATTTGAGATTATCGAGAAATATCAAAGCGAATTCTAAAAAATATCTCTAGGAAGAAGTATTTTCAATGATTATTTGGAATATATAGGTTATATTTTCTTAATTATTTATACTCAAAAGCATTTAAATATATTTTTGGGTATTTTTTTATAGATATTTCTAGTAAAAGTATTATTAGCTTTTTTCTCGGCAACTCTATTCTTTTAGGGGAAAAGGATTATATACAGCTTCAAATAGAATTGGTATTACGGATAATTAACTAAATAATTAATTTGATAATTAAAAATATTACTATTAGGACTTATGCGAAAGCAACGTAATTCCCTGATCATGTTGTCTAGCGCTATGCTCCGCAAACGCGTAGCGTGTCCGCGCTTGACTTTCCGTCTGCGAAGTATAAGCTCTTTAAGCACGCAAACGCGCTAGGTGTCCGACAGAAATTATGCTTTCCTAAACTCCGTTCCGGTCGCAATGACAAATCTCCGTTGCCTAATTCCTGACTATTTTGATATCGTAATATTTTTAGTCCATTTGAATTTAATTGTAATATTACCTAGGGGGTTTATAACCCCTGCAAAGTAAAGCAAAGTCAGATAAATCAATAATTATTTTGAGAATATTTTCTGATACTGCGAAATGTGAATTAATTCATATCTTGCACCGCACCGTATAAACCATAAAAATGCATGCAATAAAACTACATTCTTAAACTAGGTTTATATCGCTAAATTAAGATTTAAAGCTTAATACTAAGTAATTAATTTACATCAAATAATATTGGTGCAAGAAGTGAGTTAACAAATCGCAATATTTGGAGAAAGTTATTCGGAAAAGCTCAACTCTTTGTTCCCTTGATTTGTAACCTCGTACTCTTGATAGATTATTCCCATTAATCCAGTCACAGTTCCTATACCTCGATAAATACTAAGTAAAGCTTTTACAACTCCACTTTTTCCTAAAAATAAGCCAGGCAAAAAAGTTAGCAAACCAATTAAAATTAATGCTACACCTTTCATAAATCGGACTAGCTGTACTTTAATTGAAGGATACAATTCCTTCTCAATTGAGCTATAAATTCCCCGAGACCAATAACCTCTTCGTAAAATCCATTTTGCATTAGTCCGAGTTTCAGGAATCCAATCATGTACAATTGCATCATTAGCCCAGACAATCTTATAATTATTCTTATGAAGCTTCATAAAGAATTGAGAGTCTTCCCCTCCTGTGATTGCAAAACGATTGTCAAAAACAGGATTGAACTGACGTAAGATATTTCCCCGTATTAATACGTTATTGGTAAAAGCAACTTGTCTTTGTGTTCCGGTCGGGTCACGAGATAATTCAAAAAAACCTCCCTTGATTAACCAGTGGGGAGGATTTGCAGATTGAAAATGTGGTAATACAGGACCTGTCACTACATCTGCGTCGTATTCTTTCTGAACGAATAATAGTTCGTCTAACCAAAATTCTTCAGGGACTTCATCATCATCCAAGATAGCGACAAAGTCTGTTTCTTTACTGGCTAAACTAACCGATTTATTTCGAGCATAAGTAATACCTCTTTGGGGTTGAACGTCAGTTTTCAACAACCAAGGGAAATCAGATTTGATTGTAGAGCAAACAGATTTAGCGATCCCAGAAGTATCATTGTCTACCACAATAACTTCTATGTTCGGTTGAGTAACTTTATCAAAAGTTAATTTAGCTAATTTCTCCAGTAATCTTTGTAGCCCTTGAGGACGCTGGTATGTGATGATACATATAGAAACAAGCATAGAATATATTAAAAAGGTAAAACAATTGGTTATATATAATTCACGATTGACTCATATATTATATCTCTGTATATATTAATAAAGTACTTAAAAATACAATTAAAAAACATATTTACAGCGTAAATATACGCAGGAAAATATATTTAAACTTTTGGTTGTATAACTAAATGATTCTGTTGCATTAATTAAATTGCCTGATTTTTTGCAAAATAGCGATTTTACTCAGGATTTAAGCAAAGAAGATTTGTCATTATGACCGGAACATATTGTAGGTGTAGTCTAACGGAATGGCTTCGCTTAGCCCTGAAGGGGTTGTCCCAGACTAGCATAAGTTCTATCGAGCAGACTACGTCAACGCAAGAACTTTACCTTGATATATTGCAAATGGAAAGTCAAACGCGGACATGCGATCGCCTATGACAGGTCTTCTCTCCGAGACGTTACACGAACGACCATCGCTTACGGTCTCGGACGGAATTACCTAAGGTCAGTTCGGGAAAAGTCAGGTTTATTTAACTTTCAGGGACTGATTAATACCTGAAACAGCGTAAACACGTTTACAAGTACCAAAATCAAGTAACGGTATAGTAAGTTTTATAGCTTATCCCGAACTCAGGCTACCTAGTTTTTGCGTAAGTCCTGTTACTATTTCACATGCTAAATAAAAATTTATCTAAACTTTATCTCACTAATTCTTACTAATTTAAAATCGATAAAATTGCTTACTATCGCAGCCGTCAGACTGTTAAATTTCCTTCCTTTTATGACTATAAGTTTGCAGTATCTTTTGCTAAAGAGTCACCCTGAGTAGACGGCAAGAACTTCTGTGTTAGCCAATAGGTAATAATATGGGAGAGCAGTCCCATGGGTCCTGCAAATAAACATAACGCAATTGAATGAACTGTCCAAGTTCCTGTTTTTTGCCCTTCTAAATAAATATAACGTCCTACAAAAAGATCCATAACCAGAAAGTGAATCCACCCAGTCGCAGCAGTAGCTTCATCTCCGAAAAATCTAGCAATATCTGTTAATTGAGGATTCGATAGAGCTTGTGCATTTTCAGGAGTAATGCTAGCAATAAACAGATATATATAGGCTGCTGCTAAAGGAGTAAAAGGAATATAAGATTTCATCACCTGCTGGGTAACTTTCCACTTTGGCAAAAAAATCATTAATATCCAAAAAGGTAAAATAAAAAGATTAGCGATGTTGAAAATTTGAGTGATTATCATCATATATAAATTTGAGCAACTAGGGGCAATAACTTTGGGATAATCCAAATGATCACTCGGATAATCTCAAAGCTTTTGCCCCTAATGTTTAACTAATCTAAATTATATTCCAGATTGGATTCTAGATAGTATCTTAGATGTTTTCCAATAGATATATTTTACTCAGCAGTTGCTAGCTCAGTGCTACCACGAGAACGACGCTTAGTTAGACTGTTGAAAAGCATTTGACCAATTGCTTTAATCAAATTACCCTCTAACTCGTTAAACATCCTCATGTTTACCCCAAATGCATCATTAGCTTCATTGACAATACGTTCTGCCGTCGCATCATCTATGGGTAATTCATCCAAAGCTTGACGATACTTTACCTTAAATGCCTTTTCATCAGAAATATCTTCAAACTCATAAAAAGCTGTACCGTTACCATCAGTTAGCTTCATTGCAGTAACAGCAATATTCTTGAGAATTTGTCCTCCAGATAAATCTCCAAGATAACGAGTATAAGAATGAGAGACCAATAATTCAGGCTCTTTCTCTGAAATTTCTCTGATTCTATTTAAATATTCTTTCCCTGCTGGTGATAGCTGAATTTGCTCCTGCCAATTAGCACCATAGTAATAACTCAAGTCTCTCTCTAAAGTTTTTTTCCGGTGTAGCTGAGGAAAATTAATTTTCGAGACAACGGGATGGTCTTGATGTTTTTCCATCTCCTCTTCCATCGCTGAGTAGATAAAGTAAAAATTGGCTACTAACTTTCTATAAGAGCTTTTTTCTACAACTCCTCTTAAAAAACATTTAACAAAACCAACATTTTCAGCCATTGTATGGGCTTTCTTTGTTCCCACACGCAATTTGGTCGCTAAATTACTGCTCATTCTAAATTTCTCAACTTAAATATAATATCAACAGCCTAGTACTAATTTACTGGCGAAAAAAAGTATCCTAAGTAAGTAAATTAAAACTATTTGATGAGAATTTTTGTTAAAAATTTTTAAGTAAGTATATTTTTCTTCAATTATCCTTTGTTTGTAATATTGTATGTAGTACATTTACCAGCATTCAAGATACGGTAAATTCTTACCATCTTTACTAAAGTGACTCTAATCTGAGCTTTCTAACTCAAAAATAACTGGTGAAAAAAAAGTCTCTCTTCTGATATTTATGAAAACAAGAAATATTATGATTTGAGTATAATCAGGACTTGCCCATGGACTACGTGTTTACGTCCGGGACAATCATAGTAAAGTCATCCTAAAGCATTATTTTGCCTTATGAGTGCGTAAGTCCTAATAATATTAAACTTCCTATAATTTCAGTGTAATATTTTGTATTGTATTAGTTTTATATCTTTTTCCTTATACAATCTTGCTCTACACGATTGTTTATATTAACTTTTCAATTCATAATTGAATTATCACAAATATTGTGAAGCAAGTAACTTTATATTTTCTTTAAAAAAATTTACCGTTTTTTATTGTATCTGCGTAACAGGCTAAATAAGGATTTATTTCTCTGTCAAAGGAATAAATAAATATTAGTCCTGATGAAATGGTATTAGTAGGGAATTGTTGAAACAGGTTTAAAGTGTTATTCTCCATTGTGACTGTGTGGAGTGATATATCTTATGGTCTCATCTATAACTCGGACTTCAGGCTCTAATGATGGCTCTACTTCCGAATATGGTGGGTCGCAAAACAGAGGTGAAAATACCTTAGTGTCCAAGTCGTTAATTTTACCAAATACTCCCTTATTTGGTACAGATGGCATTCGTGGCAAAGTCGGAGAACTATTGAGCGCTCCTTTGGCTTTGCAGGTTGGCTTCTGGGCTGGTACTGTTTTGCGTGCCCACACTTCTGAATCTGGACCTATCATTCTCGGACAAGACTCTCGAACCTCCGGCGATATGTTAGCTATGGCATTGAGTGCGGGATTAACAGCCGCAGGAGTAGAGGTTTGGAACTTAGGTTTATGCCCTACTCCTTGTGTTGCTTATCTCACAAGTGTTACCAATGCAATTGGTGGCATCATGATTTCTGCGAGTCATAATCCTCCAGAAGATAATGGCATTAAGCTTTTTGCCGCTAATGGTATCAAACTCTCAAAAAAACTACAAGCAGAAATTGAAGCTTTATTACGTGGAAAAGCTACATCCCCAATTTTAAATGGCAAATGTGGAAGACACTATCCTCGTCCCGAACTTGTAGGAGAGTATGCTGATGCACTAAAAGTATCATTACGCAATATTGCAAACTTCGAGGGGATGAAGATAGTTCTTGATACTGCCTGGGGTGCAGCAGTTGGTTTAGCACCTTCTGTATTTAAATCCGTAGGAGCAGAAGTAATTTGTTTGCATAACAAAGCAGACGGCGATCGCATAAATGTTGATTGCGGTTCTACTCATTTGGATATTTTGCAAGCTGCTGTGAAGGAGCATAATGCGGATTTAGGTTTTGCTTTTGATGGTGATGCTGATCGTACTTTGGCTGTAGATAATTTGGGTCGCTCTGTAAATGGAGATTATATTCTCTACCTATGGGGAAATAGTTTACAGCAAAAGCAGCAATTGCCAGATAAATTAATTGTTTCTACCGTCATGGCAAACTTGGGTTTTGAGAGGGCATGGAATAAGCTAGGCGGTAAATTTATTCGTACCGCAGTTGGTGACCAGCATGTGCAAGCTCAAATGTTTGAAACAGGTGGAATGCTAGGGGGTGAGCAATCCGGTCACATCCTTTGCCGACATTACGGTATTACCGGTGATGGTTTATTAACGGCTTTACATGTAGCAGCTTTGGTGCGCGAAGCTGGTATTCCTTTGAGCGATATGATTAATGCTAGCTTTAAAACTTATCCCCAACTATTAAAAAACGTCAGAGTTGAAGACCGGGATAGACGTGTAGGTTGGAAAGAATGTCAGCCCTTACAGGCTGCGATTTCTGAGGCTGAAAATGCAATGGGCGATGCTGGTAGGGTTCTAGTACGTGCTTCTGGAACTGAACCTTTAATTCGAGTCATGGTGGAAGCCGAAGAATCTGACCTTGCCCACAGCTGGACTCAAAAGCTAGTTTCTATAGTAGAACAAAATTTAGCTGCGTAGTTTAAGATTATTGAATTGAGTTTTGCGCTGTGTATTGAATTCTGAGCCTGGTATCAATTAAGTCCTTTATTTTTTAACTGTTAACTTTTGGTGAGCTTTTGAAGGTATGACCATTAAGATGAACAATAAAAATTTCTGGAATTTGGATTATACGCAGGAATAGGTTAGAAAGATAACAAATATCTACTATCTACTCAGAAAATAGGACTCAGAATTCTGTAGCGTCCACAATGCTCAAATCTAAAAAACAATCTAAGAAATCTAAAAAACATTCAAAAAAGCAAGATAAACAGGCAACTCCAACTATTAATCTCAAAGAGAAGTTAGCCCAAAAACGTAAAGCAGCAAAAGCTAAGAAAGAATTGACCAGCTTGTTGAGCACCGCCATATCTGGCGGTGTATTCTTAGGAATGATTTTATTTTTTGCTGTGGGAATAAAATTAGCTCTTCCGGGATTTGCTGGGGTAATTGTACTAACACTTTCTTATAAATATCCTCGTCAAGCTCTTTTTGCATTTATAGTTTATGTGCCTTTTGGGGGTACTATCATCTATTTGCTAGGTAATAGCCCGATACTACAACTAGCAAAAGACGCTTTTTATATACCCGCAGCGATCGCTCTTTACCAAAAGTGTAAAAAGCAAAAAATGCCATTTTTACTTCCTCAAGGCATTAAAGTTCCATTTTTTATATTATTAGGTTTATGTTTGATAACTCTGCTTTTTGTCAATGGACTACAGCAGATTAATCCTCCCCCTCCTCCTAATTTATTTGACCCTCCTCCCAAGGAAATGCCCTTTGGTATGGGTATTTTAGGATTAAAAGTATTTTTAGGTTATTTTCCTCTAATTACTTGTGCTTATTATTTAATTCGTAACAAGCGAGATTTTCTCCTCATATCCCGACTTCAGATAATAATGATCCTTATTTGCTGCGTTTTGGGATTTGTTCAATACATGTTATTAGTCGTCGGTATCTGCGAAGGTACTAGAAATGCTGTAGGGGATGATTTATTTAAAGCAACATTGAATGCACGCTGCTTTATTGGTGGTTCTTTAGTTTTCAGTCCTTCCCAAGGTATGATACGTCTTCCGGGAACCTTTGTAGCTCCTTGGCAGTGGGCTTGGTTCTTGATTTCTAGTACCTTTTTTACCTTTGCTACAGGTTTTAATGACCCGTCAATTATTTGGCGGATAATTAGTCTAGTTTCCTTGTTAACAGTTTTTCTGAATGCGGTAATTTCTGGTCAAAGAATAGCCCTTGCATTAGTACCTGCTTGCTTTATATTACTGCTGATTTTGACAGGACAAATCAAGAGACTCAAAGCTTTTCTGCCCTTATTTTTATTGATTGTTCTAGTTGGTTTCGGCGCGATCGCAAGTAATCCTGCTGTTGTTCAAGAGAGATTAGATAGCTTTATTAGTCGTTGGAATGCATCCCCACCTTATGAGTTTATTACCCAGCAATTTGAAGAATCCTGGCATTTTCTGGAGAAAGATGGGGAATATTTAGGGAAAGGGTTGGGTCGAGCAACTAATTCAGCGCGTGTTTTAGGTAAAACACAGTTAATTGAAACTTATTACCCCAAAATTATCTATGAAATAGGTCCTTTAGGAGCTATAGGGTTTTTAATATTCGCAACATCCCTGACAATTATCTGCTTTCGGACGTACCGTTCTGTAAAAAACCGTAATTTCCGTGGTTACGGAGCAGCTTTATGGGTGTTTATATTGTTTATTAGTTACAACACTTACTACTATCCTTTGGATGTCGATCCAGTGGCTGTTTATTACTGGTTTTTTGCAGGAGTACTGTTAAAGTTACCAGAAATTGACAAGATGGAGAGGCTGAAAGAAGAACAGAATCAAGAAGTTGAAAATAAGCAAAAGAAAGGAAAGGGCAGGGTGAAAGAAAGTCAGGTTAATCTCAATATTTGAATTAATTGAATAAAGCTGATTGAGTTGATTATTATACTTACATTTGTTATTTACTTCTAATTTTTAGTTTTAACTTTTAATTTTAACTCTCATTTAAAAGCCGGAAGCAACTACACCCAAAGCTCCAAAACACTTTTTAAACAAAATTTCAAATTAGATATGGATTTACCTTTTATTTCAGTAGTTATACCTACATATGGTCGTGAAGAAGCTCTCAGAGACAGTATTGTAGATGTTCTCAAACAAGACTATCCAAAGTTTGAAGTTTTGGTTGTAGACCAAACAGCAGAACATAAGTCTGAAATTGAGACTTTTCTATCAGAAAAAGCACAATCAGAGGAAATCAAGCTATATAAACTAGATTGGGCTAGTTTACCAGGAGCTAGAAACTATGCTGTCAGACGTTGTATGGGTGATGTGATTCTGTTCATTGATGATGACATAAAAATGGAACCTGGATTTTTAGCTGCACATGGGAAAAACTATGTAGCAAAACCTGAAGTTGGGGCTGTTGCTGGTCGTGTTTTTGACCGGATGAAAATGACTGACTCTGCTGAAGGAAGAACTCAAGGAGATGCTAGTTATAAAACTATTGAATATCTTCCCCCCCAAGCGATGGATCCTGGTATTGCTTGGTATTACATCGATTTAGTTAATACTGTTAAGCCCCAGCAGGTATTGACTGCACGGGGTTGTAATATGTCTTTTAGACGAGAAATATTTTATAAGCATGGTTTAAAATTTGACGAAAGGTTTCGTGGTAGTGCAGTTAGAGAGGAATCTGATTTTTGCCTGAGAATTAGACAAACTGGATATAAAATTTGGTATGACCCAGAAGCTTCTTTAGTACATTTAGGAGAAGAAACTGGAGGTTGTCATGATATTAGTATGCGTTCTCTAAAATACCAAATGACTTTCTACCATAATCACTTTCTGATGGGGTTGAAAAATCTTAGTACTACTCAGGCTTTACGTCTATATGCAAGATTATTTGACTGTCATGTTTTAGGTCGTCCACCATGTCACAAGAGTGGTTCTCCAATCAAAGTCTTGACTCGCTTTGTTTTTTATATTCTTGGTTTTCTCAAAGCTTTGGGTACTTATATTCAGTCAATATGGAATGATGGTCAAATTTATAGCCGTTTAGACCCACAAATAAAGGGTATTTAAATCAGAATCACAACTTTTTTGAGTGGGAATAAAAATATTTATTCTATTTTTGATTTTCTTCTAATTTTAAGTTAGGTTTTTCCAAATATTTAAGTTAATTTTTCATCCATAAGTAGAAATAATTTTTATTATTTTTACAGTAATACAGAGTTTTAATAGAGCTTTCTATTTCGTATTTTTCTCAAATTAAAATGCTCTATTATTAGATATATAAGTTTTATTTAAAGGTTATTAATTAATTCCTCTTTCAATAATACAATTATGTAGTTATTCAATATTTACTATTTATATTAAAAATATTTATGCGAATTTTAGTTGCTAGTCATACCTATATTATTGACCTTAACTGTGAAAAATTACGTACTTTAGCTCAGTTGAGACCAGATATTGAATTAACTGTAGTTGTACCAAAACTTTGGCGACCTGGGGGAGTACAAAATAAAATTATTAAAAGCGAATATCAAGAAGAAGGAAATTTTCGGATAGTCCCTGTATCTAACTTTAGTAAAAATCATCAAGGATTATTAACTTTTGGTCTAGATTTAGTATCTTTAATGAAAAAAATTAGACCCCAAATAATTCATGTAGAACAAGGTTCTAGAGGTCTTGCTTATACCCAAATGATAACTTTAAATAAGTTATTGCAATTGAAAGCTAAAAACATATTCTTTACATGGTGGAACTTGCCTTATCAGTTAAAATTTCCTGCCTCCGCTTTAGAAAAATATAATTTGTCAAACAGTCACGGAATCATTTCCGGGAATCAAGATGGAGCAGAGATTTTACGCGATCGCGGTTATCAAGGTGTAATCAAAGTAATGCCACAACTGGGTGTGGATGAGAGTTTGTTTAAACCTACACCCCAGCCAGAATTAGCCAGTAAGTTAGGCATTTCAGAGAATGAATTTATTATTGGCTTTGTTGGTCGTTTTGTTGCAGAAAAAGGCATTATTACATTAATAGATGCGTTAGTAGATATCAAAGATAAACCTTGGAAATTTCTGCTCCTAGGTAGGGGAGAATTACAGTCAGAAATTATCCAAAAGGCAGTAAAAAATGATATTAAAGACCGAATAATCTTGGTAGAGAGTGTACCTCATGACCAAGTTTGTAATTATATTAATTTAATGAGTACTTTGGTGTTACCTTCAGAAACAACCTACAAATTTAAAACTATCACTTCAGCCGGTTGGAAGGAACAGTTTGGTCATGTAATTATTGAAGCAATGGCTTGTAATGTTCCGGTTATTGGTTCTGATTCTGGAGAGATTCCTCACGTAATTGGTGATGCTGGTTTAGTATTTCCAGAAGGAGATTATAAAGCCCTATCTAAGTGTTTATTAGAGTTAATAGAAAAACCAGAAATCAAAGAGAATATTGGCATGATGGGTTACGCGAAAGTAATGGCTCAATATACTAATAAAGCTTTAGCAAAACAGCAGTTAGAATTTTATGAAGAACTGATTTAATAATTTACCACTTCATATTTTCCAAGACTTGACTAGTAAAATAATTAATATTAATAATGCGAATTCTGCAAATAGTTCCCTCAATATCTTTAATATATGGTGGTCCTAGTCAAATGATTTTGGGTCTTGCTCCTGCTTTAGCTAAGCAAAGAGTAAAAGTAACTATTTTGACTACAGATAGTAATGGCGATCGCGGTCAAAAACCTTTAGATGTACCGTTGGGTGAACCAATAGAGCAAGATGGATATGAGATAATATATTTTCGCTGTTCTCCGTTTCGTCGCTATAAGTTTTCGATTGATTTATTAAAGTGGTTAAAACAAAATGCTAAGAATTACGATTTAGCTCATATTCATGCTTTATTTTCACCGATAAGTAGCTTTGCTGCTGCTACTTGTCGTCGTCAAAATTTACCTTATATTCTGCGTCCTCTAGGTACTTTAGATCCTGCTGATTTGCGTAAGAAAAGACAATTAAAACGCTTTTATATAAACATTTTAGAACGTCATAATATTGCAGGTGCAGCAGCTATTCATTTTACTAGCGAACAAGAAGCAAAAGTATCGCAAAGATTTGGAGTTACAACCCGCGATTTAGTTATTCCTCTAGGTGTAAATTCTTTAGATATAAAGTATTCCAATCCACAGCTTGAAGGAAACAAATTATTGAATCAATATGATATACCTTCAGATATTCCTTTATTATTGTTCATGTCGAGAATTGACCCTAAAAAAGGTTTAGATATATTAATTCCGGCATTAGAAAAATTAATTTCAGAAGGATTAAAATTTCACTTTATACTTGCTGGAACTAACCCTCAAGACCCAAATTATGAAGAAAAAATAAGATTAAAAATTCAAAATTCTTCGTTAAATTTTTGCACCACTATAACTGGTTTTGTTACTGGAGAATTAAAATCTGCACTGTTGAAAGCAGCAGACCTATTTGTTTTACCATCCTATTATGAAAACTTTGGGATTGCAGTTGCTGAAGCCATGGTAGCAGGTAAACCCGTAGTTATTTCAGACCAAGTGCATATTTACGAGCAGGTACGTAGTAACGAGTCTGGTTGGGTAGGAACTACAGATGTAGAATCGATGGTTCAATTACTCCGAGAAGCTCTAAAAAACCCAGAAGAATGCAAATACAGGGGTTCACGTGCTCAAGAATACGCGCTGCAACACTACAGTTGGGATGCGATCGCTCGTCAAATTATTGATGTTTACGAGGAAATCACTACAGCTACGGTGTAAAGGAAAGTTTAGATTTGAGCTAGTGCTTATAAATATAAAAGTAATAATCGGAGTACTGAGCTCCAAAGCGATCTTCCTCAGTTCTGATCTGAATTAATAGTATTGTTTAATATACGACTAGCTTAACTGAAGAATATTTAGCTAACCTGAGTTCGAGATAAGAAATCTTGTTTCACCCGAACTCAGGTTATATTTATTAATATTACGCAAAACACAAAATCCTATCCCTGTACAGATGGGATTAATATTAAATATTTTGTTTCTTCTAGATAGCATCAACTACGGGTATATTACGCTCTTTATAAATTGATATTACTTGTAAAAATTAATTAAAATGACTATATGAGTAATTCTCAAAATTGGTATATTATTAAATCCCCAGATAAGCATTGCAAAATCGTCTCCTCTCAAAATTTGAAAGGAGACGAAACTGAGAATATGGAAAAGTGGGGTCCATTTGCTTCTCAAAAAGAAGCGATCGCTTGTCGGATTGGATTAATACGCAGTGGTAAATGTCAGCCACAATAGATTAAATCAAGTGGCTTACATTAATTTAATTAATCAATTAAATTATTACTTAATAATTACTTGTTTGCTCTGGTATTACCTCGTCTCTTATATTCAGCTATATCTTTAGTAAGTATTTCTAATGCTTTTTTGTATTGAGTATCGGATAAAGTTCCAATCTTTGTACGGTCTTTGCTCAACTCTTGGCGTGTATTATCATCTAACTTAACTTCTATATCTGGCTCAATACCAGTCTTATTAATATCACGACCGCTCGGAGTTAAATATTTAGCAATAGTAACAGCTAATCCTGCTCCACCACTCAAAGGACGTACTGATTGCACTAAACCTTTACCAAAGGTCTTAGTACCGACCAATTTAGCCCGCTTATTGTCTTGCAATGCACCGGAAAGAATTTCACTAGCACTAGCGCTACCACCATCTACTAAAATTACTAATGGCTTATCCGTTAAAGCACGTCCATTAGCAACTTCTTTTTCTCTAGGACCGCTACGTGCGACTGTAGAAACAATCGTACCTTCATTCATCCACATTCGACCAATTTCGATACTAGCAAAGAGCAATCCACCAGGGTTAGAACGCAAATCTAGAATATACCCAGAGACTTTCTCACTTTCTAATTTTCTAATAGCTTCGGACATTTCTTTCGCTGCATTAGCACTAAATTGATTGAGTCTAATGTAGCCAATGTTTCCTGCGGAACTTTGCTTCTTAGAAAATTTAACGGGATGGATTTCAATTTTCGCCCTTTTGATTACGAAATCTTGTTCTCTACCGTTTCGAGAAATTGTCAAAGTTACTGAGGAACCTTGTTCTCCACGAATAAGACTGACAGCCTCATTTGTGTCCATGCCTTTGGTACTTTTACCATCAATTTTGGTAATAATATCCTTAGCTAAGATACCAGCCTTTGCTGCTGGGGTATCTTCAATAGGAGAGATGACAATTAATTTCTTACTTTTCTCATCTTGAGTAATTTGAATCCCGACACCTGTCAATTCTCCAGAGGTATCAACTTGCATATTCTTAAACTCTTCTGGATCCATAAATCGAGTGTATGGATCTTTAAGAGGTTCAAGCATCTTACGGATAGACTTATATGCTTCCTCTTGATTGCTGTAAGATTTATTTAAGTACTCCTTACGAGCGGCTTTCCAATCTACCTGATTAAAAGTACCGTCTACATATTGACGGTAAACAATTTGCCAAACTTCATCTACTATTTCTTTCGGATTACTCTTAAAAGAAGCGAAAGAAACCTGTCCTCGCGAATATAAACCCAGACCAGAAACTGCTGCTGTTGATAAAGCTAATGCAGTAAAGCCCAAGACAAGTCCACTTTTCGTATTTACCATAATGACGATCTAGTCAGAGGAAAAAATTTATCTCAGTATGCTCAATCTAACACAGGGTAATACTGGAAAGACTGAGCATCTTCATGTTAGTTCAAAAAAAATGTCGATCAATCCGGCGATTTTAGCATTCGCATATACAAAACTTATGGTTCTACCCAACGTCCATCAGTTTTAATCAAATTAATCAACTCTTCTACACCCTTATCCTCGGGAACTTTCTTGATTTCTTCCCGACCGCGATATAAGGATATATAGCCAGGAGTTTTACCAACGTAACCATAATCAGCATCAGCCATTTCTCCTGGTCCATTGACTATGCATCCCATAACCGCGATATCTAGACCCGTAAGATGACTTGTTGCTTCCCTCACTTTGTGTAAAACTTCTTCAAGATTGAATAAAGTTCTTCCACAGGATGGACAAGCAACATATTCAACCATAGTTTTCCGCAGCCCTAAAGCTTGCAAAATGCTATAACAGACGGGAATTTCTTTTTCTGGAGATTCTGTGAGGGATACGCGAATTGTATCACCAATGCCCTCTGCTAAGAGTGTAGCAATTCCAGCAGTAGATTTTATACGTCCATATTCTCCATCACCAGCTTCGGTTACTCCTAGATGGAGGGGATAGTCCATCCCTAATTCGTCCATTCTTGCTACCATTAGCCTGTATGCGGCTAACATTACCGGCACTCTGGATGCTTTCATAGAAATCACTATATTCCGAAAGTCCAAAGACTCACAGATTTTTATGAATTCTAAGGCTGATTCCACCATCCCTTCGGGTGTATCACCATAGGTAAATAACATTCTTTCTGCTAAAGAACCATGATTTACACCAATACGCATGGCTTTTCCCTGCTCCCGTAGGGAAATAACTAAAGGTTCTAAGGTTTCACGAATTTTATCGCCAATTTCCTCAAATTCCCTATCTGTATATTCTCCCCTGCTAGAATTAGGCTTCTCAAAAACGTATAATCCTGGATTTATCCGGACTTTTTCTATATGCTTGGCAACTTCCAAAGCTATTTTCATACCGTTGTGATGCACATCGGCAACAATTGGAACGTCTTGATAAGTTTTTATTAATTTTTCTTTAATTTCAGCTAAAGCTTTTGCATGGGCGATACTAGGGACTGTAACGCGGACTATTTCGCAACCGATTTCGTGCAATCGACGTATAGCTGCTACAGAACCCTCAATATCTAAAGTGTCCTCGTTAATCATTGACTGCACCACTACAGGATGATCTCCTCCAATGATGACGTTTCCGACTTTTACGGGACGAGTTTTACGCCGTTTAATAGTAGTCTCAAACAGAGAACCACTTGTAGATGTGTTAGGCGTTTTGGGTGTCGTCAGAGTTTGCATAAACTGTGTAAGTAGATTTGCTGTAGCAAAAATGTTAGATTTCAAAACGTTATGTTTTTCAGATTGCCACAGTTAGTGCTTTTTTGGGTCATTAAGTCTCAAAAAGTCTCAAAAAATAATTGTCACCAAAAATTAAGACGAAAATTGGCAGTGCTATAAGCCTGTTTTCTCTTTAATAAAATATATAATTTCAGTGATTTAAATATATATCTAAATATAGTAGCTTTTTTATACAAGCTTTGTATTATTTTCTTAAATTTCCTAAATAATATGCTCTTGCTAGGAAAGCACTACTAGTTTGCATAGACAAGTTGGTAGTAATCATATCTAAAAACGACTAAAGTATACAATCATTATATGCTTTTACAATTGTATACTTTAGTCGTTTTTTATTTTTTAAAGGAGAGGAAAATACGGATAATAATTTAAATTACAAGTATAGCTAAACGGAATAATTCAGTAAAAATAAAAACTAATAATTAGTAGCAAATTATTGTTGCAGTTGAAGAACAATCATTGTCATATCATCGGTATTTGGTCTATCTAAACCCATAAAGTTATATACCCGGTCAAAAATATAATCCAAAATTTCTTGGGGATGATTGTAGCAATCACAAGCATTTATAAATGCAGTAATTAAATTTTCTTCATCAAAGCGATCGCCACTAGATGCAGCAGCATCAGTCAGACCATCCGTATAATATACAACTACATCTCCGGCTTCTAATTTAACTTGAGCATCTTCGTACTGACTATTGGCATCTAAGCCTACAAGCATACCAATAGTATCCAAACGAGTGATTGTTTTCGTTGCAGCATGCCACCATAAAGGTGGATTGTGAGCAGCATTACTAAAAGAAAGGATCTGAGTTTTTGGGTCGTACTCAGAATAAAACATAGTCACGAAGCGATTAGAATTTTCTAAGTCCGCATGCATTACCCGATTTAAGTTTTGCAAAACTTTAGCTGGTGAGTGACCATTAAGTACTTCTCCTCTTAACATTCCGCGCATCATGGTCATAATTAGTCCTGCGGGTACCCCTTTACCCATAACATCACCAATCACTAAACCCCAACGATTATCGTTAATGCTATGTTTTTCAGAGTTTTGTATTTGGTCATGGGTTGTGGGAATAAAGTCATAGTAATCACCACCAACTCTATTAGCTGGTTTACAGCGAGCAGCTAGACTAATATTTTCCATATTAGGAAACTGACGTGGGAGTAATCTTCTCTGGATTTCTGCACCAATTTCTAATTCTTGGTCTAAGCGTTCTTTCTTACGGAGTTCTACCCCAAGTTCATCATTTTCTATTGCGACAGCTGTTTGATCTGCAACTAAGCGCACTAATTTTTGCCTAGTTTCTGTCCAGCTATAATGGGGGTCTCGGCTCAAAACGTAAAGCCATCCTCTCTCTGTGTGCTTTACAATAATTGCTGTTCCAAAGATTTGCATATCAGATCCTAGATAGCGGTGCATCTGGTCATCTAAAATGCCTGTTGCTGTAGTTAAAGGAGCAGAATTTGATGAAATAGTAATTTGACTACTGGCTATTTCTAAGGCTTTACGAATATTTTTCCGTTGATGACTATCCTGCCAATGCAACTGTTCTAACCTGACCTGACCATTAGGTTTATACAGAAATAAAGCGCTACCATCTGCATCTGTAACTCTAGTAGCCATTAAAGGAATCAGTTCCAAAAATTGATTTAAGTTATTAAAACTTCTTAATGCAAACCCTAAAGAGCTTAGCAAGTCTTGAATTTTATTTTGTTCGCGGTGTAGCCGTGCAACCAGCTCTTTGAGTGCAACAACAGGAGTTACATCAGTTGCAGCACTACTATTATTCTCACTAGGTTGAAAAGGTGATTGAGACACAGGCACAGCTACTATTTCACTTGCGAATAATTTAAATTTGAGTAGATTCTAAAATGATTAAGAATTTTTATAAATACCGATTGCTAAACCATATTCAGATAGGATTCGTTAGTTTAGCAATAGTATAAAGACGTAATGTCGAAATTTTAGAAGTATTTTATGTTTGATTCCAGATTTTTTTTCTGTACATATATCTCAAGTCCAGTATTTTTCTGTAGACCGCAGTATGATTGGCTTGCTAGAATTTCAATAAATTAAAATTTAGTTCATATTATCTATAATATTTATCATCATTGATTAGGAAATTAATGCTTTTCTAAGTTTGAATTATCAGTAACAATGTAAGAACTAAATAATCATTTTTAGTAATTTTACTAAATTCTTTTTAACTATTTAGATAAATTGAGTAATCGAAAATATCTTTTGAAGAAAACTTATACAAGGGGTCTGACTAATTAGGGGTATCTCACCAGAGGGGCAAGAGCAAATTAGATTATGTGAATTTAATTACAAATCTAATAGATACAAGAATATACAGGTGAAATTTATCTTTAAATTTATATCTAGTTAAGTTTTTTCTCAAAAACTGAGGAAAGCATAACCTAAAATATTCAACAGCACAATGGGAAAATAGTCTCGAGTTTAAAAGCCTTAAATTTTATACTCGAAATTTATATATACATACTGATTTTTATAAATTTGGATAAGTTTTTACCAACAGATACAAAAAAATAAAAGTAATAAATATGCCTCATTATCATAGATTTATTCTTCAGATTTGGTGAATTAGTTAAAATTTATGGCTGTTTTAATATAGTTTGTAAGATTTCCTAGTCTAATTTCTATTTTTTGAGATCTATTCATTGAATTTAATTTTTGATACAGATTGATAACATTGAATTCCATCAATAATATGGGTGGCAAGAACTTAAAAAATCTTAATACAATCTGAGTTCGAGATAAGCTGAAACTATTATTGTATGGTTGTTTTAATTTTAGTATTTATAAACGTGTTTACGTTGTTACAGGCATTTATCAGCACCTCACATTTAAAGCTCTTTAATCTGAACAGACTTTAATATACGATTTTTTATCTTTACATTGTCTTTTTTGGTTGCTTTTGTGATGAGTATAGCGTGTAGTTGTATTAATATACACCTTTAAGAGGAAAGTAAGTGAATCAACTATTTTAGTGTATTATTCCATACATACTGATAGCGAATGCTACATGTTATAAGTGTTGCTGATAAATAATATGGATATGTGAATTTAATGATTTCAATAAACGTATACTTAAATAAGAGAGTAGTTTTTTGTACTATTCACTTTAAAAATTTGATTTCTAGAGTTTAAAGTAGAAATTCCCCGAGTCGAGTGTAATATACTTATTAGTTCACACTAGTAGTCTTTAATCATCAATAACCAGATACAAGCGTTTTAGTTTGATTCTTGTATCAGTTGTTTTGAAGGGTTTTGCAGTCACCAATTCTTTTATTTTTATACGGTTTTTGGCAATTATACTCTACTAGAAGCTGAGACAAGAATTTAGATGGGAGCATTAAATTGTAATACTTCCCCTAATCTTGATACTATATCAATCCTTATATTGTATTAATTAGTACAAAAAAAACAGCATAAAATATCCGAGTCAAAAGCCCTTCATAATTAAATTTAACCACTTAAAAGTGCTTCAACAAATTCATAACTGGAAAAAGGACGTAAATCTTCAATTCCTTCACCAGCACCAATAAAGCGAATAGGTAAACCCAGTTGTTGTACGACCGCTAATGCTATTCCACCTTTGGCACTTCCGTCTAATTTTGTAAGTACTACACCACTTAACTGAGCAGACTTTGAAAACACTTCAGCTTGACGTAATCCATTTTGACCTAAAGTTGCATCTAAAACTAGTAACGATTCTACTTTGGCATCAGGAGCCTTTTTATCGATTATCCGGCGGACTTTGGTAAGTTCTTCCATCAAATTTTTCTTATTTTGCAGTCTACCCGCAGTATCAACCAAAAGTAGCTCTGTATTGCGGGACACTGCTGAGGAAATAGCATCGAATACAACAGCTGCTGGGTCAGTGTTTTTACCTGGATTAGCAATAACTTCTACACCGCTTCTTGCCCCCCAAACTTTTACTTGCTCTACTGCTGCGGCTCTAAAGGTGTCTGCAGCCCCAATCAAACAATTGTAACCAGATTTTTGAGCTAAATGAGCAATTTTACCGATGGTAGTAGTTTTACCTGCACCATTCACTCCATTGACAAGCCAAATATTTAGAACTTCTTTTTCTGGTGCAAAAGTTCCCTTAGTGGATTTGATAATGGGTTCTTCGAGCATATCTTGCAGTATCCGCTTAAGATAAGCGATCGCTTGTTCTGGAGGTAATGCTTCTTGTTTGAGTTTATTTTGAAGAGTGGTAATAATTTTATCTGTCGCTTCTACCCCTACATCTGCCTGTATGAGTAATGATTCAATTTCGTCTATTCCATCTTGGTTAAGGGGACCTTGACCAACAATAGACTTAAGTTGATTAAGAAGGTTACGACGAGTCTTACCTAAGCCTTGACGCAGTTTTTTCAACCAGGTAATTTCTTCTACCGAAACTTCCTCTGGTCGTCTTCCCTGAGCTTTCAGAATCTCGGCAGACCATAAGAAACCCTCGTCAAATTCGATATCGGAAATATCTTGCACATTTTCTGATAGATTGTCTGAGGTTTCTACCTTTGATACTGATGCCTCAGCATTTAAACTTGTAGTATTTTCTTCATATTTTGGTACTTCGATGGCATTAGCAATGATTTGCTCTTGCTTTTTCTGCTTTTCTGCTGCTGCTCTTTCTAAAAAAGATATTCCGGTGGGTTGTGTCGTTTGGCTATTTACTTCTGGGAGTACTTCTGAGGAGGTCTGATTATCCCTAAGTTCGCGAGGATTTTCAGTAATTGTATCTTGACTCAATGTTACCCCTTCAACTGAGTCTGAAGATTCTGTCGTTTCTTCACTATCTGGGAATATATCATCAGAAGTTTCTGGAGTCTCTATAACTTCTGGAGTCTCAGAAGTTTGCAATGAATCCACATTTTGATCAAGGGATGTATCCTTTTCTTCTGAATTGGGTATATCAGTTTGAGATTGCTGCTTACTAATATTACTGTATGCTGTTTTTGCCCATGCCAAATAGTCTTGAGCTGGGTCTGATGTTTGTTTTTTGTCCGCTCCATCAGATACAGTTTCTGAATCTAATTCTTTTGAGGCAGATTCTGGGGTATCGTTTACTTGTGTTTCCTTCTGTTGAGATTCATCTTTCGATGAATCGCTGTACTGACGACGAAACCAATTAAAAACCATTATTGCTAAAATTTTTGCTTATTTTATAAGTACTAAAAATTGAAATATCATGGTTGCCTGAACTATACAAGCGGGTTTTCCGAATATGCTTGAGATTACATTACAGTTCATATTACTCATCTAAAAACCTCTGGGAGTTTGGAAACTGGGCATTTAATCTTTCTTAATGCCTAATACCAATTAGAAATGAAGATTTAAAGATTTAATATTAAATAGATTATTTTAAATCTCCACTATTTTGAGAACAAAAAAATTTTTTAAGCGCAACTTCATAAATAAACGTTACAAGTATCAACAAGCATCAATCATGAGAACTATTGCATCTCAATTCTCTGCTGCTTATCTTTTTCATGGTCTGTTACGCGACGTAAAACACCATTGATGAAACGGTGTCCATCGTCCCCACTGTAACGTTTTGCTAACTCTACAGCTTCATTAATTGCTATGCTGTGCTCAAGATTTAGAAATAGCATTTCTGTTACAGCGATACGTAAAATATCTTTGTCAATTTGAGCAAGACGACTAACTTGCCAGTCAACTAAGGCTGCATTTATCTTTTCATCTACTTTTTTTTGCTGTTCGCTAACGGTTTTGACGACTTCCACAGCATATCTAGCAACTTCTTTATCCTGATTCGCTAACTGAATTAATTCTGGAAACTCGATTGCTGCACCTAATTGATTTATCGCACTTTGTGTACATTTAATCGCCTCTTGCACCATATTGCGAGAAGTATTCATATCGCTAGCACGAGTCTGACTACTCAGCAAACGGTCTTGAGAGCGTTGTAATTCTCCAGCTGCATTATCTAAAGTATCTTGAACTTCTGAGGTGAGAGTCCGTACAGCTGCTAATACCAATTTTGCTAGTTGGGTCTCTGTTAATTTCTTAGGATTCGTAGGTAATTGGCTGAGGCTTAAAAGTGCTAGTTCGCGTGATATTTGGCGAGGTTTCCGGGGTCGCATTATGTTTTGCTTGGGTTATGAGTAGATGGATGTTGAGCAGAAAAGATATATTCAGTTATCTAGGGAACAAGGGAATTGCAATTGATACTCAAATGGTATAAAAATACCCGCTTTCAAGCATAAACTTTTATATACGAATTTCACCACACATAATATGCATGTGTATAGAATCAATTACTGAATTGGTCTTGTACAGGGAAAATGGCAGATACAAGTAATTAATTATGTAAAAATTAATTGCGGAAAAGCCGCATTACTTAATTCTGTGTTAATTAGCCTTCTTCTACAGGAGTAACTTGTCTTTTAATTGTTTGGGGTGATGGAGCTTCGCGCTTGCGTTCCTGACTAATTGGTAATTTCTGCAAATTTGTACTAGGAGAAACTATACCGCCAGATACTACTATTTTGAAAGCATCTTCTATTGATACTGATAAATTTATAACTTCATCTTCTGGTACAACCGCATACCATCCAGTCGTAGGATTAGGGGTAGTGGGAATAAAAACACTTAACATAGGGCGAGACATATGAGTTTGAATATCACTGCTGATGATTCCTGTAACAAAAGCGATCGCCCAAATTCCTTTTCGAGGATATTCAAGCAAAATTACTCGACTAAATTTACCGTTGGTATCTTTTAGTAATGTCTCTAATAATTGCTTGAGGGTTTTGTATACTTGTCCAGCTAAAGGAATAGCTTGTAATACTCGCTCACCAAAATCAAGCAACCACCGTCCAACAATATTTTTAGCCATCAAGCCAATCAACAAGATACTTAGTAGTGGCACCATCAGCCCTACTATCAAATTTAATATGTTGACCAGTAGCGGATTCATCCCATCGAAGGGATTGAGCTGTTTGGGAATTTGGGTCAAAAAGTTAATTACCCAAATAGCAATAGTCGTTGTCAACCAAATAGTTGTCGCTAAGGGGATAATAACTAATAACCCTGCAATTAGGTCACTTTTGATGTCTTGCTTCCAGCGTTCTATTAACAACCCCCGCTTCTCCTTTTTTCGGCTCATAGAAATTTTATTATTGGCACTCATACCAGTAAATATTTCCGCAGCATATAACAGTATTTGAAGTTAAAACAATATAAACTGACTTACAACTATATTGCTCATAAGCGTAAACAGTAAAGAACCTAGTAAAAATTAAGTCAAAGCTAAGTTAAGAATAAATTTTACAGTTAGTTCAGCTATTTGCCTTTGAACAATAGTTGTTTTTAACTCGATCCAATTAGACAAATAACGGCTAGCGAACTAGATTTACCCATTTCGCTATCTGGCTATTTTTAGCTTTCAAGACTTGCAACAATAGTTTACAAGTCTTTCATAATTACTATTAATACTACCTCGCCGAATCAAAAGCTGCTCAAAAATACTAAATTTATATTTATAAATACCAGAAATATTCTCTTTGCCCTACCTAATTTGGGATATAAGCAAGAGCATATAGAAATAAAATCTATCTTTTGATTCGAATGGGGTAGATAATTGTTCTCAAAGCTTCACTGTGATTGATATAGACAATTTTTATTCTTTTATATTTATTTTAATCTTTAATCAATGTCTGAATTTAAACCCTGGTAAATTAAGCATATTCCCATAAATGCCGATTGCGATCGCAAGAATATTCCTAATTCTGAAAATTTCGGTATGAAAAATGTTTCAAAATTTAAAGCATAAGATATTCATATACATAGAGCAATATATGTAATTTAAAATACTAAGTTCCTATGTGTAATATATGAAGTAAGGATACTCCCTTCGGGACACTAAGGGGAATATGCCTGTAGGCTGAGGAGTTTGACAGAACAGAACACAAGAAAATTAAATCCTCTAACTTACTTCTAGATATAATATCAAGTCCGGATAATTAGTTACGATATAAAAGTGCGCAAATGTTTATCATTCAATATCTCGGCGTTAGTTTTATCATAAGTGTTCAAGCGGACATGATATAACACCTAGAAGTAGCAGATTTAATTTACATATTGCTGCTAAGTGAATTAATCAAACTCATGGTACTTGACTTGGTAACCTCTTCAACTGTTGGAGTTGGATTATACTGCATTTCCCAAGCTTTAAGTACAATCAAATATTCATAAAAGGCTTGTAGAGTACACCAGGCAAATCCTGCACGTCCATCCAAAAAACCAAATAGTATAAAGTACATGTATAAAAATCTAACTATAGGTCTGCCAGGAAGACGTAAAGATAAGTCTTTGAGGGCACGACGACGTTCAACTTCCGAACCTCCGAAAACTAGATTTTGCCACTTTACTTCACCCTGCTGTAACTGATTGACTGTCTCCCTAGCTTCATCAGTAGAGTAACGATTATGCTTTTCTATCCATCTACTTAAACCCTTGCCACTGGTGTAGTGAGGATAAGTTTCTTTAAGAAAGCCAGTCTCACCATCACAAACTTCCCTTTCGGTATGTCCATAGTCAGTAAACCAAACTTTACCGTGACGGAATAAACGTAACTGATAGCGGGGATATTGGGTACTGTGACGAATCCATCGTTTCATAAACATCACCCTTTCTGCCACATAATAACCAATGTAATTGGAACTATTCATCCCAGAGCAGCATTCAGCAAATAGCTCTGGTGTCATCCTTTCATCAGCTTCAAGAATATAAACCCAATCATATTTCGGCGCTATGGAATTAAGCATCCAAGTTCGCTGTTTTCCATGACTTTCAAAAGCATGCTGTACTACCCTCACAGGATATTGTTTTGCTATTTCCACAGTGCGATCGCTACTGCATGAATCCACCACAATAATGTCGTCCGATAGTATTGCAGACTCAATACATGCAGCGATATCTAGCTCTTCGTTATATGTCAGTATATATATAGAAAACATTTTTATACCTTAAATAATTTATTCCATAAATAAGGGAAATCGTAGTGTATATAAAATTACCTATATCTTGAATATGAGAAATATTAAATATTCAAGACTTTATGGAAAATACCTTGAACTAAAATTGGAATGTATTTATTTAATAGATAAGTTTGAACGGATAAAACGGATAAATTTGAACGAATAAATTTTAATAAGAGTTCTAATTAAATTCCGGGTAATTTTCAATAGGTAGATGTTTAAGTAGATGTTCTCAAAGACTGGCAGTAAGAAAGTTTACATTCATCAAAACTGTCTTCTTACTGCCTTAAAAATTAATGAATTAACTGGCAGCTGTTTTACGTCCACCACCTTGCATAACACCTATACTTCTTAAACCAGACCAGCCAATGATGCTATAAGCAACACATAATAATAAGCTGCTCAGACAGGTCCCAACAGATTTCCAGCGTTTTTCTTCAGTATTTTTAATTGCACTTTCTTTCTGCTGTCGAATTTGAGTTTTCTGTCTGGTAAGTCCGACCTCAGGATTACTTCGCTGAGCAATAAGTTTATCCAACTCCTGAGGATTGGCTTTTATCTTTTTAAGCAACTCTTTCTCTGCTGCTGGGACTTGAGGACTAGCTAAAGCCGCTTGATAGCGTTTATCGTCTTTAATTAAACCTGTGACTCTAGCTTTAAATGCTTTTTTCTCTTCCTCAAGTTGAGCTTTTACTTTGTCATCTTCTAATCTAGCTTGAATTTGCGAGAAACGGGCGTTTAGCTGTTGCTCTGCTGTATTTGCATCCTGATTAATTTGTTCTACGGTTTGAGAACTAATTGTAAGAACGTTGTTAGCGTGTATTGGCAAAAATACCAAAAACATCAATCCTAGTAAAGTAGATAGGATAAATGCTGGCATTCTTAAGTCTAGACCTTGGGGTCTTCCATCATTCTCTGCACTATTTATCCAGTATCCCGCTAGCAAAATACCCAAACCTACCAACGGAACAATCCCAGCATCAACTAATCTTTCGACTAAGTTAATTTGCCATTGCTTGTTGTTGACTTGAAATGGAATCAGCAAAAATGCAAAGTCTATAAAGGCAGATGAAATTAATACTACTCCTATTGCCTTCAAAGCGAGGGCTACATTTGTGCCTGAACGGTTAATCATAGTTTGTTGGTCTCTAGTGTAAAAATTCTGAGGTTTCCTATATAAAGTTACTGGATTATTATTCTTATGACCTTAACTGTTAGACTAAATTACAAAATAAATTCAGTATAAGCAGAATTTTTTCACTCTTTATGAGAAACTAAACTAGCCTAGCATTCCCATCAATTGGTGTCTTCAGAGAATATATGGTGTTGCGTTCATAGAAATTTGGGAGAGAATAATACATTGATAAAATATACTGATGTATATTAACAGCCTCACTGATAATGTAATTGTCGGCACAAAAGTATTTACAAGTGTTTTTACTTAATTGATTTTTTATTAATTATTTTTTTTACTTGATTAATTATCAAAGACCAAGGAGTAGGAGGAAATAAAATCTCTAAATTATACATGACTATTATAATAACTACCGCTATCGGAAAAATTGAATTAGTATGCTTGTGACTCGTCAAGAAAAGTAGTCGAAGCTCAAATATCAGAAATTTCCGATGAATCGTCTTCTAATGATGAGAAAATAAAAAAGTAAAAGAGCTGTGCTTAATGTGCTTTGAGCCAAGAGGAAATTTAAAAAATGTGGAAACGAATTATATTAGTTTTACTACTAACGTTTAGCTTTAATTTTAGTAACATCGATATAGCAAATGCATCAGCACTGAACAGCTTTGTTAACACAACCAAAGGTTACGAGTTTTTATACCCGAATGGCTGGGTTAAAGTTAAAGTTAAGGATGGTCCAGATGTAGTTTTCCACGACATAATTGAAAATAGCGAAAATATTTCAGTTGTGATCAGCCCTGTTCCTGGGGACCAGACTTTGTTAGAATTAGGAACTCCTTCGGAAGTAGGCTATAAATTAGGAAAAAACGCTTTAGCTCCAGAAGGTTCTGGACGTAAAGCTGAATTGATAAATGCTGCACAGCGAGAAGTTGATGGTAAAACTTACTATGCTCTGGAGTATCAAATAAAACTTTCAAATGGAAGAAAACGACACAATATCTCTAACGTTGCTGTGAGTAGAGGTAAATTATTCACTTTAAATGCTTCGGTATCGGAAAGAAGGTGGCGTAAAGTTAAGAATTTGATTGAAGGTTCAGTTAATTCTTTTTCTGTTTACTAATTCGTTCTTAGTGGTTCTAATTAACTGCTGTAGGGAGAGGAGAAAATTTAGATTGGCAATGGCAAATGACTATATTGCTAGAGCCATCATTTGTTCTATAAAAATTAATAAGTTTAAAGAAGTTTACGGAGGTATTCCCTCACACTCCCTTCAGATACCTCTAGTTTTTAATTTTCTAGTTTCTAATCATCTGTTTTTTTCGCAGGAATGAAAAATATTCAATTTGTACTTGCATCTGCATCTACAGCACGTCTGGGTTTACTGCGCAAAGCTGGTATCGAGCCTCTTGTTTGTGCTAGTGATTATGATGAGTCCCTAGTATTATCGGATAATCCTGGATTATTGGCACAAACTTTAGCACTCCGTAAAGCCCAGACGGTAAGCGATAAATTTCCTTCTTCTCTGGTGATGGGATGTGATTCCATATTATTTGTGAAAGGAAAAATATATGGTAAACCAAAAGACTCCCAAGAAGCTTGCGATCGCTGGCTAGAAATGCAGGGAGATACAGGGGAGTTATATACAGGTCATGCTTTGATTGACAATATCAAAAATTGCCATCTAGTTAAAAGTCAAGTTACAAAAGTTTACTTTGCTCCTATGACCTTAGATACTATCAGGGCTTATGTTGCTACAGGGGAACCTCTAAAATGTGCGGGTTCTTTCGCACTTGAAGGACGTGGAGGTTTATTTATCGACAAAATTGAAGGCTGTCACAGTAATGTAATTGGATTAAGTTTACCTTTACTGCGACAGATGTTAGCAGAGTTGGGGTACCAAGTAACAGATTTTTGGCAGGATTAGTTGTTCAGGGAAGTTAAATAATTAACTGATAACTGAGAAATGATAACTAAAACTACAAATGACTTACTTTTTACTGTAATAAAAAGCAATTTCTTTATCTTTCAAGGGTGCAAAATCAGCGTCTGCAAGCATTTGATTCAAGTCTGAAGAGGAAATATGTTTTGCACCAATTCTGACAATACGCGATCGCATAGTATTAGAAACACCACTACGCTGTCTATCAGCTTCAAGTGCCATAACTTTCTTATATAGTTCTAATTTAGCGCTAGGAATTTGAGAACCATCTAAATCAATTCCTTGGGAAATTGCGTTATCAACAGCATCAGCACCAGTTGTGCTTTGATTAGCTTCGGTAGTCATGGCAGATGTTTATGTTTTTATTCTATTAAGCTGAATTTTACCAGTTTGTTTGGTGTTACTCAAAGGCTAAATTCAGCCACATCATCTTCTACCTCATCTACTGTAAAACTTGCGATGCTAGGTTTAAATTCAGAACCGTGAATAATCTGATTGAAGGAAATTTCAGGATTTTGGTAGGTTATATTCAATATGCTCAAAAAATCTCTGATTATCTCTCCTGGTGTAAGTAATGCATCTGCACCAAGACGATTAACGATTTCATGCAGGAATTCTTTTAAGTCTTTTTCCTTTAAGGAAGACCGGTAATTGTAGTTGGAGGTATGAATCTCCATTAATCTTTCCAAAAGCATCATAATTTCCTTTTCACTTAGGGGATGAAGACGCATCACTGGACCCATATATTCTTTTACTCCAGCTTGGACTGCAAATCGACTTTCCTTAGTACGTCTTCTCCAAGCTGCATCTGCAAATAAACCACGATTTTGGTCTTCTAAAAATTTGGTAGTACCACCAACTAAAATACCCAAATGCTCGGCTTTACACTGCATAGTGTCGTTAAACATTGCTAGGAGTCGATTGTAATTTTTCTCTCTGGTGACCGTAGTTGCAATCTGAGAAATATAAACTGCTTCGTCGAGCAATATGACAAGACCCTTATAACCAATCTCAGCCACAAATTTTGCTAATAGTTTAATGTAGTCATACCAAGTCTCATCATTGATAATTACACGCACTCCCAGAGCAGCTTTTGCCTCTATTTTGGTGTTAAATTCTCCCCTTAACCATCGTAGTGCAGCATTTTTTAAATCATCGTCATCGGAGCGGTAACCCCGCCAGTAAGCAACAATAACACTGCTAAAATCGAAGCCATGAACTAAGTCTTCTATATATTGAACAACTTCCCGAATTTTTTCTTCTACCTGATCGTCAAATCCCTGATCATTCGGACGCATTTGGGTTTCTTTAGCGACTTCTTGCTGAATTTTGTTAATCCAACCTTCCATTATCGACACCAGAGCACCACCGTCGGGACGAGTTTTAGTTGCTAGATGAGTGACTAGTTCTCGATAAGTTGCTAAACCTTGATTGTTAGTCCCTGCTAATCGACGTTCAGTAGATAGATCCGCGTCAGCAACTACGAAACCTTGCTCCATTGCATGATTACGAACTAGTTGCAGCATGAAACTTTTACCAGAACCGTAGTTACCGATAATGAAGCGAAATGCGGCTATTCCTTCGGAAATGTCACTGAGATTATTACATAGACTCTTTAATTCTTCATCTCGTCCAACGGTAATATGCTCTAATCCAAATCTAGGAACTACCCCTGCACCGAGAGAATTCAGCAAAGCAGTGGTTACTTTTTTAGAAATTTTCAGCTTTGTCATTGACTTCACCTCAAAAAATCACAGCAGACACAGGGGTTGCATCAGTCAATAAACTGATTGCTAAGACCGGCGTAGTTTTGCATTTACAGTGATATCCTCCTTCAATAAATTAAGGATTGTCTATTCTCACGAGCAGGCATTGCTACCTTACGCCATTTACCACAATACTCGCTTTAGCGAGGGTATTGCCACATCCATGGAATAAATTCCAGGAGGAATTATGGAAAACAATTAACTTAAATTCATATTGAATTCATATTGAATTTATATTTTATAATTAGATGCAAAATATTACCTCAACTCAAGAAGATAGGTCAAAATACAGCCAATTTCATCTGATTGAGGTACAGTTCATATCGTTGTAAGGCAGGGAGCAGGGGGCAGGGAGCAGGGAGAATGTACCTCATGTAACTGCAAAGTGCTGTAAATTTTAAATATAAATTTTAAATATAAATTTTAAATATTTCGTTATAGCATTTCTGATTCATAGTTTGTAATTACTTTTTTACCACAGGGTTGCTTTCTGTTTCCTCATTAGTCTGCACGTCATTTGAGATATTAATTTGTCCATTAACATAATTATTAATCATAATTTTAATTTCACCCAAGTATTCATCATATACTTTTGGTAACTCATCATTAGTATCGATGATGAGTTCATTAATATTATCTTTTGCTAGCCCATTGATAGAATCAATTAACAGACTAGGCATGGTGATATTTTCTTCACAAATCTCTTTAATCGCAGGATGAGGATTATCCTGTTCAACTATTGCTTGTAATACTTGCATTTCACATTCAGACAACTTTTTTTGTAACTGCTCCCATTGTGGCGGTAGCAGATCTATCAGAGAATCATGTATTGTTTTCTTCTCTATTATTTCAGAGTTATCCTCAAGAAGTTCACTAAATGGGAAGGGTTCAGTTTCTTTCTCTAGGTTATTATCTAAATCATTTATATTTGAAAGTGCAATATCTGTAGTTTCAGGATTTAAATTCTCTATTTGTTGTAATAATTCCCAAACTTGATTTTGTAATAAATCTCGCTCATCCTGAAGCAATAATGTTTGATTTTCTAATTGTGATTTCTCTGCACTATTGGCTTTTAACTGCTTTCTTAAAGATTTAATGCATTCTTCTAAAGTCCCTTTCTCTTTATGCTGTTGAGATATTGACTCAGTGTACTTGTTTCCTTGCAATTCTAATTCTTGAATTTGTGAACGAAGTTGATTAAGTTTTTCATCTAATGGTGGCTTTAGTCTTTTTAATAGAGTTAAATTATTTTCTAATTCTTCTTTCTCTTGGATAATGTTTTCAATATTATTTTTTAGTTTATTTGCTTCAGTTCGAGAAGAATTACAGCTTAATTCTAAGCGTCTTTTTTCTGCCACCACAACAGAAAAAGATTTATCTAATTCTTCTTTAGTTTTTTCTAGATTATTTATCTCTATACGTAGATTATTAATACCTGCTTCGAATTGCTTTTTTTGCCCAGCATAAGTACTTAACTCTCTATTTATGCTATCTCGTTGATGGCGGCATTCTGTAAGTTGATGCTGTATTTGTTTAGATTCGCCATAAATTCTAGAGCGATGAGCTTCTAACTGGTTAATTTCTACCACCAATCCAGATTTTACACTTTCCATTTCCCTAATATGCCGCTTCAGAGAATCTAAAATTATCATTTCATGATTTCTGCGTCGTTTATCTGTAAATAGAACTGATAAATAAGTCGCACTTACGGTAATTAAAGCTGTAAAAAATGCACTACCAAAATTCCCGTTAAGTACAAGACTTAGACCAAAACTTATACCGAAGGCAACTATACCGATAATAAATCGATTACTGAACGCTGCTGATTGCATATTGCTGATTACGAAGCTAATTTTTTAGTCGGAAAATAATTTTAATTACAGTCATATACTGTTAAATATTACATCATCTATTTTAAAATGATGTTATCTCCTAACGGTGAATCTCCAATATTTATCTAGTGGACTCTAACATTTTGTATAGCCCCAAGAATTATTGAATATTTGTATTCTATTATTGTGTATTTTAAAAGATTATGTATGAAGAATTACGAATGGCAAATAAGGATAAAGAAGCAAGAAATAATTCAATAATGAATTTACTAATTCATTCACTCACTCATTGAGATATATTCTCCCTCAGATTGCAAAAAATCAATAAACTGTTTTGCACTACGTCCAGACCGTCCATTATGACGTGTAGCCCATTGTAAGGCTCTTGCAGTCAAATCTTCTTTTGAGAGCTTAATATGAGCCATAGAAGCCAAATGGTGGACTATTTTGAGGTAAGTGATTTGATCCGCTCCGGGGAAAGTCAGGGTTAAACCAAAGCGATCGCTAAAGGAAAGCTTTTCTTGCATAGTATCCCAAGCATGAACTTCATCGTTATCCTTGGGTGTTGGTCTGTCTTTAAAAAATTCTCGAATTAAGTGACGACGGTTAGAAGTTGCATAAACTATGACATTTTGGGGTCTAGCAGTTAAATTTCCCTCTAAAACGACTTTCAGCGCTTTGAAAGAATCATCATCTTCCTCAAAGGAAAGGTCATCTACAAAAATAATAAACTTTTGCGGTAACCCTCGTAATTTATCAATAATACTTGGCAAATCTTTTAAGTCTGATTTAGTAACCTCAATTAAGCGCAAATTACCACGGTTGTTAGTTTCAGATATTTTAGTTTCAGATATAGGATCATTTTCAATGCGATCGCTATAACTATCAGAGTAATTATTATCAGAGTAATAATTGAGTAAAGATTTAACCAAAGAAGATTTACCCGAACCACGACTTCCATAAAGCAAAACGTGGAGGGCTGTTTTCCCCGATAATAAAAATTGTGTATTTTTCAATAAAGCATCTCGCTGGGACTCATAACCAACTAAGCTGTCTACACTTACGGGATCAGGATAGCTAATTCCTTCAAATTTCCCATTACACCATCGTAAAGCTTGATGCTGAGCAAATATCCCACTGCCAAAATTTTTGTAGTGAGTATATAAGTCTTCAATAATCTCAGCCCAATTATCTAACTGTTGTAACTTAGCTAATAAAGTTAGTTCATGCTTTTGGACTTGTTTATCTACCTGTGAATACCAAACAATTGGTGAAACTGGTAAATTAGCTACAGTTTGTACCCATTCACTTAATACAGCACTATTACACTCATAAATATTTTGTAAAGCCTGTAAATCATTGCTTACAGCAGCTATTAAAGCGGCTGGTAATTTATCAAACTCTGTTTCTGCCGATGATAAAGAAAAAGGATTTTGATTTCTCAGAATTTGAGTAATCAAATATTCTTCCCAGTTCTGACTCCTAGCAGCTAAGGAACTAAAGAATTTACCATATGCTTGTAAACAGTTACATCCATCTGCATCTGCATAGCGTATTGATTCTAACAATTCCAGAAATGTAGCCCCTACTTCATCTCTCAAGACAGCTTGGTAGAGTAAAAGAGAAGCTGCCTGACGTTGCAAAAATTGAACCATAACTTGGAAAGTCTTTTTGGCAGAAGATGGACGTAAATGACTTTCATGAGAGCTATTAGGCATCGCTTGATTTTCCATAAGTCAGCTATCAACTAGTGATGTCACACTCTTTCCATAAGGTCAATTGTCTGCTGACTCTGGCAGTAAAATCAATATCTACACAGGTTTTAACAATGACTATAGGTGTTACTGCTGCTTTGGTTTATGGCATCATGTCCATAGTTGGTGGCATTATTGGTTACAAAAGTGCGGGTAGTAAAGTTTCGCTGATTAGTGGAGGTATTAGTGGCTTACTGCTAATTATTTCTGCCATTATTGCATCTTATGGTAGTTATTGGGGATTAATTATAGCAGTAATTATCACCGCAGCTTTAGTATTATTGTTTGCTTTTAGATTTTCCAAAACACGTAAAATAATGCCCGCAGGTTTAATGAGTGCTGCGGGCACTTTAGCACTGATTTTGATGATTTATGAATTTCTCCCTTTATAGGAGCACAAATGGTTAAGCATACCCCGTTTTCTAAACGGGGTATGCTTAATTCTCCGATAAAGCCACTGATTATTAACTAACAGCTATATCTTCTGTGACAACTATCTATTCCTACCTGCAAATTATTATTATTTACTCGAACTATTAATGAGCAGCTTTTAATTTTCATTCTGAAATTTAGAATATATTCAATACTTTTGTGACAGTTAATATAGTTGTCTATTAAACGAACCCTTGAAAACTTTTTATGCATTTTATGCCAGTCATTTTTATTTACAATTAAATATGTTTAATTTTATGTACGCACAATAATTTACTAAAACTCAAAAAAGATAATCTTAATTGATAATTTTTATATACCTATATTATCTTCACATTATTATACCGTTTTTTATACCTTGATGGAGGTAAAATGTCTTATGGAATACAAAAATATTGTACTTAAATGTCTAGCAAATTGATTGATATAAATCCCAAAATATTCATCGGGCAAGATGTGAGTTAGTTTACAAATGAAATTAAAATTAGAATTTACAAAATGTAGCAATAGTGTCAGATATTACTGTGCTAGCGGATTCAAGATGTGATGAGAGAAAAATGAGAATACTCTTCCGGAATTAATCCCTCAACTCATGTACTGTGTTGGTGTTACCCTTGATAAGCCAGGAACTAATTAATGATTATAAGTTCCCAGAAGCAGCTGAGTTATTTAGTTATGATTGGTATATTAATCAAACTCACCATTCAATCAAGTAAATGGATAAAAGTTTATAAAGATTTGACAATGAGAACTAATAAAATTTAAAGACAACTTGAAGAAAAACTGATAAAAAACAAGTTTAGATTGGCATATTGGCAGCTTTTTTTTAAATCTATGAGATATTAGTAGAACATACGATATTTATTGATGTTTGCATTTTCATACATCTAGTCTGAATACTCCTGTATAAAAGTCACCTTTACTTCGCCGTGCAATGAACAGAGCATACAAGCTGCCGACGCAGGTGTTGCGACCTCCAGCAACTCTATGCGAAGAGTACTCAGACAGGGAGCAACCTGCGGTGACCGGTATTTCTCGGTCAATACGTAGATAGCTAATTTTTACAGCAATCTTAATAACTAGGAAATATACATGTTATTTTCACTGTCTTCTCACAACGTTATCCAGTACCTGCATGATGCAGGTCTGTGTAGCTCGGAAGATGGCGCGTCTGCCGATTCTGAGTCACCTCACAGTAGAAACAATTCTAATTATCTTGTGACTCTGGCTGATGGTGACCAGCTACTGGTAAAACAAGAGCGTCATATGAACTGTGATGATAGTCAAAAAGAATTATTTAAAGAATGGCTATTTCACGAGCTACTCAAATCCTTTCCAGTCCTGGGGAATATTTTTGCGATCGCATCAACAGCGCAGCACTTTGATGAGTCCAATTCTATCCTTGTGCGAACCTACTTAAGGGAATATACAGAACTAGAAAGCTTTTATCGGCAAAATAGTATTTTTTCCTCATCTATTGCCACAGCTATCGGTAATACTTTAGGAGTGTTACACCGTGCGACTTTTAACCGTCGTGAATATCGCGAATTCATGGCAAAAGAACCAGCAGGGGTTATTCGTTACAATTACTACAACCCTGCTCAAGGAATTGGTCTGATTGAACCGGATATTATTAGTCGGGTACCAGTTGATGCACTGGAATTTTACACTCTCTATCAACAGTATGATTTTTTAGAATCTGCGATCGCAGATTTAGGAAATAACTTTCATGCTTGTTGTTTAACTCATAACGATTTAAAATTAACAAACATTTTGCTACACTCAAAATCCCAAGAGCAAGAAAAGTGTTTAATAAAAATTATTGACTGGGAAGCCTGTGGTTGGGGAGATCCCGCATTTGAGTTAGGAAATGTGATTGCAAGCTATCTAAAGCTTTGGCTAGAAAGTATAGTTGTCGATGCGAGTATCAGTCCAGAAGAATCTTTACAGTTGGCAGTAACTCCCTTAGAAACTTTACAACCTTCTATCTTGACCCTAGTTCGTACTTACCTTCAGACTTTTCCACGAATTATGGAATATCGTCAAGATTTTATTTCTAGGATTGTTCAGTTTGCTGGTTTAGCACTACTTAAGGAGTCTGAAGCTAAGATTCAATACAGTAATTATTCTCAAAATATGAGTATCTGTATGCTGACGGTAGCAAAGAATCTTTTAGCAACACCCCAATTATCTATACAGACAGTGTTTGGTGTAGCAGATTCAGAAATTACTCAACATGAAGCAAAAGTGAAAAAACTTCCTCGAACTAAAGCTAAAAATAATTTAATGCCGATTTTTTACGAAAAAACTCGTTTACGCGGTTGTTAGGTGATTTCTGACCAATATTATGCCCTCTTTGATGAGTTTCGACTTCGCTCAACTCTTGATACCTTAATTAAGGATGGTAAATTTATTCATGGAAATCACCTTAATAAAATTGCATGTCTGGACTGAGGAAGAAAGCTTATATTGAGAGCAGCAAGTAAGGGTTTCTTTTTTCCTATTCTCATTTTTGGGAAGTCCAGTTTAATTAATACAGCATCAGAATATATCTTCCCAACCTTTCAGCAGTCAGATAATGTCTTGCTGCTAAACACCTTTCCACATTTTTCAGGAAAATAGATTCTAGAAAAATAGAGAAATAGTTAGATAAATAGCAAGATTAGTTATATTATTTTCTTTCATATCCAATGGTTATAATGATCAACGCTACTAACAAATCATTACCAAATTATTTATTTGATATTGCTGATAATATCCAGATAAAACCTAATTTTTGTGTCAAACATCGAGATTATAAATCTTTTGGCTTACCTTCCACGGTGGCTGAGCGTTTTGGACAAACTTCTGAGACCATACAAAATAAATACTTGACCTTGCTATTGAGAAATTTACTCTATGGCATCTATTACAATGGTTCCTTGCCTAACTTACTGGCAATGGAAGCAATTACAGATAGTTATCCACTGCATAATAACTTAGAAAATAACTCCTTTTATCAAATTGATTGGCAATTTTATGAGAAATTGCACGAGAATAACCGAGGACACGGCTATTTTGATGAAAATTGGCAGGTTGTAAGACGCGAACCTGATGGTAGTTTAGCTGTTACCAAAGATTGTTTAACTTTACATATTGAATACGAACACGAGTCTGTACCCCCCACAGAATTTGCTCAAGTGGACGAACCAATTGCTATTTGGATGCCGAAAAATCGCATGCAAAACGGCTTTTACATTGCTCTTAGCAACATGAGTTCAGGTAACAATAACTCAGAAGCTGGAAAAATTTACTTTAATATTACTGCTGATGGGGCGATCGCATTAATGGATAGTCTATCTTCGGAGTTAAATCAAGCGCAGATTCCTTTTACTTTTGGGGTTCTGTATAACAAAGCTGCTTACGAGCGTTTTGATTCGGGAATACTGAATTTTGAGCGTCATGATTACCCAGTTGTAAGAAAAATATTGCAAAAGATTTATCAACAACATCAGTCTCATTTTGCTCCAGAAATTCCTCTGTTCACAAAATATTTAGCACCAGGTTTAGGTTTAGCAGAAGAACCAGAACAAAAGTTTGTAGCACAAGAAAGTTTTGGGATGAATCGGTGTCAGATTATTGCTAATGCTTTATTAGAAGCTTGGTATGAAAATATTGATTCTCCTTCTATAAGGGTTAATTTAATACGCGAACATTTTGAAAGGATGGGAATTGACTTACAGTATCCTTATCTCAATCCAGATTCTACAGATACATATGAAGCTTTGAATTAAAATTAGCTTTTGAGTGGGTAATTACAGTCAGTGTGTAAGTAAGGTCAGATTGAATATAAAACGTATCCGCTCAGTAAATCAGGGTAAGAAGAAAAAAGAAGGAGTAACAAAGGACACTTAGGGTCGTAAAATATGACACCATGACAATGATATCGTTATCGGGAATTGCGATCCCATCTGGTTTGACTTTCAATTCAAATCAGTTGCGATCGCGATCACCTGCGATCGCACCTGCGGAATGTGGGTTGATAAGTGTATTTTTCATTTGCTGTTGCTTCTATTATAAAATTGCAGGTAAATTCAAGGTTATATTTTCTTGAGCAGGTTTAAAGTTGTTTCAAAGCTATTCTCGCAGCTTCACGAACAAAAAAAGACGAATCTTTTAAAAGTTGAGATAGTGGTTGTACTGCTTTTGAATTTTCCAATCTTCCCAAACAATTTGCTGCTCGTTCGCGGACAAATTCATCAATATCCGCTAGTGCAGTAATCAATGAATCAACAGCTTTGAGATTGGATAATGATTGTACTGCTTGGGAAGGTACTTCTACATTAGTATCGTTGATTGGTAATTTATATATTATGATTTGTATATTATTCTATTTGCGTTTCTAACCGCTAAGAGCTTTTTCTATCAAAGATACAGGTCAAATGTCCTTTACTCATCACTATACGGTTCGCTTTGAGGATACTGATGCTGCGGGTGTAGTCTATTTTGCAAATATTCTGAATATATGTCACCAAGCTTATGAGTCATCTTTAGAGGCTGTGAACATAAATTTGAAAGATTTTTTTACAAATCCACCCATAGCTTATCCTATTGTCCATGCTAGCGTTGATTTTTTACGTCCTATTTTTTGCGGGGATAAATTGCTAGTAACTCTATTACCTCACAAAGTAGGTATTGATAAGTTTGAGATTGATTATCAGATTCTAGTAAGTGATGTATTGGTTAGTAAAGCAATTACCCGACATGTTTGTATTGATGCGATTAGTAAAAGGAAAAGAGAAGTCTCAAATGAGGTTATCGCATGGCTAGATTTTTGTATGTAAATTTACGTTTGGTAAATTTATTCTGGTAAATTGTTAAAGATATTCTACTATTTCCACATATCTTAGAAGTCAAATAATCCAATATTGCCGAATGAGTCTAAGGGTGCTGACTGGAGGAAACACAGGGGAAAAGCTTTATACTTTTAACATAATCACATACAGCTTAAGCTTTGTTTACTGAGTGGAATACTAACTTATTTCATTTCTTGGGATCGTAGCTAAATAACCTACAGCAATACCAGGATTTTGATGGTGTATGTCATGATTGATAGTTGCTTGAATTACTGTTTTCCCAAATATTAGCTCTCCAAGTTTAATAAGCATATCGGGTAAGTACAGTTGAAAAGTTCCATACTTCCCTTCTTGATAGTGTACAAAACGAAAGAATACTATATCTCCTAAACAATATACAATTCTTAAAGATAACCAAAACCAAATAAATTTTTCTTTTCCAAACCAAGCTAAGACCATCAGTATTATTAGTTTTATAAACAAGTCTATACCTAGTTGGAAATTGAATCCTTTTGCTATGACAAAGCGGATAAAACTCTGTTCTGGTGAAGTTAAAGCATTTAAACAGACTAAGAAAAAATTTCCTCGGATGTGATATGCATCTGGGTCAGATGCTTCTGTAGCAAATCGATGATGATTGAGATGAATTTCACGACTTTCAGGATAACTGAGTGTTAACAAGGATAATGGAATTGGGCTAGCTGCTAAACAACGAATAACTCCATTTACCTGTTTATGATTGCGGATATGTAAAATTTCATGGAAGTTGATAACCCAACGGGGTAGGGTAACAGCAACGACTACAAATAAGACCAATGGTGATATCACCTCAGCTATAAAGAGAAGATATCCAATTAATAAGAATATGGCTGAGATACTACAATGGCGGGTATATTTGATGGCATCCTTATCAGTAGCTAGATATTCACTCAATTTTTTTTTGCTTGGTGTCTGTATTGTTTTCATAAATACTCTTTTAATTGTCTGATTTTATACAGTAATGCAGTTTAATTATAGTCATTGTAATAAATGGTTCAAAACATAATTTAAAACTGAATTCTACACTTATAAGTAAGTCGATACAATAAAACCGATGTATGTTTAGTTTTTAAAAACTGTGAAATAATCTATTTATATATCATATAGGTTGATTTTTTAACGTCTACCTACTTATTTCTCTTGATGTAGATAATTTATATTTATTAACTATCTCATTTAATTCCTGGCGGTTTACTTTACCTTGCAAATTTCTTGGCAGAGAGGATACTATTATCCAGTGTTTAGGAATTTTATATTTACTGAGTTGATGTCTAAGTTGCTTATCTAAATTTTTTATCAATTGATTTACCAATTGACTATTTATTAATTGATTATGTACTAATTGATTTTTATGCTTATCCAAATAAGTTTTCAATTTGTTAGGAGTAATAATCGCGGTTACAGCTTCTCCCCAGTTTTTATCTTTTAAACCTATTACACATACATCTTTAACCATCCCTGTATTCCTAATTGCGGCTTCAACTTCTATTGGATAGACTTTTTCGCCACCACTAATAATTTTATCGCTGCTGCGTCCTAGAATATGCAAGTAATCATCTTCATCCAAAAACCCTATATCATCTACTTCTAAAATATTATTATCTAAAGATTGTTTATTTAATCTTTTATCTAAAACTTTATCTAATAAATCTGGCTCACCTAAATCTTTTTCAAACTGTGAATAATAACCTAAAAATAAAGATGTCGCTCGTATATTAATCTTACCATTTTGATGATTAATACTAACTTGAGCATGGGGTAAAATTTTTCCACATCCTGTTTTATTACTTAAAAAATCATCTGGTTTTAATGTTGCAATTTGAGATGCTGTCTCTGTCATTCCATAGGTAGGTGCAACAGGAATATTATAGTATCTGGCTTTTTGTAATAATTCTTCCCATGCTGGAGCACCTCCTAGAAGAATTGTTTTAAAATGGGAAAGCCATTGATGATAATTTGGGTTTTGTAATAAACGCTGTAATTGAGTAGGTACTAGAGATAAAAATAATTCGCAAGGATTAATATAATAATGAATACTGTTTTTACTTGAAAAATCGATATTTTCTAGCTGCTTAAATGGCATCACAATTAAATTACCACCAGTTGTAAAACAGCGAATAAATTGCATCAAACCGCTAACATGATATAAAGGCAATACACATAGAGAATTGACCTCCTTGATACCAAAGTAGTCAATAAACCCTTTCACAGATGCATTTAGAGTCTCCCAAGTGTGGATAGCAAACTTAATTTTTCCCGAAGAACCACCTGTGGGAATCATAATGGGGGATAAGTTGCTGGGGAGTAATTTAGTTAACTTAGACCTTTTTGAATCAGAACCTTTTGAACTATATTCCCAACTCCCCCAGATAATCTGTGGTTTTACCAGATTTAATACCTGTTGTTTTTCTTGATTACCCCAGTTTGGATTACAAAGAAAAACAGGACAATTATTAATCACAGCAGCAAGAAATCCTGCAATAAATGTAATAGGTTCAGATTCAACGAGAATAATTTTTGGTGGTATATCTGTGTTAGTAGATATTTGATTGAATTCTTCTATTTCTAATGAAAATTTTTGAAACAGTTGAAAAAGTTGATGATTAATATAATTTTCTCTATTGCCACAGGTTAGTCTAAAGTGTTTTAGATGAGATATTAGATTTGTTAGATTATATAAATCAGCTTCTACCATAGATTATTTAACCAATTTTGTTCCTCATCATCAGAGAAACAGTGTTTGACTCCAAAACCAACTGCTCTTTGAGATTGAGATGAATTATATATTTCACTCGCTAACTGGAGTGCAGCTTTTCTTCCTACACTCGTTTCAAATACGGAAGAAAATACAACATCGAGTTTATGTTCTTGACAAAATTGACGCAGTCGAGTCGGAGAACCAGCTATTCCAGGTTTGATCACAAATATTTCTCTCCAACCTTCTTCATAACAGTATTTTAACTGTTCAAGATTAGCGACTGATTCATCCAAAGCAATTTTTGTCCCATAACAAAAGCTCAACTCCAACATTTGTGAAAATGATTCTTTGGGTAGGGGTTGTTCAATAAATTCAATTTCGGGACTATTTTCTGAATTTGCAGCAAGATTATCGCAAGTCCACATCCATAAATTAGCATCATCGTAATTCAATCCCCCATTTGCATCCAGTCTTATTTTTGCCCTGGATGGAAGGATTTGTGTTAATTGTTTGAAAATATTTAATTCTGACCCAATTGGGTGAACACCGATTTTCCATTTAAAAGTACGATATCCTTGCTCCCACAAATGCTTTGATTGTTGTAAAGCAGTTTCTCCTACTCCCAATAAACCGCTATATGTGAATGAATGTGAAGATGAAGAGTCGTTTGCTTTATGTAAAGAACATTTCTCAGTTACATTTTTCCAAGCACTTTCAAAACCAAATTGGGTAGCAGGTAAGTCATTAGGTATTTTGAAAATTTCATCTTTGTGATTAATTTTTGTTGATAATTGATGACAAAATTCTAAAGCTTGCTCAATACTTTCAGACCCAAACCAAGCTATAGGAGCAATTTCACCAAAACCAATATTACCAAGCTGATCAACTAATCGTAAAATCACCCCCTCACGAATATCCCATGTCCCATGACTAGTAATAATTGGGGGTTTAAATCTTCGTCTGTAAGGACGGAAGTCGAATTGGTATTGCATCTTAATCAGTTAGGTTTTGGCTTTTAGCTATTATCCTGTTTTATAAAATTTATCCATAGTTACTCACTATAGAGTTTACTTCTTGCTACTTACTAAGGTGTTAGCACTACTTAGTCCACAAGGAGCAATTCGGGGAGAAGTAACCCTATTTACTGTCCTATCTGGTGAGACTTTACTGAGATTTATTACACTGTTTAAATCCCTACAAATATTTAGACCACACTGACACTTATAAATTTGGACTTTTGATAAGCTATGACTAATAACTAATAGGACTTTACGCACTCGTAACGAAAAATAAGGCTTTGCGATTACTTCCCTACGGTCGTAATGACCTAAACACGTAGTCTGTGCGTAAGTCCTGACTAATAACAAATAACCACTTTTTAAGCCGAAAGTACAAACCCTAAACCAAGTAGAGAGCAACTCCAGAAATGTACCCCTACAGCAATGAATTTACAGTTGCTGATTATTTCAGGTTGGTCATGATTTTTTTGAACGCGATCGCATAGTTTCCAAGCAAAGGGTAAGCTTATCCAACTAAATAATGTCAGAGTGGGAAAAATCCCCAGTAAGACCATGATGAAAGTCAAAGCATAAATACTAGCACTCAACCAGGTTACAACTTTTGCTCCTGTGGAGGTACCCAAGCGAACAATAGGCGATCGCTTACCTGCTGCTAAGTCGTCTTCTACTTGATGAAAGTGGGAGCAAAATAAAATTAAACTCGTAGCAATTCCTACAATAATTGATGCTGCTAAGTTGGTCACCGAATATGCTTGAGCTTGACTGTAATAAGCTGCGCTTAATGCAAGAGGACCAAAAGCAAAAAAGCAAAGAATTTCTCCTAAACCTTGATATCCTAATCGGAAAGGGGGACCTTGATAAAGGTAACCAATAAAGCAGCAAAGTACAATTATTGCAATGATTGTTATGTCTCTTTGCCACCAAGAAATTATAGTTATTCCTAGCAATCCTGAAGATAAAAATATGTTTCCTAACCAAAATATCAATAATTTTTTGCCTGTTAAGTTAACAAGCGAATGATGTTTATTTTCATCAATTCCTGTTTCCGCATCAAACACATCATTACTGATGTTTTCCCAGGCAAGAATGAAAATAGCTGATGCTATAAAAGTATAAAAAACAGCACCATCAAATGTTTTATTTTCAAAATATGCGACAGCAGTTCCCATCCATATAGGTATCATCGCTACGCTATACATCGGCGGTTTAATTGCCGCTAACCAAAGTTTAGCTTTAGGATATGAAATCAGTTTGGTCGTCATTATCAATGATTCTATAAATCAGTTCTGTTAGTTACTAGTAATCATATTTATATAATAATATTTATACTAGTTTTTATAGCTTTATCAAAATCAACTAATATTCTATGAATATCTATTATCTAACTCGTCAGCTTCTCGGAAACTTTATTATTCTAAAAGCTATCGCACTAAGAAGCTAAATGTTATTGTTAAATATGAAATACTACTAATGATTTATTAATTACTCAGACATTTTCTTATTATGACTTTATATGCAATTAAAAAAACACCAGCCGCCTTTACTACCTCCCTGGAGTGCTGTAACAGTGATTCTCGATTGTTGGTTGCCATATACTCTGGGTAAAGTGCCAGGGTAAGGGATTAATGACCATGTTTGAGCTAATCTCCAAAATTAATGAAACAATATGCGTTTGTATTACCTCTAAAAATACGACCATGATTGATGACTTCTTAGGAAGCTAACTTAAAAAAAATTTACTATAGTATAAAATCCATGACAGTTTCACCATGTCCTGCTGATTCTTTTATTGACAGTAAGAAACTATATCAATTTTTAACAGCAATTCAGAAGTGTTGTCTGAAAAATCACTCTAAACAAATAGTTAGTATTTCTGTAAAAGTTGATTGGAGCGATCCTTTACTCATTTTTGAAAGGATAGCAGTTCAAGATAAAATTCATTTTTATTGGGAGCATCCATTTCAGAAAAAGGCGTTAATTGCTATTGATGCTGTGGTAAAATTGGAAACTTCTGGAAGTAAACGTTTTCATGAATCAGAAAATTTTGTTAAAAATTGTTTACAGGAAATAAAGTATTTCCCTGATAATCATCGGGAAAACACTCCATTTTTTTCACCGCATTTTTTTTGTAGTTTTAGTTTTTTTGACTATAGTAATTTAGGAGATTACCCATTTCCTGAAGCTAGGGTATTTTTACCTCGTTGGCAGTGGGTTATACAAAATGATAATTGTTGGCTGATTGCCAACAGTAAAATCGATGAGAATACAAGTATTAATGAATTTCTAAACGATTTTCGTAAAATAATTTCGGATGTTCAAATATTAAAATCTCAGTCATATAATAATCAAGTTTTACCTGAAAGTAAATTCACTAAGAAGCTAGTTAGCAATCCAAATAATTTTAAACTTTCTGTACTCTCAGCTCTAGAAAGCATCAAGTCAAATCATTTAAGTAAAGTCGTCTTAGCACAGGCTCTTGATATAAGTTCAAATAACTGTTTTAATCTGCATAATTCATTAAATAATTTACGAATTTTACATCCCAATTGCTACGTATTTTCAACTAGTAATGGGAAGGGACAAAATTTTATTGGAGCTAGTCCAGAGCGTCTGATTAGCATTCATCAACAACACTTAGTTACTGATGCTTTAGCAGGAAGCGCTCCTAGAGGTCAAAACCCTATAGAAGACGAAGAAAATGCTCGAGGTCTCATTTACTCTCAGAAGGAAAGACACGAACATTCACTGGTAATTGACTTTATTGTTCAACGTTTATCTCAACTCAATCTAGCACCACAGGTGCGATCGCCGAAGTTACGGAAGTTATCAAATATCCAGCATTTATGGACACCAATTGAAGCAGTAGTGGGAAATGAGGTACATCCATTACAAATAATTGCTCAGCTCCATCCAACACCAGCAGTTGCTGGAGTCAACCCAGATATAGCTTGTAAAGAAATTCGTCGTTATGAAAACTTTGAGAGGGGTTTATATGCTGCACCTTTGGGTTGGATAGATTCTCTAGGGAATAGCGAATTTATTGTAGGGATTCGCTCAGCTTTAATAGATAACCAAATTGTTTCACAGAAAGACAGGAGGGATTATCGCGCAAGGTTATATGCTGGGAATGGAATTGTTTTCGGCTCAAATCCCCAACAAGAATTGATGGAAATAGAGTTGAAGTTTCAATGTTTGCTCAAAGCACTTGAATAGAATAATGCAACTAAACATTTATTGTCACAAGACAAGACGTAGCGTTGCTACGTCTGGGATATTCTTTCTGAAGTAGAAAATTATTTATCAACATGACATTGTCTTTACAGGTTATTCATATTAATTAATTCTTCTCTTAGTAAACAAGAGAATTACTTAAATTAAGTATGAAATTATTATAAACCTGATAACTATGGTTTTTTTTACGCTAATTTATAGAAAAGTTAAGATCAACTATCAAGGATCCTCACTTTGAATTGGTAACTTATAGATAGATTAATTTATATATTATCAAAATATCAGCTTCCCATAGTTCATAGGGTTTGATGGTTAATATTTTTACATCAAAATCAAACTATACTTAAATGTTATATTTTACTAATTAAAAAAGACCAGACTTTGGAATGAATTATTATTCTTAATAATTTATTCGTAATTAATAAAAATCTAGCCGACTGAAACAGAATATTACAAAAATTATTATATTTATGAATTATGTATATAAACCCCGTCCATATTTAAACCTGGAGTTCCTAATTCTCCCGATACGTCATTGCGACGTAAGGAAGCAATCTCTTAGTCTTGATAAAAACTACGGTTCTCAAAGTAGACGTAGTTTAAGAAAATCAGCTATCTATTTTAGTTTAATGATTAAGAGACTCCATATTTCATGACTATGTTTTTCAGATATCTTGATTTACAGCAGATTGCACTTAAATGAGGTATGGTTTTCTTCTGCCTTCTGCTGGAGCAGCGATATGAATTGTACCTCACGCTTCCGGAAAAAGGCTGTATATAAATTTATCCCTGGAATCTAAAAACCTTTTTCGCCACAATATTCTGACCAGAGAAAAATATAGACTATATACTTATTATAAATTATTCACATGTTAGTTCAGTATAAACTCACTAAAATATAAGTAGAATTATGGTAAGTAGCAAGAAATCTTCTAAATTTCAACGCTTGCAAGAATTATTGGTCACTACTTTCTTAGGTAATATTCCGGCGATCGCAATGGGAGCGAAAGCTCGTAATATCGGATACAAATTAACTTTTGGTCGTATTGGTAAATCAGTATATATCCAAGAAGGTGTAGATTTTTTAGATACTCATTTGATTGAAATTGGCGATCGCGTACATCTGTTCAAGGGTATTCGTATAGATGCTGCTGGACATCCCAATAATTCCATATTAATTGGTGATGGAGTTGCAATGGAACGTAATTCTGAAATCGGTGCACTAGATAATACTTACGTGCAAATATCAGAAAATACATTTATCGGTTCTGGTGTGTCTATTGCCGGACCAGGGAATATCAAAATAGGTAAGAGATGTCTAATAGCTTCTCATGTAGGAATATTTGCCAATAATCATAACTTTGCTGACCCTGACAAATACATTGCGGATCAAGGTGTTACTCGTAAAGGTATCGAAATCGGTAATGACTGTTGGTTAGGTCATGCTGTAACAGTTTTAGATGGAGTAACTATTGGAGAGGGTTGTGTAATAGGTGCTGGTTCAGTAGTAACTAAAGATATTCCTCCATATTCTATTGCAGTAGGAGTACCGGCTAAAGTTGTAAAAAATCGCACAAAAAAGGAATTAGAAAATGCACCTGCATTGACTAACAAATAAATGAAATTGAGTAAATCATCTACTACAAATAAACAGACAATTTAGATAATTTTTTGGGTGTTATTGGGTGTAAGTGGATGTAAGTTTTAATAAGGGTAAATCATAGCTGTAAACTTTGATTTACTCTCAAGAAATATCGATTTAATTATATTTTTTGATTATGTTTATCTTATACATATATGAAGATTAAGAATATAATTTCAGATGTAATTATTTAGGGTATTGCCAAAATAATAAATCAGAAGAAATAATTCTGTTTTTGTAATTTTTTTGTAACAATTATCGCATATAATTTTATTATGAAAAGTAATATTAATATAAGTAAACAATAGCAATTTATAAAATATTTTTATATATAAAATATCTTTATAAATTAGTATCTCAAATTATTTGTAAATTATAAAAAAGTAGAAAGGGTTAGTATCTTCATGAATTACAATAATACACCATTAAAATCTAAACGAATCCAGGAATTTCTTTTAACTAACTTATTGTCCGATATTTCAATCGGAAAAGTAGGTTCTAAGTTAAGAACTTTCTTTTACAGAGGAATTTTTGCTCATATTGGTCAAGGAGTAAATATTCAGAAAGGGGCTGATTTTATGAATTGTCCCGCCCTCGATATTGGCAACTGGGTACATATATTACAAGGAGTTCATATAAATGCTCTAGGACATCCTAATAATAGAATTTTTATTCGAGATGGAGTGCAAATCAACTACGGAGTTGATATTAGAGCAATGAGTGATACCCAAATAGAAATTGGTGAAGGTACATTTATTGGACCCTATGTTTGTTTCGCAGGACCGGGAGATATTACCATAGGTAAAGGCTGTTTGATAGCAGCTCATTCGGGGATTTTTGCTAACAATCACAAGTATGCTGACCCCATACAGTTTATTTGCGAACAAGGTATTACTCGCAAAGGAATTGTAATCGAAGATGACTGTTGGTTAGGTCATGGGGTGACTGTCGTAGATGGGGTTACTATTGGTAAGGGCAGCGTTGTTGGTGCTGGTTCAGTAGTGACAAAAGATATCCCTCCCTATTCTATTGCTGTAGGAACACCAGCAAAAGTTCTTAAGAGACGACCTAGTAGTAAAGAATTAGTTAATTTATCTGAGTAATTTAATTAATACATCATGGCATAAATGAAGCGGTCAATTTAACACTGATAGAGAATTGACCGTATCAGTATTATAAATTTTGTTCTTTGAAAACCTTCCTATTGGGTATTTGAGATTACTCACAGCGATACTAGATGAAAAAAATGATCGCTATTTCGATATAAATTCTCAGCTAACATAAATCCTCAATTATCATCCCCAGGTTCCAGAACCAACTTTGAAAGATCCAATAATATAATTTGTGATCCAACTATCGAAGAAATCTCCCGCTTGTGTTTGTACTTTTTCACCATCAACATAACAAGCATTCATGAGTTGGGCATAAAACCAAGCTGCACTCTGGACTTATTTATCATTTACGTGGATTTTATAGTAACACGCATTTCCTTTCCACTTACAAAAGCTAGTTCTGAATATTTGTTGGAGGTATTCCATTTTGATATTTTATGATGGAATATAGTACATAGGTGGATGGCTATTTCCCAGATAATGTTTACCTTGACAAGTATTTGCAATCATTACCTGATTGAAAACAACTCGGATGCTTTTTTTAGTGTCTTCTAATCTTGGAGGATGAGAATAGTCCCAAACTGATTCTTAACCTGCTTCTAGTTTTATATACTAGGGGTCTCAATATTATATTTTGTATACTTTGCTAGATTTATGCAATTTTATTTGTAGCTGTATTATTAATTTTGATTCTGCTACTAAAATACTTATGTAACTCTATTACATTAAGGGATTTTATCTGAAATCTTGCCGATTTATTTATTGTGGGATAATATCTGCTAGATTAAAGCTAGATACCAATTCCAGGCATGATTTTTCTATCAATCTCAATAGAATAGATTTATTGCAGTAAGTAGTCAGTCCCTGCGTAAAGCCGCTCCGGCATAGCTGACCCTTAAGACGTAGTCTGCTCGATAGAGCTTATGCTACCCTTTGGGAACACCTAACGGTGAACGTTCCTCATAATGACAATACACAATTAATTTTCTTTAGGAACTTATTCATATAGATGGGCTTAGAGCAAGCAATTATCTTTTTGTAACTCAAGCGAATCTACTGGTAATATACATGATATGCAAAAGCATCAACATTTTACTATTTTCAGATAGCTTCAATAAAAATAAATCTCAAGTAGATTCCAAAGATAGACTGGAGACTGATGATCATGTTAATAGTCTCATAGACTTATTAGATGCAGTCAATAATGTTGATGAAAGTTTACAAGCTAGTATAAATATTAGTCGGGCACAAAGTATCACAGAACTTTCATCTTTAGTCCGCAAGAAAGATGTTGATGTAGTTATATTAGATTTAATACCACCAATACTAGAGAAATTAGAATTTTTTATTCCTATATGTTCTCAAATTTCTTCAATTGCAATTATAGTTATTAGTAATGTAGATGATGAAATAATTGCACTCAAAGCATTAGAATTGGGAATTCAAGAATATTTAGATATAAATAATCTGACTCCTCAATTCTTGAAGAAAGTATTATTCCGTGCAACACACAGACAAAAAGCGATAGAATTAGCAATTAAGAATTCCATTGAAAATCAAGGTCAGTCACTCGAGTTATTTACTCAAATACATCCGCTCGATAATAAATCTGAGATTATAAACTCTCCAACCAAAGAGTTTTTACTACGCAAACAAAGTCAAGCATTAATTCAACTTATTAGTAGCAAAAATCTTTTACAAGCGGCTAATTTTAATATAGCTTTTCGAGAGATAACTGAAATATCCGCTAAAGCTTTAGGATTATCAAGAGTAAGTATATGGTTACATAATAAAGGCAATTCTGTACTTGAATGTATAGATATGTACGACCATAGTCAACAAAATCATTATTCTAATATTCAGCTACATAGAAAAGATTATCCAATATATTTTCACGCTCTCCAAATCGAGCATATTGTTTCCATTCCTAATATTCAAAATGATGTCAGATCGAAAGAATTAGTCGATCTATATTATCAAGACTCTAAAGTTATATCACTATTAAGCGTAGCTATTCGATCCTGGGAACATTTGATTGGGATAGTATTTTGCGAGCATACAGGTACCCCTCGTGAGTGGACATTAGAAGAAGAATACTTTGTTAGTTCTATAGCTAGCTTTGCATCTTTGGCTATAGAGGCAAAAGATAGTGGAAATGCAAGAGAAATATTGCAACAAAGTGAGGCTCAATTTAGAGCAATTTTTGAGCGGTCATCTATCGGAATTGGATTGATAGATATGAGTCATAGGATAGTTGATGTAAATCCAACTTTATGCAACATGCTGGGATATAGTCATACCCAAATGTACGGGAATAAATTCGCAGAGTACTTACACCCGCAAGAAGTCAAATCAGACTTAGAACTATACGAGCAGCTAATAGCCGGAATTTGCGATCGCTTTGAAATGGAGAAGCTCTTCCTCCATCAAGACGGTTCAATTGTATGGACTTATCTAAGTATCTCTTTAATTAAAGCTAGTAACGGTAAGCCAAAATTCTTCTTGGCAATAGTAGATGATATCACTGAGCGCAAGCAAACAGAACTGAAATTACGAAAAAGTAAAAATGAAGCAGAAGCTGGTAGCAGAGCAAAAAGTGAATTTTTAGCAACCATGAGTCATGAATTGCGTACCCCTTTAAATGCCATTATGGGATTGTCGCAATTGTTATATCAAGAAATAGTCGGCGAACTAAATGATAAACAAAGAGAATATATTAACTGTATCTACGATAGTGGCGAACATCTGCTAGCTTTAATTAATGACATTTTAGATTTATCAAAAGTAGAAGCAGGTAAAGAAGAATTAATGCTTTGTGTATTATCTGTACAGGACTTATGCAATGCAGTTATTTCTACCGTTCGCGATCGCGCTCAAGAGAAAGAATTAGAATTAACCTGCTTCATAGATGAAAGGGCAGAAGTTTGCATTGCAGATGAGCGACGAGCTAAGCAAATGCTGCTCAACTTGCTCACCAATGCAATTAAATTTACGAATGTTGGTTCAGTATCTTTAAAAGTTAGGAAAATTTTATCAGGAATACTTTTCACAGTTACTGATACAGGAATTGGTATAGATCCAGATAAATTTTCATCTTTGTTTCAACCATTTCAACAGCTTGATAGTCGTCTGAATCGTCAGTATGAAGGTACTGGTTTAGGTTTAGCTCTGACTCAGAAATTGGCTCGCTTGCATGGAGGTGAGATTACTTTAGAGTCGACTTTAGGTAAAGGTAGTAGTTTCACCTTATTTTTACCAAATCAGCCTTATCAAGAGCAACTACAGCCGGAAACATTGATTTTACAGCAAGATGATTCATCTATATTTAATAATTCTAAACTTGATAATACCCAGAGTAGTAATCCTAAAATTATCAAACCTAAACGTATTCTTTTAGTAGAAGATGACGAAAATACAACCATCCTACTGCAAGATTATTTGCAAACAGTAGGCTACCATGTAGAAGTTTTAAAAAAAATAGAAAATTTTATAACACAGATACAGAATAAAAATCCAGACTTAATTTTATTAGAAGTAAATTTAATTAATGATGTATACGGCTGGAATTTACTCAAAGAAATACGGAAGCAATCAGATTTAAGAGACCTACCTATAATAATGATTGTGCCTATGGGTATGAAACATGAATATCCTGGAAATTTATCTGATGATCAAGACTTAGATACCAATAGTACTATTGTCAATGGTTATCTTAATAAACCTATTCGTACTGTAGAGCTAGAATCAATCTTGTTGAGTTGTTTGTAAATTGAAAATTGCAGGCAAAATTTCTTTTAGAGACCTAGCACTACTACATCTCTAAATATATCACTACGCTTTCGGGTTAGGACATTTTTCCAAAAAACAAAAGACTTGGAGGATTCTCTCCCAAACCCCCGATTGAAGTGACGTGGAGTCCCCCAAACCTCCTGCAAATCAGAAATATAAGTATGTCCTAACATATACCGATGGTAATATAACTATTTTCTTTCTGGATGTGCTTTATCTTCTGGTGAAGGTACTCCCATATTATTAATAGTTGCAATCATTTGATAAAGTCTTCCTAAATCTCGTTGGTTAAAATACAAAATTAAACGAGGCAAATCAAATGTATCATCCTGTACTTCTGAATCCAGAGCTTGACTCTTCTGGATGCGTCCCTTTACCAGAATATCGCTAAATTCATCATTGAGTTTCTCCACATCCATATCCGATAAGCTAGCTTTGAGACGGATAACTAATTGCCCTTTAACATAACGACTAGAGTGATATACCTTATAAAATTCAGTAATAGTATTACAAGCTATATCTACATCATCAGTAATCGCATATAGATTAGGATCTTCTGGACTTACCAATCCTTTTTCTATCAACTGCTTATCAATATACTCGCTCCAAGACTTCCAGTAGTCTCCTCCTGGGTGATCTATCAGCACTAAAGGGACTGGACCAAATTTACCAGTTTGACTCAATGTCATGCACTCAAATGCTTCATCCTGGGTTCCAAAACCTCCAGCAAAAACAGCAACAGCATCACTTTCTTTGAGAAGAAATAACTTACGGGTGAAAAAGTACTTAAAGTGAATTAACTTCTCATCTCCTTCAATAATCGGGTTAGCTTGTTGCTCAAAAGGTAGTTGAATATTTAATCCAAAAGAATTTTCTCGACCAGCACCTTCATGACCAGCTTGCATAATTCCACCACCACCACCAGTCATTACCATAAATCCTAACTGAGAAACGCGATTGGCAAATTCCTTAGCCATAACGTATTCAGGGGTTTGGGATGCTAGACGAGCGGAACCAAATATAGTTACTTTTCGGACATGTCTATAAGCATAAAATAACTGGAAACCCAGTTCCATATCTGCCAAAGAAGCTGACAGAATCTTCCAATCCAAACGGTCAATATCACTCTCCGATAAATTAGCGATTGTAGAAAGTGCTTGTAAAATATATTTTCGATGCTTTAGCGTAGGTAGACGCTCAATTAGATTAGCGATATTTGTTTCGGAAAAATCTAATGTATCAGATGCTTCAGTTGTCATTAGGGGTGTAATTTATATGGCAATATATTTTTTATCAATTGGTTTTCAGCCTTTAGCTGTGAAATCTTCAGGTAAACTTTGTTTCTAGGTAGCGATGGTCGAGGACCCACCATAGGCGATCGCGCTATCAACAGTTCACTCTTCAAGAAGCAAAGGCTATGAAAAAAGTGCATTTGCACGTACGTTGCTTCCGTTTACGCTGGCAGAATTTAGCCTGGAAATCTCTGTGCAATAAGTCTCTAAAAAGAACGCTTTTTCTTACCGGAGTCAATCAGACTGGTTTGCTGTTAGCTTTTAGGGAACTAATATTAAATCCGCATATAGAGTTATGTATTAATGATTAGATTTCAATATCTACTTCCAATCTTTTGTGTACTGCTGCTAATTGATATGGAATAAATAGTCCTGTGACCAATAGTTTTTATCAAAAACAACTGTGATACTTAATTTACTAAATAGAAAAAGCATTCCATTGACTCTAAAAATCTCTAGCTTACAGGTGTAGCTGTTGGGCATTAAAAAGCACCTTTGGTCAAAATTATACTAAGGTGCTGCTGGTAGCTCATTTCACCAATCGACACACAAATCAGAGCGAAGTAATGGAAGTAATAAATATTTATTACTGATTAGACAGAGAAAAATATTTATACTAGTAGTAATAATCGCAAAATATCTATCAAAACGCTCCATAAAGGATATGCCAAATTTAACTCAATTTGTATAATACCGGCAAAGTCAGCAATTGACCAAGTTATATAATTCTCTTCTGACTTGGAACTAAGTTGGGTCTATTTAAGAGCTTAATTATTCAAGGTGCATTAATTTTTAATAAGAAGCGTTTATTAATGATTTATAATTTACTATTCTTTACATCTTTATAAAAATTAGTATATCCAGAAAATTTTTAATTATATTTTGCTTTTGAGATTTACTCATAAGTTTGCTAGGTAGGCGATGATAGTCAGTACCTGTTGAACTGCAAATCACAATAGCTCTGAAGTTAGTTAAATATAAAAAATTAGCCCTTTCTCAAATAAGAATGAGGAGAAGGACTTTTGAAATTATTCAATCTTATGGATGAGAGGTATAGCTTGTCATAATGGGTATATTGACCCACTTTGGGGAATTCAAAATTCAAAATTCAAAATGAAAATATAATTCATTTATTTCTAATTATTTAATTAAGGATACAAGCCGTACTTCGTCCAAAAGAATCAAAAATTAATCTTTACTCAAGCCGTGCTTCATCCTGCAACGCTAACCGACCTTAGTCGGAGGTAATAATACCGGAATTTTGAATTGATAATCTTGAATGCACATCGACTGACCGGCACAGTAATACCTCCTCAAAATCCTTCTATTTGACTTTAGAAGTATAATTTCGAGTATTCCCTATATTGATTTGAAAGCCTCAACTGAATCACAACATTAGGCAACTTCGATATAGCTATTACCGGTGAAATGCTCTAGATACCCCACGTCAATAACTAGAGTTTAGAAATCAGACCAGTTTTAATAACTAAAGTGTGGAAGAGTTGCTTGATTAATGAAAAAAGCCATTTATCACAACGATATTGTTGCTTACATAGCTTATACAGTTAATGTTGGAGGGGGTGTCAATCTCCTGCCAAAGAATCTCCTGTCAGTAATTAGGCTGCTCTCAATGAGAGAGTATTTAGCCCAATTATGAAATATTCCCAATGTTGAAATATTAGAGATACTTTTCCAAGGTGTTAGCTAAAGTAGTCTTGGGCACGGCACCTACTACCATATCAACTCTTTGCCCACCTTTAAAAATCATCAATGTGGGAATACTACGAATACCATATTGGCTGGCTACATTCGGATTCTCATCGGTATTGACTTTCACTACCTTGATTTGACCTTCGTACTGAGCAGATATTTCATCTACTACAGGGGCTACCATACGGCAGGGACCGCACCAGGGTGCCCAAAAGTCGACTAGGACTGGAACATCGCTGTCTAGTACTTCCTGCTTAAAAGTAGAGTCGGTAACTTGTGCGGCTGCTGACATGGCTACAAAACCTTTGCCTGTTTAAATGTGTTTGATTTGCTGAAAATTCTACCATAGCAAAAACCACTGCTTTGGGTTGAGAGAGATACATTTACAAAGAGATTCAGAATTTATTTACCATTTGTTCGGATATATATAACAAATGTTTACTAAGAACCTCATATCATTAGTAGCCCATCTAACTCTATGCTAAATGCTATAGCTTCATGCTGATTCAAATATTATTTTACTAGTAAAAATAGATAAGACTTATGCATTACGATATTTTAGTACTTTAGACTCATGTTTATCAATTAATTTTTGAAAAAGGTACCAGATATAGGGAATAGCAAGAATACTAGTATAGTTCGGCAGAAGTAAGAGGGCAGATAGTAGTTGGCTCAAAAGCTTGAAAATTAAGTTTTTTGAAAATTAAGCTTTTTGAAAATTAAGTTTTTTACAGATTGAGACTAATATACTACTTTAGATGTTTTTGTGAACCTGAAATCTCAGGTTTCAGAACCAAAAAATGAAGTTTTTAGTTAGCCAAATCGTTTCAAGTCCGAGAATCATTCTCATATTGAGAATTGCTGCATGTAAGCAAATAAACCTTATGGCAAGTACGACATCAGGCGAATATAAACATTAAATACAATATTAAATACAAACATTAAACAGTATATGAAGAAATATAGATAAGGAACCGCCCGAACAGTAGTCCGGGCGGAGTGTGGTGTGAGGAGTGAACGGAAACATGCGTCTCCGCTATTTCTATTGTAGGCGACAGATGCGATTTTTCCAGTACATAGTTTAAGAGTCTGGAAAAATTTATTTAAGAAATCATAATTTGTATTTATTTACCCATGCCCAGTTGTTGAGCCTTTTGGTAGACTTTCCCTTCTGTTAGTAGTGAAGGGGCAATCACAACTTCTACTTTCTGCATATCCTTGATGTCTTTCGCTCCGAGAGTACCCATACTAGTTTTCAATGCTCCTAGTAAATTATGAGTACCATCATCAAGTCCAGCTGGACCTTTAATGATTTGCTCTAAGCTACCCGTTGTACCAACACTGATACGGGTACCGCGAGGTAAAACTGGTGAAGGTGTAGCCATTCCCCAGTGATAGCCTCTTCCTGGCGCTTCAGTAGCCCTCGCAAAAGGAGAACCAATCATCACACCATCAGCACCGCAAGCGATACATTTACAAATATCACCACCAGTAATTAATCCACCGTCAGCAATTACCGGTACATAATTACCTGTATCTCGTTGAAAATCATCTCTTGCTGCCGCACAATCTGCGATCGCACTGGCTTGGGGTACTCCTACACCTAATACACCACGAGAGGTACAGGCTGCACCAGGACCAATTCCTACCATGACTGCTGCTGCTCCAGCTCTCATCAAGTTCAACGCCACATCGTAAGTCACGCAGTTACCCAATGCTACTGGTATGGGCATTTCTTGACAAAATTTGGCTAAATCTAACGGTACAATGCCAGATGGTGACAAATGTGACGTAGATACTACCGTTGCTTGGATACAAAATAGATCTGCTTGAGCTTGTGCTACTACAGAGCCGTATTTTCCCGCAGCAGCAGGTGTAGAACTAACGGCAGCAATGCCCCCTTGCTGCTTAATTTCTTGAATTCTTTGCTTAATCAGTTCCGGCTTTATCGGTTCGGCATATAACTCTTGCATCAGACTAACAAATCCATCTTTGCCTACTGATGCAATCCGATCTAAAATTGGCTCTGGATCGGTATAGCGGGTTTGAATGCCTTCTAAATTGATTACACCCAAAGCACCTAGCCGTGAAAGCTCCACAGCTACGCGAACATCCACTACGCCATCCATAGCACTAGCAATAATTGGGATTTCTCTCTCAATATTGCCAATTTTCCACTTTGTATTTGCCAAACTAGGATCGAGCGTTCTATTTCCGGGGACTAAAGCAATTTCATCAATACCATATGCACGGCGAGCTGTCTTTCCCCGCCCAAGTTGAATGTCCACGCTTTCCATGTTCTCAAATCTATTTAAGCTAGGGTATCAAATTGTGGGGTTAGATTAAACTATTTTTTTTCTACCATTCGGAGGAAGTGTAACCATTTTAATAAATTTTTACTACCAAGGATGAAAATGTGTTAGCTTCCAAAAAGAATCAGAAAATGCGATCGCTTTCTACCTAACTCCTTGGGGTTATCGCTTCCTTTTCAAATCTTATTGAAGAACAGATGTCTGCCACTCTCCATCTCGAACAAGCACTCAAGCATCATTTTGGTTACGATAGTTTCCGTCCCGGACAGCGACAGGTAATTGAGGATGCGCTAAATAATCAAGACTTGCTGGTAGTAATGCCGACTGGTGGGGGAAAGTCGCTGTGTTTTCAACTACCAGCATTGATGAAACCAGGGTTGACGGTGGTAGTCTCCCCACTGATTGCTTTGATGCAGGACCAGGTAGATTCTCTGCGTAAGAATGGAATTTCTGCAACATTTCTTAACAGCAGTTTAAATTCTTATCAACAGCGATCGCGTGAGCAATATATATTGGGTGGTAAGGTTAAGTTACTTTACGTTTCCCCAGAGCGATTAATGAGCGATCGCTTTTTACCTTTTTTGGATTTAGTGCGGGAAAAGATAGGTATTTCCGCATTTGTAATTGATGAAGCTCACTGTGTGTCGGAGTGGGGGCACGATTTTCGTCCGGAATATCGTCAGTTAAGAACATTGAAAACCCGCTATAATGACGTACCAACTTCTGCTCTGACTGCTACAGCTACAAATAGAGTACGGGGCGATATTATTAATCAGCTAGGCTTAGTACAGCCTCAAATTCATCTTAATAGTTTTAATCGGGAAAACCTTTACTATGAAGTGCTTCCTAAAAAGAAATACGTTTACAACGAGCTATTAGATATTGTCCGCAGTAATGAAGGTTCGGGAATTATTTACTGTCTGACTCGTAAAAAGGTAGAGGAAATAGCCTTTAAGCTACAACATGATGAAATTAATGCTTTACCCTACCATGCAGGTCTGAGCGACACAGAACGGTCTGAGAATCAAACTAAGTTTATTCGAGATGATGTGCGTATCATGGTCGCGACCGTAGCTTTTGGGATGGGAATTAATAAACCGGATGTGCGATTTGTAGTTCATCTGGATTTACCCCGTAATTTGGAAAGCTATTATCAAGAGTCGGGGAGAGCAGGGAGGGATAATGAACCTTCGCGGTGTACGATTTTTTACGGTTACGGTGATGTGAAAACCATCGAGTGGAGCATCAATCAAAAAACCGATCCCCAAGAGCAGCTAATTGCCAGACAGCAGTTAAAACAGATGGTTGACTATGCTGAAGGTTCGGACTGTCGGCGGACTATTCAACTGGGTTATTTCGGGGAAAGATTTGCAGGTAACTGTGATAATTGCGACAACTGTAAAAATCCAAAACCAGTAGAAGATTGGACAATTGAAGCGATGAAGTTTCTTTCTTGTGTAGCCCGTACTAAGGAAAGATTCGGGATGTCTCACATTATAGATGTATTGCGGGGTTCCAAAAGTCAGAAAGTTATCCAAAATAAACACGATAAACTTTCGACCCATGGTATTGGTAAGGATAAAAATGTAGATGAATGGCGAATGTTAGGTCGCAGTCTTTTACATCAAGGTTTAGTCACTCAGAGTACTGATGGTTACGGGGTACTTAAACTAAATGCTCAGAGTTGGGAGGTGATGCGTAAACAGCGTACAGTTTCTTTAGCTGTTAATCTGGTTGAAAAAGCCACTTGGAAAGAAAATCCCAGAATTTCAGAAGCAGAGGGACTCATGCAGCGTTTGCGTGCTTTACGAAAACAGTTAGCTGATGCAATAGGAGTTGCACCTTACGTGATTTTTGGGGATTCTACTTTGAGATTGATGACTCAGACTAAACCCCAAAATAAGAGAGAATTTGCTCAATTGTCGGGGGTTGGTAGTCATAAGCTGAGTCAGTATGGGGATAAGTTTATAGAAGAAATTCGTAATTATTGTCAAGAAAATAATATTTCTGTTGATTCTTCTACTGCTTCGGGATCTAATGGTAAATCTTCTAGTGCTAATACAAAGTTACAAACTTTGGAGTTGTATAGACAGGGTTTGAAAGTAGAAGAAATTGCTCAGCAACGAAATCTGAAAACAACTACAATTTTTGGTCATCTGGCTGATTTAATAGAAGCTAATGAAAAACTTGATATTCATCAGTTTGTGAGTAGAGAAAAACAAAAAAAAATTATTCAAGCGTTGAATGTTTTAGGTGATGGAGCATTAACACCAATTAAGGAATATTTGGGTAATGATTACAGTTATGACCAGATCAAATTGGTTCGGGGGATGTGGAGGAGGGATAGCAAAATATGAAGAATTAAGTTTATTTATGTAGATTTGTGTATTAATTGATCCCGCTAACGACCTTTAACTAACAGAATTTATGCAACTGTCACAATACCCGGCTAGTGCGTGAGACCAAAGAGGGATTATACTACGTTCTGGAGTTAGTCAAAGTGTCACAGCACATTGCAAAATAATGTGCCGGTTACGTAAGTCCTAACTAAGTCTACTGAATATTAGGACAAATTGTATTTTCAGGCTTTTTCGATAAACTTTGCCATTTTGAAAGTAGCTGTTGTAATTCTTCTCGCAGTTTCAACAGATCTTCTATTTGCCTATCAATTGTGTCTATTTTATCTTCTAATTTGTGTTGAATATTATCACAAGCAGAATTACCGTTGTCGTAAATCTGTAGAATATCTCCTATTTCTTGTAAACTCAAACCTAAGCTTTGTGCCCGCTTAATAAAGGATAGACGGGTGAAAATACCTTCAGAGAATAGACGAAATCCACCATTTGTTCTACTTGTAGATTTAATTAATCCCAGACTTTCATAGTAACGAATTGTTTTAATTGGAACACCGCTTTTTGTTTTTACTTCTCCAATTAATAGCAGGCTATCATCTTTTGCTAACATGGTTATTTTTCGCAAGATTAATTAACAGATTATTTTGTTTAATATATTTAATATTTTCTGAATTATTAGGTATTTATGTATTTTATCAGTAGCTGGGTGAGAAAAATTGTTACCCCAGAAAAGTAAGTATTAAGCAGTGATCGAAACAATTCAAAAGTCAAAATGCCGCCATTCCGGCATTAAAGAGAAAATAAATAATTTTTAATTTTGTTCGTCGAAGACGTTCTCGAAGAGTATTACTAATTTTGAATTGGAGCGTAGCGACTGACCAGTGAATAGGAATAAAGTTTTGAGGATAATTACTACTCATAAAGAGATTTTATATTTAATTGTGCCTACCTACTTAAATCTGATCGCCTTTAGCTTCATAATTAGCTTCATAAAATAATGCAAAGAATTGCGAATCTGGACGTAATATTTACTAGGTAGAAGATTGAACTACATGTAATTTAGATTCTGCATAAGATTTGCACCGTTACTAAAAAATAAACCGGCAAAGCTTTTTGCTAGCAGATAATAAACAAAATGTAAATTAAAATGGCATAGTCTGAGCAAATTCTGATAAGTTAAGAAAAGAAAGGTAATTTTCAAGACTGACTCTCATCCTTGCATAGTAAGAGAAATAGGTAAAAAAGCACATCTATCTTTAAATATATTAAACTAAAGTTATGGCGCTGATAGTTCAAAAATATGGTGGTAGTTCTGTTGGTTCGGTAGAACGCATTCAAGCGGTTGCACAGCGCGTTAGTAAGACTGCAAAGGCTGGAAATTCGGTGGTAGTAGTAGTTTCTGCAATGGGTAAAACCACTGATGGATTGGTGAAATTGGCTCATGATATTTCTAGTAAACCCTGTCGGCGCGAGATGGATATGTTACTTTCAACGGGGGAACAGGTCTCAATTGCTTTGCTGAGTATGGCTTTAAAAGAACTAGGGCAAGATGCAATTTCTTTAACTGGTGCCCAGGTAGGTATTACTACAGAATCAGAACATACTAGAGCGAGAATCTTAGGTATTACCACACAAAGAATTGAACGTCATTTAAAAGAAGAAAAAGTAGTCGTAATTGCTGGTTTTCAGGGAGTCGCGAGTAGAGAAGAATTAGAAATAACTACTCTAGGAAGAGGTGGTTCTGATACCTCCGCAGTTGCGATCGCGGCAGCATTATGGGCAAGTTGTTGCGAAATTTATACAGATGTACCGGGTATTTTGACTACAGACCCCCGGATAGTCCCCCAAGCACAGTTGATGGATAAAATTACCTGCGATGAAATGCTCGAACTTGCGAGTTTAGGGGCTAAGGTGTTACATCCTAGGGCAGTAGAAATTGCTCGTAATTATGGCGTACCTTTGGTAGTACGTTCTAGCTGGACAGAACAAGCCGGAACTTGGGTAACTGCTCCAGAAAGGGGAGGACGTTCCTTAATTAATTTAGAAATTGCTCGTCCGGTTGATGGAATTGAATGTGACGATAGTCAAGCCAAAATTGCCCTTTTGAGAGTTCCAGATAGTCCAGGAATTGCAGCGCGTTTATTTGGAGAAATAGCTCATCAAGAAGTAGATGTGGATTTAATTATTCAATCTATACACGAGGGTAACAGCAACGATATTGCTTTTACCGTCATGACACCAATATTGAAAAAAGCCGAAGCTGTAGCATCTGCGATCGCTCCCGTTTTAAGGAATGACCAAAGTCCAGAAACTGGTGAAGCTGAGGTGATGATACAGGAAAATATCGCCAAAGTAAGTATAGTTGGTGCCGGAATGATTGGTCGTCCTGGAGTCGCAGCACAAATGTTTGCAGCGCTCTCTGAGGCTGGTGTTAATATTCAGATGATATCTACTAGTGAAGTGAAAGTCAGTTGTGTTATCAATGCAGCAGAATGTAACAAAGCTGTAGAAGTGCTCCAGAAAGCGTTTGAAATTGATAATGTCAAAGACAATATTACCCAAAATAAAGCCAAAGTATCTGCTTTACTTCCTCCGGTATGCGGTGTTGCTTTGGATATGAAGCAATCACGTCTAGCAATTCGTCGAGTGCAAGACCGTCCGGGAACCGCAGCGAAAGTATTTGGTTTACTGGCAAAACATAATGTCAGTGTGGATATGATTATTCAGTCCCAACGCTGTCGAGTAATTGATAATATACCCACAAGAGATATAGCCTTTACTATACCCCGTGCAGATGCAGAAGCTACACAGAAAATGCTTCAAAATGCAGCAAAAGAATATGGATGGGGAGAAGTAGTACTAGATAAAGCGATCGCTAAAGTCAGTATTGTTGGTGCTGGTATGGTTGGACAACCCGGAATTGCAGCGAAAATGTTTGCAGCTTTAGCTGAATGCAGAATCAATATTCAGATGATTACCACCTCAGAGATTAAAATTAGCTGTGTGGTAGATGAAAATCAAGGTAAAAAGGCATTGCAAGTAATTCACGAAGCTTTTGGACTCTCCGGTGATGAGATATTTGTCATACCTGCTTAATCATTCTTTATGTGAATTTTTGTGAAGTAGATTCAGTTGTGAAGTAGATTCAGTTGTCAGCTTTGAATTTTTTCATTTCTGCTAACAGGGTAAAAACCATTAAACCGGCAAAATCAGCAGCTAGGTCGAGTAAATCAAAGCTGCGATGAGGTGAGAGCATTTGTAAAAATTCTTCAATGGTGACAAAAAAGCTGATTAATATTGGTGCTAAGGGGAGGGGAATATATAAAATTTTTATCCAGCGTTTTCTGAGTGCTAAGTGTCCCAGAAAAGCAGAAAATCCAATTAAGAGAAAATGTAAAACGGTGTCGTAGTAAGGAAATTTTTCTATCTCATTGGGGATAATTTTTAGATAAGCAGAAGTTGCGATCGCAATTATTATTCCAATATAAAACCAAAAGGAAATTACCCAGAAACGATGAGATGTCATAATATTATTTTTAATATGATTGTTTTTAATACGATTTTTATTAATTAGTTTCTATATCACTTTATAAAAAGCATGATATATATCTAAGGATACAAATTTTGTGTTTAAATTGGCGAACTCATAAATTTATTCATCAATTTATTCTTCAATTTCTTCTTCAATCCATTTCAAACAAATTTCTGATATTGTTAGAAACTTTTGCAAAACTTCTGGAACATAAAATTTGTATAAACTGACGTAGTTTTTACAAGTACAATTGCTGTACTTTAAGTTTCAAATATTATATTTTTAAAGCTACCAGTTAGAGCTACCAGCTTGTTGTTAGTTGGTTGTTACATTTATTGGAAAAGAACTTATCTAAGATGCAACACAACCGCATCTTAATAATCACCTAAAAGCATTTATTGCTCAGTACATCGGTGATTAATGTTCTTATTTAAGCTAGAAGCTAAAGCTTAAAAGTAATTGGATAAAGAGGAGTGAACGTGTTTATGAAACTTTCCCTAGTTAATGGTAGAGGTTTAGCATTAGGCGTATTAGCGACTTTGGGTTTAGTATTTAGTGCGAACCCTAGTATTGGATTACCTAGTGTATCTAAGACTGAAACGGTAATGGAAAAGGTAAAGCGTACAGGAGTTTTAACTGCTGGTACTAGTAAAGATGCAATTCCCTTTGCTTACAGAAATCGAGAAGGGGAACTGGTAGGATATTCTGTTGATATGCTTAAACTAGTTAAACAGCAGTTAGAAAAAGATTTGGGAAGAGAACTCGAATTAAAATTAGTTGCACTTGCACCAGACCAAAGAATACCAGGGATAAAAAATAGTAAAGTAGATATTGTTTGTGATGCTTCTAGTTTTACCTGGAAACGAGATAGAGAAGTTGACTTTACTCTTAGTTACGGTAATACAGGAACCAGACTTTTAGTTAAGAAAGATAGCCCCCTTGGTTCTGCTAAATCTTTAGTCGGTAAGCGTATAGGAGTTCTAGCACAGACCACCAATGAACAAGCAATTAAGCGAGTACAGCCTTTAGCTGAACTGGTATATGTCAAAGACAGAAATAGTGGCTACAATGCGCTCAGAAGCGGAAAAATTGATGCTTTAGCCTCAGACGGTATTTTACTCGAAGGGTGGTTAGCTGCAAGCAAGAGAAACAATAATTATAAAATAGTACCCGACCGTCCTTACTCCCGTGAGGGAATTGCTTGTATGGTTCCGGAGAATAATTCTGATTTTCTAGATTCAGTCAATTATACTCTCTATCAATTTATGTACGGATTTGTAACCGGTAAAACTCCTAACGTACAGATATTTGACCGTTGGTTTGGACCCCAAGGTATTATCCCTTTAAACCGTGATCTACGCAGCGTGGAAATTGAGACTATGCAATTAACTATTGAGTCTCGTCAGGAAATACCAAAATCTGATTTTTAGACTGTTTTGTATTTTGTTCATATATTGTTCATATATTTATTATGCTAAGTATAGCGATTTTCACTTGGTTCTAATTATAGTTTTGACCTCTCCACAAAATTACTCCCCTTCCCTTCTAGGAAAGGGGTTGGGGGTTAGATTGATATTAGACTCAAGGGAAAACCTCTCTACTATGATGAAATTTTTATCAGATTTATCCGAAAGTAGAATGTTAAGATTTTATTATAGACCTCTACACAATCTATTATCATGTCCCCAACACCTGAAGTGAAGAACACCACGATTGAAATTAGCCTGAATAGTGAAGAGAAACAGGTGCTGGAAAAAGCTGCTCGATTGAAGGGTCTAACTTTGACTAGATATCTACTGGAAAACGCTTTAACTATTGCTAAAGAGGAGATTTCCCAGTCAGAATCGGTTGTTGTTTCTGAGGTAGAGTGGGATATGTTCCTTTCAGTTTTAGACAATTCTTAAGGTTTTAGCTTTTGCTTTACATGTATCGAGAGATATTCAAGTAGTTATTAATATTAGAATTGATATTAGAATTGATATTAGATTTCCCCTATTATTGATAATAATCAATAAAAGCATATGCAAATATATAGCCCTAGATGTAAGAGTAGGGAATTAAGAGTAGACAATTATATACTAATGTATGGGCGAAAAACAAGGAGGAATAGGCAATAAAAAATGTCTTAATATAAATAGCTAATGCTATATCAAATAATATTTATAGCTTTATAAGGCTTTACCTTTATTATTTCAAATACAAGCCTCTCCTAACTATGTTTGCCTAAAAATTCCTCATATTTATTAATTATTACTTTTATTACTCATTACTAAACCCCAAGAATTTTATTTATCTTCCAACTTATAAATAGCGATCGCTTCTTCTTTTCCTTTGACTTTCACACATTTATCAATTAGTAACAAACAGAAAGACTGGGGATATTGCAGAGCATCAATTACTGACTGGGTAACTAAAACATTAGATTGGTAAAACTTAGTTAAACCCTCTATCCTAGATGCTAAATTTACTGCATCACCAATTACAGTAGACTCGATACGGGAAGTAAAACCGATAGTACCCATCACCACTTCACCACGATGAATCCCAATACCTAAACGAATACTTGGTAGTCCGTTTCTATAGCGTTTTTGATTAAATTTGTGTAGAGAATGCTGCATTAAAATGGCTGCATTTAAGGCATTATCTGTATTTTCACCATCAAAAAGTGCCATAATAGCATCACCAATATACTTATCGATGAAACCACCTGCTGTTTCTATAGCTTCCCCCATACAAGCTAAATAGTCATTGAGAAACATAAAGGTTTCTTGGGGTGTCATAGCTTCCGACATTAAAGTATAACCCCGAATATCACAAAATAAAATGGTAATAGTCTTTGTAGCTGCTGTTCCTACCTGAATATTCTCAATTCCATCTTGAGCGATCGCGCTAATAAATTTATTCGGTACAAATCTTTCAAAGGATTCTACTGTCTTTTTCAATTTATCAAAGGACAACTGTAAAGATGTTGACATTCTGTTGAAAGCAGTAGCTAGAGTGGAAAATTCTTTAATATACACATTGCTATTAGCGCGGTGTTGTAAATCCCCATCAGCAATTTTGGCTGCACTTTCCTGCAAATCTTTCAGGGGGTCACTCAATTCTTTGGCTAAAATTAAAGCACATCCCCAACCAAATCCCAGACCCATTACACCTACAATTAAGGCTTTCTTTAGTAAGTTAGCAATATTCTCTTCTAATTGTTTTAAAGAAATTCCGATTCGCAAAGTACCGATTTTTTCACCGGAAAGTAAGTTAATATTAGAAGCCACATCCATAACTTTTTCACCTTTATATCCTCTTACTTTTTTGATAAACTTGATATCTCGAAGAATAAAGGTTTCTTTGATGGTATTACTCTCACCAGTTAAACTTAGTGCCTGATTAGTTATTTCTAAAGGCACAATATCAGGTATATACTGGTCTTGAAAATCTCTAGGAGAAGAGGCAACAATCTTGTTTTTCTGACGATTATCTGAAACTATAATATAGAGAAATTCTGATTCCTCCCTGAGTAACAAGTCTAAATTTAAGCGAATTTGGCTCCAATTCCTCTCATGTAACTCATTAGTAGAAGTACTTGATAGTACCCTAGAAATCCGCAAAGCTTCCTCTGCCTTTTTTTCTCGATACAGATTAGTTTCTGTTCTTGCCCATACCCAGACGATAGCACCTACCAACACCACACTCAAAAGGGTCGTTGCAATTATTAAGCGAGTACGAATAGAACGAAAAGCTAAAATATGCACGATTACTCACTCAGTTTTTCCACAAAAGTCAGCCATTTCAGTTTTTGGGAAGTAATGGGTCTACTATTATTACACCTGTTGCGAAACGCTAAGGTAAGTGGACCACCCTTGGAAGCATCAATGAGTTTTCGTTCATCACCCCATCTGGTTGCCAGTAGAATATCACACTCTCTGATATCTTTGACATCCAAAACAATAGGTTGTTCACCATCCCGGTATATTGGTGGTTTTGATATAACTTTTATACTACCCTGAGCGGGTAACTTCTGGGACACTAGGGCAAAAATATCCCGCATCCAAACCCCATGAACCTTCACGCGATCGCTCCTCCATCCACTGCGATATCCCACTTTCTCAAAAATTGTCTGCTGGGGTAGTTTATCTAAATCCGCTAACCCAATTTCAGCATTCCCCACTTGCAGTTTTGGTATTTCCGTATCCACAACCATATGAGTGATATAAAATGCCCAATGCATTTCTTTATACTTTTGCTTTAACTCAGGATACCCCGTATAAGGAAAAACTAAATATATTGGTCCCCCTTGCTGCGGGTTAATTTTTTTACCATCCTTATTAACAGCTAAAATAATCGGGTAATTAAACAAATCTGCAATCTTCAGAGTTACCTGATAAGAATCAAAACAAACAAAAGTAACTTCTTTTGCATCAGCAGCATCAATACCAAACTTTTCCAACAGTCGGGAAACTCTAATTCCCTGGAACTCCACTACCTTATTCGGTTCTAATACATTATTTGCATCCACAGTTTTAACAGTTTCTGTAGCTAAATCCAACACTTCTTTCCAGGTTAACTCCACAGATTTACCTCTATTTAGCTGTCCCTCGATTACTAATTTCCATTTTTGAGGAGTTTGATTTTTAGCATTCGCTGCTATCAACTGAGAATTACGAAAAATAGCTTCTCTACGTAAAGCTTCAATTCGTTGGGGAGTGATTTTTTTCCCACACCCTCCGATATTAATCGTGAAAATCCCCCATAGTAGCAAAAGCAATATTTTTTTTATATACAGATCCACCAACATTAAATATAGAAAACTATCATGACAGTTCTATTAATGTTTGACATATTTATCTAGATTCGTCGAGTGTTAATTATTCGTAGGACTTACGCAAAACCTACGTAATTCCGTCCGAGACCTTAGCTAGCGCTACATTAGGTATTTACCAAGTATAGTCTCACCGGGAGCAACGAAAAAGAATCGTTTTTTGCTTCCCCTAATTTAGAATGAGGCGTTGCATAAATACAGGATGAATTCGAGACTGAAACTATGATTATTTCTTTCAAAATCAATCAAAATTATCCCATTAATCAGCAACACCTAGAATTATTTTATTAATTGGGCAAAAACCACGATTTGTCATGCTGAACGTAGCGATAGCGTAGTGAAGCATCTCTCGAATACACTGCAAAACCTATCTAGATTCTAGCCTAGCGGCAACGCTGCGTGTAGGTTCCTCAGAATCACAAAATTTTATTTATAAACACCCACTAAGCAATAGTCACATCTGTAGATAAATAAACATCTTGGATCTGATGAAATAGTTTTACTCCCTCTTCAAAGGGACGCTGGAAGGTTTTACGTCCGGAGATTAATCCTGTACCCCCAGCTCTTTTATTAATAACTGCTGTACGTACTGCTTGTACAAAGTCGTTGTCTCCAGCTGCTCCACCGGAGTTAATTAAACCTGCACGTCCACAGTAACAGTTTAGTAGCTGATATCTAGTTAAATCTATGGGGTGGTCAGTAGATAATTCGCTGTAAACTTTCTCGTGGGTTTTACCATAGCTAGTACCAAGAGCTTTCGCTACTGCTCCATAACCATTATTATTGGTAGGTAGTTTCTGTTTAATGATATCGGCTTCGATGGTGACACCTAAATGATTTGCCTGTCCTGTAAGGTCGGCAGATAAGTGATAGTCTTTGTCTTGCTTAAACTCACCGTTACGCAAGTAACACCAAAGTATCGTAGCCATTCCTAACTCGTGAGCACGTTGGAAAACATGGCTGACTTCCTGTATTTGCCTAGTAGATTCTGGAGAACCAAAGTATATTGTGGCACCTATTGCCACTGCACCTAAGTTCCAAGCTTGTTCTACCGAACCGAACATTACCTGGTCGTAACTATTCGGAACAGTAAGTAGTTCGTTATGATTAAGTTTGACAATAAAAGGGATTTTATGAGCATATTTACGAGAAACTGCTCCCAATACACCTAATGTCGTTGCAACAGCATTACAACCCCCAGCGATCGCTAATCGGATAATATTTTCTGGGTCGAAGTACATCGGGTTTGGTGCAAAAGAGGCTCCTCCGGAGTGTTCTATGCCTTGGTCTACAGGTAAAATGGAGAGATACCCAGTATTTGCTAAACGACCGGTAGAATAAATTTGCTGTAAACTACGCAATACTTGCAGATTGCGATCGCTAATAGACCAAACTCTGTCTATAAAGTCTGTTCCTGGTAAGTGCAGTATATCTTTATCAATTTTGGCTTTATATGTAAGTAGGTCTGATGCTTCTTTACCTAATAAACTTTCAATATCATTAGATGATAAAATTTCAGCAGTCATAATATTTTCCTCTCTAAGATTTTGCGCTTAATTACAATTCAAGTTTTAAAATTTTAGCTACTAGCTACTTTATAATTTGCATAGGTATTAAAACCTTGAATTACTCTTACAAGTACCCTTGCTGGGACTGAAAATTACAAGGAAGTTACCCCATAGTTAACTATGAGTGGCTTCATGAATTATCTACACAAATAATTCTATTTTTGTGTAACAATCGCACTTAAAGTATTAAAATAAAGTTATATTTATGTTAATACTTGATTAACACTGGAATTAGTATCTGAATTAATATCTGAATTAATTAAATAAGTTTGGGAATTTACCCCATAATTTGGTCAATAAGGTAGATAAATTTAAAAAGCCAATGGTAGTTTAAACCAAAATCTTGCTCCACCTTCTGGAACTGGTAAAAAGCCAATTTTTCCACCCCAGCGCTCAACAGTAATACGACAAAAATATAATCCTAAACCAGATTTTCCAGAAACATTTTGACCTTGAGAAAATTTTTGAAATAAATTTTTAGCGACTTCTGGTTCAACACCAATCCCTTGGTCCTCCACCATGAATGTGATATATTCCTTGTCCTGCTTTAAGTTTAACTTGACTGTAGATCCCGAAGGGCTGTACCTTAGAGCATTTTCCAATAAATTAAATATAACTCTTTCTAAGCGAGATTTTTCAGCTACAACTCCCCAACTTGCTTGTTTATCAATATCATCAGCAAGTTTGAGTTCAATTTTACTTAATCCAAAAGTAGGATGAAGTAACTCAATTATGTCTTGAATAGTTTTTAGTATATCAGTACTGTAATTCAACTCATCTGAATTTTCTACTTCATCAGAAAAGGCTTTGAGAATTCCTCTGAGTAACATTTCTTGTCTAAGAGTTTGTTTCTTACCAATATCTAAACGCTCTTTACCTTTTGGAGTCAAATGTTCTAATTCTAAAAGTGCTAAACAGCAGTTAATACCACTTAATTGTCCAGCAATATCATGAATAAGACAGTGAATTAGGATTTCTTTTTTCTGGGTATCTCTATGATATCTCTGATAGTTTAAGTTATTTTCCCTAGCCTTTTGAATAAATTTTTCTTTTTCTTGGTAAATATCATCAGCAAGTTCAATTAACAGTATTTTTCGCTCATTCAATGAAAGTGCAGAAGCTTCTAAATGAGATTCTTCACCTGACAAGTCTAATTCAGACCAATACCCAGATTTTAGAGGTTTTGAGCTATTATTTTGCCAGTATTCTTCTGCATCAATCAAAAAATTTTCTACGAAGGGGAATTTTTCATTTGGGACTAACACTGTTTTACCAGGGTGTAATTCTTCATCACAGAATCTATCTAACCAATGTGGGATGGTACCAGTTATTTTAAATAAATCTTTTCTAACCCTTTCCAATACTAGAATATTTAGGAATGCCAAAATATCTGCTGTAATAGGCTCACTCATAAGTTTAATATTTTATAGATTTTTTGATCTTTTTAGCTATGACTTACTGAATAAGTCTAGAAAGTAAATATAGGTGTCAGTCCCTTTGCTCCATTTCAAAATTAAAAATTAGAAATTAAAAATTAAAAGTTAGAAATTACTGGTATTGTTTTTAACAAGTAAATAAATTAGTAAAAATTAAATTAATAAAAATACCTTAACTCCAATAATAAAATATCTGTTTAGGTGATATTATGATTATTCTGATCAATTAAAGCTTTTTCATTTACCATTTGTTGTAAACTAACTATGCATTTATAATGTTCAGTCACATCTAACAATAGTATCCAATCACCAATATCTGAAGGAAATAGATATAAGTCTGCACAAATACCATGAGAAATCTTTAGACAAGGAATATAAATCGATTCACTTCCTAGAGGTAATAATCCTGTGAGGAAATAAATCTGCTTTTGTGCAAGTTTACTTTTGTCTAAATTTTTCAGACCATATACAGATAGTTTCCCTCCCCAAGTAGATAAATAGCCATTTTTATCTACTATCAAGTAAGCAAGAGAGCGCTTTTCAATCAGAAAATTGATTAAGCGAACGCTAATAAAATCAGGAGAATTATACATTTACTCCTCCAGTATTTTCAATGTCAGAGTTTGGAATGCTTCCTCGACACCCAAACCACTTTTTGCACTGCTCTTGATTACAGTCCAAGCATTCGCTAATAATTTATTGACTTCAGACTCTTCTATTTCCCATTCTTCTTGTAAATCCCATTTATTGAGCATCAGGATAAACGGAATTTTACCTACTTCTTTTTCAACTCTCTCCTTCAAATCAACAGCTTTTCGTAATGTATGACTTCGAGTTCCATCTGCAACTAATAAAAAGCCAGAAGAACCTCTAAGGTAAGACAATCGTAATTTTTGAAATTCATCTTCTCCATGTAAATCCCAAAGAATCAAATTAACTTTTTTATTATTTATTTCAATCTCTTTTTTATCAATTTTTACTCCTACAGTGGTCTGATACTTTTCAGAAAAAATACTATGTACAAACTGCGAGACTAAACTCGTCTTCCCTGTAGCAAATTCACCTATCATACACACTTTTTTCTGTAGCATAGACGATAATTCATGTAACCTAATGGTTTACTCTCTATCTAAGAATACTTTAAATGTTACTCTTGTTTCTACTACACCAAGTTTATTCTGATTGTTTCTTTTTGAGCCTATTTTTAAAGGTTGTTGATAACCAACTCCTACAGCTGCCATATTTCTAGGGTTAATGTCCCTTGACTTTAAATAATTAAGGATTTTTTCCCCACGTTTCTGACTTATTATTTTATTAACTTTTGCCGTACCCAATTTATTGCTATGTCCAATAACTTCAATAAATATTTCTCTATTTATTAATCTGCTAGTATCTATAAGCTTTTGGACATTAATAGCTAAATTTTCTAATTTTTTATCTTGTTTTGGACTTAGATTAGTAGTCTTCTCAATAAAAAATAGAACCGTCTTCTCTACTTGCTGCTTATAGTTATCTAACTTTGATATTTCTATTTCTACCAGATTATTTTCTCGAAAATTAATAATACCAGGTATAAACCGCCAAGAGTTACGTGCTGATAAAATCCACTTACGAGGTGCAGAACCACTAACTACAACTGAACCACTTTTATCAACATCTATAGATACGGTTTTTGGTGGTTGCAGAATCTCAATAGTTCTTTTTAGTAAAAATTCTGATTCATGGGATGTATAAGATTCCCATTCAAAATTCACCTGTTCGGGCTTTAAATTGTTTTGCTCAATCAGTCTTTGTGGATGAATCGCTAAAGGATCTCGCATCCCCAAAACATAATACTTATTCGCCCGCCTACCATAATTTACCACCCTAATACCGGGTTGTGAATCTAGTTTATGAACAAATTTTTCCCATCGTAACCGTTCTCTAATTGCAAAAAAGCTGAGAATAGCGATCGCGATCGCTATTCCGCTCAAAAAAAACCAGGCAAAGGTATAATTTTTCTTTCCCCTTGGTTTGTACTTAGACTGCAAACAATCTTCTAGATAAGGTTTAGTATCTTCAAAGCTCTCAGTATCTCCATCAAAATTATGAAGTTCCCGATCGAATTTTAAATGGATCTTCTCTATACTGTTTTGCAGTACTAATCTTAAATCTTGGGGTGCATTTCCGCGAATAATTGCAGCTAATATTGCAGATGGTCCTGTTTCTATCCATATACTTAAATCCCCAAAATCCATGCTTTGCAAAATATCTTGCTTATTAGTTTGAAAAGAATCATGGACAAAGTCTTGAATTGCTGAGAGCATCCCTGAGACTAGTTCTGGGTCTTGAGTAGATACTTGAGGAGCAACTATATGATTTAGCAATAATCCATTATTTTGATGAATTAGAAAAACCTGTTCTACTCTATAAATCAAAGTCCGTAACAGAACAATCTCAGCAAATGACTTTCCGGTTCTTTGTGCTTCTAATCTCCATTGAAAGCTTTTCAATGATAAACTATGCTCCAATGCTTGATTCATTGATTGAAGCATGTCATCAAATGCTGTCGCTACAGCTTTACGTATAGCTGGACCTATAATTGGAAAAATCGCTTTAGTGAGGATATTTAGATCGTTACTAACAGATTCATGAATAGCTTTTTCGACTGTCGAGACCATCGCAGAGGATAAATATTCTTCTTTCTGAGAACTTAAAATGACAGCTTCGGGAAGAATTTTACTAATATCTTCTGCTTTCACTTCTAAGTTGTCTAAAGATTCGTATAATTTATTTACTTTGCTGGGTTCGATATCTAAAAGTAAACTGCGAAGTTCTAATAACTCTTCACTATTTTCAAACCCATTTTTAAAAGATTCTTTAGTTAACGGATTATCCAAGCAGTTTCTCCCTATTAATTGTCTTTAAAAGTATAGATTCATTTATTTAACAGCATTCATTTTGGTATGTTAATTTTTGAATATCTCTTTTGCAACTAATATATATTTAAGATTTTTATTATATATAAATAAGTATTCAATTTAAATTTAAATTTAAATATCAAGAAGAATAAAATTAAGGTATAAAGTTAAACTTTAAATTTCAATCTACATTCAATCTACATTTTAAGATAATAAATAAATAAATAAATAAATAATAATGTATTCCTTAGTAGGTGGATTGAATTATATGTAGGATGGTAGCGCGTAGTGCAACCCTTGCTGTCACAGATTTTAATACCTTTATAAAGAGATATAAATCATCTTACAAAGAATTATCTTCCCTACTTATAACTTATACCTGAGAGTTTATCTGTACTGCTAAATCCGCAAATAAAGCAGCAAGAGTAGAACGGTCGGTTTTTTGCTGACGAATATCTTTTCCTTCAGTTTGAACTAAATGCAAAATCTCTTGATATTTTTGTAGGATATCATCTTGCAAGGTTTGAGATTGATGCAATACCTGTTCTCTCAATTCTCTTTGCTCATTATTAACTTTCTCTTCAAGCTGACTCAACTTCTTTTCTAAAGAGATATTACTACTTTTATACTCTTGAACTAATGAATTTAAAGATTCTTGTCGCTCTTGCTGTTCTTTCTTTAATCTATCAGCAATAGAATCCACTTCTTGCTTGATGTAATTCTCCAGTACATCTAAACGTTTTCTAGTCTCGTTTCTGAGACTATTACATTCATCCATCAAACGATTTTCTAAGCTACTAAATCTATCTTCAATATCGCGCATCTGATTGCCAAATAAAATATCCCTAACTCTGGATAAATTATTTGATTCGCCAAAATCTTTCTCTCTATAATCCTTTTTTATAACTGTAGAATCTTTATTTTCCTGAGCCGGATAAAAATTATTAGCTGAAGAACCATTTTGCTTACCTTCGGATTCTGGTATATTCATATTTTTAAATGTTGAACTAAAATTTTGAAATCAAACTAATTGAAAATAGAATAAATAAAAATGTATCTGCAAATACATCTATAATATAGATTAAGTATATCTTGTTACAGTTAATGTTAGATTTTTATAAGTATGTTTTATATTATAAGATACGACTAAATGAATATACTTAGCAACGAATATTACTAATTAAATTTGACCTATTCATCCTTAGAGTTTATATCAGTAATAAACTGATAGTAAATAATTAGTAATTCTCTGTAATACACTGCAACATTATGTTATGAATATAACTCCACGCATTTGATATATATACCTTTTCTTAAACTATTATTAGGAGTAGGCAAAAGCAGAGCAAACGCAATCTATGGGTCAAAGTTTCCCAGATATTCATGGAAAATAGATTGTCCTGTGGCATTTTTTCTGCCAGTTATAAATAGACTGGGTTTCCAAACTACCGCGAGGTTTTTATGAGAATTCGTAATGCTACTACCTCAGACCTGCCATGTATTGTTGCAATATATAATGCTTCAATACCTGAGCGTAGAGCAACCGCAGATTTAAAACCTATAAGTGTAGAGAGTCGAGAAAACTGGTTTGCAGCACATAACCCCTCAAAGCATCCTATATGGGTAGTTGAAAATCAAGACTGTATAACCGGATGGTTGAGCTTTCAACCATTTTATGGTAGACCAGCATACGAGCAAACCGCAGAAATCAGCATTTATATAGCTTCAGAATATCAGCAACAAGGTTTAGGAAAAATGCTTCTTACTGAAGCGATTAATCGTAGTCCTGAATTTAATATAAAAACATTACTAGCATTTGTATTTGGTCACAACTATCCTAGTTTACAACTTTTCAAAAAGTATGGATTTCAAGTCTGGGGTAATTTACCTAAAATTGCCCTGATGGATGATAAGGAGTATGACTTGATCATTTTAGGGTTAAGGATTAATTAAGGGTTAATTAATACCGGAATTTCTACATTTTGGGTATATTTAAACTTGACATAAATTTTGATGTTCATAAATTTTCTGTAACAATAACTCGGATGATTTTTCTAGTGCTGTAATAAAAACGCCACTCTCGCTGTCCTTATCCGAAGTTATCCAGTTACCTTTGAGAATAACTTCCATCATTTCAGTATCGCAGTGAGATAGTTCTATATTATTTCCACAGGAATTGTTAAAACTGATTTTTTCTAGTTCTGGGATTAACTCTGAATTCGCAAATATAGGAAAAGCTGCCGTGCTAGATTGAACATTAATATTAGTAGCACTACGTAAGGCTAGGATTACTCGATCTGCTAACCAGCTTTCAACTGATTCTTCTATATACTCTAAGTGAAAAAAGTCTTGATCATAGGTTAGTTTTAACATAATTTTATTGCTTATTCTTAATGTAATTAAATGTAACTTATTAGTGAAATCTTAAATAAGGAGTGTGGGTTTGATTATTTAACTTCAGTTAGGTATTCTTAGGTTACTCTTCGTGTATACATATTTTTCAAAATTCAACGCCGGATTTCTATAGCACTGCTAGGCTTAATTCGTGCATCACAAATTTGATTTTGATTTTAAATAGTTGCTTCATTTACGCTGTGTTGTACTAGTTAGATAGCCTTATTTATGATGAATTTAGTTTATATAGAAAACATACCCCCAAGACAGTTAGAATAAAAATCTCGGAAGTCCCTGTAATATAAAGCTTAAATTGCTAGGGGATGTTTCTGTCTCTGGGGAAATCCCCAAACTTGTTTATCTTCTGAGTGTAAGACCCACCCTGATCCGACAGGAAAATCATAGGAGTATGTCACAAACAGAAAAATTGTTAACATTTAAAGGCATTATGGGAAATTTGGCTAAATTTGTTGTTTCATAAAAACAATGGCAAGACCAAGTTATGGTCCACAAGCAAGAAAACGTGGAAAGCGTCTGTTAGAGATACTACTCGCTTATGCTAATGATGAATTTGATGATTCGGTGGAGCAGGAATTAGATGCTTTGCGTCCTCAAATTCAAACTCGTTGGTTGGAGGGAAATAAACTGGTTGTCAGAACCAAGGTGAGATTTTTACAGGAGTTGAGTTCTTTACATAGGGGTGAAAATTCTTTAACATCAGAAATCTTAAAACCAGAACAGATAAAAGAAGCGCTTAAACGGTATTCAGATTTCTTGGAAATATTAGAAGATAATCGTCCCACTCGTGGTGGTTCTGAAACTTGGCATTTTACCTTAAAGCTTTGGTATCGAGCTTTTGAAAGTAAGTTAAATTTACAAAAGTTTGACCAAGAATGGGAAAGATTACATCCTGCAAACAGTAAAGTGGGGAATTCTCTGTCAAAAGGTCAGAAACAAGTTATTACTCAAAAAGTTATTACTAATACCAATCAACCCGAGAAACCTGGAAAAGATTCTTTATACAGTTCAGTTTCCCAGAACTTAGATGCACAAAAACTAGATTCACAAAAATTAGATTCACGAAAACTAGATTATTGGCGAAATCTCTGTCATCATACCTTAGCTACACAAAATCAAACTCGTTTGACTACTAATACATTAACTGGTGCTGATGGAATTGCCTTTGATGTAGATGAAATATATGTACCTTTAAGATTAGTTACAAGAAATCAGCGAGATAGACGTAGTAAAAATATTTATCCAAGCACTGGTTCTCAATTGTACGAGTCTGAGGATATGGAAATGATTCAGACTTTTACACCACATCAGTTTTTAGAACAGATATTCCAGCAAAGTTCTCAACAAAGTTCTCAGCAAAGTCTACAAAGTCAACGTATAGCAATTATCGGTGAACCTGGTGCAGGTAAAACAACACTGTTACAAAATATTGCTGTCTGGTTATTGAAAAATACACAATCTCTACCCGTGTGGGTCTCTCTAGCTGACTTACAGGAGAAAACCTTAGAGGAATACTTGATAAATGAATGGTTGAGAAATGCGATCGCAAAGCGTCATATTTCTCCAGAGGAAGAAAACGAGTTTTGTGAACTATTCCATCACCGAAGAGTTTGGTTACTTCTGGATGCAGTTGATGAAATGGCGATAGAATCAACTCAAGCTTTAACTAAAATTGCGGGTTTTCTCAAAGGTTGGGTCGCAAATGCAACGGTAGTTATCACTAGTAGGTTAAATGTCTGGGATGCGGGTAAGAATGCTTTGGAATATTTTGATACTTATCGCAACCTAAATTTTACTTATGGTGATACTCAAAAACCTAATCAAGTAGAGCAGTTTATTTATAAATGGTTTGGCAATAGTTCTAAAAATAACTCAGAAATTGCTGAAGCGTTAAGTGCAGAGTTACAAAAACCAGAAAAGCAGCGCATTAGGGATACACTCAGGAATCCCTTAAGACTAGCGTTAATGTGTCGAATTTGGGGATGGAGAGGGGGAAGTTTACCAGACACCAAGTTTATGCTCTATCAACAGTTTGTAGAAGCAATTTATGATTGGAAGCAAGATTATTTTCCTACCAGTTTTTTACAAAGGAAGAAGTTGAATCAAACCTTAGGAAAATTAGCTTTGAATGGTCTTTCTCAGAATGATACTCGATTTCGTTTCAAGCAAAGTTTTATATACACAGTTCTAGATATTGATGAAGAAGAAATATTTCAATTAGCGCTTCAGTTGGGATGGTTGAATCAAGTTGGTATCTCTGCAACAGGAGAAAAAGTTTATGCATTCTATCATCCGACATTCCAAGAATATTTTGCTGCATTAATTATTGAGGAGTGGAATTTCTTTTTAGATTTTCCCAGAGTAAACAATTCATCAAGCTGTAAATATAACGATAAATCCAGTTATAAATCCATTTATAAAATATTTGATACTCAATGGCGAGAAGTTATTTTACTATGGTTTGGTAGAGATGATATATCCTCTGAAAGTAAAGAAGAATTTATTCAAGCACTAATTAATTTTCAGGATGGTTGCGGAGATTTTTACACATATCAAGCTTACTTTCTCGCAGCTCAAGGAACAGCTGAAAGTGATTCTTCATCAAATCGAGAAATCATCGAACAACTGATAAAATGGCGATTTGGTTACTTTCATCCGGTAAATCATGTATGGTGGAAGTATCCCCCAGTAATTTCAGAAAGTGCTAGAGTCGCACTTCTCAAAAGCGATCGCAAAACTGCTATCATAGCTTTGGAGAATTTTGTCACTTCAAATCCCACTCACTTTGAAACTTGGACTGCTGCTTACAGTTTGGGATACGCTTTTGATCCTGGTAATAGCATCGCTGTAACAACTTTAGAAAAAATGGTATTGGGAGTTCGTAATGAATACTTACTTTGGCAAGCAGCAGACTGTTTGAGTAAAGTACAACCAGGAAACGCGATCGCTAAAAATGCCTTAATTCAAATCCTTCAGACTACCAAAAAAGACTCATCTCGTCGTAAAGCTGCTTACAGTTTAGCGAAGATAGAACCCCAAAACAAGTTTGCCATATCTAGTTTAGAAAAAATTATTACTGAAGCAACAAATGAGCAGCAAAGACAACAAGCAGCAGAAAATCTGCTCAGTATTCATCCAGATAATAAAATAGCTCTAGCCCAATTAAATTTTACTGAATTACAACGAAAAAATAAGGGTAGAAATCAAAGTCACAATCAACGCAAGAAGCCTAAGTCTATCAAACAATCTAGTAACAACGGCAGAGAAATTCAAGCCTTGGTTTTAGGTATTCAAAGAAGCAAAGACGAAGATAGTAAAAGACGCAGAGCATTTAAGCTCGCAAATCTGCAACCTGGTAATCCTATTGCATTAGACAACTTGTTATACTTGGTAAAATTTGCTCTCAAAGAATCAGTGCGAAAACAAGGAGCAGACAACTGTAAAAAAATTATTCTAGACCAACAAATACCCAAAGCGATCGCTTACAGCGGGTGCTATCGCACCATCGCATCTTTACAGGAATGTTTCTCCGATTCAGTTACAGAAGATGAATTAGAAGCATTCCGCGATGCTTATAAATTACTATGGTACTGCGGACAAAAGATGAATTATTTAGAGTTTTTACAAGTTTGGAAACAGAGTCTTAAATTGTAAATAAATAAATAAATAAATAAATATAAAGATTTATGAAAAATTACAAACAATCACAAAAGTAGATGAAAAAGATTTTTATATGGCTAATTAAAGGTTACAAAATTTTCATTTCTCCTTTACTACCCCCTAGTTGTAGATTTCAACCAACTTGCTCTGAATACGCAATGGAAGCAATAGAAAGGTTTGGTATATTTCGGGGTACTTGGTTAGGGACTAAAAGAATATTACGCTGTAATCCATTCTTTCCCGGTGGATATGACCCCGTACCGCTTCTAAGTATGGATAAAAAAAACTTTTCTCAAGTTATTAAGAAAGATAAAGACAATCGAAATAAAAAAGAAGATTGACTTGTGAATTATTCGATTATTCACTAAACTCTTTGCTATATAAAGATTAGAGAATGTGTAAATTAGAAGGAAATGAAATAAATCAAATATTTGAGGCTCCAGTTATTAAAATATTAGCGCAATTCATGTATTAACAAAATCTTCAACGACAAAAGTTTGAGTTTCAATTGTGACTGTATCGCTTGATATTAATTTCCTTCCCCTACGGGTTTCTAAAACACCATTCACCTTAACTAAACCATCAACAATCATATATTTAGCTTGTCCTCCAGTAGATGCAACACCTACGAGTTTTAAAAACTGGTCAAGCTTAATTTTTTTATCTTCTAGATTATCCATTTTTTATTTCGTGAAGGAAGATGAAAGAGGAGAAAGTCGAAATTGGAAAAAATTTTGAATTTTGAATTTTGAATTTTGAATTCCCACCTTGTGGGTAGCTCATTACTCATATTATTTAGTTTTGTAAGCTTTCTTGATAAATTTTAACTATTTATTTTGAGATAAGTAACATTGAGATATTTTATCTTTATTCCCAGTAACTTAGAATTTATACTTCTTCAAATAAATCATTTGACATAAAAATTACTGGGACTCATCGTGTTGCAATTATTTAACACAATTCAAACAATTTTAGTACCCGTTTGCTTTGTATTCGCTTGGTTGATAATTATTCTGACAGCTAATAGTCTATGGACAGCAGCTCGTGATGGTATAGCTACAGCAAAACAAATGCATCAAATACCCTGCCCAGACTGCTCATTTTTTACCAATAATCATTGTCTCAAATGTACAGTTCACCCGCAAATTGCAAATACAGAAGAAGCAATAAACTGCTTAGATTATCAACCGAAAACTAATACCATGTTTTACTAAAGAATATTTCAGCTAAATTTAGCGCTATTACCCTATCGGGGGTTGTGTGAAGCGATCGCGGGAATAATATTCTATTATTGCGATCGCATCTGAAAAATCCTAGTTTATCTATCCTTGATAAGTAGGAAAATCCGTATAACCTTCCTTTCCTGGAGAGTACCAAACTTTTACATCCGCTTCGGGATTAAGTGACCAGTTATTAGCAAAACGTTCAACTAAATCTGGGTTACTGATAATTGGTCTTCCGAAAGCAATTAAATCTGCATTACCTTCTTTTAATGCTGCTTCGGCAGTTTCTTGAGTATATCCACAATTACCAATAATAGGTCCATCAAAGACTTTTCTAAATTCTCCTAAAGTCATTGGGTCTCCTAATTCATGGAAACCAAAACCTAAACCATCCATAATATGGAGATAAGCTAAACCATAACTATTCAATTCTTTAGCCGCATAAAGAAAAGTTTCCCGATAGTCAGGGGAACCCATGTCATTATATACCCCATTCGGAGACAAGCGGACTCCTACCCTATTTGCAGGAAAAACTGTGGATACAGCTGCCACAACCTCCTTAAGTAAACGGCATCTATTCTCAAGACTACCACCATACTTATCTGTCCGCTTGTTAGTTTTAGATTCCAAAAAAGTATCGAGTAAATAACCATTCGCAGAGTGAATCTCTACTCCATCAAAACCAGCCTTTCTAGAATTTTCTGCCGCTTTTCTGTAATCTTCTACAATTAGAGGTATTTCCTCTGTCTCTAAAGCATGGGGTGTCTCGTAGGGTTGCTTACCATCTGGAGTATGAATATAGTCCCCGTTAATAGCGATCGCGCTGGGAGCAACAGCTAGTTTACCATCGTGAAAACTACTATGAGAAGCCCTTCCACAATGCCAAAGTTGTAAAAAGAATGGCGTATTTTGAGCATGTACTGCACTAACAACTTTTTTCCAACCTTCTGTTTGTTCCTCCGTATAAACACCTGGAGCATTCACCCAACCGTTAGCTTGATTAGAAATAAAAGTACCTTCAGTAATAATTAGACCAACCCCAGTTCTTTGAGTGTAATATTGTGCCATCAAATCATTCGGAATACCCTCATTAACGGCTCTACCTCTGGTTAAAGGAGGCATTACGACCCTATTTTTTAAAGATAAATCTCGCAATTCAAAAGGACTTAGCAGTGTTGGTGAAGTGGTTTGAGTTGCCATTTACTTTACCATTGAAGTTGAACGATAATTATTATCTGTCAAAAATTCGGAACTTACGTATTTTAGATAAAACTTTACATAAAGATGATAATTTCTGTTTGGGGGGAAGACAAAAATCTTAATAGATAAGGGGAGAAAAACTAATGCAAGCTGCTTGGTATGAAATTCAGGGTAAAGCCAAAGATGTAATTAAATATGGAGAAATTTCTGTACCGGAACTTAATGATGGTGAAGTTTTGGTCAGAATATACGCTTCCGGTGTAAATCCATCTGACACTAAAGTTCGCGCTGGTTGGGGAGGTATCAAACAGAAGTTTGAGCGAATCATTCCCCATCAAGATGGTGCAGGTATCATTGAAAGTGTGGGAAATGGCGTTTCTAATTCTCGCATCGGAGAACAAGTTTGGATTTATGAAGCACAACAGGGAAGACCCTATGGAACAGCTGCCCAATATACGGTTGTACCGAGTAATCAAGCCGTACCCTTACCAGATAATACCAGTTTTTTAGAAGCAGCTTGTCTAGGAGTTCCAGCAATGACCGCTCATCGTGCTGTTTTCGCTGATGGTTCGGTGAAAGGACAGACTATTCTAGTTACTGGAGGAGCTGGAGCAGTGGGTAACTATGGAATACAGTGGGGTAAATGGGGTGGTGCAGAGGTTATTACTACGGTCAGTAGCGATAAAAAAGCAGAGATTGCAATTTCTGCGGGTGCAGACCATATCATTAATTATCGGAACGAAGATGTAGTCAAACGCATTCAAGAGATTACCGGTAGAAAGAAAGGAATCAATCGGATTATTGATGTTGATTTCAGCCGCAATCTTTCCATTGCTGATGCAGTTTTACGAACCAATGGTGCGATCGCTATGTATTCAGCAAATCCGGATGATGCTCCAGTTTTACCAGTATTATCCCTAATGATGAGGAATATCACTATTCGTACCATCCTTGTATATACTATGCCCTCAGAGGCTAAACAACAAGCAATTCGAGATATTACCACCGCTTTAGTTGCAGGTGCATTACATCATAATATCGCTCAACGTTTCTCCTTAGCTGAAGTTGCTGCTGCTCATGAAGCACAAGATAGCGGACAGATGATTGGGAAAGCGGTTGTGGAGATTTCTTGAAAGGTGAGTATCAAAAAATAAATCATACTTCTTCCTACTGCAATGGGTTAGAGGGGATACTAACACACCATCGCTTATTTAAAATTGTAGAAAAAATTATAGTTGAGACAAGACATAACTAAATGGTGAATCAATTAACAATTAAACCATCTTGGACATAAATAGTCCGTTTAGCCTTTTTAGCTATATCATGTTCGTGAGTAACAATGATAATTGTGATTTCCTGTTCATTTAGCTGTGCAAACAATTCCATAACCTCATGAGATGTCTGAGTATCCAATGCACCCGTAGGTTCATCAGCTAAAATTAAGGCTGGATTATTAACCAAAGCACGAGCGATCGCTACTCTTTGCTGTTGTCCTCCGGAAAGTTGATTTGGACGATTGCGAATTTTATCTGCTAAACCGACTTGAGTTAAAACTGATTGTGCTTGGTCAGAGCGTTCTTTTTTGGGAATACCTGCATAAACCATGGGTAACATGACATTTTCTAAAGCAGTTGCACGTGGTAATAAATTAAATTGTTGAAAGACAAAACCAAGTCTTTGATTACGGATATATGCTAATTCATCATCACTAAAGGTTGTCAGGTCTCGATTTTCCAGGATATATTGACCATTGCTAGGACGGTCTAGACAACCGATAATATTCATTAATGTAGATTTTCCAGAACCAGAAGCACCCATAATTGCAACGTATTCCCCTTTTTCTATATTTAGATTAATACCTTTAAGTATGGGAATATTCACCAATCCTAACTGGTAGGTTTTTGTAATTGATTCCATCAAAATCATATTATTATCAACTATTTACCTGGTTTTTAAAAACTAAAAATTAGATTCCCTCACTCACCCACTCACTCACTAACCCATTCAATCACTCCTCAAAGCAGCAATCGGGTCTAACCTAGATGCATTTCTAGCAGGAATTACACCAGCAATTAAACCGACTCCACTAGATAAACCAAAAGCAAGGATGATAGAAGCAGAGGAAACAATAAAAGTAAAATTAAATAGTGTTGCAGCACCAAAAGCAATTCCAATTCCTAGTCCAATTCCAATTACACCACCGACAGTAGAAATCACAACAGCTTCAACTAAAAACTGACGTAAAATTGCTGAATTAGTCGCACCCACAGCCTTACGAATACCAATTTCTCGGGTTCTTTCGACCACAGAAACTAACATAATATTGGCAATCCCAATTCCACCAACCACTAAAGAAATGCCTGCAATTGACCCTACCATGATGGTTAACAAACCAACAACAGTTGTCAGGGTTTCCAAAATATCAGCTTGGTTAGTTACCCGGAAATCATCATCATTAGGAGACTGAATATTATGACGCGATCGCAGTAAGTTAGTAATTTGAAATTGAGCTGCTGCTAAGTTTTCTTGACCAATATATTTGATGTAGATACCATTCACAGAAATTCCAAATAGAGAGTTATTTCCGACGATTCTAGATGACATGGTGGTCAGAGGGATATAAACTGCATCATCCCGATCCATTGGTCCTTGAGAACCTTTGGTTTCCATAATTCCAATTACTTCATAAACTTCTCCCTTAATGCGAATTTTTTCTCCAATCGGATTCACATCTGCTGGAAAAATTTCTCTTTTAACGGTTGTACCTAAAACAACTACCTGCTGACTTGCATCCAATTCTGCTTGATTTAAATATCTACCCGTAGTGGGAAAAGTATTTCTAGCTTCAGGGTAATTTAAATCTGTTCCATACACAGTAGTTAAAGTATTTTCCCCTTCATAGACAACTTGTTGTTTACTCTGTAAATATCCCGCAACAATCCCTGCTGCTGGTGCTTCAGTAGCGATCGCTTTTGCATCTTCCCAGGTTAATGTGCTGCTAGAACCCTGTCCTTGACTGACATTACCACCTTTTGCTTCTCCTGCTAATACCTGTAAAACATCGGAACCCAAGGCTTGAATTTGTTCTTCAGTAGATTTTTGTACACCTTGACCAATTGAGGTAATACCAATTACAGAAGCAATCCCAATAATCATTCCCAGCATGGTTAATCCGGTTCGTAGTTTATTACTCCACAGGGATTCTAATGCCATTGATAATATTTCAATGGTGGAAATAGAATAAGATTTACGATGATTTTTTAGTTGTATTCGTTTAACTGTATTAATCATTACATTAGATTTATTTCCAGGTTTTTAATTTTCCAGGTTTTTAATTTTCCAGGTTTTTAATTTTTCAGGTTTTTAATTTTCTAGGTTTTTAATTTTTCAGGTTTTTAATTTTCTTGTTACCAAAAAAATACTCAAAATTTAGTTATTTCTGGGTGGGAATAAACCTCTTCTTGGAGATTGGGATTCACTTACATCTGGTACAGATAATAAAACTTTCTCGTTTCCTGTTAAACCAGATTTAATTTCAGTTTTATTTTTAACTACCACTCCAGTTTCAATATCTATAAAGATAGGTTGATTCTGCTCATTTAGAATATATACACCAGTCCCTTTAGATTCTCTTACAACAGCCACAGTTGGAACAACTAAAGCATTTTCCTTTTTACCCACTGTAAACTCAGCTTCTACATTCATACCCGAACGTAAAAGATTTTTGGTTTTTTGATCAGAAGTAATATCTGCTTTGACTTCAAAGCTAGTTACATTTTGTTCAACCGTCGCTTCGGCAGCAATCTGTGATATTTTGCCAGTAAATACTTTACCTGGATAAGCATCTGTTTTAATCTTTACGTCTTGTCCAATACGGATTTTTGCTAAATTAGATTCAGCAATATTGGCGACTAACTGATTATTTGCAGTTAAGGATAAAATGGAAGAAGCAAGACTCGAAGAACTTGTTCCTCCTGTATTATTTGGGGTTACAAAAGAACCAGGCTTAGAATATATCTTAGTAATCACACCATCGAAGGGAGCGCGAACGACTGTATCATCAATTTGAGCAAGGATTGTTTGTAAAGAACCCCTTGCAGAATTAACTTGTGCAACTGCTTGAATGATATCTTCTTTTCTTGCACCAGCTTTACTTAAATTATAGGATTGTTGTAGTTGTTTTACCTTTGCTCTTGCTTGTTGAATATCTTCCTGACGAGAGCCAATTTGTAATAATTTTAACGCTTGTTCGGCTTCTTGAAGTTGAGCATAAGCGGTCTCTTGGCTGGTTTGATATATGCTCAATTCTTGCTGAGAAATTGCACCAGCATCAGATAATCTTTGATAGCGTTCTAACTCTTTTTCTGCTTGTTTAAATGTGGCTTTAGAATGGTTTAATCTTGCTTGTGCTTGAGCAATATCTTGAGGACGATTTCCATTAATTAACTTATTTAAATTTGCTTGTGCTTCTTCTAATTGTGCTTTGGATTGTGCAATTTCTTCGGAACGATTTCCTGCTTGTAACTTTTCTAAATTTGCTTGAGCAGATGCAACTTCTGCTTTTGCTTGGGTTAGTTGTCCTTGTAAGTTTGCATCATCCATATAAGCAAGGATTTGTCCTTTTTTGACAGTATCTCCTTCTTCAACTAATAAATTTTTGATTATACCAGAGCTTTCAGGACTAAGATTAATAGAAAGTTCAGGTTCAATCTTTCCATTGGCTGAAACTATAATTTGTAAATCTTGTCTTTCTACTGATTGAGATGGTAATTGGGTCTGTGAATTACGAAGTATTCTGACTCTAATAATCCGAAATGCAATCATTCCAATAGCAATTACCAGACCAATAATCAATAGTTTGCCAATTTTTTTTTTACTTATTTTTGTAACATCAGATTTTTTTTCAACATCAGGTGTAGATGAATTGGATATTTCCATTGTTATGATTATATATTTAAAAAATATCTAATTTTACTCAAAAAATAATTTAAATTATAGATAAAAAATTAAATAGTCGAAAATAAAAAAGTAAATAAATAAACAAATAAATGAATGAATGAAAATTATTAGGATAAAAGTATAGCCAAGAGAAGTATAGCCAAGAGAAATATAGCCAAGAGAAATATAGCCAAAATAAACACAAAGTTGAAAAATTAAAGCGGCTATTTATTTTTTCAACTTTGTCATAATATAACTATGGAGCTAAAAAAACTTTATGCAATAGTAAAGATATAAGCACAGTAGCGGTAACTTTGCTTTATTCTTCCTATGCCCTTGTGAACGACTTAAACAGAACCATGTGCTTTCATAAATTTTACATTAGATAAAACTCTAACCCCTTCCTCCTTGTCGGCGCATTCTCATTATTTGTCGCTTTTGTTCGTTAGTCAAAATCTTCTTTATTTCTTTACGTTGCCATTTTCTGAGACTTTCTAGGTCTTTCTCTTGGTCTTTTGATAGGTTTAAAGACTCGATTACTTCTTTGAGGTCTCCCCCAGCTTCCATTTCTGCTTTTACAGTATCTTGCTGTTCGGATGTCAGAATTTCACCCATGCGATCGCGAACCTCTTCACCGATTTCCCGGAGTTCTTCTTTCTGCTCGTCACTAAATTCAATACCAGGTATCTTTGGAATACCGTTTTCTATCTGTATATTTCCTCGTTGAGCAGATGCAACTTGTACATTCGATACGCTAAGTGTTGTAGCGAGTACCGAACCTACCATTAGCGCAAATATGAACTTTGATTTCATTATTCTCCTATGTGCTGTACGCTATACATGTATGCTTTTATATGGAACTTTGCTTGAATTCCACATTTAAATCCTATGTGCTACTCATAAGATGTACATCGTACTAGCGCTCTACATTTATTTTGGTACTTTAGTCACGAGCAATTTTATAGAAAATAGTACTTCAGTCTCTGGAAAGATTATAAAATTAGTTATACATTAGGAAGGATTATATTAAAAATAAATGTATATATATTAAGCTGATATAAATAATAAAACTTTTATTTGTATAAACTATTTTCGTAAACTGTTTGTGTAAATTATTAGTTTAAATATTTCCATTTATTGAAAATCAAAAATATCCTTACTTAAAGTGCTTGATTATTAGTAGGATAATAGATAAATGGTAACTCAAAATTGACATGATTAAAACAACAAGATTTAATCAATGTAAACTATTTCAGATAATCTACAATCATCCATTTCCTTTATTTGTATATTTGGAATGGATATTATTATCAATGTGTATACTAGTAGAAATCAGGGTTGGTAATTTTCCAAGACCTCCATTTATGGCTCAAAAGGATATCCTTAATCCGGTTTTATTTTTTCCTGCTGTGATTATATTTGGAGCAATGGGTTTAAGATTACCTAGAAGTAAAATAATATATAAAATTATCTATACATTAATCAACATCATATTAATGTTGTTAGTTAACTATGCTGCTGGTAGAAAACTTGGTTTTTCTCCTCCTTTACTACTTATTTTAGCTATTCGTAGCTGTTTAATATTTAAAACTCAAGGCAGATTAGTAGTTGCGTTTCTATCCTGGATACTTTTTATTTTCACATTAAACACAAATGTTACCTTTAATTTGCCGCTAACATCAACATTAGTTAGTCCTAAAGACATTGAAAGTGTAGTTGCAAATTTACAGATGACTGCTGGATTCTTCTTTAGTTTTATATTAATATTTGTATTCTTACTAGTAAATTCCCTAATCTCTGAACGTGAAAGTCGTCAGAAATTAGTATTAGCTCACGAACAATTAAGACAGTATGCTCTAAGAATTGAAGACCAAGCAACTTTGCAAGAACGGAATCGTATCGCAAGAGAAATTCATGACTCTATCGGACATTCTCTGACAGCACAGAGTATTCAAATTTCAAATGCTTTACTGTTCATTGATTCAAATATTAATAAGGCAAAATCTTTTTTAGTACAAGCTAAAGAATTAGGGTCAGATGCTTTGAAAGAAGTTCGTTTCTCTGTAACAGCACTACGTTCCGACCCATTAAAAGGAAAAAGTTTAAAACTAAGAATTGAAAATTTATTTACAGAATTTCAATCGCGATCGCAAATTCAACCAAAATTATCTCTACAAGTGAATGAAACTTTATCAACAGAGATAAACTTGGCTATTTATCGTATTATTCAAGAAGCTTTAACCAATATTTCTAAACATAGTAATGCGGATGAAGTCATGATTGAAATTAAAATAATTGATAATTCCCTATGTCTTTATATTGAAGATAATGGTGTTGGTTTCCACCCAAATCAAAATACTACCGGTTTTGGACTCCAAAGTATGCGCGATCGCACGTCTGCATTAGGTGGTCATTTTTATATTAATAGTCAGCCCAAGGAAGGTTGCAGCATAACAGCTTTTTTCCCAATTTCGAGGTTCGAGTGATGGTTCGTCTATTATTGGTGGATGACCAAGAAATTATTCGTCAAGGTATCAAAAGTTTACTAGAATCACAATCCGATTTTGAAGTGGTTGGAGAAGCTGAAAATGGTCAACAGGGGATATCCCAAGTCGAATTATTACATCCAGATATCATATTAATGGACGTCAGAATGCCAATTATGGATGGTATTGCAGCAACAAAGGCAATTATCCAAAAGTTTCCCGGAGCTAAAATTTTAATTTTGACTACCTTTGATGACGAGGAATATATCTGTGAGGGGATGCAATTTGGTGCCAAGGGTTATTTACTCAAAGACACACCATTAGAACTATTAGCAAATGCAATTCGACTAGTACATGCAGGACACACCCATTTAGGACCAGGACTATTCCAGAAAATTATCCCTTCTATTCCCGAAACTGCGATCGCAAACAATTCTACTCCACCCCATGAACTACAAAAGCTGACTCCTAGGGAAAAAGAGGTTTTACGTTTAATTGCTAAAGCTGCAAGTAATAAGGAAATTGCTGAAAAGCTTTTTATAACAGAGAGAACAGTTAAAAATCATGTCACAAATATTTTAACTAGACTCAATCTCAGAGATAGAACCCAAGCTGCAATTTTTGCTAATTCCTATTTACACTTTTTAGATTTTTAAAAACCTATCATTGAAAAGTAAAGCTAAAAAGTAAAACTTTAAAAAATCATATTAAAATAACAAATGTTGCAGTTGTGTTATTCAGGAGTGGGGTAGACTTATTTCCCAGCAAAAATTCGCTATAATCAGCCAAATCATCAATTCCCATCAAATTGAGGATGATTTCAGCTATCAACCAAATACTAATATCACATAATAGTTTTTTCCAGCGAGCTGTCTTCATAGTTCTTCCCCCATTCGCTAGGGTAACTTTTTGCTGAACAATCTCACACTATGAATAAATAGGGAAGAACTAGAGAAAATATGCGGATATCAAATTAGGTAGTTTGAGATTCGTTAAAATAGTCTTGTAGTTAAATTAATATATTTAAAATTACTTAAACATGAGTACTCAACCATCCAATAAACTATCTGCTGCTAAACGATTTGCATTCGGTTTAATAATTGGACTTTTCATCGCAGGATTATTTTGGCTCTATTCAATTTACTTTAATGTCTATATCCCTTCACTTCAAGGGATTATTGGAGCTACTGTACTAGCAATATCCTGTGGTGCGATCGCTGTTATGAGCGGGATTGATAAAGTATTTGATAATATACCAAAGATATAACCTGTGTCTTCACAAGTAAAAGATTTATAATACGGGATTATTGTAGAGATATACTTGCCTCTCTACTTATATTTTATGGGAAATATTTAATGTATCTGGAGTTAGATATAGATGAAAAACAAGAAAAGTCTTTTGAAAGCGATCGCGTAATTCTCTACACAGCTTTATTAAGAAATAAAATTACAGTCTACAAAAATCATTAGCCCTATCTCTGGTAATGTTTATTACAATCCTAATAAATAATGATAGAAATCTCCATTCTTACTGTAACCAAGAGATTCATACAGAGCTTGAGCTGCAATATTATCAATTTGGGTTCCTAAAGTGATACGGACTGCTCCTGTATCCCTTGCAAAATCCTCTGCTGTTTTCATTAACAGCTTTGCGACACCTTGTTTTCGATAAGCTTCCTCGATAAACAAATCATTCAAAATCCAAACACGTTTCATGGAGACTGAGGAGAAACTAGGATAAAGCTGAGTAAATCCAACTGAGTGACCATTTTCTTTAGCTACAAATATAGCAGAATCACCTTTTTGAAAACGCTCTTGCAGAAATTCTCTTGCAGCTTCTATATCTGAAGACTGGTTATAGAAAACCCGGTATCCATCGAATAATCTCACAACTTCCTCAAGATGCTCAAAACCAGCTTGAATAACTTCCATTTCCCACCCTCAGAAATTAACTATATTTGATGAAAATTCGGGTACAAATGTGAATGATAACAAAAGTTTGTATCCTAAATCACTTGAAAAAATTATTTAAATCAAGCAAAATAGTATTTTAGTACTATTATGATTGATTTGAAATGAAAAAATTTAAACGGAATCATTCTTTTGGAATGCCAGCTTCATTTGGAAAACAAGGTGATGATTTCAGTAAAATTAAACCATTAAAGCTTTTACCTAATCCACCTCTACCAGATATCTCGATTCCACCTTTACCTTTGCTAAATGATAATAAAGTGGAGTGAAAGCTACTTTTTACCTACTTTCTTTTGCACTTTTCAGTCTGGGAAAGTATATACTAAAGGCTATGCCTCCTATATATATTTAAGTATTAATACTTAACTTCTCTCCTCTAATTGCACGGTCCAACAATTCCATCGGATGCATGACCCCGATATCTTTACCTTGTGATTGTAAGTGTTTAGTGATTTGCAAACTACATCCAGGGTTTGCAGAAGCAATTAAATCAGCACCAGTATTAGTCAAATTTTGAACTTTTTGCTGTCCCAATTCTTCAGCTACTTCTGGTTGCAACATATTGTAAATACCTGCACTACCGCAACACAAACCTGCATCCAATGGTTCTCTGAGGGTAACACCGGGGATTTGTTTTAATAATTGACGGGGTTGGACGCTGATTTTTTGACCGTGGAGTAAATGACATGCGTCTTGGTAAACCATTGTTAAGGGTTTATCTGTGAGGGGAGATAACTCTGCTGTTAAACCAACGGTCGCTAAAAACTCTTGCGCATCTTTAACCTTTGCTGCAAATGCTTTTGCTTTCTCTTTGTACTCCGGATCATTTTCTAAGATATGACCGTATTCTTTCAGAGTATGTCCGCAACCTGCAGCATTAATAATTACAAAATCTACATCTGTATCTGCAAAGCTATCAATCATTTGTCTAGCTAAAGCTTGTGCTTGTTGAGTTTGTCCTTGGTGTTCGGGTAGTGCAGCGCAACAACCCTGGGTTTTGGGAATTATCACTTCACAACCATTCGCAGTCAGCACCCTTGCTGTAGCTTCATTTACAGGGGAGAAAAATAATCTTTGCACGCATCCTAGAATCATTCCGACTCGGTAGCGCTTTTCTCCTTGGGGAGGAATAACTGTGGGGAAGTCACCTTGAAATGATTTGGCAGTAATTTGTGGCAAAATGGACTCCATCGCAGCTAAACGAGGAGATATACGCTCAAGTAATCCTGTGGAATGGATAAGTTTAGATAAACCTGATTTTTGATAGAGGAATAGGGGAATAAGTAAAATTTTTAATAGCTTGGGATAGGGAAAGAGTGAAAATATGAGTTTGCGAAACAGTGTATCGAGCCATTTACGGGGGTAATTGCGTTCTACCTGATGACGAGTTGCAGAGATTAATTTGTCATATTGTACCCCGGAAGGACAAGCGCTGACGCAAGCTAAACAACCCAAACAAGTATCAAAATGCTGTACGGTTGCTGTATTTAAAGGTATTTCACCTTTATTAATTGCATCCATTAGATAAATTCTTCCCCTGGGAGAATCCATCTCTTTACCGATAACTCTGTAACTGGGACAAGTAGGAAGACAAAATCCGCAGTGAACGCAGGTGTCTATCAGTTTTGGTTCTGGTGGATTTTTGAAGTCAAAACCCTGTTGTTGAAGGTTGTTTTTATGGTTGTTATGCTCCGAATTTTTATTCTCGGAATAATTATCATTAGAACTTTTATTAGCAAAATTATCAAAAGCTTGCATCTTCCCCTCTTCCCCTAGTAATCGTTTATTTATCTTAAATAAAAAAATCAATAATTTTTCTGTTATATCATGTGGGTTTAATTAGTTACGATATGGGAATTTGTGTTAAAAACTCTCAAATCTTTCCCCTCTGCTCCAGGAACTTCTTTGCTCTTCTGCTCCCAAGAGTCTACATGAGAAGTATTTAACCGAACACGATATTATCCCATCTCCCCGAATTTCCCCTCTCCTGACTAAGAAAAGGGATATCCGTAACGGGGTGAATTTTTCTCAAAACTACTGGAAATTCAATAATTTGCGCATACACTTTAGCCTGAGTAAAGAGAGAAGCGATCGCTATGACGGAATGAAGTTGTTCAAATTCCCCCCACAAATCGACCGGGGTTAAAAATATTGTCTGGATCAAATTTAGATTTAATTTGCTGCATGATGTGCAAAGCATTACCTTTATAACCCCAAATATCAAAGTGTTCTTTAACAGACTTTGGTGCTTCTAGAACTGATAGAAAACCTGCATGACTTTGGCAAATATCCCGCATTCGTACCACATCTTTTTCATCCTCCATACGTAATAATCCTAGTCCACTTGCATTGTGAATATAACCAATTTCTACATTGCCAATAACTTCTGATGCAGCACTGGGTAATACTCCTATTTTGCAACTAATAGGAAACTTTGTGTGAGTATTGTGTATTTGATTGTGCAATAATCCCCATAGTTCTTCCCCATGAGTTTCTGAGAAGGTAAAACTATGTAAGTCTAGTTTGTGTGCTACCTCTAAAAGCTGTTTTGATTGCTCCTGAACGCTTTCACTAATACTCTGGAAGCGCACTATCAAAGCATTATCTGTGTTTTGTACAGCTGAGCTATTTAAATCTAAACCCGATAGCAATTGAGAAGAAATGATATCAGCGTCAGTGGGTGTTAAAGCAGAACCGCGTAATATTCCCGCAGCTTGAGATATTTTATCTCTCTCACCCGTCATAACTACCGTTCCTGAAGCTTCTTGGACGGGGTAAAGACGGAAAGTTAACTGAGTAATTACTCCCAAAGTACCGTAAGAACCTGTAAATAATTTCATCAGGTCGTATCCAGCAACGTTTTTGACAACTTTTCCCCCAGCTTTCACAATTTCACCATCGCTACGTACAAAGGTAATTCCTAATAACTGGTCTCTGACGCTACCGTAACGCTGTCTGAGAGAACCCGTATCTGCTGTAGCGACAATACCACCCAGAGTTGCTGTTTCTGATCCAGTGGGATTTAGGGCTAAAAATTGATTTTGCTTTGCTAAGGTTTCTGTCAGATGAGAAAAACTGACTCCTGCATCAACTGTCACAGTAAAATCACCAACAGCATGTTCTATTCGTTGATTCAGACCTTCTGTACTGACAACAATATCTATATTTTCGCTCAATCCACCCCAATGAAGTTTACTTGCTCCACCACAGGTGAGGATACGCCATTTTTTATCTTTAGCGATCGCAATAATTTTTGCAAGTTGTTTTTCAGTCCGGGGATAAACTAAACAGTCTGGATGATGATTATCTGAGTTTTTTATATTTAGTGCTTCTAATATTTGTTCTTTTTTCTTTGTTTCTACTTCTTCCCAATTTACGATAGCGTCATGTTCTTCAACTACTTGTATAAGAGATTCTGTATGAGTATCTAAGGTTTTTTCCCTGGACATTGCAACACCGGTTAAGAGGTCATCACTTTAGCTTTAACAAAAAGGGTAATGTTTAAAGGGTAAAGGGGTAAAGGGGTAAGGAGATAATCTTATGGAGTAACACCAATTCATAAAAAATATGATACATCTGTTGTAGTGGTGAAAACTTTGCACCGCCTCAAAAAGTTTTGTCCCAGATGCATTATTTTACATCCGGGACAAATTATTGGGAATTATTGGGAAATATCTATTGAAAACTGCTATAAAAATTTACCTATGTTGAAGCATTTATAGTCTCCTTACTTACGGAGGTACTGTTTACTGTTTCATAATAAGTATCGTTATTCAGGTATGGAGATGTATTGATGTCATCCAAACCTGTAATCAGTCTAGCTCCACGATTCCGAGTAAAGTAGTTCCATACCCATTGAATTGTAACTATCAATTTGTTATCAAATTCAATTAAGAAGTAAATATGAATGACTAGCCAAAACAACCAAGCGAAGAAGCCTTTTAATTTAATAAATAATAAATCTACTACAGCAGCATTTCTGCCAATGACTGCAAGTGCTCCCATATCATTGTAGTTGAATGCTTCTGACTTCTTACCCTTAATAGCCTTCTTGATAGAAGAAGCAACATACTTTCCTTGCTGCATTGCAACTGGTGCTACACCTGGTAAAGGTCTACCATTTTCCTGAGCGCAGTGTCCCAAGTCTCCAATCACAAAGATATTAGAATATTCTTTCAGACTTAAATTAGGCTCTACAATTACTCTACCAGCGCGATCGCATTCGGCACCAGTTTTCTCGGCTATTACTTTCCCAAGTGCTGATGCTTTGACTCCAGCTCCCCATAATACAGTCCTAGCTGAAATCTGTTTGACTTCATCACCTTGCTTGAGGGTAACAAGATCCCCTTCAATTTCGGTTACTAATGTCTTGGTGTATACTGTCACACCCAATTTCTGTAAAGATATTTCTGCTTCTCTAGATAGTTCTGGTGCAAAGGGTGGCAAAATTCTATCCATCCCTTCTAGTAATAGAACCTGTGCTTCGGATGTATCAATATTGCGGAAGTCGTTTTTTAAAGTTGAGTAAGCTAATTCCGCGATCGCACCAGCTAATTCCACCCCAGTAGGACCACCACCTACAATAGCAAAAGTCATTAAAGAACGTCTTCTTTCGGGGTCGGTTTCTTTCTCTGCTGCTTCAAATGCACTAAATATCCGACGACGCATCTCTATTGCATCTTCTACTGTCTTTAAACCCGGTGCAGACCTCTCCCAATGGTCTTTACCAAAGTATGAATGCTTTGCACCTGTCGCAACTACTAAAGAGTCATAAGGGATTTTCTCGTCACCCAAAATTACTTCTTGACTCTGGGGATCTATATCTGTAACTTCCCCTAATACTACTTTTGTATTTTTACTTTTCTTGAGTATAGAGCGCAATGGCGATGAGATATCAGCCGGAGATAGCGTACCGGTCGCAACTTGGTAAAGGAGTGGTTGGAATAAATGAAAATTACGTTTGTCAATTAGCGTAACATCAACGTCATTACTGCAAAGGTTCTTAGCAGCGTAAAGACCACCAAAACCTCCACCAACGATAACTACCCGATGACGAGACTTTCCGTCAATCACATCCGCCATAAGTTTATATTTCCTTAATGTGATATTACTTTACTATTCTTAACAAATTTTTATCACTCTTGTCATTGATGATTCTGCTTAAGCATTACATTTACTATTTTTTGAATGTGTTTTAAACAACATAAAAGTAGTAACGATTCATACATATAACTAGTTTTCTGTATTGATTCATACTATTTGCTAGATTTTTATATTTAATTTTGTAAAAATATTACAGAGTATTTACTGTCAGGTTTTGCAAATATTTAGACATACTTCATTTTTATTAAACATAAAATGCCAAGTGCAAGATATAAACTGCACCTGGCATCAAAACTTTAAGTTATTTTTAAGCTATTTTTATATGCACTTATTAATTACACTTCTCCATTTAAGGATGAATACTAAGGAGATAAAGTGTTATCTATATGATTCAATTCCAAGCTTAATATGTGATTTATACTAAGCATCTTCTACAAGGTCGCTTAACATATTTAGTTTGATAGGAGGCCTTTCGGGCAGTTCAACTGATAAAGTTAAAGTACCGCCTATAGCTTCAATATAGTTCCGTAAAGTAGACAGCAGCATATCAGATTCTCTTTCTAAACGAGACACATTAGGTTGTGGTATTTTTAAACTCTGTGAAATTTCTGCTTGTGTAAGTCCTGCTGCTTTCCGCATTTCCTGCAAAGTGAGATATTCCTTTTCCAACTCATTTGTACGGGACTGTATCCGGTTCTTGCGTTCTTGGGGAAGTTTATCCCATATACCTTGTAAAATTTTACCTTTTGTCACTGCTTTTCCTCCTCTAATTGAGTAAGATGATCGTCAAAGCGTTCGTCAGCTTTTTTGATAATCTGTTTGTAGAACCGTTTCTCATTCACTCCAGATTTATCACCAGCGACAAGCACAATAGCTTGACGCTTCGGGTCGAAAGCAAAAGCAGCACGCCATACACTATCTTTTGTTGTAAATCGTAGTTCTTTCATATTGGCATGCTTAGAACCGTTCAGCGTATCTACATGTGGTCTGCTTAATAGTGGGCCATATTTTTCTAGTAAGCCCACTTGCGCTAATAAAGCATCTTGCACAGTCTCAGGAAATTCCCGAAATTCTTCAGCAAACACAGGATACAAATCGACTGTCCAATACATATGATATCATCAATGATATATATCATCAATGATATTACAATACTTTTAAAATAATTTACGTAAAACTAAATTATCATGACTACCCGAACAGAGTGTATGGGAGGAATTCCAGTATCTAAATAGATTATATTGCCTTGCTCATAATGACTTTGATATTTTTGGGTTAAAGGATAAGCATAGCTTTAACTTCCTTATGGCTTTTTGGGAGTTATTGCGCGATCGCTAATCCGGATTCAAGAGTTAATTAACGGTACAGTGCATTGTGCTATGAGATAAAACATCTATTACCAATTACCAAAAAGAAGATAATCCAAAATCAAACTCCGTAAACCCGACCACCATCACCGGGTAACAAGCTGAGGGAACGGGGATTTATTTGGTGTCCAACGGTAACTTCTACTTCACCTTCCCATACTTCAATAGAAAGTACTTTTTGATTTGTGCTTTCGTAGTCAAAGTATTGACAGCGTTGCGCTAAACGTCTGAGGGTTGTTCCTTGACGACTCATTTTTGCTGTACCTGATTCTACGCAGCGATAGGTATCATTATTGAAGGTAATTTTATCTGGTGGTGTTTGACTCACTTCCAATTGAGTAGTTGGTTCTAGGAAGGAAACTTCTACTACATCGTCCTCATCTACTGATAACCAACGAATATCATTGTCATCTTGCAATAAATATTCAAACCAGGAATAACCATCGTCATTATAGGTAAGCTTTCCTTCTACTACCCAGTCTCTGTCCATATATTGAACAATATCGCCAATTTGTAAGTTAAATATATTTCTCTGGAGTGATGGTAATTCTTTTTGTGAACTGCTTCCCGGTAGTTTTCCCTGTTGCTGAAGTACGAATAAAGTTACACCAATTACAACAACTACGATAAATCCCAACCAAACCATATGTACTTTATCTCCTCAGTCTTATGATATTAATTTCAACAAAATGTGATAGTTCGATAAATATAAATATTTTTAATTAAGATTAAGTAGGTTGGTGTTGAAAATTGTCATTAGGACAGGCAGTAGGCAATCGGCAGTCGGGGTAAGAGTTTAAAGCTGATTTACAATCTGTTACATAGTTGCCTTTATTTATACCCACCTACTTAATTTAAATTAATCATAAATAGAATAACTACGTTTTTAATTGTGAATTTTAATTTTATGCAAGTAATATATTTGATTATTTGATTATTTGATTATTTTTTTAAGTATAAAAATTATTTTAGAGGTCGGAAATTGATTCATACTGTGAGCATCAGCCTTTCATCCCTAAAGGGATATCATAATTTTTATGTTTTGATGATATGTTTTAATGAATTGTTTGTTTGACATCTTGCATTGCTTACTATTTTCTATTATCTATTATCTATTATCTATTCGATTTTTATTCCTGATTATCAACTATTAACTACTCACTACTCACCACTAAACCTCAATAACTCAACCAACGAGAATCATTTTGATATCTGACAATAACAGGATGGGAAAGACGATTTATTTCTGTATCCTGTATTTGTATGTCTTTGGGTAAGTCAAATAAGTGATGTAAATTTACCTCTGTGAGAAAGCTGGTTTTTACTGGAAGTTGCAGTCTTTCTGAGTTTAAGTGATTTCTAGATGCTAGAACAAATCCCCAGGGACCAAAACTAGGAACGTTGACTGTGTAGGGATGGGTTTCTAAACCGACTTGTGTCAGGGTTGTAGAAATACAGCTAATTACCTTTGGTGCAAAAAATGGACTAGATGCTTGGGTTACTAGTATGCCATTATCTGTAAGTCTTGCTAGTAACCTCCGATAAAAACCTTCTGAGTAAAGCTTTGCTAAGCTATCTTGGTCTGGGTCAGGAAAGTCTGCAATAATTACGTCAAAGTTTTCTTTGAGTTTGGGTACTTCTAAGAAGGCATCAGCATTGAGTATTTCAACTTTGGAATCGCTTAATGCATTTTGATTAACTTTCAATAATAAGGGATGATTGCTAGCTAGCTTAATAACTTCTGGGTCTAGTTCTATGAGCTTTACTTTCTCTACATCCTGCCATTTTAATACTTCCCTAACTGCCATACCATCTCCTGCACCTAATATCAAAACCTTTTGATGGTTAGATGTTGCACTCATTGCTGGATGTACTAGTGCTTCGTGATAGCGGTATTCATCCACGGTGGAAAGCTGTAAGTCACCATTGAGAAATAACCTTACGTCTTTTCCCTTACGAGTTAATATGATGCGTTGATAGGGTGTTTGGGTACGGGTAATGATTGGTGCTTGATATAAATTATTTTCTAATCTATTGCTTAAGGGTATGGAGACAGGAGCTAAGGTTAGTAAGATTACTCCCAAAACCAAACCTAGGTATCCCCAGCGTCGCAATTTTCCAAAATTTCGACAGATAAAAAATACCATGAATGCTGGTAAGGAACCCAGAACAAAAGCGGTGGGAAACATTCCCAACCAGGGTAGTAATAATACGGGAAATGCTAAAGAACCGACTAAAGCTCCTAAATAATCCAGTGCTAGAACTCCTGCTAAAGCATCCTTTACACCTTCTTCTGATTCTAAAGCTCTGGTAAGTAGAGGAACTTCTAAACCTGCTAATACTCCCAATAATATAGTGACTAAAAATAACTCCAACCAGATAGCACCATCTATGATAAATAAGGCGAAAAGTGCTAAAGGTAGGATAGCAGTTAAAGGCGCGATCGCTAGTTCTACAAAAACGAATCCTGTTAATAATTGCTTTTGTAAAACAGTACCTCTGGCTTTAGTCGCAACAAATTGACTCAAATAAGAACCGACTCCCATTGCTGCTAAAAATCCACCTACAGCAATACCGTAAGCAAGAGCCTGGTTTCCTACTAAATAGCTTGCAAGGGTACCCAACAGTAATTCTACAGCTAAACCACAGCCGGAGGAAACCGCCGCCGCAATTAACAATAATTGACGTTGATTGCGATTAAAAATACTGTTATTAAGTACAGATAAATCTTGAGTTCCTTTTTCAGCTTCTATTTTCTGTTCCATCCTAAAGATATTTATTTGAGGTGTCTTTTCAATTAATTTTTCAATTAATTAATTTATTTATTTCCCACTACCAGGTCCACCACCGCGAAAACCTTCGTATCCAGAGCGGGAACCTCCCTGATAAAATATCCATGTACCACCGCGATAACCACCAGAACTACGGGTACCGTAACGGGGTGAAAAGTTTTCTTGTTTTTCCTGTCGCAGAACAAAGGCTGATTTTTGACTGTAGCTGTCGTAAATTGACCAACCAGCCATAAATACTGCTAATCCTGCAAATATTTTTGTCAACATTACATATTACCTTTTTGAGATTAAATTAAATTAAATTGAGATTTATTTAAGAGTTAGTTCAAATTAGTTGAAAGCTTAATTCAAGCTGAATTTTTCTTGGATTGGTTATCTTTAAAATTGCTCTATCTTTAAATTCCTGTTTCTACATCTCACTTTTATGTTGGTCTTGGGGATTATCATCATAATTTGGATAATCGCTTTGAAAGGGATCTGTTTGGGTATTATTGAGAGTACCTTCCCCATCAGAAGTAATATGAATAGCTTCTACTGCTGTAAGAGTTTTACTTGAATCTCTAACAGTTAAAGTTGTTTTATCTACCGGAGCATCTGGTACAACTTCCACATTGAAACTGTAGGAATCTTGTTTATCAAAGACAAAAAATAGCGTTAAAGAACCGCGACCTGATTTGACCGTATTATTTACTGTGGTTCGCATAATATTTGTGGTGTGAGAAGCAGCGTAAACTCTCTCTCCATAACTATTATTAATAACCAATTCTACATTTAAACGCTGTGGAGTGGTTTCATCAGCAGCTATATCTACCTTGACTCGTACTAAACTATTTTTACCACCAACAGTAGCGCGATCGCTCACATCGCTATCATTAATTTTTTTAGATATTGCTTTTTTTCCAGAATTGGGGACAGTGAATAATGTGATAATTCCTATAAATAGAGTACTAAATAAACCAGGCCATAAACGACGAGTATCTACTACCCCATTTTTCACACTGACTATAAAATTTGGTTTGGGTGAAGTTAGTTCTCGTCCAAATTTATCTCCATATTCTAGAACTCCTATTCTTAAAGTAACTTGTTCTTTTTTCTTGGTACGAATATCAATACCACCCTTCAAGTTACTTTCAGACCAGCTTCCCGATTCACCATCTTCATACCACGTACCAGATTCGTTCCAAGCTTCTTTCACAGCAGAAGCAAGTACTTTTTTCTGGGAGTCTACAAGTTGAATTTCATAGGCAAGGTTAGTATTATCAGGTATTCTGGCATTTACATCTACTCGTAAAGCACCTATACTCTGGGGTTCTAAATCAAAGGTTTTGATGCTTCCATAATTTCCTGGGGTCACGTTGGTTTGTCCGTAAACCAGGGTCTTTTCAAAAAAACCAGCCGCAATAAACCCTAAAAGTACAAATCCAGTAGACCCAAGAGCAATATACACCCAAGGGTCTAAAAAACGGCTGGTGCGTTTTTTTTCTACAGAAACTGACATAGCATTTTGAAGTTACAGTAACTTTAACAACACTATGCCATGATAACCTTCCGGAAAAAGTAGGCTAGTTTTTTCTGAAATAATTATATTTAAAGTATTTAGATCAACGCGCGATCGCACAGCAGTTAACTTGCTTTAAGTACTGTAGATAAAAGAATTAATGTTAATTTTTTTATCAAATATGGTTTTATTTGAAATTTGTTTTCTAGAAATCAGTATTTTGTTTCCAAGTTATTATCGCCATTTGATTTAAGTAATAATATTTAGTCGCAAAGCTTTATTAAATACTTTTAGGTTCATATAAGAATGCTTCTCATCAATATTTGACAAAATAAATCTTACTAAAATAGCCAAGTCACAATAAAAGTTGATGATTATTCAAGTAGAGAGCCTACAAGTCGTGATTATTATTAATTACTTGCAAATTGTATAATCCTTATATCTCAATACAGTTCAGTTAAGAAAAATGTAGGTTGAATTTCCTTTCTCAATCCAACCTAGGCGATGTCTAATTTCCAGCCTTAACGGCAACGGTATTGTCTTATATCTGAAGAATTTGAATTTTTTTCAAAAATGTATAATTGAAATTGATTACGAAGTGGAGTTGAATTTTTTTCTTTGAAACCTTTCCCATAGAATATTTTGTTTGAATCCCCACCTTGTAAATAGCTCAAAATAAATCTAAAAAAGAACCCCATATTTCTGGTTTGGGGTCTTGGAATCAGAATCTTTTACTTTGAATATTCAAGTGTTTTAACCAAAAAAAATGTAATTTTTATCACTTATTTTTTAGCAATAACCCAAATAGCGTGCACTATACCAGGAATATAACCAAATAAGGTAAGCACAATATTAATCCAAAAGTCAATACCTATTCCAACCTGCAAAAATACGCCTAGAGGTGGAAGAAAAATTGCGCAGATAATACGAATTAAATCCATTTTCTTCTCCTATTTTTATCAAATTCGAGTAGGACTTATCTATCCCTTAAAGATAACACTTACCCTCACAAATTATTGATTTGTAAATAACTCCAGCCCACAAAGCCGGTTCAGGTTGATACTGAGAAAAATTTCTTGGCAGATTCTTATCATGGCTAGATTTATTTTAAAAGTTAAATAAAGCTAAAACTTCTGAGCAGTTTTAGTAAAATTTAGCCAACTAGGGAAGCCATTATTTTTAAGTAGTTTCACTAATAAATAAAGCCTGAAGTCCTTTACAGAAAAGAATTTACCGTATTTCCTAACTCGTATCTTAATTTATCACAAGCTTTGATTTAGCCCAACTGTAGCCGTACATAACAGTTTTCATAATTCTACTATCATGTATGTGGACAGACTCAAACTAGAGAAAATCCTAGTTTGATTCTGTGCTAGTTTGTAATTCCCAGCCAATAGGCTAAAGCTAAGATTCCCATTACTCCCGTTTTGGATAAGTTGAGTTAGGTAAAATATCTCAAAAGTTGATTGATTATGAATTAATTACTTATCACTATGAGGACAGCTTGCTATAAGCAAAGGCAAATAATTTCAGGCGAATACTTAAAGCATGGAGTGATTTGCTAGCAGTAATTTTAGGGAGGTTACAACCTCCAATGCGATTATGAAAACCCTAACCGTCATTTACGAACTACACAGGTGAGATAAAGTGCATTTTATCCAACATAAAAAATTGATTTGGATGAATAAAATAGTGCAAAGTCCTACTCAATAAAACCTTTGATGACTAATGGGGAATTCTTAGCCAATAGCCGAAGCGATATTTGATAACGCTCAGTAGGAAGCAAGCTAAAAAGCATATATTGACTAAACCAAGTGAAGGAGCATACTATGTCTAAGACTCTATTAGAACAATTGCGAGAAGTGACAGTTGTGGTTGCTGATACAGGAGATTTTCAGGGGATTAAAGAGTTTAAACCCCAAGATGCAACTACCAACCCTTCTTTGATTACCGCAGCAGCACAAATGCCAGAGTATCAGGAAATTGTAGACCAGACATTGTTAGAAGCTAAAAAAGATGCTGGTGCTGGTGCTACTCAGAAAGATATCGCTAGTTTGGCATTTGAGCGTTTAGCTGTAGCTTTCGGTAAAAAGATATTAGAAATTATTCCCGGTCGAGTCTCTACAGAAGTAGACGCACGTTTATCTTACGACACAGAAGCTACCATCGCCACAGCTCGGAAAATCATCGCTCAGTATGAAGAAGCTGGAATTTCCCGCGAAAGAATTTTAATCAAAATCGCTTCTACTTGGGAAGGTATCTGTGCCGCTGAAGTTTTAGAGAAAGAAGGAATTCACTGTAATTTAACTTTACTTTTCGGAATCCATCAAGCGATCGCTTGTGCTGAGGCTAAAATCACTTTAATTTCTCCTTTCGTCGGACGAATTCTTGACTGGTACAAAAAAGATACTGGTAAAGAAAGCTATGCACCCCATGAAGATCCAGGGGTACTTTCTGTGACTCAAATTTACAATTACTATAAGAAGTTTGGTTACAAAACAGAAGTGATGGGAGCAAGTTTTCGTAACCTCGGCGAAATCACTGAGTTAGCTGGTTCGGATTTATTAACTATTGCACCTAAGTTCCTAGCTGAGTTAAATAATACCACTGGTGAACTAGCTCTGAAGTTGGATGCAAGTAAAGCTGCTTCTATGGACATTGAAAAAGTTGCTATGGATAAAGCTGTTTTTGATAAGATGCATTCAGAAGACCGGATGGCATCTGAAAAATTAGATGAAGGTATCAAAGGTTTCTCTAAAGCATTAGAAAACTTAGAGCAGCTATTAGCAGATAGATTAGTTGCATTAGATTCAGAAGCTAAGGTTGCTTAAATTTGAAGGAAGGTAGTTTGATTTGAATTAGATTTGAAAGTGAATTTGATTTGAAAGTGAATTTATCTCTCTACCTAATTTCAAACTGACTTTAGTTTTCTGTCTACTTTCAAACTGATTAATTTAATAAATTATACAAGAGGCACAGGTCAACTGTGCCTTTTGTATTAATCGATTACCAATTACTAATTACCAATTATCAAACCATATTTTCCAGTTCTCAATTGTAAGAATAATTTGCATCTCCTGTTTCAATTTATAATTACAAGGACAGGATGAATCTAAATTTGTATTATGTCCAAGTGAAAACCACTACAACTTTATCTAAGATTCGCTTCATCTATCCGTGTAAACTAAGAGACTATCCTCGTGACAAAATGTTAACTTATAGCAATAGCAATTTTTAGTTTCATCTAAATGTCTTTTTAGAAATCAAGGTTTTTAGTGGTAAGTAAGTTTGATTCAGCCAATTCACAAATCATCTCACCGTTTTTATTAGAGGGTAATGATGGGGATCTGAGTTTGGAGTCTAGACTCAGTGAGTTATCCCTATACGAGTTTTCTATAGAAACTAATTGTTCTACTACAGAAGTTGCAGAGGTATTTGAAAAACACCCGCTGTTACCGGGAGCAATAGTTGTAGAACAAGGAAAATATGTGGGAATGATTTCCCGAAAGAGGTTGTTAGAGTTTCTAATTCGACCCCGTGGACAAGAATTATTTTCTCAAGAACCTCTTGGTGTGATATATAGCTATACGCGAATATCAATCTTGCTATTACCACAAGCTACATCAGTACTGACAGCAATGCAAATTGCCCTGAAGCGATCGCCTGATTTTTTTTATGAACCAATAGTAGTAGAAGGAGAAGATAATACTTATAGATTGCTAAGCATGCAGGAATTAAGCACGGTCTCATGGCAAATTAGAGGTATTGAGACCCAGTTAAGATACGAACGTAGCCAAGCCCAAATGATTCAAAATGATAAGATGGCGAATCTAGGACGCTTGGTGGATGGGGTAGCTCATGAAATTTTAGATCCTGTGAATTTTATCTGGGGTAATTTAACTCACGTTTCTAATTATACTCAAGATTTGATGAGTTTAATCGCAACCTATGAGCAAGTTTGTGCAAGTTCTTCCCCCTTGGTAGAAACCCTCAAACAAGAAATCGAATTTAATTTCTTAGAAGAAGACTTAGTCAAAGCGATCGCTAGTATTCGTACAGGTGCTGAAAGATTAAAGAAGCTTGTTTCTAGCTTGCAGAATTTCTGTCATATAGACGAAGTATATTCTAAACCAGCTGACTTACATGCTTGTATTAATAACAATATATTATTAATCAATAGTCGTCTGAAGGGGGAAATTGAGATAACGACAAAATACGGTAGTTTACCCCCTGTATACTGTTTTGTTGGACAGTTAAGTCAAGTATTTATGAATATCCTCAGTCACTGCGTAGATATGTTATTAAATGAAGCAGTTAGACAGCAATTTGATACAAAATCAGGAAATTCAACTAATGTTTATACAAAACCCAATATCATAATTACTACGGAAGTCATTTCTCAAAAAATAGACCAACACAAGGATAATCATCAAAAAGAAGTCGAAGAGCTAGATTCCCGATGGGTAGCAATTCGTATCTCTGATAATAGTATGGGAATACCCCAAGATATATTGCAGCAAATTACAGATTCATTTTCTGTTGATAATAGAGCTGATAAAGAAACTAGTCTAGCTATAAGTTATCGCATCGTTACTGCTCGACATGGTGGTAAATTTAAATTAAGCTCTGAAATTGGCTTTGGAACAGAATTTGAAATTCTTCTACCATTAGTTTAAGTCGCAATATTAAGTCGAAATAAATTTAAATATAAATCCGCTTCAGTCTGAATTTAGTCATTCCAAAAAGAAAATATATAATAACTCTACAGGTTTGGCTATTAAAAATGAATAAAATAAAGAGACTAATATACTTTCAGATATAGCTTGATACTGCAAATATTTAACTTTTATCTAATAATCCTGCATTTCTCACAAGTTTGGGGATGATTTTTGTAAAGCCTTGACTAGAATGTATTTCAGAGGTTTTGGAATTATAGCTATGGTGCAGAGGAAATATAGAAACCTAGATTTTGTAAGGGTTTGAAAATGTTGTGAAAAATCCGGTTAATGTATCTTAATTCTCATAGTAATGAGAAAAGACTGGGAAAAGTATTTTTTCCTAATTCAATCTTTCCTGGTTACATTCTATATAGTTAAGTTTTTGCTACAAGAAAATTCCATCGAATCAAAATTCAATAAATTAGTGGGATCGCTCTCAGTTACTCAAAAACTTGAATGCTCTAAAATTAGTGATTCTATGAATCTTTTTCTTCAGACTAAATTCTGAGTTTGACTTTCTTGGTGCAGTGATTTCCAAGATTTTTTCTAGTAACCAAGGACAAAAACGCTGACACCAAACTGCTAAATGACTCTGCCATCCTACCAAAATTTCTGGAGAATCTCTCTCTAATCCAGTTACTAAAGCTTTTGCAACTTTCTGGGGTGTCATTGGGATCGCACCTTGGAATAACTCTAACTTATTTGTCATATCTGTTTGAGTCAAAGAAGGTAATAAGGCTACAACTTTGATGTTCTGAGGTGCTAATTCTCTGCGTAAAGCTTGAGTTAAACCTAAAATAGCGAACTTCGTTGCAGAATAACTTGCCATTGTTGGAGCTGCAATCTTACCCATTAAACTAGAAACATTGACAATTGTCCCTTCTCCTTTTGTTACCATCCGTCTTGCTAATATCTGCGTTATTGTAAAAGTCCCTAGCAAGTTTAGGGATAGTTCGTCCTGCATTTGGGGTAGTTTTAATTGTAAAAAGGAATTCTGATAAGCGACCCCAGCACAATTGACTAATAAATGAATTGGTCCATCATTTTGCCAAATTTTAGCAGTCGCAATATGTACTGATGTTGGTTCTCTCAAGTCTACAGACATTACTGTTGCTTCCACTCCCATCTCTCTGATTTGGGCTGCGACCTCTTCTAATTTTTGAGCATTACGAGCTATCAAAATTACCCTTTTCATTCCCTGTTGGGCTAATTCTATAGCGATCGCGCGTCCAATACCGCGAGAAGCTCCTGTTACTAAAGCAACTTTTCCTTTAATATTCATATCTTCACTCCCAAACTCAAATATTTTTTCTGGTTACAGTTCATTCAAAGTGTTCTTCAGACTCTACATAAATCAAATATTTCCATGTAGAACACAATCTATCTGTATTGATAGATAGACTTCTTATATAAAAAAGACAAGAGTAAGATAAACTTCACCAATGCGGTTCTTCGACTGTTTTCACAGAAAAGCTATGTATACAGGTACAAGAAGTCTGGTGAGTCTTCGGCGTCTTGTCTCTTTAATATCTATATTTCTACATAAAGCCTTTGAAGTATTAGTCATGGTAGTCAATATTGATCCATACTCCACGCTATACCAAAAACCAGTGGCTCACAAAATTAGTAACATCGTGCATCAACCAAATATCTCCCAGGTACAAGTAGATACAATTTTTATTAACAAACTTTGCACAAGCATACCTTAACAAGATAATCAAGTTAATGCAATATTTTTTAATTAGGTTTTCTTACCTAGTAATTTTGATTGATATATATATGCAATAGTTTCTCAAATAAGTTTACTTAATATTTTGTAATGGATATCTAAGTTCCGTAATAACAGCTAACTAGCATCATAGTAGAAGTTACATGATTAGGAATCTGTCAAAGAGGGTACAGAAATTTTCCAAGGGAATCATGATGGATTGGTGGTAAGGATTGGAAGTTTTTGGAATACAAAATAATCTTATATATTATATTAGTATTACTAATTGATAGAATTGAAAACTGATGCTTAGCGATTAAATCCATCAAAGGTATATTTAATAATTTAGTCTTCAGATAGATAAAATTATTTCATAGATATTAGTAAGATACCCTTACCGTTCTCGTACTATTTTTTAACGCTATTTTTTAATACTGCTTCTATATAATTTAAGAATCAATTTTTAAATTCATTAAATTTAATCTAAAACCTCTAGAATAAGAGGTATTACAAAGTTTTGCTGTAAATATAAAGCTGTTCTCTATTCTCTACATCAAGGTTAAACTTTTTCAGTAAACCCTGAATAGAATCATCTACATTGCTTCTAAGTTGCACATTTTCAAACTCTTATATAACAAAGGTTTCAGGGTAAGACACAAAATGTGCTAATTTCATTGGTTGGGAGGAATTTAATACTTTTGACTTTTGACTTTTGACTTTTGACTTCCCCTCCTGGAGCGCTCTTAACTTGCACATTTTACAACCCTCATATATCAAGGGTTTTAGAGTTTATCAAAAAATATACAAGTTTCATTTGTTGCAAGGTAAAATTAAATTTTGTAGCAAAATCCTCCCAAGAGCAAGAATTTTGTTCGTTGAAAACGTTCCCGAAGGATATTTTGAATTTTGAATTTTGAATTCCCACATTGTGGGTCACTTATATGAAAGACTTTGCAGAACTACTCCAATACATTTACGCAAAAGATTTGAGTGATAAGAAAACCTGGTATTCTTCTGTAGCGGAAGCTTATGACAAAAATAGACCACGTTATCCTCAAGGGTTAATTCATCGGGTTGTCGAGATAGCTCAACTACCTGCAAGTGCAACTATTTTGGAATTGGGTTGTGGTCCTGGGATTGCAACTGTTGAGTTTGCAAAGTTAGGTTTTTCTGTAATCTGTCTTGAACCTAGTCGGGAAGCTTGTGAGTTAGCACGTCAAAATTGTTCGCAATATAAGAATGTTCAGATACACAATATCACCTTTGAAGAATGGGAACAGCAAGGGGAAAAATTTGATGCAGTACTTGCTGCAAGCTCATTTCACTGGGTGTCGGGTGAGATTAGATGCATGAAGTCTGCTGATGTGTTGAAGGATAATGGTTCCTTAGTTTTACTGTGGAACAAAGAACCCCAACCTAATTATGAAATATATCAACATTTAAGTAAGGTTTATCAACAAATTGCTCCCCAACTTGTACGTTATGAAGATAGAGTCATGCAGGAGAAAGTAATTAGAGAATTTGGGGAAAGTATCATCGATCCCAGTTATTTCACAGATATAGTTTATGGACAGCAGTTTTGTTCCGTTGATTACACCATTGATGATTATTTGGGACTTTTAAGTACTTTGTCTCCTTATATTGCTTTGGAAACAGAATATCGCAATCGCTTATTTTCGGGTTTGAGAGAAGTTTTACTAACTCAGTGTGGGGATCGTTTGCATACTTATCATCTTTCTGCTTTTCATATTGCAAGAAAAAAATAAGAGAGGGATCGGTTTTGATAAATCCCTATAATCATTAATTACTACATTGCATAATCCCTAACCCTAATATTTATCTATACACTTTCATTAAGACGGTATTGCAGGTCAAAATGTTGAAAGTATCTCGATATGTATATATATATGACTATATTTACAGATAAACTTTATAATATTTGAAGAACCGAAATTTTTCCTTTGATTCGTTTAACTTGTTTAAAGTACATCATCAATGATGTAACAAAAAGCCAACAGTCAATAAGTTATAAGGAACTGCTATAATCAGTTTTTCATATTTCGTAGTAAATTTATTTTTATTTGCCGCAATTAACCCATCTTAGATAACTTATCCTATGACCACTTCTCAACGCCGCTATCACATTACAACATTCGGTTGTCAGATGAATAAAGCTGACTCAGAACGCATGGCTGGAGTTCTGGAGGATATGGGTTTTGAGTGGTCAGAAGACCCGAATGGTGCAGATGTAATTCTCTACAATACCTGTACAATTCGGGATAATGCGGAGCAAAAGGTTTATTCTTATTTGGGAAGACAAGCCAAACGCAAGCACGAACAACCAGATTTAACTATAGTTGTGGCTGGTTGTGTTGCGCAACAGGAAGGACAAGATTTACTCAGACGGGTTCCAGAGTTGGATTTAGTTATGGGACCCCAACACGCAAATCGTCTCCAGGATTTGTTAGAGCAAGTATTTGATGGAAATCAGGTAGTTGCAACCGAACCCGTCCATATTATGGAAGATATCACCAAACCCCGACGAGATAGCGCGGTAACAGCTTGGGTGAATGTAATTTATGGTTGCAACGAACGCTGTACTTACTGTGTAGTTCCCAATGTCCGGGGTTTGGAGCAATCTAGAACACCCGAAGCAATTCGCGCAGAAATCGAGCAAATCGCCAAACAGGGTTACACTGAAGTGACCTTACTTGGTCAAAATATTGATGCTTACGGACGGGATTTACCCGGAACTACACCATCCGGTCGTCATAAACATACCCTGACGGATTTACTTTACTATATTCACGATGTGGAAGGAATTGACAGAATTCGCTTTGCAACTTCCCATCCCCGTTATTTTACAGAGCGTTTAATTAAAGCTTGTTCCGAGTTACCCAAAGTATGCGAACATTTTCATATTCCCTTCCAGTCTGGGGATAATAAAGTCCTTAAAAGAATGTCTCGCGGTTATACCCATGAAAAATATCGCCGCATAATTAATACAGTAAGGCAATATATGCCCGATGCTGCAATTAGTGCTGATGCGATAGTCGGTTTCCCTGGAGAAACAGAAGAGCAATTTCAGAATACTTTAAAACTAGTTGCAGAAATCGGTTTTGACTTAGTAAACACCGCAGCTTACTCACCCCGACCCGGAACACCAGCAGCAGTTTGGGAAGAACAACTCAGCGAAGAAATTAAAAGCGATCGCTTACAGCGTTTGAATCATTTGGTCGCGACAACAGCAGCAGAGCGTTCTGAGAGATACATGGGACGTGTGGAGGAAGTTTTAGTAGAAGACCAAAATACTAAATACAAGTCTCAAGTTATGGGACGTACCCGCAGTAATCGTTTAACTTTCTTTGACGGGGATATTAATCAACTCAAAGGTAAAGTTGTCAAGGTGAAAATTATCGATGTTCGCGCTTTTAGTTTAACCGGGGAGATGGTAGAAGTTAAAGAAATGGTCGGAGTTTAGTTTTAAGTACGGATGGGTAAGCGATCGCTTATATATTAAGAATGTAGTAGACCCTCACACCCTTGGTTATTTTAAGCGCGTTCTTAGGGACATCCAAAAATTAAATTACTCAATTTCCGCATCTAATACAACTATCAGATTTTTCTCCCTCTGCTCCCTCTGCTTCCCCTGCTCCCTCTGCTCCCTCTGCTCCCTCTGCTTCCCCTGCTCCCTCTGCTCACCCAAACGATTGATTATTTTTTTAATTGGAAGTCCCTTAGGGATGTTGGGTGTGAGTCGGTAATTGTTAGTTAACAGTCCAATATCAACTCACTAGACCCGTCCGAAAATTAAATTTATAGAGAACAATAAGTAATATTTAAATTTAATTACATTTAATTAAATTTAAAATTTGTAAATCCTATTGTTTGTCTCTAAACTATTACTAATCCAAACTCAGGTTACTTACTACTTACCACCAACCATTCAAACATTCCAAACACAACTCTTCTTTTAAATATGGATGCATAAACCGTATTTTTTTCGCTTGGAGATGTAAAGGTTCAGATGAATTAGAGTCTCCGTAGAGTTTATCTCCTAATATAGGTGCATTTAACCCTTTTTTATCAGCAGCATGGACTCTTAACTGATGAGTACGTCCCGTAAAGGGTTTAAATTCGATGTGAGTGTAGATTACTTCTCTTTCTATAACTCGCTTAACTACTTGAAATTCAGTTATACAAGGTTTACCATACTGCCAGTTTACTTCCTGATAGGGACGATGATTAGGATTTCCCCAAAGTGGTAGATCAATAATACCATTATCTTTTTCTATAGAACCCCATAATACAGCTTGATAAAGTTTTTCTACTTCCCGTTTTTCAAACTGCTGACTTAATAAACGATGGGTTTCTACATCTTTTGCTAAAAGTAAAATACCGTTAGTATCTCTATCCAAACGATGCACGGCTTTGATATCTTGTCCATCTGTTAACCTATCTACTAGTAAGTTACGCAAACGACTAACAACACTGTCTTGATTGTGAGAATATCTCCCTGGGACTGATAGTAATCCAGATGGTTTATTAATAGCAATTAACCACTCATCTTCATAAATAATGGGTAGTTCGGAAAAGACCCCACCCCCAGAAACATCTTTTCCAACCACAGAAGAAGAAATTGAGGAAAGAGATTTATTCAGTCCAGAAAGTAAAAATCCCATTAAAGGTTGACAGCGTTCTACACAAGCTCCGTAAAAATTTCCCTGAATTTTATCCCCTTGAGAACTTCCCCACCAAAACTCAGCCATTGCTAAAGGTTTTAAATTATGAGTAGCTGCGTAGTGTAATAATTTTGGCGCACAACACTCACCCGTACCTGTTGGTAGACCTCCGGGAAATAATTCTTTTAGGGTTTGCGATCGCCCAAAAAAGTTCATCAGGGAGTAAACTGCATGCATCTGTGTTTGGAGTTTTCGGGATAGTTCTTGACGCTGTTTTTTCAAATTCCGAACTTGAGTATCTGCATCATCTATTACCTTCTTAAGAGGTTCTAATACTCGATTGCGATCGCGTTTTAATAATTTTCGCTCAATTCCCTGTTGACGACTTTCCTGATCAAGTTGTTCGATTGCTACACTCAAGGCTTTTCCCGTCATGGTTTGACTATATAACAGCCGTTTTTCCTGACGTTTTTGCTTACACTCTTGATGATAACTATTCATTTTTTCCAGACCTTCACTAAAATCAAGGGCTAAAATCTGATACTGCTGTCGCTGTGGAATTTGCTGAAGAGTAATAATTTCTTGCTTAATATCTGCAAGTTTTTTCAAAGTTAGATTTTCATCCCATTCTACTAATTCTTTCCCAGGGATAGGAGGTACCCACCCTTCAACTTCACTACAACCATTTAATAAACCAGAAAAAGCTTTTAGTATCTTTTTTTCGCCATTATTATTTTTAACTAGTAATATCCCGTACATTTTTCCTTCACGGGAGTACCACTCATCCGCAGCCAGATATTTCATCAATCCACAAGCTACATCCTCCACCAGCTTAGTACGAGGAAGCCTTAATAACTCACCTGTCTGGGGACAAAAACCCTGATAATAATAAACCAGAGACGGTGAATTTTCCTCAATTTCTTCATCAATAAAATCAACAGCAACAAAATCCGAAACTTCTTGCAAATAAATCATTCCTGACTCACCATTTCATCACTTACCCGTCACCCCTGTGCCTTTCACTCCTCACCAAAAATGAATAAATACCTATCTGTAAATGTAAAAGTTATGTATAGTGGGCACTACTAGAGTTCATCTACGTCAAGAATGACAGCTGTATAAAAACTATCTCAGTTCATTTGATGCAGCTGTCTTGATGTGCGCAGAATGAACCACAAGCGAATTACTGGTAAATAAGTAAATAAAAAAAATATATATGTGTGTGTGTGAAATCAATGACTAGTAAATTAAACTTTATTTTCCAACGTTGGCGGCAAATTCTCAAGAGACTGCTTCCGTTGCTATTTGTCGTTTCATTCATTATGGTAGTACTGCTAGATAGCTTAGCTCCTGCTATAGCTCAATCTCCACCACCACTATTTACCATAACAGCACCACAGGAATTCCAACGACCAGCTTTATTTCCTCGTCAGGAAATTCGCGGGGTTTGGATGACCGCAAATGATTTTAATATCCTTAAATCTCGCTCCAAAGTACAAGATGCTGTCAGCAAACTGCGGAGTCTGAATTTCAATACCATTTATCCTGTAGTCTGGAATTCCGGTTATACCAAATTTCCCAGCGCTGTTGCAAAACGAGCGGGTATTCCCTTTTTCTTTAATGGAGCAGAAGGACAAGATATTCTGGCAGATTTAATTAACCAAGCTCATCGTCGGGGTTTGTTAGTAATTCCCTGGTTTGAATTTGGTTTCATGACTCCGGAAACTTCAGAATTGGCTTTAAATCATCCTAACTGGTTAACTCAAAAATCAGATGGTAGTCGAACCTCTCTAAGTGCAGCAGGTGAAGTTACATGGTTAAACCCATTTCATCCGGAAGTACAGCAATTTATCACCAATCTCGTTTTAGAAGTGGTGACAAGATATAATGTCGATGGTATTCAATTCGATGACCACATGAGTCTACCCAGAGACTTTGGTTATGATCAATATACAAAAGCTCTATATACTGAAGAAACTGGCAATCCTCCTCCAAATAATCCCGCAGCTCAAGCATGGGTGAAATGGCGCGCTGATAAGATTACCGCATTTATGATGCAGTTAAATCAAGCCGTCAAAGCAAACAAACCCAAAGCTATTTTCTCGGTTTCCCCTAATTATTACAACCACGCTTACAAACTACAGCTACAAGATTGGTTAAACTGGGTACGTTTAGGAATTGTAGACGAGTTAATAATGCAGGTTTATCATCGTGACTTGCGAGCATTCGTTTCTAATATCTCTCGTCCGGAAGTACAAGAAACCCAAAAACTTATTTCCACTGCTATTGGAGTAATGGCTGGTTTGCGGAACCGACCTGTACCCATGAGACAAATTCAGTCACAAGTCCGAGCTGCAAAGCAACGTGGTCTGGGTGTTACCTTCTTCTATTATGAAAGTTTGTGGAACTACTCTCAAGAAAGCATAAGCGATCGCATGGCTGGATTTAAGCGTCTATTTCCCCGTTCTGCATTCCGTTCTAGGGGTCAGTAGTATCAAGTTATAGTTAGCGAAAATTAATTAAACATTTCCTCTGGGTCGTGCATATTCAATAGTGAACCAGGAGTGTTATATAACTAGCAGTTTCCCTAATTCCCAGTCTTTGGCTGGGAATATATTTATATATCATCCGCCTAATTATAAGTCATATGATGTCCATTAAAATAACCGTCATAGTTAAATTAATGCGGGTAATGCTCTAGTTTTTTTTACGCGGGAATTTTGAATTTCCACCTTGTGGGTTGCTCACTCCTCTAAGGGACATCCAAAAATTAAATTACTCAATTTCCGCATCTAATACAACTATCAGATTTTTCTCCCTCTGCTCACCAAAACGATTGATTATTTTTTTAATTGGAAGTCCCTAAACTCTGCACCAAAGGAATTACGATCGTAAACTCAGCTCCTCCTAAATCACTGGAACTACACTCTAATTTTCCACCGTGCATATCAACAATAATTTGATAGCTAATTGACAGACCTAAACCCGTTCCTTTGCCAATTTTTTTTGTTGTATAAAAAGGATCGAATAATTTTAATAGCGCTGCCTCACTAATTCCAGTTCCACTATCAGCAATACGAATTACAACCAAATCATCATTAATTTCAGTGTTAATGCGAATAGTCGGAGTCCTATATTTATCTTTATCTGGTAACGTAGGAGTATTAAGACCTTCTTCTACAGCATCAATTGCATTGGCAATAATATTCATAAAAACTTGATTCAAAGGACCTGGATAACATTCTACGAAAGGTATTTTTCCATAATTTTTGATTACATCGATCCCATAAGAATTTTCTGGATGCGGTTTAAGACGATGATTTAAAATTACTAGCGTACTATCAATTCCTTGATGAATATCGATACTTTTGAACTCAGCTTCATCTAATCGGGAAAAAGTGCGTAAGGACAGAACGATATCGCGAACCCTCTCAACACCAATATTCATGGATTTTAATAATTTCTGGGAATCTTCCTTGATATAATCTAATTCAATTCTTTCTATTTCTTTTTTTATTACTGCAACAGGTTGAGGATAATTCTGTTGATAAAGTTCTATTAATCTTAATAAATCTTGAAAATAAGTATAAGCGTGTTCCAAATTACCGTGAATAAAACTGATGGGATTGTTAATTTCATGAGCAATTCCAGCGACCATGACTCCGAGAGCAGACATTTTTTCAGCTTCAATCATTTTTAATTGCAGAGTTTTCAAGTTAGATAATGCATTTTCTAGCTCTTTCCTTCTTTCCTTCAGAGCAATTTCCGAATTCTCTAAATCCTTGATTATTCCCTTAAGAACTAATTTCCTATCTTCGCTAGCTATTTCTAATTGCTGTCTATCTGCTTCTGAACGCTCTAATTTTTTTGTAAGAGTACGTATAGTTTTTTCCAACTTTTTAATTCTGCTCTCGTGGTCTATGGATGGCATTGGCTTTTACTCTGTTCCCAAAAGTAAAGTAACAAAAGTTTCTTGATGAAAATAAGTAGAGCCATTTGGTTCTAAGGGGGCAAATTCTCCATAAGTATAAAACCCCAAAACAGCAATTTCACGATCTAAGGTTTTTTCCACTAATTCATATTCTTCTTTACTACGGGTACCTAAAAGCCAGCGACGACAGCAACATGAAAAAAGCAAAGCTGCCGTTGGTTTCTCTCCTGGATAATTTTTCAGAGCATTTTCAAATGAAATCTTAGAAGCTGCAATCACCTCATTCCGGCTAATATCTGTGATTTGTACTACTGTTTTCTCAGGTATATCACCTAAGAAATTAATGCTACCGACTTCAGAATCGTGAGTATTCGGAACCCTCATATAATAACTATCGCTATCCCCGTCAAATACTGCTAATGGATTCTCTGCCCTGGGGGGGCGATCGCCTAAATAATCCTGATAAAATGATACTGCTGATTTTCCCTCAACTTCATAAAGTACTGTTCCTACTGATTTGGTGACAACAGCTTTACGTCCAAATGGCTGCCAACCACAGCTAATTCCATGAGAAAATAAGATATCTCCAGAGAAAATTAGAATAGGTAAAGAATTTGTCAGGACTTGACTACCAAAGAATTGATAGGTCTTTGTAAATTTATATCTATCTCCTGCTGTACCACCTACAATTGGTATTTCTGGATTTAAAGCTAGTTTTAATCCTTTGAGAATAGATTCTCCACTAGTAGTTAAACCTTCCCCGATATAACTAGCTGGTAAACAAAGGCATAATTTTGCTTGTTCACTACTTTTTTGAGTTGCTTGTTCAACAGCTACCTTTGCAGCATCAATGGGATTTTCTTTGACTTGGTGTCCTACCCCTGCACGGATTTGAATAGTATCAGAACAAAATAGCATTAGAGCGAGAGAATCTTGCTGAAATCCCAAGACTGAAGACATCTCACCATCGGTAGTACAACCTATCAACTCTAGGTTGGGAAATACTTGATTAATTTCTTCGAGAATCAAAGAAAAGTCGAAATCAATGGCTGCAAATAAGATACCAGCTTGGGGTTCTGTACCATTGAGTTGGTTCTTACATTGTTCTATAACCTCTTGAACTGCATCGAGGGAATCCGGGTCTTCACTATGAGCAACAACAGTTTTTAGCATCTTTATTAATTACTTCTTAATAAACTTTGGTTTGATATAGTTTGTAAATGTTTGTCAATTTTAGTTTTGCCCTGACTAATACAGGAGTTACATATAGGAATTAGGGAAATTCCCACAATTTAGGTGAGAATTGGCATATTGAGATATTTCAAATTATTGACTTATAGTTGCTTTTACCTAAGTCTTTTAATCATTAAAGTTTGATTTCAATTTTCACATTTCTAAATTTAGTTTTCCCAAAGTGTCAATGAAAATAACGTTGCAGCAGCCTTGAGATTAGTGCTGAAACAATACTTCCTAGTCCTCCTAGTCTTCATTCTTTAGCTAGGAATTAGAAGGACTAGGCTCCCTATGGTGATATAGTTAAACTAAATTAGAATTAGCAATAAAATTAGCAAAAATTTTATTAACATAACTTAAAATTTTCTTAACCAATCTGATAATAATCCTGTGACCACACCTGGCTGCTCTAAATGGGGTAAAATTCCCGTATCTGGTATGACATCAAAGCACTTAACAGCTTCTGGGTTGAGTGCAGCTAACCGACGACCCAAACTTTGACTAACAAACTGTGACTTTTCACCCCAAGCGATCGCGGTCGGTATATTCAACTTGGGTATATAAAGTGATAAATCGAAATACAGGTCTCCCCGTAAAAATGCTAAAGCTGAGTATTCAGCATTAGGTTGTTGTGCTGATTCTAAATAAGCTGCAACTATTTCATTACTAATTCGACTAGGTTGAGCGAACAAAAACCTTTCTAAGAAGCTACGAACAGCAAAGTCACTAGTTGCACCAACAGTGTAAATCAGTTTATCTAATAATGGGATATTAATAATTTCTAAAGGGATGCGTCTTTGAGCACCTTCTGCAAAGTCCGAAAATCCGGAAGGACAGGTAAGATATAAAGAGTGAAATAATTCTGGTTTCTGGATGGCTAAACGTACGCAAAAACCGGCAGTCAGTGAGGATGCAACGACTGTTACGATTTCAGAGTTTATGTGTTTAATTAATTCTTCAATTACAAGTAAATAATCGTCAATTTGATAATTATGACTGGGATGTTCTGAGTAACCCCAACCAATTAAATCTGGTGCTATAACCCGATGAGTATTAGCAAAAGCTGAGTATACTTTTGACCATTCATAAGCTGAAGCTCCACCACCAAAACTATGCAGGAAAATTAGGGTTGGTAATGGATGTGAATTTGAAACATTCTCAACTTTCCAAGGTTTACTATTCGGGGTGTAATAAACCAATTTACCATGACTGCTCTGAAAGGATTTTTGAGCAAATCCAGGGGGTTGAAATTGAAGCATAATGTTTTCGCAACACAAGTATAATAAATATATGATTGCTTATTATTACTAATAATTCTCGAATCACCTCATTTATCTAAATTTTTCGTACCAATAATTTAAATACTATTTTTTAAGTAAATATTTACTACATTGCTACTCCTTTAGCATCTATTGTCTATTTACAGCCAAATCAAACTCTTGAAAACCAAAAAATATCTCTGAATGATATTACATATATTTTTGTAAAACTTTTACGGTAGCTTGACCGGTTTTTTCCCAACTGAATTTCTCAGCTTGTTTTAAACCTTTTTCAATCATTTGAGTCCGGATTTGATTTTGAGTCGCGATTATCTGCATTGCATGGCTAATATCATCAATATTGTAGGGATTAATTAAAATAGCTGCATCTCCTGCGACTTCTGGTAATGAAGAAATATTGGAAGTAATCACTGGAGTTCCAATCGACATTGCTTCTAACACTGGGAAACCGAAACCCTCCCACATACTGGGAAAAACTAGAGCGATCGCGTTATTAATTAGGGTTGGTAATTCGCTGTATGGTATGTAGTTTAGAAATTTTACCTGTTCGCTGATACCCAGTTCTACTGCTTGGGTCTCTAGTTGTGGTGTGTAGCGCTTATCCTGGGGTCCTGCTAAATATAGCTGATACTGTTTATGGTCGGGTAGTTTACCAAAAGCTGCGATTAATCTGTGTAGGTTTTTATAAGGGTCTTGTCTTCCTAGGTATAGAAAGTAAGGTATTTGATCAGATTTTTGAGGTATATCTTTTTTTTCTATGGGATGAAAGTGATTTCTATCGTGAGCTAAGTGTATGAAAGTAACTTTGTTAGAGTTAATTTTATAAAGGTCAGTAATATCTTTTGCAGTTGCTTCAGAATTACAGATAATATGTACCGCTTGTTTTAATACTTGGGGGATGTAGTAACGATGGTAAGCTGTGAGGGGTGAAAAGGGTTTAGGAAAGCGTAAAGGAATTGCATCGTGTACCATGACGATATAGCGAGATTGAGAATACAGTGGTGCTTCTGGAATAGGTGAAAATAATAGTTTTGATTTATAGTTTTGATAAATTTGAGGTAATTGGAATTGTGTCCATATTAAGCGTTGTAAATGCCCTTTAGTTCCTTGGGCGGGTGTAAGATTATTGGGAACTAGATGACAGTTAAAATTAGGATACTCTTCAGCTACTAATAAAGTTGGTTCTAGAGATTTTAAAGCAGGAAAAAGGTTTTTTGCATAATTACTAATTCCCGTTGGTTGAGAAAATAAAATTGATAGGTTGACTAATAATTGATTCATACAAAAATTGAGTATATATTTTTTATTTACCGAAAATAATTTTGATACTATAAATAATTAAGCTATAAATATAGCAATCTTAAATAATACATGATCAATTATCGGTAATTTAAATTGAGTATCCATTAATCTATTTTTATCAGCCTAAAGTTTTATTCATCATCAAAAGAAGAGCTAAAATTGAACTTATTTGTTTGAATAAAGGTGAATATTTTTTCACGATTCATATAGGGTTGCGATAATGAGCTTACTAAAAGAGACACTTTTATTTCAGTTAGACTAATATAGTTGTGATTGCTATGTTTGGCGACTGCAACTTATAACAAACTTTTATAAGCAGCAATTGTATCTTTTGCAGTTCTTTCCCAGTTGAATAACTTTACTCTTTCATTTCCTTTTGTAACTAACTCTTGACGATTAGCTGAATTATTAATAACTTGCAATATTGCCTCTGCTAACTCCATTGGCTTATTTGGGTCAATTAACAGAGCTGCATCACCTGCAACTTCTGGTAGTGATGAGGTATTAGAAGTAATAACTGGTGTGGAGAAAATCATTGCTTCTAATACTGGTAAACCGAAACCCTCGTAATGGGAGGGATAAACCAACATATCTGCTTTTGTGTAAAATAAAGCCACTTCATCATCAGATAAATAATCAAGATGATATATATAATTCCTATAGGGAGAATTTGCGATCGCTGCAAATATAGGTTCGTATTTCCATCCTTTTTTACCAATTAATACTAGGTTGTGGTCTATTTTATGTTTCTCTTTTAAATAATTAAATGCTTGAAGAATCGCTTCTACATTTTTTCTGGGTTCTATTGTGCTGACAAAAAGTAAATAAGGACGAGAAAAATCGTATAAGGTTTGCTCTTCGAGTTGATTAATTTTTTCAGCAGATAAATAATTTTTGTAGTAACGACTTGCTAAGGGTGTCACCCAGACTTTTTCTGGTTCCACATTTAAGTACTCAACTACATCCCTTTTAGAACTTTCCGATATAGTAATTATTAAATCAGTCCACTTTAAATTTCTTCTAACTTGTTCTTGATAAGTTTCAACTACAGTATCTACATACTCAGGATATTTCATAAAAGTCAAATCATAAATATTCATGATTTTCCGACTTTTCCGACATGGATACACGCTATGATTGGTTCCATGAATGATGTCGGGTGACTGTAAAGAAGATTCAAAACTAGTTGCAAATAACTGGGGTGAAATTTTTACTAAAAGGTTATACAATCTAACCGGTAATGGTATAACTTTCAAGTTTGAATATACTTCTAGAATATCAGGAATTCGATAGTTCCTTTGCAGCCAATTTTTCAATCCGGGTTGATAAGCTATTAATAATTGTAATTCTTGCTGCAAACTTTCATTTTGTAATTTGTCAATAGCATTAATTAAATTATAAACGTAAAAACCCACACCACTCTGTAATGGTTTGACTGGTGTTGCATCTATCATTACCTTCAGCATAATTTTAGCTTAGTCTGGGCATATAAAATATTTCATATTACTAGTATTATTTTATATTCATAATCTACTTAAATATCATTAAATACTCCAATATTCATAAGATTATTTAATAAAAGCAAACGATTAATCAAATTAACCTTAGGAACGTAAATTTATTAACTTACAATTCTTGATTCTAATTAATATGCTGGTATTTAAGTATTGGAACCAAGTTTTGTACTTTGTTTCGTCTACATTCCTTATTTAAAAGAAGAATATAAGCGATCGCTCCTAAACCATAGCAAAAAAGACCAATTATCATCTTTGAACTTGTTCCAATTACCCAAGATACCCAAAAGACTTCCTCTTCTCAAATCCTTGTTAAATAAACTTTACAGCAAGTGTTTCTTAAAAGTTAAGGTCTTTTTTGATTTATTTTGTTGATAATTTGTTGATAATTTGTTGATAATTTTATCATTATACAAAGACTGCTATGCTAATTTAGCACTACATTATCTGTTTATATGGATCAAATCAGGGTCACTAATATTCGCTGCTATGGTTATACAGGGTTTTTACCAGAAGAACAAGTACTGGGACAGTGGTTTAAAGTCGATCTGACGATGGACATAGATTTATCACCTTCTGGAAGCAGCGACGACTTAACTCAAACTCTCGACTATTGTAAAGCGATAGAAAAGGTTAAAATCTTAGTAGAGGGTAAAAAATTCGCTCTACTCGAAAAAATGGCAGCGGCGATCGCCAAAGATATTTTAAGTTTGGAATTAGTTCAAAAAGTCCGGGTGGAGTTAACTAAGTTAGCAGCTCCCATACCAAACTTTGGCGGTGAAATCACTATCGATATTACCAGAACAAAAGAAAGTTAAAAAGTGGCATCCACTTGCAGCGCGATCGCTTTTACTCCATGGGTAGCTGCTTCCTGACTAGCTTGGTTTGCTGCTTTTTCACTGGGGTTATAGTGAAATGCGACATCAAATCCCTTGCTAGCTAAATCGAGGGCGATCGCTTTTCCAATTTCTCCGCTAGAACCAGTTACTAAAGCTTTTGTTACCATTATTTTTGAGTTTCTACTTGAGAGACTCCAGAACAGTTTACCTCTCTTAGGAGTTGAGTAATTGTTTTTCCAGAAACTGGTTCAATCCAATTTGGTGCTATTTCTGCTAGGGGTACTAATACAAAAGCTCTTTCTCTCATCCGGGGATGAGGAATTTGTAGATTAGGAGTATTCAAAATTAAATCATTATATAAAATCAAATCTAAATCCAGAGTTCTTGCTCCCCAACGTTCCTTACGTTCGCGACCAAATTGTTGTTCAATTTCTAAAAGAGTTTCTAATAACTTATGAGGGTCTAATTCTACTTTTAATAAAGCGCAAGCATTGACATAATCTGGTTGTGGTGGTCCTCCCACTGGTTTAGTCCTATACCAGTCCGAATGACTTGTCAGGGTTATACCGGTCGTTTCATTTAGGCTTTGAATCGCATTTTCCAGAGTCGTAAGAGATTTGCCAAGGTTGCTACCAAGAGCGATCGCAGCTTGTGTCTGAGCTGCTTCAGATGCATTTAAGTTAGTTTGATTTGATATTGCAGCCAATTTTTCTATCCAGGTTGATAAGCTATTGATAATTGTAAGTTTTTCTACAAACTTTCATTTTGCAATTTTTCAATAGCATTAACTAAGTTATAAATATAAGAACCTATACCACTCTGCAATGGTTTGACTGGTGTTGCATCTATCATTATATTCAGGATAATTTTAGCTTAGCCTGGGCATATAAAATATATAATATTACTAGTATTATTTGATATTCATAATCTATTTAAATATCATTAAATACTCGAATCTTTATAAGACTATTTGTAGAAGCAAATAATTAATTTCAGATTTCAAAAATGTAGGATATTTAGACAAGGGTATATTCAAGAATATAGACAAAGTATATGAGCTAAAAATATACAGGCAAAATATATGATCAACTACTTCTTCCAAACAACTAAAATTACACCAGTAATGATGAAACTTAAACCTGCAAGACGGGTCAAAGGTATAGGTTCCCTGAAGATGAAATAACCTAGTAAGACAGAGAAGACATATACTAGAGATACTGAAGGACCAGCAATACTCAAATTAACCTTGGTCAGAAGCAAAATATAAGCGATCGCTCCTAAACCATAGCAAAAGAGACCGATTATCAGCTCTGGTATAGTGACAATATTTAGTATTGAACTAAAACTTGTACTAACAATATTTAGCTTTCCTAATTTTAAAGCACCTAATTTTAAAAATAATTGTCCTCCCACACTTGCAGAAACTGACATTAGCATCAACAAAAATTCTTGCGAATTCATACATTTTTCCTCAACACCTAACTTCACCCCTAAAATTATTTTACCTTTGTTGACTAAATGTCAAATTGTAGAAAAAGTATTATTCTATAATTTAGTCATAATAAATCGAGGAGAAGTAAAACAATACTTTGTTTTCAAATGAAGCTGTTTGAATTATTTTTTTCCTATTCTTAAATTTTAGATTGCTTTATTTAGGAAAAATTATTCCTATATTTTAAATTAGCCCTATATTTTGAATTAGAATTAAAGCAAAATAATTGGAAATTGTAAAAAATAATTACTTGGCAACAAACATAAATCTAATATAAGTCTAATATCACTGCAACAAATTTATGATATTACTTATTTTTTCTGATGCATTGAACTGATAGTATACAAGTTTTTATTATAATTAGGTATCTTAGAATAAATTTTCCTTTTAGGAAATTTTACTAAAAAGTTGTATTTTATAATACAAAAAACTGCTCTGATTCCATCTTTCCATCCTATTTTTTTACCTTCTTCATAAGTACGACCATAATAAGATATACCCACTTCATAAATTCGACATCCCATTTTGGCAACTTTAGCTGTAATTTCAGGTTCAAAACCAAAACGATTTTCTTCGATGTTGATTGATTGAATTACTTCTTTTCTAAATGCTTTATAACAAGTTTCCATATCTGTAAGGTTGATATTGGTGAACATATTAGACAGCATTGTTAAGAATCCGTTACCAATTCTATGCCAATAATAAACTACTCTGTGAGGTCTACCACCTTGAAATCTAGAGCCGAAAACCACATCTGCTTTATTATCTATAATTGGTTGGATTAGAATTCCATATTCTTGGGGATCATATTCTAAATCTGCATCTTGAACGATGATAATATCACCATTAGCATTTGCAAAACCAGTCCTTAAAGCAGCACCTTTACCTAGGTTTTTATGATGATAAATGACTCGATCGACTTTATTTGCAATTTCATACTTTAGTAAATCTCTAGTCCCATCATTAGAAAAATCATCAACAATAATGATTTCACAATTTTTTACTGGAGAATTTTTGACAGCTTTTACAACTTTCTGAATTGTATCTATTTCGTTAAAACAGGGTATAACAACAGATAATTGTATATTTGTAACCAATCTAACCTCTTTTCATTAGTTCATATAAAGTCTTTATTTTTTATTGAAGATTTTAGGATGATAAAGTTTCCAAATCAGTTTTATAGTATTACTAGGATATGTTAGGACATCTTTATACTTGTTATTTGGATGGGGTTTGGGGAGAGAATTATTCAATTATTTCTTCTTATCAAAAACCTCCCTAACCCGAAAGCGTACCGCTATATTTACTCACTTTATTTAATATAGGAATAATATTTGAATTTTGAAAAACATGTAGCGTGCTGTATAACCCTTTAGGTATGGGACGCACCGTCAGGGATAACTTGGGTGGATTACCAACTCTGTTCTAACCATCCCATATACCTAACACGTTTTGCGTTATTGCCTTCACTTAGTGTGCCTAAAAGGCGAACAATAATCAAACCGGGTTCCTATAGTTTACTTTCTGTTTACCTACCAACAATATTTATAAACATACTAGATGAGTAAAATAATTTGACAAGTTTACACATTCTTTATTGTTATATTTTTTACTTATTTTTTCTAAAGTTCTGACAAAAAACTGACTCCCATTAATTATATTTACTATCTTTTTTAAAGAAGATGCTTCTGATGATTTTATATTTTCTAGTGCTTTATCTAATCATTTATTAATCAATAATTATCGAATATTTTTTCTATTTTCAGGATACTAATAGATTTTTCTTTCCTTGACAATAGTATTAAAGGATGATTTATGAAACAATAACTTACCCTGTAATATATATGAATGTGAATAATGTCTATATATCTATAGTAATATGATTTAATTATTGAATTAAATATTGAGATTTTTACATGATGTTTATATCATCACCCGAATGAGTAATCATAAAAGTCTAGTCAAATATTAGGATGGCTATATATTCTCTAATCTGTCTATCTACAGGACAATCCTGATCCTTCTTCCTGCCTTTTAAGGATAGGTTTTTTAGAAGCTCAAAAATAGTTGAGAAAATTCTCAATTGTTCAACTTAATTTCAATGTTTCAGGATTTAAGCATCGCCTGAAATAGTCAAAAAATCACCAAATTCAAAATACCTACCTATAACAGCTTCTCCCTGCTCCTACTTCCTTACCTTTTAACGATATTTCTGGTATTTCACTCAAATGAAATTGGCTGTAATTTGTCGCCTTTGATATTTTTGATAAATTGTTTACATAATTATATGAAGATAATTTTATTCAAACTTTTATATAAGTAATTTAAATATTATTTTTTAAATAAATATTTACTAAATTATCCGTCCAAGACTTATTGTAATCTTTTATCAGAGGTGCAATATATTCTTCATTATCAAATTGAATAGAGACAATTGCGCAGGGTTGAAAATTTTTATTCTGTTTATCTTGGAGAAAAAAATGACGCAAATCAATTTTATTATCTTGGGAAAGTAACATTATTAGTAATGGATATTCTGGGACATCTCCTCCTGTAACTAAACCTACTTTTTTACAAGAGTGATCATTGAGAAATTTAACTACTTCGATATATGTTTGTTGTAAAGTTCGTTGACTGGCAAAATATAATTCTTCTCTATCAGTAACAAAAATACCTTTTGGTAAAATAGTTAAGTTTTTATATTTGAGAATTGGTCTAGTTGAATTAAATATGATGTACGGCAATGACAATATTATTAATAAAGATAATAGATAGTTATAAAGATGTTTTTTATCTTTTATAAAAGTAGATATGGTATAACCAATAAAAGCAGAAAAAAGCACAAATAAAGGTAAATGTAGTCTACTTGCCCAAGGTTGCCACTTAAGTAGAGTATTGAAAATAATAAATGTTGAAATTAAAGAGATTAAATAAAATAAACTAGTATAGTTATCTTTCCACTTTTTGTTAACAAAATAAATTGCGATGCTGAAAAATATTAAAATTATATGTACTAAATTACCTGCAGTATCTTCATGAAATATCATACTTGGAATTGATATCATTGAAAATTTCACATCCAAGAAAGTGGTGCGACTATCACTAACGTTGAGACCTAAAAAGTTATGATGAATAAATATTATTAGGTGCTCTACAAAAATATTTAACTGTTGATAAACTGTCACAAAATGTAAAGCAAGATTTCTAATAAGATTAGATGAGATTGCAGGAAAGGTGAATAATTCATTTTTAGTAATGTTTCCAGATACCCCGAAAGGAGTTCCCCATATTAAAATATTCTTATACCAGTGGGATATATTTATGGCAGCAGTAAATAATGCGATCGCAATCAGTTTTTTGAATGATTGTAGATTCTTCTGTCTGAGGGTTGATACACTTAACCAAACACAGAAAGGAAAAGCATATATATAAGCTGTAGCCTTAGTGAATATAGCTAAACCTAAACTTGCTCCCAAGTTAAAGGTTTTTGATCTGTTTTTTGATGAGTCTACTAAGAAACCAAGAGTATAGTAAACAAAACAAGCTAACCAGAAAGAGACTACATAATCATTTTGGGTATTAGAAGCCTGTAATATACCCATAGGGATAGTTAAACAGATCATAGCCGAGGTTAATTGACCGTAGAGATTAGCTCCTAATCTTTTCGCAATAAGTGAAACGGCAACCATACTACCCAACATACTAAACCACTGCACCAGATTGGCAAAGCGATCGCTTCTACTCAAAATTTGTAGATGGGTAATTATAAATCCTGCTAAGGGTGGTGTATCAACCTGTCTGACTATATAAGTTTGATAATGTGCAACACTACGATTTTGCATCCAGTGAATCACACGACTCATATGATAGGTCATCGAATCCCAGTTATTTGGGGGAGAGACTATAGCGATCGCTGCAATAGAGCTAGAAATGATCAATATATATAAGAATCCTAGAAAAAAGGTTGAATTTTTATTTTTAAGATTCTTCAGTTTGGTTAAGTTTATTTTTATTTGGGAATAGGGGAGTAATTGAAATTTAGATTTATACTGATAGTGAGATTTGTATAAAATGACAAAAAGCAAAATACTAACTATCATCCATGAGGAGAAAACAAATGTAAAAGTTAGTAATTTAAATAAGCTGAGTATCTCTGTAATGGTAATTAATATTAGTGTCCAGAGAATTATTGCTGAGAGTAGGGAAACTCGTAGGCTATTATTTTTTCTGTGAGTTATTAAAAATAATATAATTAGTGGTAAAGCTATGATTATAGCTGACATATCAGTACTCCTATTTTGACTTTTCTGTCAATGCGTAAGTTCTATAAACACTTGAGTCAATTGAGGTAAAGCTCTGACTCTAAAACTTATGTGGAACTTACATATGAAGCATGGTACTTGGTGACATTAAAGGAGTCTAAACATGCCAACCTTTTTTTAATCCATTGGTGTACATATCTCAATCAAGAAGCCGTTAATATCCCTGATATAACCCACAGTCTGCCCCCAAGATTCTACCTTTACAGGCTCAAATAAAGTCGCCCCTTCACTTATTGCTTTATCTATCAAAAACTGAACATTATCAGTACACATAGCGATCTCAATACCGAAGGGATTTTTTTGCTTGTCTACTTTTTGGTATTCTTGACTCAAAATATTTTCTAGAGATTTATAAGATACCAGAGCAAGAGTTGTGCCTCCTGTATCAAGTTCGGCGTAAGACCCATCTTCAAAACTCATTTTCACGCCGAAATCAAAAACCTTTGTGTAAAACTCCAGACTTTTTTGTACATCTTCTACATAAAGAATTGTGTAATAAAATTTAATCATAGAAATCACAAGCTAAACAATTTTTTTCTCAAGGTCAACTAATATAACTAATCAACTCTCAACTAAGACATTGATAATTTACATTTCTTAATTCTCTAACCTTCTAATTCTTGAAAGATATCCCTTCTAAACCAAGATAGTTTTGGAAATAAAAACCAGAATAACATTTTTGGATAAATCAATGGAGGTATTTGCTGCTTTCGCTGACGATACTCACTTATAACTGTATAAATAAGTGCCTTTGCAAAATCTCTAAGTTGATTATCATCAAAACGATTGAAAGTACTAGTTTCATCTACCTTTATTAGACAATACCCAAGCAACCAATTATCCGGAATTCTACCGAATTTTTTTTGCAACATAGTACATATTTCTTGATGAGCAGGTAATTTTTGACCTAATGTTTTATTACTCGCATACATTCGCGAACCTGCTAATTTACGAGGTAGATGATAAAATTCTATATCCTTGCCGTAGCGCAACCATAATTCATAGTCCATGCAGTAATTTAATGAAGCGTCTAAATTACCAAATTTTTCCACTAGGTCACGTTTAAAAAAAACTGCCGGTTGACATATATAACAATCTTGTCTCAGACGCTGATAGTCCCAAGATTTTGTCGGAAAAGTTTCTATAACTTGGTCATTTTCATCTATCCAATTAGCATTCCCATATATAATTTCCACTTCTGGGTTAGCTGTAAATACTTCCTCTACTGCTTTAAAAGTTCCGGGATAGTAGATATCATCAGAATTGATCCAAGCGATGATTTCACCTGTAGTTTTGGAAATACCTTTATTTACTGCATCTGTTTGTCCCTTATCAGGTTCTGAGACCCAGTTAATTTGTTTATCATAACGCTTTAGTATTTCTACAGTCTCGTCATCACTTCCACCATCACAAATACAGTACTCCATATCAGACTCAATACCATCTATATTTTGAGAGAGTACGCTATTAATGGTTCTTTCAATAAATCTTCCCTGACGATAAGAAGGAGTGATGACGCTGAATTTCATTGTTTGAGATATAAATTTAAGTGAGCAACCCACAAGGTGGGAATTCCGGTATACCCTAGGGGAACGTCTTCGACGAACAAAATTCAAAATACTCGCTTTTGCGGGGGTCTTGTTACAAAATTACTTCCCTTTTCAACAAATGAAATTAACACATTTTTTAATAAATTCTAAAAACCTTGATATATAAAGGTTATAAAATGTGCAAATTAGAAGTGATGAGGAGTAAGTTGTGAAATCCTGGGGAAGTGAGTTGTAAAATTGTCAGGAAGTTATTAATTAATAGTTAATCGTCTTCCCTAACGCTTACCATTCACAACTCAACATTCAACATTCAGCAATTACCCGCTAACAACCTTACTAGTAACATTTTGAATATATTTCATCCAGCGATCGCCTTGTGCTTTTAGAGAAAATTCTTGCTCGACCATTTTCCTCCCAGAAGCTGCAAATTGATGATATTTGTCAGAATTATTCATAAAAAATTCGATTTCTTTAATTAAGCTCTCAGCATTCATCTCTTCTGCTAAACGAGCATTAACATTATGTCTAGCAATTTCTGGTACTCCACCCGTATTGAATGCTACCACAGGGGTATTACAAGCGGCGGCTTCACAAAATGTTTGTCCAAATGCTTCCTCTAAGGAAGTTCCCACAAATATATCAGCAGCATTATAAATAATAGGCATTTTGCGATAATCTCTGCTCAAACCTGTTCCCTGAATTCCAGCTAATCCTTGAGATTGAGCACCAAAGACGACAAAATGAACTTTATCTTTGAGTTTAGAGACAACTTTATTAAAGATATGTCCTCCTTTACGATAGTCGCTGATATTAACCGCACCGCCAAGTACTACAAATTTATCTTGAGGTATTCCTAATAGCTGACGAGCAAATGCTTTACTCATGGGACGAAATAGCTGCTCATCTAAACCATAGTAAACGCACTGAGCATAGTTGAGATGGGGAAATGCCTTTTGTGCCATTTTTAGAGTCCATTTGCTATTTACAGCCAAAGGAACCCCCCCAGGATCAGAAAATATCTTTCTACGTAAAGACCATTGTTGATAAATATCCTCTGGAGGTAAAGAAGGATATTCATTGGATGTGGGACATTCATGATTACACCCCTTGAGATAGCGATCGCATTCTCCGGGATATGCACAGCGTCCAGTTACCAAATAGCAGTCATGCATATAAGCGATGACTAGGGATGTTAATTCATCCAGAGCAGAAATTAACTCTAAAGACCACTGTGCACCGTGGATATTACCGACGATGATGACATCTGGAGACTTTAATTTGACTTCAGAGATAATATTATCAATAATATCGCGATCGCTCAAACCTCTAGAGGGATGTAAATTAGGTAAGGTCTGCATTCCTAACCATCTTCCCGTAGCTTGGGGAGGACTCAACGGTATACTTCCTTCTACTAAACCCTGCATCCAGGAAATAGTACAAACTTCGTGTCCCATCACTAAAAAAGACTGAACTTGACGCAATAGAGCAATTCCAGCCCCGTACTGAAAGCCAATATCGTTGAGAAATAGAACTCGCAGTTTTCTTCCTGCAGTTAGTTTATCCCAAAGTTGTCCGTGCTTATTGATGATTGTGGAAACACTCATAAATAGGGAATTGGTAATTGGTAATTGGTGCTTGTTAGTTGGTAAGTTATAAAATAACGACTATTATGTTTATTATTTTTACTATTCTTATTATTTTTCTATATCTTCTTTTTGTTTCTATTTCCCAAGCAGCTTCTGATACTTTGCACTGACTCCCTTTAATTCGGGTAGGAAAGGAATATCATCTCCATATGTTTTCTGAGACTCATGAACTCGGTAAAGAGCTAGAGGGTCTGGTATGTGAACTATTTTGCCTTGATTAACTGCCATTCTTACCCAGAGTTCGTAGTCCATACTGTAGTATAGTTTTTCATCTAAAGCTGCACCAGACTTTTCCCATAGCTGACGAGTCCAGAATACTTCTGGTTGATAGAAAAATTCGGCTTTTTGCCAGCAACCATCAATATCTAGTAATCTTTCTAAGGGTAAAGGTACTGATTTCCCTAAAGGCATAAGGTTATGATGGGTACTAAAGGGTTCGGGCTGATTTCCTTCGATTAATTGACACCCACCAGCAACTATATCAGCATCATAACTATCAAAGGCGATCGCTACTTTAAATAAGGTATCTCTTAAGTATCTGTCATCGCTATTTAACCAGGCTAGAATGTCTCCTGTTGCCTGATTAAATCCTTTATTAAGGGCATTAGATTGTCCCTTGTCCGGTTCGCTAATGCAGTAAGCTAATTTTGAACGGTAACGGTCTAATACTTCGGGGGTATTATCCGTAGAACCGCCATCAAGAACAATGTATTCTAAATTGGGATAACCCTGTAACAGTATAGAACGAATTGTCTCTTCTAGGTAATCTCCCTGATTGAGAGTTACTGTGACGATAGATATTTTTGGCCAAGGTTTTCCGGAGGGCATGGTATCTGGGAAACTAGGTACAGAAGCTTTCCAGGGCCATATTATTGGATTTTTTCCCTGATTACTTAACTTAATTTCTGATGCTAAAGGATACACCCATGTTTTGGGAGGAGAACTGTAAAAGTGCAGTTCTTCTACAATGGTTTCTGGAGAATCCCACCCTTGTTTGATAATAGTACTATCACTTATCTGACCGGTAATGATAACTTTAGTGTCACCAGATAAACGTCCTTTCAGAGATGATAAGGTTTCTGGAGGTGTTTGTGAATCTAGAATTAAAGCGTCATATTTCAACAAACTTAACTGATTAGTAGATAGCATCCAATCGCTAATTTCAGAATTAAATACCTGTACTTCACAATTTAGTAGGTCTATGTGCTGTTGTGATGTTGAAATACAGGTGACTTTTGCTTCTGCTTTGGAGAGCATGAATAGCAGATGCTTGACGTGGTTTTTTGGATTGATACATAGAACATTTTTAATATCTAAAACCAGTTCAGAAAATAGATGAACTGTTTCTAAGTCAACATCGGATGCAAAATTTCGTAGGGTAACTACTGCTTCCATAACTGGGGAGTCTAGGTTGATTTCAGACTCAGAGTTACTCCCAGAATTGTTTTTTTGTTTGCGATTAGTGTTACTCTTATTAGAATTATTAACAGTATTAGAATTGTTGGCAGGATTAGAGCCATCAATACTTGATGGAGATGGAGAAGAATCTATTATAGGTGCACTGGGGCGAAAAATTGTAGATGGCTTCCAAGCATCAGCAAATATAAAATTATAAATAGGAACAAAGAAGTTATAGTTGCGATAGATAAAATCAAATATTTTCAGTTGATGAAAGATGCTCTTAACTAACTTACGCACAGCAGCTTTGTTAGTAGAAAGAAAAGCGACTTCTTCTTGCAGATGTTGATTAGATGCTTGAAAAGCTTGTAATGTAGAGTTTAGCTGTTCGTTATGTCCATTCAATTCTGCGACTAGTTGGGAATGAGCAAACTTCAGCTCTTGAATTTGTTTTTCTAGCTGATAATTTAGCTGCGATCGCTGTTTCTTTTCTTCTTCAGTGTTGCGGATAGTTTGTAGATGTTGCTCTATTAATTCTTGTAAATGTTCTTTTTGCTGTTGTTCCTGTTTTATTTGCTCCTCTAATTGATTTACCTGAGATTGATGGGTTGCTTGTAGTTCTTCTTGTAACTGTCGCTGTATTGTTTTGTGTAGCTGTTCTTTTTGCTGTCGTTCCTGTCTTATTTGCTCCTCTAACTGATTTATCTGAGATAAATGGATTGCTCTTAACTCTTTTTGTAAATCTAGCTGTATGATTTCTTGCTGTTGTATTTTTTCCTGTAACTTTTCTTTTCGCTGTCGTTCCTGTTGTATTTGCTCCTCTAAATTATTGATTTCAGATAAATGTTGCGATTGCAGTGCATCTATCTGGGGAGATAAGTCTAAATTATCCTGGGATTCTTCAGAGCTTGGGGAATTGGACGACAATTCTTGATTCCTTTGAACTTGTTGGGAATACATTTGCTGCATCAGAAATGCATCACTGGATGTATCCCAGCGAGATACAATATCCTTAGCTTTTTCCATAATCAAGCTATCTCGATTTGCTAAACGCTTATTCGCCATCTCAACATCCATTACGGCAAATAAATTTTCGTAAGGATACTGAGGTTTAGGTAACTCTGGTAGAAGACGGAAATTTGTCGCATCGAAAAAGCATAGAGTATAACCAAAGCTTTCAATCAGAGTCCGTAACTCCTTAGTACTGCTACTTGCAGCTATAGCATTTGCCTCGGTAAACTCTATCATCCATAACGGAAATTTACCATTTTCAATAGATTTCTTTGCACCTTCGAGTACAAAAGACTCCCATCCTTCCACGTCTAACTTTGCCAGAGTAACTTCCTCTATACCCAGCTCATCAACTATCTCATCTAGCGATCGCTGTTCTACCAATATAGATTCTGAACCGATTTCGTTATGATTGCTGGCTCCTAGTGCAAAAGTACTAAATGCAGACATTCCTGCTTTTCCCAGCAGTAGTTCAGCTTGTCCTTGACTGTTGGAGAGTCCAATATTGAAAGCATCAAAACAATTACATCCCAATGTATTTAAATTGTGCTCATAAAGTTTGATACACTCTTTATTGGGGTCAAATCCGACAATACGTCCTTGATTGTTGAGTCTTTTGGCAGCGATCGCAGAAAATAATCCAGCATGAGCACCACAATCGAAAAATATGTCTCCAGGTTGCAAGTAAAGCCATACAAAGGCTTGTTCTATACCTTCAAAAATGCCTTGTTCTAGTAGATGTCCTACATGGTCATCTTTTGGTGTAGATAAGATACCCAAGTGGGGTACATTTACATCAAAGACATCTTTGTGTTGGTTATTTAGGGGATAGCGACTAACTCTTAAGAATTCTAATCTAGCTTCTAAGCCTTCCTTGTGTAAATTACAGCTAGTTAAACGAAAGCCGTGATTAACTAAGTAAGAAACAACTTCATTTTTAGTAGCGCCACCTTCATATAAAGATGTTAACTGTACATTTACAATAATATTTTTAATAGAATGTAAGTATTTTCCAGCACTTTTAATTACTTGTAAATAGCTACCTGGAGAATTAACCTGTAAATAATCTATTCGTGCGATCGCTTGCTTTTCGATAAATTCATCCAGACCCATTACCCGAACATCTATAGTTTCTACTTCCTGTAACGCTTCGGTATTAGGGTCTAGTTGATCAACAGACTTAGCTTTGAGTAAAGATGATGAGGGTCGGTTTTGATAAATATAATATTTAGATTGACCAACTTGTTGAGAAATAGCTAAATCAAAGACATTCAAGTTCGGTAAATTATGGGAGCGAATTGTATCGGCTAAATCTGGAATAGCTTCTATAGCGTAAACGATATTGTTTTCATCTTGTGCTGCTGGGATTGATAACAAACTGCCATCATAAGCACCAACTTCAACTACAATCATTATCAACTCCACGCAAAAAATTATTGAAATAAAGAGTAATATTTTTTCTATTGATTATTTTTCTTGCCATTATATTCAAATTATTGAAAATAACAAGAAGATACCGTAACTCTTTTATATCTATACTCTTATCTTGGTATATTTCAGGTATATTCTAATTATTCGATACTTTGAATTTTGATAATTTGAATTTCGATAATTTGAATTGATACATTTATAGGTATGAGCAGGTACAGCACAGCGTTTAAGGGAGAGATGAGTGAATTTAATGATTGAGTAAATCATTGACTCAATCATTGAGGAAATCATTTATTAAGCATTTGCGGAATATTGTCTTTTTGAAATTTTCTTTGCTGCATGGGAATTTCTTCTACAAGTAAAGGATTATTTAATTTATGCCGTGAAGCAATAAAAATAGAGCGAATTAAATCATTCGGATTAGATTCTATAGAAGTCCAATCTATGGGAAACTCCGGATGATTGGGTTGAGTAATTGGCATATACACGAATTCAAAATGTCGCTTTAACTGACTGTAAATCCATTTCCTGGTAGGACGACAACCTTTCCCAGATATACTTTGAGTCATATCTGCTGCATACTCATCGCATAAATTTATATATTCACCACTTCCAGAAGATACACAGGTTTCTAGTAATAGTAAATTACAGCAATGCTTTGCCATAAAATCAATTCCTTCACGGGGAGTGGCAAGATGATAAAGTAACCCATAACAGTAAACAATATCAAATAAACCTTGCAATTTGCCCGGAGGATTTTCCATATCTAAATTCAGGGTACAAACTCTTTTGTGACGAGACTGTAATACCCGCAAATTCTCTATTCTTGGTTCGGTACTTAAAACTTCACATCCACGTTCTAAAAAAAATCCAGTGTGGTCGCCAATCCCAGCACCAACTTCTAGTACGCTAGAGTTATTAATATTCAAACCCAAGCTCGCTAAATGCTCTAATCTTTTCTGATTATGGTTTAAATAAACTTCTGAATGGAAAGCTGTTATAGGATTATGAACCATTTTTGTATAATTAAGTAATTGTTAATTGGTAAAACAGCCTGACTGAAGGGAAATTTCCCGTGAGAGACTGCGTTAAGTCGCGATTATTAATTCACCCGGAGGGTAATTGGTTATTCGTAATGGGTCATTGCTTACAAGAATCCTGTCTGTCTAATTACTCTGTTAACTAACCCTCCAGAAACTGTAAATTCAGAATTTATCTATGATGTTGATACTAGAATTTCCGGAAAACATAACCCAGCTTGAGTCATTTTACCTTGAGTAACTATATCAATAGTGGCGGCATTATTAATCCAGTCATAAATCATTTTAGTATCTTGTTTAGATTCAGCGATCGCGAAATCTATCGTATACTTATTTGGAGCGATATTTGGTTTTAATTTAAATTGACATATAAAGGATTGTCCTAACTTATCTGAAGGGATTGGAAAGGAAAGCATGCAAGTATTAGTAGCAATCAACACTTGTCCTAATCTATTTTTTAAAGTAAACCCAACACTTAAAGACTTTAAATTTTCTGGACTTGGATTCACTTTAACTGATAATACTATCTCCTCATTCACAAAAAACGTAGACTTGAGTTTACCATCCACATCACTCAGAGACACCCCATCAATTAGACCGATGGTGCTACCGTATCTATTTTTGTCTGTAAAATCCCTAATAAAATCCTTTGGGACAACAAAATTTTCTGATGTGGGACTATTTGATCTTAAATCAACTTCTGTTGTAGCCTTAACTAAATCAAGGTTATCCTGCTTCAACTCTTCCCCATCAATGAACTGACTATAATAAGCTTGAGTGTACTTATCAACAACTTCGAGGGGTTTCCCAGACTCAATCAAATGTCCATCTTGGAGTAAGATAGCGCGATCGCACAGTTTGACAATAGCTTGAGTATCGTGACTGACAAAAAGAATTGCAGTACCATTTACTCGTAATCTTTCCAGATATTGAAAGCACTTTTGTTGAAAAAATATATCCCCTACAGCTAACGCTTCATCAACAATTAAAATTTCTGGTTCTACATGAACAGCAACTGAAAATGCCAATCTGACAAACATACCACTGGAGTAACTTTTTACCGGCTCCTCCATGAAATCACCAATATCAGCAAAAGCTGCGATCTTCTCAAATCTTTCTTGAATTTCCTTCTCTTTGAGTCCTAAAATTCTGCCATTGAAAAAGACATTTTGCCTTCCTGTGAACTCTGGATTAAAACCGCTACCAAGTTCCAACAAAGCCGACAATCTTCCCTGGACATAAACACTACCCGTAGTCGGTGTCAGAGTCTTAGCAATAATCTGTAACAAAGTACTCTTACCAGAACCATTACGTCCGATAATTCCTAAATATTCTCCACGACTAACTTCCAAGTCTATATCTTTGAGTGCCCAAAATTCCTGAGCCTGACTCTTAGTAGGTAATAAAACCTCCTTGAGTCTGTCAGCAGGTCGAGTGTAGCGCTTATAGCATTTAGAAACATGTTCGAGGGAAATGACAATCTCACTCATATATTACAAGTTAACAACAACTATAAAACATCAGCAAAAGCTGGACGCAAACGTCTATATACCCACAAACCACAGCCAAATACTAGTAAAGCGATCGCACTTGCAATCCCCCACTCCAGACCATGTTTAATCTGTCCAGTTAAAATCAAATCGCGGTAGACTTCAGCAATAGCACATAAAGGATTGAACCATAGTACCCAATTACGCCACTCTTCGGGAATTGCGGAAATTGGATAAATAATGGGTGTTAAATACATCCAGATATTTAGAATAACCGCCAGAGTTTGAGGAACATCCCTGAGAAACACAGTTAATGCAGCAGTTAAATATCCTAACCCCGCAGTTAACATCAATTGTGGTAGCCAAATCAAAGGTAGTAATCCCAAAGTCGGATGTAAAGTGTGAGATGTCAAGGCTACAACAAAAACTAGTGCCATTAAACCAAAACTACTCTCAATAAAAGCTGATAATATAGGCACCAGGGGTAATAAACCAAGTGGAAATACTACTTTTTTAACTAAGTTTGGCTGTCCAACCACCGAACCCGCAGCTTGAATTAAACCATTACTAAAAGTCAACCACGGTAATAAACCAGCAAACAGCCACAGACCGAAGGTAAAATTATTTTCTGGCAAGCTGGTCAAAGTTAACTTTACTTTCAATACAATTGAGAAAACATATGTATAAATAAATAGTAGAGATAATTGATTAAGTAGGGGCCATAAATTGCCAATTACTGAACCCTTATACTTTGCATCAATATCACGCCGAACTAAAATTCGTAACAAATCAAACTTAGACCACCAAATATGATCAATTGGCAGCCAACGTCTCCATTGGTTCGTTATACGGAGTACGCCGAGCATTTTTCCTAACAATTTTTACTTCCTCACTCACTCACTCACTCACAACCATCACACCCAACGCTTCTTAATGAAGCATGATTTTTAGCCAAGGTTCCCATTACATCAGGGTTTAATCAAAACAGATATTAAAGAAAATACTGTTTGCAAAACTATATAAACATAATTAACATCTCAATTACATTTACTCCTGTATACAGCTTCAAGTATATAGGGGATGTCTAGGATATTGAAATCAATTGATAGTGAGTGGTGAGTAAGAATAAGAAGTAATTAAGTTGTGAGTGCTCAGTGGTGAGTATGATAAGGAGTTTAAGGCTATTACGGCTATCTATTGACTTTATAGGGGTCTTTGACAAAATCCCTTGATTGGGAGTTAAAGAGAAGATAAATAATCTACTTCTGCACTTTTAGGACTTACGCAAAAATAACGTAAATACGTCAGTCATTACGAGCGACAGCGAAGTAATCGCAGGATTTTTGCGTTCGCGTAGCGTGTCCGATAGGACTCATGCTTCCCTACACTACGTTTCGGTCGCAATGACAAATCGACCTTGCGTAAGTTCTGCACTTTATTATTTAAAGTCCCTGTATTTATATGTGGGATTAATTTTGAATTTTTAATTTTGTTCGTCGAAGACGTTCTCGAAGAGTATTTTGAATTGGAGCGTAGCGACAAACTGTTCCCTGATATCAGTTAAACTAAGTCTTGGTTTAATGCATTATTTGAAATTTTTGAAGTTAAAGTTGGCATGGAAAAAGGACAAAGAGTAAAGGTATATCGCATGCGCGATCGCGTTTCTAAGGGTATTGCCGAAAAATTAGGAAAGACAGGTATCATCCAGGATTACAAAATAACTGATGGTAGTGGGGTTGGACTTGTAGTCCTATTTGATGACAATTCCTCTACCTGGTTCTTTGAGGATGAATTAAAAGTCGTAGAGTAATTTTTTCTTAATTTTTTCTGTGTTAGAGAAATAGGGTGGAAATAGGGGTCTAAATACTCTAGGTATAACAAAAATTAGTGTCCTTAGAAAGAATTTCGCTATCTAAAGATATATTTTTCTTTTGTCATACCTATGTTTCCTCCCGATACTCCTCCGGAATGCTAAGTTTTAAAAGTGAAGAATTCGGTTAATCAATGGCGCTGATACTGACATTTTTAGGTAATAACGGCATTAGTTGTAGCAAAAGTGCGATCGCTACTGCTAAATTAATGGCAAGTCAAGGTAAGAGAGTACTTTTAGCTGCACAAATGGAGCCTGTTTTACCTCTACTTTTGGGACAATCAATAGGTGTTGAACCCAAAGAGGTTGCTGTAAATCTACAGATAGTACAGTTTCAGACTTCTGTGCTACTAGAGCGTAGTTGGGAGGATGTGAAGAAAGTAGAGACCGAGTACTTAAAAACGCCCATTCTTAAGGAAATTTATGGTCAAGAATTGACTATCTTACCTGGGATGGATAGCGCTTTGGCACTTAATGCTATCCGCGAATATTATGAAAGCGGTAAATATGATGTAATTATTTATCAGGGTTCTGGCGATGTTTCTACTCTGCAAATGTTAGGAATGCCAGAATCATTAAGTTGGTATGCAAGACGATTCAAAAAAGTATTTGATAATCTCGATTTGGGTCGGGTCATTAGGGATTCGGGACCTTTAATTCAACCTTTGATTAGTGCTGTCTTTAATACCAGTTGGACAGGAGATAATTTTTCTGAACCTGCGAGTAAAGCTAATGATTTTCTAGATAAAGGTAAAACAACAGTTTCAAATCCCAGACATACAGCAGCTTTTTTGGTAACTAGTGGGGATGTTTTTGAAGTTTCTGCTGCTCGTTTTTTATGGGGTAGCGCTCAACAAATAGGTTTAACGGTGGGTGGAGTCATTAATATATCTGATGAACCCAGTCTCAATTTGACCCAAGATTTTTCACCTCTACCAGTTACAAGTATTCCAGAACTCAAAGATAATAACTGGGATGTTCTGGTAAATGCAATGCCAGATTTAGTACAACAAGCACTAACTGCACCCAAACCTATAGAGGTTGATATTAGTAATTCCCAAGTACGCTTATTTTTACCCGGTTTCGACAAAAAAGACGTTAAGCTCAGTCAATCAGGTCCTGAAGTAACTATAGAAGCAGGAGAGCAAAGACGTAATATTTTCTTACCACCACCATTAAATGGTAAACCAGTCAAAGGTGCTAAATTTCAAAACTCTTATTTGATTATTTCATTTTAGAGGAATTGTAATTGGTGAAATAGTAGCGCTGCTCTCGTTTCTCTTAGAGAAATCATTACGGCTTTGTTACACATTTCACAACCCTTATATCCCAAGGGATTGAGCTTTTGTCAAAAAATGTATTATTTTCATTAGTTGCGAGTTGGTATTGAATTTTGAATTTTGAATTTTGTAGCTTGCTTCTCGCGATAGCGAGTATTTTGAATTTTGAATTCCCACAAGGTGGGTCGCTCACCACTCATTCATTGTCCTGAATTCTTCCACACCCTATGTCTGAATCAAAACCTATTGACAAAAATACTGAGACTCAAGAAGTCCAAACTGATGCTGATCAAGGCTCCAAAGCCAGACAGCTTCTAGGAATGAAGGGTGCAGCAGCAGGAGAAACTTCCATTTGGAAAATTCGCTTGCAGCTGATGAAACCTATTACCTGGATACCTCTTATTTGGGGTGTTGTTTGCGGTGCTGCTTCTTCGGGAGGTTATACCTGGACCTTGGAGAATGTCCTCAAATCAGCTGCCTGTATGCTCCTAGCAGGTCCAATACTGGCTGGTTATACCCAAACACTCAATGAGTATTACGACCGGGAAATTGACGCTGTTAATGAGCCTTATCGTCCTATTCCTTCTGGTGCAATTCCTTTACCCCAGGTAATTACTCAAATTATTGTATTATTAGTTGCTGGTATTGCTCTTGCATTTGCTCTCGATCAGTGGGCTGGTAATGAATTTCCGACAATCTTGACTATAGCAATCATGGGGGTATTTATCGCCTACATTTACTCTGCACCACCCCTCAAACTCAAACAAAATGGTTGGTTGGGAGGATATGCATTAGGAGCAAGCTACATCGCTTTTCCCTGGTGTACTGGTCATGCTTTATTTGGAGAACTTAACTGGAGAGTTGTAGTTATTACTGTTATTTACAGTATTGCTGGTTTGGGTATAGCTATTGTCAACGACTTCAAAAGCGTCGAAGGTGACAAACAGTTTGGACTCAAATCCTTACCAGTCATGTTTGGAGTGAATACTGCTGCCTGGATTTGCGTTTTGATGATAGATTTATTTCAAGGCGCGATCGCTGGATATTTAGTTTATATCCACGAAAACCTTTATGCTTCTATCTTAGTACTGTTGGTGATTCCTCAAATCGTCTTTCAAGACATGTATTTTCTCCGCGATCCTTTGAAAAATGACGTTAAATATCAAGCAAGTGCCCAGCCATTTTTAGTGTTAGGTATGTTAGTTGCTGGAATTGCAATGGGTCATGCGGGAATTTGAATTAGGAACGAGGGAAAAGGGGAGAGTGAAGTTTTTTACTTAGAGCGTGTTTATAAATAAAAAATAAAATTCTTGTAGGGTGCGCTAGAACTACGATGATGTCGGATTTTGACGATAGTATTTAATATGGTCTAACGCACCAAGTAAAAATGGTGTGCTATGGTCTATCATTGTATGGCAATAATACATCTCCTAACTAGAAGTATTTTATAAACACCGTCTTAGGGGAGCACCAAGAAATAAATTATCCCAACACTGAAAATTTTTTAAAGTTTTCCCTTTTCCACCCGCTCCCTCCGCTTCCTCCGCTTCCTCCGCTCCCTCCGCTTCCTCCGCTTCCTCCGCTCCAAGAGCAACTATTATTAGGATGGGTTATTTTATTTTCTACAAAAATATCATTCCGTTCGCGATTTAACCATTCACTCCATTTCCAATAAAACTTTCAATACACCCTTAGTTTGGGCTTTTTCAAATGCTGCTAATCCGAATTCTAAGGGGTAGCTAGCTTCAATTAACGGTGTAACATCAACTTTTTCTTCAGCTAATAATTTTAGTGCTGGTGGGAATGAACCACAACGAGAACCAATTAGGGTAATTTCGTCTACAACCAAGGAAGACGCATCTAAATGTAATTTACCTGCATAAGTACTTTTTAATACCAGAGTCCCGCGAGCACGTAGAGCGCGACGAGCAATATCAAAACCGCTACTATTTCCCGTACATTCAACAGAAATATCAAAAGCTCTATCTTTGACAGCATCAGCAAAACCTGTTTTGATACCTCTTGCTTCCAGGTTCGCTAACTTTTCCGAATGTCTTCCAATTACCAGTAATTCGCAACCAGTTAAAGCGATAGTTTGAGCAACTAGCTGTCCGAGTTTCCCATCACCTACCACCAAAACTTGATCATTAGGACTTATTTTTATCTGCTGTTGAATTTCTAAAGCTGCTGCAATGGGTTCTGTAAAAGTCGCAGATGCAGTAGATACGTTGTCAGGTATGGGGTAAATATTTTTTACCGGTAAACACAGATAATCAGCAAAAGCACCATTACGATTCACGATACCTAAAACAGAACGATTTTCGCAGTGAGTAGGTTGTCCGGTTTTACAAAAACGACAATAACCGCAAGCTGCATTTATTTCTCCCACCACTCGTTTATTAACTAGCTCATCTGCTCCCTGCTCAACGATACCAACAAACTCATGTCCTAAGATACCCGTATAAGGATAATATCCCCTAATAAGTTCCAAATCAGTATTACATATCCCCGCAGACAACACCTTAACTAAAGCTTCCCCCTCCGGAGGTTGTGGTGTGGGAATATCTTCACGAAATTGTAACTGTTGATTTTCCAGCCAGAGTCCTTTCATAGCGATCGCTTAAAAAATTGTTTTTAAAAACTAATGGTGTCTGTGAGATATCTTAGTGCATTTAATGTTATGCTCGTTTATCTTTATAATTTTCTATAATTCCACTTAATAAGTTTGTAAAGGTTATACGGCGATAAGTATATGGCGATGAAAAAGAAAAAGTCAATTTTACCTAAGCTGAGTCCTCAAATATTTAATTTATCGATTAATTTATCGCTATTATTATCATTATCTTTATTGATATCAGGTATTTCTCCTATTCAAGCAGATTTACCAGCTAATTCTGCAAGTAATTCCCAGAATAATCAATGTCCTCCGAAAATAGTTAGTACACAGAAAAACATTCAAAATAATCATAATAATCAAAATATTTTATCAAGTAAATTATCTACCGATTGGGATAAAGAATGTGGAAAGCCTGAAAATTTTTATATAAATCGTACCGAGATGCTGGCTAAATTAAAGCAAGCAAAAGTTATTTACTTAGGAGAAATTCACGACAACAAAGAACATCACCGCAAACAATTAGAAATTATTCAAGAACTCTATAAGATTAATCCTAAAATTGCTATCGGGATGGAAATGTTTCAGGTACCTTATCAAGATTACCTAATGCAATATACCGAAGGAACAATTACCGAAGCACAATTAGTTGAAAAAACTGAATATAAGCAGCGTTGGGGTTTTAATTGGGAACTCTATGCACCTATTCTCAAATTTACTCAACAACAAAAACTTACCGTACTTGCTTTAAATACACCTTCAGAAGTTACGATGAAAGTCGCTCGTCAAGGACTGAGTAAACTAACTCCATCGGATACAAAATATATACCCCCAATCAAAGAAATTCGTACGGATAATGTCCAATATCGTCAAATGATATCAGAAGTTTTCCAAGCACATCAATCAGGGGGACATGGGAACAGTAAAAACTTTGAAAACTTCTTTCAAGCACAAGTTCTATGGGATGAAACAATGGCTGATAATATAGTTAATTTTCTGAAAGTAAACCCAGATTATCAAGTCATTGTGCTAGCGGGAGAAAAACATATAATTTATGATTACGGAATTCCCAGTCGAGTCAAACGTCGTATACAAGATAATTTACCTAATTTACCCTTTACTCAATATTCAGTACTTCTTCGTTTTCCAGAAAACATCTGGGAATCCAAAAACCAGGGAATATCAGACTTCGTTTTGAAATAGTGATTTTTTTTAACAAAGTACTTGTTTAAGAAGTACTTGTTTAAAAAGTAGTTGAAAATAACTATTACATCATGTCCAGATAATTCGTTACTATATAACCCAATATGAAAAGATGGCGGTTATTACTTCTGACTCATTACTTCTTACTTAGCCCCCACAGATATGATAACTGTTTAACCGGATATAATATTATTTCCTAAACTCTGTGCAAGCCTCAGCGTACCTTTGGATTTAAATCAAAAATCTCATCCACACCACAAGAAGAAAAATACTCAGGAAGATAACTACAAAAATTTATCCCCCAACCACTCTGTTTTTTCAGGTACAGTACTTGCAATCAACTTACCCTTAGAAATCACATAACGGGGTTTAGAGCGATCGCGGATAGCGTCATATGCTGTATCGACATTCAAAACAACCAAATTCGCTTCCTGATTAACTTCTATTCCGTAGTCATCTTCTAAATGTAAAGTTTTTGCTCCATTTGTAGTCACCATATCGTAACAAGCATTAACCTCCCGGAGTCCAGTCATCTGACAAATATGTAAACCCATATGAGCAACATCCAACATACTTCCCGTACCGAGAATGTACCAAGGGTCTTGAACGCAATCATGACCGAAACTAACATTAATTTCCTGCTGCCACAATTCCTTGACTCTAGTTACACCCCGTCGCTTGGGGTAACTATCTCCCCGACCCTGTAAAGTAATATTAATTAAGGGATTAGCGATAAAATTAATTTCAGCTCGTTGGAGAAACCCCATTAACTTATAAGCATAAGCATTATTATAAGAACCAAAAGCGGTAGTATGACTTGCTGTCACCCGAGACTTCATTCCAGAACGAATCCCACAAGCTGCAACCACCTCTAAAAAACGCGACTGTTCATCATCAATTTCATCGCAGTGGATATCAATCAAACGATTGTATTCTTGTGCTAATTGAAAAATCTTTTCTACAGACCGTACTCCATCCTCACGGGTCAACTCATAATGAGGGATTCCCCCGACAACATCAGCACCCATTTTCACAGCTTCTTCTAAAAGACTTTGATTATTTGGGTGGGAGTAAACCCCATCTTGAGGGAAAGCAACCACCTGCAAAGTTATCCAGTCCTTAACCTCCTCTCGTACCTCCAAAAGCGCTTGTAAAGCAATTAACTGTGGTTCGCTGACATCAGCATGAGTACGGACATATAAAATACCCTGCGTTGCTTGCTGCTTGAGCATTTTCTTCGCACGAGCTTTCACATCATCTATGGTAATACTGCGTTTGCGATCGCCCCAAATTTTGATACCTTCAAATAAGGTTCCGCTTTCATTCCAACGGGGTTCTCCTACTGTCAGTACCGAGTCTAAATGTATATGGGATTCTACGAAGGGAGGGGAAACTAGTTTTCCTTGGACATCTATTTCTAATTCTGCTGATTTGTTAATATTCTTAGATTTAGAACTAGATATAGAAGTGATGAAATTATTTTTAATCCCAATATCTACAAGTTCTTCTGGATTCCTATTATTAGATTCGAGTAGTTTACATTCACGTAAAACCAAATCATAAGTAGTTTGTGACATAAGTCAATGATTTTATTTGATTTCAGTTTAGAATCAGAACATGGATGGTAATTATTTTTAGTTGTATCAAAAATCTTTGGTACTGTAAATTTTAAATTTACATGTTCATACCAATTCAATAAATAATTTCAATACATCTCTCCCTAGAGAAAGTTCGTGAGAGCGTCTTTACAGAAATCTATTTTTTCTATTATTTTTCTAAACTGGTATAAGCATTTTTAAAAACCAAGTATGTGCAATTATGTGCGATATATTTTTTGTAGAAATGTGAAAAAGGTCAATATTCAGAAGTTAATTTGAATAAATATTAGGGAATACTATCAGAGTAAACTTTTAAATATTTTAAATATAAATTATGGATGAAGTCGTAAGAAAAATTACAGCTAATGGTATTCCTGGTGTTATTCTTTTAATTACTATGGCAAATACAGGATTAGCTGGTGCAGCAGCAATTACAGCATCTATAGCATTCTTAGAACCAGGAGGAATGCTAGGGGGAATTGCTTTTTTAGGAGTAGTAGGGATAGCAGCAGATGCCTTATCCAAATATGGTTTACAAGCAATATTATAAAGAGTATATCAACGACAAAAAGCAAAGGGTGAATCTCTCAATTCCCTGTACAAATAAATTAGTAATTTATATATTTATAGCAACTTGAAAAGGTCTTTAAAGGAATCAATCAATTGATTATTTTAGCTCTTTTTTCATAACTACATAGCAATTTTGCTTCGTTATTATTAAGATGTATATCTCTTTATAAAGGTAACCTTTCACACTCCCCCCTACCTTTCAACGAGAAATTAAGGGTTTCAACCATTTTATAGGGGGGGAGTGAATAACTACTTATAAAGGTATTAAATTCTTTCGACAGCATGGGTTACGCTACGCTAACCCATCCTACATATAATTAAATCCACTTACTTAGCATAATTAACTTACCCAATGCCTAATTCCTAAAAATCATAAAATAAACCTATTTCAATATAGAATACTTTTTAGCAAAACCATAAATAGATTCCATCATCTCATCAAAGAAAGGATTGCTCGGTTCTAAAGGAGAACCATTGGGAGATTTCACAATACTTTTTAAAAGAACACTAGTGTGGGGGACAAAAAAGTTCTTACCAATTCTAAATAGCTGAGCTTTTTGGGACTTATCAATTAACTCTTTGACTCCATTTATATCCGCTATATCATCAGACTCAGAATGAACCGCAAAAACAGGTTGAATTAAACTTTTCTTCTTTCCTGGTAACTCGGTAAGTTGTTCAATTTCACGAATCAGATAAGATAACTGTTGTGCTGCACCTGTATCTATCCTTGAATACCGGTAAGGATTACCATCAGGACTATCATCAATTAATCCATCGGATTGATTAAAAAAATTAAAATTAAACGAATTAAAATTCAACGGATTAAAGCGAGCTAAATTAAATCCAGCATCTTCTAAATAATCTTGAATATTTGCAAGAGGACTTCTCAGGATAATCTCAAATAAATTTCCTGCTTCCTTTGCTAAATCTAGAGCAGCAGAAAATAGAAATACTCCTCCTTTAATTTGTTCTGGGAAATTAAGAGCAGTATAAACGCTCAAAGACCCTCCCGTCGAAAAACCTCCGATAGAAACATTTTTGCAGCTTTTCTGAGCTTCACTAACAGCAAATAAAACTTCTTCTTTCCAAGCTTTTAAAGAAGCGTCTTTCATTCCTTGTGGTTGTTTTAATCCATGTGCAGCAAGTAAAGGAATATATACATTAAACTGCATATGTGAATGAAAATATTCGCCAATTTCTTGCAAAAAGTAAGGAGAATCGGTTAAACCGTGTATTAATACAATGCCATTTTCCTGTTGTCCCTGATGAGAAAATATGCGAGGATGACAACCTCCACGAATCTGACCTTTGTCAATATTAAATCTCGCGTAATATTCTTCCCAAACTTTTACTTGTTCCATTGTTATAATCCATTTTTTATTGCAAATATTTCTATGTCTTAAATTTTACCTGTATCTGTCACTATCAGATGATGCGATCGCATTACAATTATTAAATTATTTTTAGTGACATTTATATCAATTCAAATATAAATATTGATAAATCTAATTTAGAGAGTAAATATTGTTATTTATTTCTAATTTAGCTATAATCACAAATCCCGATGCATTCAGTAAAAATATTCTCAATAAAAGTTCTAAATATCTTCTAGATATAGTAATTTGCCCACCCTTCGGTAAATATATAGAGCCAAATAGAGGCAATTAGAGAAGATTATTAATATGAATAAATAAAATCATATCTAATAACATTAAAAGTACCAAAATAAAGTTCCTAACAAACTTGAATTTTAATAGCTTCTGCTGAATTCATTACATAATTATATTTAATTAATGAATACATTAAAGAAGGTGTCAACTTATGAAGTTTGATTAATGGTTCACAAGATTTGTTTGGGGGGATACTATGTTTGAGTTTCTTCCATTAAACGAACATAATTTGCCTTATCCCGACACACTTCACCCGATTGTGGTGCATTTTGTGATTGCAATGGTGTTATTTGGCTTTTTATGCGATGTTATTGGTTATTTCACCCGCAATCATCGTTTTTTTGAGGTGAGTTGGTGGAATCTTTTGTTTGCAACAGCTTCAATTTTTGTCGCTATTATCTTCGGACAGTTTGAAGCTGGTTTAGCACAACCATACAGTGTAGTGAAACCGGTATTAAACTTACACACTCTGATTGGTTGGTCACTATCAGGTATTTTAGCGGCTATTACGGGTTGGCGATATGTACTCCGCAGACGCAATCCTGAAAAATTACCAATCCCTTATTTGGGAATAGGTTTACTACTATCGCTGATAGTCTGCTTTCAGGTTTACCTCGGAGACGAACTAGTTTGGGTGTATGGACTTCATACTGTACCTGTTGTAGAAGCTATCAAAGAAGGAGTTTTGCAATGAACTCTCAATTGATTGATATTGTCGCTGTACAAATTGGTGCAAATGGACTGCCATACAGTATTCCTATTCATCCCAACTTAGTTCATCTTACCTTGGGCTTATTTATCCTAGGCATCTTATTTGATATTGCTGGGGTAATATTTCCTATCCCAAAATTAGCGATGAAGTTCTTAGAGATAGACAGTACTCGCTCTAATTTCTTCAGTGTAGGCTGGTATAATATGGTCGCTTGTGCCATCATTTCCTGTTTTACCGTTGCAGCAGGTTTTTACGAAATTATGTTGGCTAACCCCGACCAAAGTCTTACTAGTGCTTGGGGATTAAAACCAATGGAAACAATGCTCTGGCACGGAGTAGGTGGCGTTTTCCTTTTAGGTTTAATATTTGGTATGACCGTTTGGAGAGGATTCCAGCGTTTTATTTGGCGTAAGGATGAAGACAGACAAGTACAGTGGATTTATCTACTTGCTGGAATGACAATTATGTTTGTTCTATACCTTCATGGCACATTGGGAGCACAAATGGCAGCTGAATTCGGCATTCACAACACTGCCGATCATTTGCTAAGAATAGGTGAAAATCCCAATTTGCTCAATTAAGAATAATCAACTCTTATCTACTGACACCATAAATACCAAACTCAGGAGATACAGAAAACAGATAAAAATTTAAAGTTGTTGGTTGTTAGTTAGTTGTTGATTGTTGGTTGTGATCTAAAACAATTCGATCTAAGTAAAAGCTAAAAGCTAAAAACTAATAAACATTAGGCAAATTGGTACCCCTAATCTGATTTCTGTACTCCCGTACCTTCACTTTGAATATATTTGATCATCAACAAGATATCTATTCATTGAATATGTAATTATGAAAATTCGCGACATTCTGATATTGATTGCGATCGCAATCTTGCTTTCTGCTGTCAGTATCCAAATTGGACAATGGTCTTATTCTTGGTTGCCTCCCCAAGCTTCCACGGAGTCTGGATTAATTGATAATACTATCAGCTTTTTGGTAACTCTTGGTAGTTTTATCTTTTTGGGAGTAACTGGAACTGTCATTTACTCGGTGATACTCCACCGTGCTAGTGAGGAGGATTTAACTGACGGTTTACCTATTGAGGGTAATATTACCCTAGAAGTAGTCTGGACTGTCATTCCTGTTTTCTTAGTAATTTGGATTGCTGGTTACAGCTACAATATTTATCAACAGATGGGAATCCAAGCACCAGGACACGGTTCTCACCCAAATATGTTGATGGATGCAGCTTATGCTGAAACTTTAAATTCTTCTGGGAAAGAGAATCTGGAGTCATCAGACTCATTAGTTACACCAGTTGAAAATACAGTTGAGAATATTCAAGTAGATGCGAAACAATGGGCTTGGGTTTTTCGTTACCCAGAAAGTAATGTTACCAGCACAGAACTACATTTACCCGTAAATCAACGGATTCGTTTCGCATTGCAGTCTGAAGATGTTATTCACGGCTTTTATGTCCCAGCTTTTCGGGTCAAGCAAGATATTGTTCCTAACGAAACTATTAACTTTGAACTGACTCCTACCCGTATTGGTGAATACCGTCTGAGTGACTCTCAATATAGCGGTACTTACTTTGCTGCGATGGAAGCAAATGTTGTAGTTGAGTCTGCCGAAGACTATCAAAAATGGCTCCATCAAGCAGCTAAACAGAAGCCATCTATAGCAAATAATCAAGCTGCTCAAGAATACGCTCAGAATGAACAGCAAGAGTTCCAAAATGGCTGGCAGACTGTTCCTCCAGCAGCACCACCACTAGTTAACTATCACACCTAAATTTAACTCTTAAACTGAGAGTTCTATAGCTTATGACTATTAACATTGAAACTACAAGTAATATTTCTCAATCCCATCATCATCAAGGTGAGGGAGACTGGAAGAAATATTTCGGTTGGAGTACTGACCACAAAGTTATCGGTATTCAGTACATCGTTACTGCCTTCATGTTCTTCTTAGTAGGTGGAATCTTCGCAATGGTAATTCGGGGGGAGTTAATCACACCCGAAGCGGATTTGGTCGCTCGCAGTGTCTATAATGCCATGTTTACCATGCATGGTTCCATCATGCTGTTTCTTTGGACATTTCCTATCCTGGTGGGACTAGGTAACTATCTTGTACCCCTGATGATTGGTGCCCAAGATATGGCTTTTCCTCGCTTGAATGCTGCCGCTTTCTGGATGGTTCCAGTGGTCGGTATTCTGATGATGGCAAGTTTTTTGGTTCCTGGAGGTCCAGCACAGGCTGGATGGTGGTCCTATCCTCCCGTCAGCATCCAAAACCCTACTGGTAATTTAATCAACGGAGAAGTTATCTGGCTTTTAGCGGTAGCTATTTCCGGTGTCTCTTCCATTATGGGTGCCGTAAATTTTGTTACTACCGTAGTCAAAATGCGCGCTCCTGGAATGGGCTTTTTCCGGATGCCTATTTTCGTCTGGGCTGTATTTAGTGCTCAAATTATCCAGCTTTTCGGATTACCTGCATTAACTGCTGGTGCTGTGATGCTGCTGTTTGACTTAACTGCTGGCACTCACTTTTTTGACCCCAGTGCAGGTGGTGACCCTGTGATGTTCCAACACTTTTTCTGGTTCTATTCTCACCCAGCCGTATATGTAATTATCTTACCTGTATTTGGCATCTTCTCCGAGATATTCCCGACACATGCCCGTAAACCTTTGTTTGGTTACAAAATAGTTGCTATCTCCTCTATGTTAATTGCCGGAGTTAGTGGTTTGGTATGGGTACACCATATGTATGTGAGCGGTACCCCTGGATGGATGCGGATGATTTTCATGGTTTCCACCATGTTCGTCTCTGTACCTACTGGAATTAAAGTATTTGCTTGGGTTGCAACTCTGTGGGGAGGTAAAATCCGTTTGAATACCCCGATGCTTTTTGCCTTGGGTGGTTTAATCATGTTTGTGTTTGCTGGTATCACAGGTATTATGCTTTCTTCCGTACCTGTAGATGTCCACGTCAACAACACCTATTTTGTCGTCGGTCACTTCCACTACGTTCTCTATGGAACAGTGACTATGGGGATATATGCAGCTATATACAACTGGTTCCCTAAAATGACAGGTAAAATGTATTCCGAGGGTTGGGGTCAATTACACTTCTGGCTAGCATTTATCGGTACCAATTTGAACTTCCTTCCTATGCACCCCCTAGGTTTACATGGAATGCTGCGTAGAGTTGCTTCTTATGCACCTGAGTATACATTCTGGAATGTCATTGCTAGTTTAGGAGGCTTTTTACTAGGAATGTCTACATTACCATTTATTATTAATATGGTGGCTTCCTGGTTAGACGGCGAACCTGCAACTGCTAATCCTTGGAGAGCTATAGGTTTGGAGTGGATTGTTGCTTCACCACCTCCCCATGAAAACTTCGATACTATCCCAGTGATTATCTCCGAACCTTATGCTTACGGAATGAACAAGTCTTTGGTTCTAGAGCAATTTCAGGAAGAAGCTGTAGTAATTCCTCAATCTTTAGAAGAACAATCAGCAGGGTCCGATTCTGAAAGTTTAAGTGCAGAAAATAGTAGAGATAAGTAGTATTTTTTAGCTTCTTTCTAGCATTCAATATTTAGCTCTGCTAAGGGTCTTTCTTGTAGAGAATAGAGAAAAATATAGCAGTTTTCATTTGAGTTAAATACAATCTTGTGGAATGAAAATCCCTCTCAGTGGTAATTCACAAATTTACTTTGTATTGCAGTCAACCGAAAAGCGCTATAGAGTCGAAATTCACTCTTCACTAGGCTGTTTATATTAGCTTTAGCTCTCTTCAATTGTGTATGTATAGTATGAGTCTCAATTCTTCTAAATTTGGTTGCTTAATTAAGCTTATCAATTAACAACTCTCCCATCCATAAACCCCAAAGAAGACAGAATTTCCACCTACAAAACACAAACAAACAGCTCAAAGCTATAATTACAAACTTGCTTATAGATGATGAATGACGACTCACCACTACTCTTCACTCAGAACTCATTCAGGAGAATTAAAAATATGACATCAATAATCAGCGAAGAATTTCAGCAACCCCTACACCCACCAGAACATACTCATGATGAAGAAGCGAATAGTATGTTCGGTTTTATAGTATTCCTACTTTCCGAGAGCATCATTTTTATTAGCTTCTTTCTAGGGTATATTGTCTTTAAAACTAGTTCTCCAGACTGGTTACCCCCAGGAGTTACTGGTTTAGAAGTAATCGAACCTACCATTAATACAGTTATCTTGGTTTCCAGTAGCTTTGTCATCTACTTCGCAGAACGCGCTCTCAAACAACATAATTTAAAGCAATTTCGCTTTTTTCTCCTAGCAACCATGTTGATGGGAACATACTTTTTATTCGGTCAAGCAGTAGAGTGGAGCAATCTAGAATTTGGTTTCACCACTGGGGTATTTGGGAGTATGTTTTACCTACTCACAGGTTTTCACGGTTTACACGTTTTCACAGGTATTTTGTTACAAGGAATCATGTTGGGTCGTTCCTTTACTCCAGGAAATTATGATAACGGTCACTTTGGAGTGAATGCGACTTCTTTATTTTGGCACTTTGTTGACGTTATCTGGATTATTTTGTTTGTCCTAATTTATCTGTGGCAATAATACTTCGTAATACTTTTTCTATTACCTACAATATTCATTGAAACTGTCATCATCATAATATAGATTTTATCTATGTTGGGAAATGGCAGTTTTTGCTATATTTTACGTTCTATCAAATTAATTATATTTTTTCGGATTGTTATATTTATTTAAGATAACATTAACAATATTTCAATTACAAAATTTAGATCGCCAAATTTAAATGAACAAAAAGTATTTTTCCCCTGTAAAAGTCGTAGCAGCAATCTTTACAACAGTCGCTGTCTGTTTAGAAATATGGAATATTTATGACATCAGTTCTAACAACCATATACTCCAAAATTTAAATGTATTACTTTGGTTTGCACATTTTGTATTCATTGCACACTTAGTCGAGGCGATTGTAGCAATAATATTTGCATCTTCCAAAAATCAACAACCCTTGAAATACGGTGTATACACTTTTTTCGTAGGTACAGTGGGTTTGTTAGAGTTATTTGATAATCCAGACCAGGTAAGTCGTCCATAGAAAGAGCAATGAGTTAATTAATTAAAAAATAATTACTACAATAACAATCACAAGTATCACACTATAAAATCTTTAGATGACAAGTAGAACTTATCATCTAAATAAGCTGTATCAATAATTACAAAATTATCTCTCAATTATCGTAAATTATTATTTCAATGAAAATAGTGCCAACTAAAATTCCTGAAGTTTTACAGATTAAACCGCAGGTTTTTAACGATGAACGTGGCTTTTTTTTCGAGAGTTATAACCAACAAAAATTTTGTCAAACTTTAGGTATCAAACCAAACTTTGTACAAGATAATCATTCCTATTCGCGGTCTCATGTTCTTAGAGGACTGCACTATCAAGTTAAACAGCCACAGGGTAAGCTGGTGCGAGTAATTAGTGGAAAAATCTTTGATGTTGCCTTAGATATTAGAAAAAGCTCACCTAACTTCGGGCAGTGGGTTGGTTGTTATATAAGTGCCTCAAACAAAGAGCAAGTATGGATTCCGGCTGGTTTTGCCCATGGTTTTTTAGTACTTTCTCAGACTGCCGAAGTAATTTATAAAACTACAACTTTTTATGCACCGCAATATGAAAGAACGATACTATGGAATGACCAAGACTTAAGAATAGAATGGCCAATTGCATCTACTCCTATACTTTCAGCAAAAGACCAAGCAGGTCAGACATTTAGAACAGCAGAGGTATTTCTATGAATGCTGTTCTTCTGATTGGTAGTACTGGTCAAATCGGTACAGAATTACAGTTGACTCTTTCCTCTAAATTCGTTGTTTATCCAGTTACCCGTTCAATAGTAAACCTGACAGAATTAAATACTTTACGCCGAATAATTCGAGACGTAAAGCCGTATATTATTATCAATGCAGCTGCATATACAGCAGTAGACAAAGCCGAAAGTCAGCCAGAATTAGCACATACTATTAATGCGAAAGCACCAGAAGCGATCGCTCAAGAGGCTAATAAGTTAGGAGCCTTTTTTATTCATATTTCTACTGATTATGTTTTTGATGGTAAAGCTTCCCGTCCTTATAGAGAAACCGATCCTACTTGTCCGATAAATATTTACGGTAAAACTAAATTAGCTGGTGAAGAAGCTATTCATGAATTTTGTCCCAATCATCTAATTTTACGTACCGCTTGGGTTTATGGAACCTTTGGTAAGAGTAATTTTGTCAAAACTATGCTCAGATTGGGTACCCAGCAAGAACAGATTCGGGTAGTTGCAGACCAAACTGGTACTCCTACCTGGTCGAGAGATATTGCTGTGACCATTACTCAGCTTGCAGAAAAGATTTCTCAATCCAATGGGGAAAAATCTATTGTGGGAACATATCATTTTACAAATGGAGGGGTTGCAACTTGGTATGACTTTGCTGTAGCTATTTTTGACTACACTTCCCGATTAGGAAAAAGCTTAAAAGTTGAAAAGGTTACTCCTATTACCACAGCAGAATATCCCACACCAGCATTGCGCCCTAATTATTCAGTTTTGGACTGTGCTAAAATTTATCAAATTTTAGGTACTCATCCCACTCACTGGCAACAAAGTCTTAAGGAAATGCTGGCACAACTTCATGAAAATAGCGATGAAAGCACTTATTCTCTCTGGGGGTAAGGGAACGCGTTTGCGTCCTCTCACTTATACAGGTGCAAAACAACTAGTACCGGTTGCAAATAAGCCGATTCTATGGTATGGAATTGAAGAAATTGTAGCTGCTGGAATTACAAATATTGGTATAGTTGTCAGTCCCGAAACAGGAGAAGAAGTCACCCGCAAAACCGGAAATGGCGATCGCTTTGGTGCTAAAATTACTTATATTTTACAGCCAGAAGCGAATGGACTTGCCCATGGGGTAAAGGTAGCAGGTGAGTTTTTAGCAGATTCTCCGTTTTTGATGTATCTGGGAGATAACCTGATTCAACAGGGAGATTTGAGCTACTTTCTGAATGAATTTACCACCCAAGAGCAAGATGCTTTAATTTTACTGCGCCAAGTACCAGATCCAAGAGCATTTGGAGTCGCCCAGGTGGATAACCAAGGGAAAGTACTTAAACTGGTAGAAAAACCGGAAATTCCCCCCTCAAACTTAGCCCTAGTGGGAGTTTATTTTTTTTCCCCGATAATTCATAGCGCGATCGCTACTATTAAACCTTCAGCTAGAGGGGAACTAGAAATTACTGATGCGATACAAAAATTAATTGACCAAAACAAACAAGTAACAGCCTGTCAGTTGGGAGGTTGGTGGTTAGATACAGGTAAAAAAGACGATTTACTTGCTGCCAACTTTATTATTCTTGATACCTATTTAAGCAAGGAAATCATTGGTGAGGTAGACCAGCAAACCCAAATTACAGGAAGGGTACAAATAGGTAAGTCTTCACAAGTAATTAACTGCACCATCAGAGGTCCAGCAATCATCGGCGAAAATTGCTACTTAGAAAACTGTTTCATTGGTCCATACTCAAGTATTGCCAATAATACAACAATCATAGATACGGAACTAGAGCATAGCGTTGTTCTCGAAGGTGCACAAATCCGAGGAATCTATCAGCGCATTGTCGATAGTGTGATTGGACAACGCGCTCAACTTAAAACTATAAACCGTCGTCCCAAAGCTCTAAGATTTATGATTGGTGATGAGTGTCAAATTGAGTTGATGTGAGTGAGTGGGTGAGTGAGTGAGGAAATAATAGCCGAGTCTCAGCCACCAAACATCAACCATTAACCAAACTAATGTCCAATTGCACCGGAGAAAACTAACCCACGCTGCATATCCATAGTTAAAATTGCCCCATCTCTAATACATTTAGTGGCATTTTCAACTCCTACAATTACCGGAACTCCTAAGCGTAAACCAATCACAGCAGCATGACAAGTCAGACTTTCGTCCTCAATGATGATACCGGAAGCCTTACGAATGGCATCTACGTAATCAGCAGTTGTAGAAGAAGCAACTAAAATTTCTCCATTGTTGAATCTACTGATATCTGCTCCTGTATGAGCAACTCTAGCTCTACCACTGACAGAACCTTGCCCCAGTCCTATTCCTTGACCGAGGATGGCTGTAACAACTTCTACCTTAATTAAATCCGTTGAACCTGCAACCCCTTGTAAGGTACCAGCAGTCATGACTACTAAATCACCTTCTGAAACTAAGTTTTTCTCCAAAGCAACATTAATGGCAGCTTGGAATGTCTGACCGGTAGAAGGTAATTCTAAGACTAAGAGTGGTTTAACCCCCCAAACTAACTGTAGCTGTCGCGCAACATTTACATGGGGTGTTATGGCTAAAACAGGAGCTTGGGGGCGAAATTTGGAAACGTTACGGGCTGTAGCACCAGTTTGAGTTAAGGTCATGACTGCTGCTGCTCCTAATTGTTCGGAGATTTCACCAACCGCTTGAGAAATAGCATTAGGAATAGAACGTCTGGCATCTCTTACCTGACGGGCATTGGTAGTAATTGCAGCTTCTTGCTCGATTCTTTCAGCAATTCTAGCCATAGTTGCTACTGCTTCTATGGGGTGTTCTCCCACAGCTGTCTCATTAGAAAGCATGACTGCATCAGTGCCGTCTAAAATAGCATTGGCAACATCTGATACTTCTGCTCTAGTGGGACGAGGATTACTCACCATGCTATCCAGCATTTGAGTGGCGGTAATAATGGGAATTCCTAAACGGTTGGCAGTGGCGATTAAACGCTTTTGCAGTACTGGAACGTCCTCTGCTGGTAGTTCAACACCTAAATCTCCTCTTGCCACCATTACACCATCACATAAAGCTAGAACAGCTTCCATCTGTTCTATAGCTTCGTGTTTTTCAATTTTGGCGATTACTGGTACTTGCTTTCCTGCACTGGAAATAAGCTCTTTAATTTCTATAACATCTTGAGGATTGCGGACGAAGGAAAGCGCGACCCAATCTACACCTTGGTCAAGACCAAAAATTAAATCTTCCCTGTCTTTATCAGTTAAAGCCTTAATTGACAAGTATACGCCAGGAAAATTAACGCCTTTGTTGTTAGAAAGTTTTCCAGCAACAGTAACGCAGCAATGCAAATCGCCCTTCTCGCGGTTTACTTCATCAACTTGCATTTCTACTTTGCCATCATCAAGAAGAATTTTGGCTCCGACCGGGACTTCTTGTGCTAATGATTCGTAGGTAATGCAGCTAATTTCTTCAGTTCCTACAACAGGACGATTTGTCAAGGTAAAGCGATCGCCTTTTTTGAGAATTACCGAACCATTTTCAAACTTACCCAAACGAATTTTTGGTCCTTGTAAGTCCTGTAAAATAGCCACTGGCTGATTTAACTCAAAAGCAGTTTGTCTAATTAGGCGAATATTGCGCTGATGGTCAGCATGAGAACCATGAGAAAAGTTTAGCCGCAATGTAGTAGCACCAGCCTCAATAATAGCTTTAAGCATTTGAGGAGAACTGGTAGCAGGACCAATAGTTGCGACAATTTTAGTGCGACGAAAAGAGTCTCTTAGTTGCATAGGGGCTGAATCTAGGGAGCTATCTTGGGAATCATCGTAAATGAAGAAGGCATCTGTTTTCAGTGACTACGGAATCAATCACTTCGATTAAAAGAAAAATATTTAATTTGGATGTTTATCAATTTACAAATACGTTATTGACCGACGTAACAGTATCATACATAACAAAACTCACAGAATATATAATTTTTTTGGTAATTACTGATGGCTGATTGCAAATTATCCGTGACCCACTATCTGGAAATTGGAGTAAAGCAAATAACCGATTTCTGATATTTGAAAAAGCGCGACCCCGCAAAGTTCATAATTGAAGTATTTCGTGTATTTTCATCAAATATCAGCAAAAAATAAAACAATAACAGATATAAAAGCTCTGTCCATGGCAATACCTATGGTTGTAAGCTATTAACCAAGAACCTGGAGAATCACTCACTTGCTCAATCTTTCATCCATTCTTAAACGACTGAGTAAAGGCGAACATCTGTTTTTGTACTTTACAAGATTCCCTAATTTCTTTATAAATGTCTGGGATCGCACTCTTATTGTGTTCCTTCAAATGCAAAAATAGATATTAATCTTGGTTTACAAAACTTTATTATTGACCGCTCTGTATCGTATACTCGCAATATTTGATGATTTTGGAGTTGAGAATGCTGACATCGGAGGCACATAAGCCACTGAAAGTCCCACCAAAGGACTATATCGCGCCTCCGGGTGGTTTGAATCCTACGTTGATAATGTTTTTGGCAGCAGTAGGAATCATTGTGCTATCAGTTTGCGGTTATTGGCTTTGGAATGTTCCTGGTTGGATATGCTTTCTGATGAATGTAATCGCTTTGCATTTAGCAGGTACAGTGATTCATGATGCTTGTCACCAATCAGCCCATAGCGATCGCAAAATAAATGCCATGCTAGGACATAGTAGTGCGTTAATGCTGGCATTTGCTTTTCCTGTGTTTACAAGAGTGCATTTACAGCATCATGCTCATGTCAACGACCCGGAGAAAGATCCAGACCATTATGTTTCCACAGGTGGACCTCTGTGGTTGATTGCAGTTCGCTTTTTTTATCATGAGGTATTTTTTTTCAAAAGACGACTATGGCGGAAAAATGAGTTAATGGAGTGGTTCTGGAGCCGCTTATTTATAATCGTAATTGTACTCATCTCGATTCATTTTCATTTTTTGGGTTACATACTCAATTTTTGGTTTGTTCCCACTGGTGTAGTTGGTTTAGCCTTGGGGTTATTTTTTGACTACTTACCACATCGTCCATTTGAAGAGCGCGATCGCTGGAAAAATGCCCGTGTTTATGCTAATCCAGTTCTTAATGTTTTGATTCTAGGTCAAAACTATCACTTGGTTCATCATCTCTGGCCTTCTATACCATGGTATAAGTATCAATCAGCTTACTATCTGATGAAACCCTTGTTAGATTCTAAAGGCTCGCACCAATCTTTGGGTCTTTTGCAGAAAAAGGATTTCTTCGGGTTCTTATATGATATTTTCTTAGGTATTCGCTTTCATCATAAGAAAACTGATTGACCATACAACATATTGCTAATGGCTAATTAGTTGCCTCTTTTAAGGATGCAACGCTGCCATTAGCAAGATTCTTAATTTCTTAATTTCTTAATTCTAATTTTTACAATTTCTAGAAAATCTGTATAGGAATTACGCAAACCAATTTATAATTATTATCCTCAGATAGTGTAACTCTAGCTAAGATCTCAGAAGGAATTAGGTAAATTTTGCGTAACTGTTACTTTAAATACTCAGATAAAATTAATTTTGTATTTGTCATTGCGAGTGGAGCGTAACGTGGCATAAGCGGTCTCACGAGCAGACTACTTCTTAAGCGTAGCTATGCCGTCAGGCTTTACTTATTGTTAATCTAATTTTTAACTATATCCTCCCCTCATCCCCCGCTTACCCGTCAGGTCAGTGTGGGTAGTTCACTCCAAAATATATTTTTTCAGACAGAAGAAAAAATCCACAGGTAAAAGAAGCTAAGAGCGGTATTATACCGCCCAGTTCCTTTTTAGTTTAGCTATAATCTCAAATTTTTGTAGAGAGACTTAATGCATGAATAATTTCAATTTTGCTATCGAAGTGTAGCTTATCTAAAGACTCTGTAAAAAATATAAAACCTTTATAAGCTGTTACGTACTTATAAATTTTCGTAAACAAACCTTCAGCAGTGAAAACAACTAATGGGTCTTCACTTCTAGAAAGAATGCTCATGAAATCGTCGCACTTGACTCGCACACCAGTTCCGTTATCGGTGAAAACCTGTGCGCTAATAGCATCAGGTTGAGAAATAGTGTCATCACCATTAAGCTTCATATTTTCTTAAGTATTTTCCCGCCCTCTTCACTGTGTATTCTACACTTGGGACTCTACTTCTGACTGTGATGCTTGTAACGGCTGTGGTAAAGACCAATCAGGTCGCAAATTTGCTGCTCTACGTAGATAAATATGGGAAACTTGATTGGAACTTGGTAAGTAGGCATGAGTTAGAAATCTAATACAACCTTCTAGGCTATTTGGGACATACATCTGCTGCACATCTAACATGGAAACCCTGTCCCAATTTGGACGAGAACGAGCGATCGCAGCAGGGTAAATCACATTTAAGTCTTTTGTGACCGAAAAAGTTACGCTAATTATGTTGCTAGGATGCAAATTATTGCGTTTTTCTAGTTCATCGAGCAACTCCGTTACAGCTAAAGTGATAGAGTTAACTGTATTCTCAGGAACAGTTGTAGCACCACGAATTGCCTGCATTTGCCACTCCACCAACGAATCCTCCTTAATATTATTGATTCAACATTGATTATCAGTTATTAGCGATTGCTTATCAATTTGGTCGGATTTAATGCCTATTATTTATGGGTATGAGTTATTCATCAATCTTCCAGGAAGAATAAAGATAATTAGCAAAGCTTAGACTAATTTCTTTATTCATTCTTCCTTAGTTCTGATTTCAACTGACTAACTTAATATATTTAGCTTTGAGCTAAAAACTTATTAGCTAGAAATTAATGATTTTTAGTGTAAGAATAAAGTCCTTTGATATTTAGTCAGAGAGTTACTTTCAGATTTGACGGGATCGTATTAAAACAACTTTAATCGTAATAGGGCACAAAACAATAAGCTTTGCATAATTATTATTGAGAGTAATAAAACTACATAACTTCCCAGGGTAAGCTTATAGATAAATGCTTTAAGCAGCCTGTTTTATCACCTGATTCCAAACCGTTGTATTTAAGGTTTATACAGCCATAAAGGTAAACCACTAGTGGATATTTCAAATTCTAAAGATTCCAGTTTAGAAAGTAAAATCTTTTCACTTTGAGTTTTACTTCCTTGTAAGATACGACTCAGCAAAGGTTTACGTTCCTCAAAAGTGTGGGTAGTAGTTTTCTCCGGGTCTAAATCAGCTAACTCCGCAGCCCAACGACGAGCATCTTCTTCCGTACCCAATCGGTCTACAACCCCTAATTCTAAAGCTTGTTCTCCGGTAAAAATTCGACCATCAGCAAAACTTCTGACAGTCCCCTCCTCTAAATTACGTCCTTCAGCTACAGCTTTTACAAATTGTTGGTAACTTGTGTCTATCAATTCTTGTAATATATTTTGCTCTGCTTCAGTTAACTCGCGGTCGAAGGATAAAATATCTTTGTAGGGACCAGATTTAATTACCTTAAAAGATACACCTACCTTTTCCAGCAATCTTTCTAAATTGTTACCGCGTAAAATTACACCAATACTTCCCGTAATTGTACCTGGGTTAGCAACAATATGCTCTGCTGCAACCCCAATATATACTCCACCAGAAGCAGAGATGTTGCCAAAACTTGCAACAATTTTGACTTTCTCACGCAAACGTTTCAGGGCACTATATATCTCATGAGAATCACCTACAGTTCCACCAGGACTATCAATACGTAAGAGTAATGCTGGGAATTTTTTTTCCTCTATTGTTTTTAGAGCTTCTAATACCCGTTTGCGAGTACTACCAGCGATCGCCCCATTTATTTCTATTCTTGCAATTTGCTTGCGAAATCTAGGCTTAAAAGGCCATATCATGAGCACTCAGATTAATACTATGTAGGAATAATTTTTGATAATTAACAGTAGTAAAACCCAGTTAGGGTTTACCTCTATTTTTATCTATAGTTAGCGATTATGCGCTTTTTGTCTATCCTGAATTCTAATCGAAATTTTTATTTTATGTTCTGAAGGATGAAGTTTTTCTGAACATTGGGCATCTTCTAAGTTTTATATTTTTACTTTTATTTTTATTTTTATTTATTTTGTTAAATAAAATACATTTTATCTAATAAATATTATTGTCAGATTTTTAAAAACATTGCTAAATATTTTGCCAAATATTTACTGACTGACATCCAATTTGCTTATTTGCAAATTGTTTACACCCAATTTGCTTAACTCAATATGAAGATTTAACCAACTCTTGCGTCACATAGAAAATTGGTATAATGTAATACTTAAGCATTCAATAGCTATGAAATTTTTTAACCAATCATGATTTTAACTTGTTTAAAAGCTCAAGCATTTAACTAAAATGCATTAGGAGTCAAGGCGTAGAATTTGATATCTGTAGAATGCATAGGTATCAAACAAAGCACCTACAAAGCTGCAAGTTAAGCTGATCACAAATACTCCCTGTAATGGAGCTCCGCTACCAAAAATAACTAGAAATTCGATTATTCGATCCATAACTAAATTGCTAATCCCTGCCATTATTGGCAGATGAACCATAAGGGATGCTACAACCCATAATCCCCCAACAAAGAACATTGGAGTAACAAAACTAAAAATCATGGCGAGTAGGAGAGAGCGAAAGAAATTAGTTAGCATATTCATAGCCATGTGTAATTTAAGATTTCCAGAAATAATAGTTGTCTGATCAATTTCTACAATAATCCCGATTACTCAAATTTAAACTGTATTTCAACATTCTTAAGTCTTTGTTAAAATATCTCTACATTTGATATTACATCTGCTTGCCTCATAATAAAAACCCCTCAAGCTTCAAAAGACTCATACAAAGAGCATTACAGGTTTTTTCTCCGACCTAATAACTGATTGAGGGATAAACTCTTTTCTGAGATTTGCTTCAAAATCGTTAACCTTAGAGGTAATGGTTACTGAATATTACTAATCAGTTCTTCTGTCAAGATGAAAAAATATTATCGAAAAAATATCAAAAATATTAAACTCAGAGGATTAGAAGGTAAAACAACTAATTTTAGGTTAGTTTCGCTATTCTAAATGCAGTTAGTGAATTAACTGAAAAGGACATTGAGTCAGACAAAATCTAAATCCGATTTGGGAGCTTGGAGTCAACGACTATTAGCCGCAACTTTTTTGGGTGGACAAGTTCTAATTCACCTACTTCAAGGTAAGATACATCGTCGTAACACTTTGGAGCAAATGGCTGCGGTCGGTCCTGACTCGTTATTTATTGCTTTAGTCACAGCAGTTTTTGTAGGAGCGGTATTTACAATCCAAGTAGCAAGAGAGTTTATTGCTTTTGGAGCAGGAAGCACAGTTGGAGGTGTTTTAGCAGTAGCTTTAACGCGGGAATTATCTCCAGTATTAACAGCCGTTATTCTGGCTGGAAGGGTTGGTTCTTCATTTGCAGCAGAAATTGGTACGATGCGAGTTACAGAGCAAATTGATGCTCTGATGATTCTGAAAACAGATCCTATTGATTATTTAGTAATCCCTAGATTACTGGCTTGCTGCTTAATGCTACCAATTTTGACTTTATTGTCATTAGTCACTGGGATGACAGGTGGTTTACTTATAGCCACTAATTTATATAATCTTTCAGATATATCATTTTTGGACTCTGCCCGAAATTTTCTCGGTATATGGGATATTGTTAGTGCTTTAGTTAAAGCAACTTGTTTCGGAGCATTGATTGCAATTATTGGTTGTAGTTGGGGATTAACAACAACAGGAGGAGCTAAAGGTGTAGGACAATCTACTACGACTGCTGTAGTAACAGCTTTGTTGATTATTTTCGTTAGTAACTTTTTTCTGTCGTGGATTATGTTTCAAGGAACGGGAGGAGCATTGCTTCAGGGATTTTAGTTAAGTTTTCCTTAATTATTAGTTCCCTATAAATTGGTTCTTGCAGATAAGTGATTGCAGACAATTATTGTACGTAGTTGATAAAAACAGGTTTATAAAAAGTGACAACTTCAACATTACCAGAATCAGCCGCAACCGTAGAATTAAAGCCAAGCTACAAAATACCTTTGGTATTAATTGTTGCTAGTATTCCCTTATTCCTCTTAGTTAAGCCTTGGTTGGTGGGTGGAATAATAGGATTTTTGGGTTTATTCCTCACCTTCCAAACCGCCACCATACGCTTACAATTTACCAGCACTGATTTGGATGTATATAGAAAGGATAAGTTGCTAAAACGTTTTCCTTATGCTGAATGGGAAAACTGGCGGATTTTTTGGGAACCAGTACCAATTCTTTTTTACTTTAAGGAAATTAAAAGCATTCATTTTTTACCAATTATATTTGACCCTAGTAGTCTCAAAGCTTGTCTTGAGGAACGTTGTCCGAGAAAATCTTAGTTTGGTAATGAGTAATAGATAGATCTCTCTCTTCCCCTGTTGGAATCCTACCTCACCTGGATTTTGACTTGATGTATCCTAATTTCTTAATAGAACCTTATAATGAAATGCTGTAAAACTTGTAACTTTTATGAACGAAGAAGTATTTTCTACTCCGGAAAAAAGGGCAAATTCTGCACAGGAAAACGATCTCCCAATTAGGGATAATCAAACAAATATTGAATCCGAGGTAGGATTAGAATCGGAAGATATATTAAAAGTAAAACAAAGTACAGGATTACCCGATTCAGAACCAGGTTCGATTTCCAAATTACAGCCATCTTTAAGTTTCGGGCAAAATAAATTTGGACAAGATAATGAAAATATCCCTAATGGCTTGATTTCTATGTCTGCTGAACCAACAGAAGAACGGATTGCAGAGTTACAGCGTCAAGAAGAAGCTTTGAAAACTGAGATTAGTAGTCTGAAAGCTACTCATAAAAAACTTTCTCAAGAGTTAACTGAAACTCAAGCAAATATGAGAAAGGTAGTGGAAGAAGCATTGCTAGAACTGCAAAAGCGTAAACAAACTCTGCAAATTGCTATAGAACAGTTAGAAAAACGACAGGAACGCGTTCGTAATGAAATGCGAACTAGCTTCGCTGGTGCTTCTCAGGAATTAGCTATTCGTGTCCAAGGTTTTAAAGATTATCTTACAGGTAGCTTGCAAGATTTAGCCGCAGCAGCCGAACAGTTAGAATTGATACCACCTGAAGCTGTGCAGTCTGAACCAGGAGTAATTGAAAGAAAAGCCCCACCAGTAGAGGAATATCCTTCAGATATACCAAGTTTTGCTCAACAGCAGTTTCAGGATACTACTCAAAAAATTCGTCGCTGTATAGACCAGTATCGAACTCAACCAGATTATTATGGTCCACCTTGGCAATTAAGACGAACCTTTGAACCTGTCCATGCTGAGCGTGTTTCACAATGGTTTTTTGAACAGGGAGGACGGGGAGCATTACGTTCTATGGGCAGTAGATTGCAAAATACTTTAGTTGCATCGGCTACAGTTTCTATACTTTACCAACTATATAGCGATCGCTTAAGCACTTTAGTCTTAGCTAATACCCCTGAACGTCTGGGTGAATGGAGACGTGGTTTACAGGACTGTCTAGGAATCGGTCGTCCTGATTTTGGTCCGGATAGAGGAGTTGGATTATTTGAATCACCCCAAGCGATCGCTCAAAAAGCTGAGAGGTTAGTTAAGGCTAAACGAATACCATTTATAATTATTGATGATTCTCAAGAGCAAATAAGTTTAGCACTGTTACAGTTTCCTCTCTGGTTAGCCTTTGCACCAGACCCCAGAGTTATGCGCAATTCTAATTCTTATTATGATGACGATTTTTAAGAGTTAGAAACACAGAAAACAAAAAACAAGTAAAAAAGGAATTACATATTAGATTAATTAAGACTCAATAGTGAAAAGTGAAGTAGTGAAATAACCAATCACCACTCATCATTCACCACTCATCACTCACCACCCACCAATCAAAAAAAATGACTCTTTGGCTAAGTTTGTGTGCAACACTTCTAATTACAGCTTATATATTAGGTTCGATTCCTACAGGTTATATCGCAGCTAAATTACTCAAAGGTATTGATATTCGTGAATTTGGTTCCGGTTCTACTGGTGCAACTAATGTATTGCGAACTTTAGGTAAAGGACCTGGTGCTTTTGTTCTTTTAATTGATTGTTTAAAAGGGGTTTTATCAATATTTTTGGCTTATAAGTTATTTGAGTTTACTGCTGCGCAAAATTGGCTACCAGCGACTGTAAATATTGAAAGTTGGCAACCTTGGATAGTAGTTTTAGCGGGAATAATGGCTATTTTAGGACACAGTAAATCTATATTTTTAGGATTTAGTGGTGGTAAGTCAGTTGCTACGAGTTTAGGTATTTTACTTGCACTCAATTGGCAGGTAGGTTTAGCAACATTCGGTATTTTCGCTGTCATGATCGCAATCACCAGAATTGTCTCATTAAGCTCGATTTCTGGAGCGATCGCAGTATCTATAGTGATGATATTACTAAATCAACCATTAGCCTATATCATTTTTGGAGTTGCTGGCGGTATATATGTTACTTTGCGTCACAAAACTAATATCGAGCGCATTCTAACTGGAACCGAACCAAAACTAGGTCAGAAGGATGAATTAAAGGTGGATACGGAAAGTACTGTTAATTCTGCTGGTTAATCAAATAAGCTGTAGAAATTGGTAGCAATATTATCCACCATAGATATACACAATGTTCGCAAGCATATCCACATATTGGAAGGAAGCTTGGGGATTCTCTACCAAACTTCCTTCTAAGATTTACAAGATTTATATTTCTCTAAATTCTTTACATAGGTTACTCGAAAGTAAAATACTTTTCCTACGGGTATCAATTAGAATGATGATAAATTAATTAAAATTCAATCAACTAAAATTCAATCAACTAAAATCCCGCAACATTTTTTTCAGTTCCACGTTGTGCAGTTCTTCCTGTCCAATCATTGTCCGAGCAAATTCTTCTAGATATATGCTGGCATCTTCTACAACTTCAAGTAATCCTTTATACATATCCAAAGCTGTTTTTTCATGATGCAAGCTCTCTTGTAAAATATCCTTGACAGTATGATTGTTGCTCTCTTTCATTTGAGCAATTTTTAAGCTGGGGTGACCATCTAAACTGGTTACAATTTCTCCTACTTGCTGAGCATGAAGAAGAGATTCATTTGCTTGGGCTTTAAAAAAATCTACAATAGGAATGCGGTTGGGACCAGTAACCATCAAGGAATAATGGGTATAGCGAACAACCCCTGCTAATTCAAATTCCATGATGCCGTTTAACTGTTCAATTGCTTTCTCGTGGTCTAATTCTCGCATTTGTCTCTAACTAAATTATGGTTAAAATTGCAGATTTAGAGTGTATTATTTTACTCATTTATACAGATTATAGGTATGAGTTGCACGCTATTCACTGTACTTTTGAGATTTAATAATCTGCTCTGTTCGTGATTTTACTCTTACTAATTTTAAACTCTTCTTAAATTATTAACCGTTCCTCCTTGGAATTTTTAATTTTTTTGCTTGCAGTCTGTATTTATCAGAACTTACGCAATTGTCACAAAATCTTGGTTTGTGCATGACACAAAAGCGATTATATTCCGTTAAAAATCAAGCAAAGTGTCAACGTGCCTCTATAAGGAAAATATGCCTTTTTGCTAAGTCCTATTTATCTTAAAAAAAAGCGGAAATATTTGTCAGATATGATTGAAATTTCAATTTAAATTGAGATATTTATTATAAACCCTTAATATCAATTCCTAGTAAACAGTCTATTCTGCAATACGAATAGGAATTTGAATCCCCTCTTGATACAACGCATCCTTAAGCATTTTACGAAGAAGACGCTCAATATAGAGATTGTTACCCGGTTTAACTTTTGTCCTCATCCCTAACAATAGGTAATATTCTCCAAATTCTTCTATTCCATCTACCTGGGTAGGTTCGAGTACCTCTGGGTAATCTGCCTTTAACTGCTGTCCTATGAACTCAATTATCTGGTAGACTCGCTCCAATTCAACATCATAAGTTAAGCGCACTTCTACCATTGCATAAATATAGTTTTTGGAATAGTTGATAATCGAACCCATATTTCCATTGCGAATAATTTGTAGTTGTCCGTTGGGGTGTCTTAGACGGGTTGTTCTGAGTTCGATTGCTTCTACAAAACCTTCTACCTCTCTCTCTTCTACATTTCCTGCAACAATATAGTCTCCCACCAAATAGTAATTTTCAAAGAGAATAAAAAAACCACTAACTAGGTCATTAACCAGGTTTTGTGCTCCCAAACTAGCTGCTAGACCCACAAGACCAGCAGCAGCTAAAATAGGTGTGGGATCGATATTAATAATTTCCAGAATAAAGATACCAGAACCAAAGTAGATGATATATTTGGTGGAACTCTGTACTAGAGGAATAATAGTTTGTCGTCTTTGCATCTGCAACTCGGACATTTTTGGATTATTGAGCAAAAACTCCTCAACTCCTAAGTGAGCTAACTCTACAAAAACATGACTGATAAAAATAATTGCGATCAGCTGAATTATTCTTGACCCCCAAGATGCTAAATTGGCAATTAACTCAATCTGCTGCACAACCAAAGTCACTATAAAAACATAAATTGTAGCTTCCAGACAACGCTTGAAGAAGGGAATGAGATTTCTGAGACGATCGTAGAAGCGGAGTAGGTTGTTAGGACTGGAATATTTCACACTTAAAATATCTAGACTGCCAATAATTACAGCGACTAGTTTAAAAATGAGCAATCCCATGGCAATGATTAGATAAATCCTTAATAAAACGAACAAATACTGGGTAATTGCTTCTGGTACTTGAAAAAACTGGGTACACCATACTAAAGTTAGTAACCAAATACCAGTGGTAATAATTCTAGTAAAAGAAGCAAAAAAAGCATCAATACTGTCATCGTCGGCAGTGCTTTTTTCCCAATTTTTGGCGCAAGTAGAAGTGAAAGAAAGTAAATTTTCAGCTATTATTGTTAATAATGCTGCCAAAATTACAATCCCAAAACTTTGGATACTGCCAATACCTAAATTTATCCAGAATTCTAAAGGAATGCGACGAATCAACGAGAGAGTATATTGTTGGAGGTTTTCACCTCGGTAAAGTAGAAAACTGTTTATCCCCACAATCGAAAGACAAAGAATTAGGCAAGCAAGTAATAAAAATCCTCTTATATTCCGACGTAAAATTTTTACATTCCCTATTCCATTGGTAAATAGGGGAATTTTCATTAACTGCTTAAAGATTTTGCTAACTAACCAGTTCACTAGAGAGAAAACTAGGACTACTAGGCTAATTTCAGCCAAGGTTATGAAAATTGCCACTTATGCTTTTGGTAATTTTTTAATTATTTTAAATGAAATGTTTGTTTAACTTGGAATAAATTATACCTACTGATTAAATTATAAAAATTCTAAATAAATCCGTGTAAATCTTGTTCTGAAATGTTTTCCACAGATTTATTTCAGAGCAATATTGAATTTCACTACCCTGAATTTCTGATTACGGTTGCATCAGTCTTAAATTGGATAATCTGATTTTAAGGTTCGGAAGAAAGAAGTAATATCATGTCCGCAGGGTAAAGCTTAACGGCATAGCTAAGCTTAGCGTTGAGAACGCTCTCGAAGAGTGTGAAACAGAGTGGAACGACCCATAAGTCCTATCACGCTAGCGCGATACCGTCGTTACGTGGAGCGTGCTCGTGAAACCGCTTATACTTCACTTCAAAGAAGGCTGCATACTGTACAGGAAGCTATGCTCACGGTCTCGGACAAGTATTTAACCGGACATCATATAAGATGAAAAACCTAAAGTGTTATTTTTGTTAATACAAAATATTAACTATTGTTACACGAATTAAATAGTTGTATTAAATAGTCTTATTCAAATTTTTAAATGTTACTTTAAATAGTAATAGAAAACTTGTACATAATTATTTTTTTTCATTTAATATCTCATATAAATATAACTCTGTATATAGCATTAAATACAATTTGATCAGATTTTACTATTAATGAAAGTATTTTTGTCAATATGCTATTTATAAGATAATTATGACAAGATTGAATAATTTAATATTTAATTTATTTTGCCAAAGAAGACATGAATATTTGAGGATGCTCAGGTATTCTAAATGTTTGCTAAATCTCAAATATAACACACAAAATATTATATATACCTGCCCGTTAATCAGTTCAAGAGATTGCTGGGCAAGGAATAGAGTATTTTCAACACTTTACAACCTAGTTGTTTAAGAAAAAAAGTAGAATTGATTTTGATATTCAAAATTGCATATTATTAATTAATTATTAAATATTTGCTATGAATATTTACTATAAAGAAAAAATATATTTTCTCATAATTTTAATATAAGAATAATAGTATAAAAAGGATAATGAAAATATTGTATAATCCCCCTATAGGGCATTGCAAACTATCTCCCTATTAAGGTTGTATATAGTTTAGAATCAACATTAACTAGATATAATAGTAATATCTATAATATGTAGAATGTACTTATATCACTCATCAAATAAATTACATAACTCATAGAAGGTAAGAATGCATATACCAGATGGTTTTGTCTCCCCGACTGTAGCAGCAGCGACTACTGTAGGGAGCATTGCAGCAATATCTGTTGCTTTATTTCGCTCTAAACAAGCTTTTGGGTCTCGTAGTGCGCCAATATTAGGTTTAACCACAGCATTTATCTTTGCTGCACAAATGATTAACTTCCCAGTTGCAGGTGGTACTAGCGGTCACTTGCTAGGAGGAGCTTTAGCTGCGGTAGTCTTAGGTAGTTATTCAGCTGCTGCATTGTGCATAGCGACAGTGCTGATTATTCAAGCAGTGTTATTTGCAGACGGTGGTATAACTGCCTTGGGAGCCAATATCTTCAATATGGGTGTGATTGGAGTACTTGTAGGCTGGATTTTAACTCAAACCCTGCAAAAATTATTTGGTTCTCGTCGTAGTCGTTTACCTCTATCTGCGGGGATTGCAGCAGCTTTTAGTGTGGTAGTTGCAGCTATATTTGCAGCTATCGAATTAGCGATTTCTGGTACTGCTCCATTGGGTACTATTTTACCTGCAATGACTGGAGTGCATATTCTGATTGGTGTTGGTGAAGGTCTGATAACTGGTGGTGTTATAGCCTATCTAGTGAAAGCTAGACCAGACTTAATTGTAGGAGAAGAAGAGGAGCAAATTCGTAGTTGGGTAGTGCCAGTTGTTAGCATTTTATTGATAGCAGGTGTATTATCATTATTTGCCTCTGCATGGCCCGATGGTTTGGAAAAAGTAGCCGAAGATAAGGGATTTATTACACTTGCAGACAATATTCGGATTGCATTACCGACACCATTTGCCGACTATACTCTCAATGGTGGAGAAGGTATTGGTACTAGCATTGCTGGAATTCTTGGTTCAGTCGCTTGTTTTGTAGTAGCCTTTGGAATAGCTCAGATAGGTAAACCAAAAAACGCATCGTAAAATGCATCATAAATTGTCTTTAGATTTGCGATTACAGCTTGCATTAGTGATTGTCATTGGTGCAGCTTTCTTAAAAATAGGTGCTTGGTATTGGCTGGGAGTATATGGTGCGATCGCAATTTGTTGGAGTTGTTTGCTGCGGGTTTCTATCCGCAAACTAGTAGGTATCTTGGGATTAGAACTATTATTCTTATCATTAATGGCTTTACCTTTGGGATGGGAAAAAGCCAGCTTTCTATTAGTTCGCTCTTTAGTGTGTCTGCTAGTTATGAATAGCTTTTTATTGACTTTACCACCTCATAGTTTTGGTATAGCTTTGAAAGGTTTACCCTTACCGGGAGTATTCAAGGAAACATTACTTTTAGCCGGTCAATACCTAGAAATTTTACTCTCAGAAGTTACAAGAATGCAGCGCAGTGCTCAACTCCGGGGACTTGGTGGTACAGCCTCCTGGGTGCGTTATGCTAGTTCTGCAATGGTAGGAGCCTTCTTTCTTCGCAGTTTGAATCGTTCTGAGCGAGTATACGCAGCAATGCTAGCTCGTGGATATAATGGTAGTTTACCAATAGATACCAAAATGACCGCTAGAGAACGGTTTATTGTTCTGAGTATGTGTGCGGCTATTACTGTCTTAACAGTAGCTTCTTATACCGTAAATTAAAGATTCATTTATTAAGTCCATTTATTAAGATATACACTTTCAAGATTTTGCACTTAGATATCTCACAAAACCCAACTCTTCCCATTACAAAACCAGAAGTAGCAGTAAAAAATCTGGTTTATGCTTATCCGAATCAACAACCTACCCTCAAAGGGATATCTTTCGATCTAAAAGCTGGTGAAAGAGTTGCACTTATGGGAGCAACAGGTTCGGGTAAAAGTACCTTGCTAGAAAATTTAATTGGCTTAAAACAACCACTTTCTGGGAAAGTACAAATTTGTGGTGTTGATGTAGAGCCAAAAAATTTACCTAAAATTCGTCGTCATATTGGTTTTACTTTCCAAGATGCAAATGACCAGCTTTTTATGCCTACTATTTTAGAAGATATCACCTTTGGACCCCGCAATTATGGCGTATCTCATGCAGATGCGAAAGACAAAGCACGAAAATTATTGGCTGACTTTGGTTTGGAAATGTATGCAAATCGCTCAGCACACGAGCTTTCCGGGGGACAGAAAAGGCTAGTTGCATTAGCAACCACTTTGGCTTTAGACCCAGATATTTTGATTTTAGACGAACCGACAAACGGTTTAGACCCTGCATGGCGACGCAAGTTGGCTCAAATATTATTAAAATTACCTGTAAAAGTCATTTTGATTGCTTCCCACGATTTACATTGGTTAGGTAGAGTTACTCAAAGAGCATTAGCGATCGCTGATGGTCGAATAGAAATTGATCAAGATATTCAACCTCTTTTACAAAATGGTGAAAAACTAGAAGCCGTAGGGTTACCTATTGATTGGTGAATTTAGTTGGCAAATTATATACAAGTTCAGAAAAAATAGAGGTTTGGTTTGTTTTCTTTTAAGTTTTAAGGATTGACTTCTTTACCAATTAATTTCTCTCCCAATATTTCTATCACGGCATAGTGAGAGCGTAAAAACCCCTACCTTTTAAGGAGGGGATGAAACGCTACTCAAGGGGATTTGTATGGTCGAAACCAATATCGAGTTAACCCAAGTATTCCACAAGCATTTAAATCTGTCGGATTTTGCCCTGGAGTCCCCTCCCAGAAGAGAGATAGAAACGGTTTTAGAAGTGCCTATCTGAGAACTGAAATTTTGACGGCTTTTAATAAAATATCTAAAATCTAAGTAAAAATACTCCAAAGAATCAAATCATTAGGTATGATTGTTTGGGTTTTAGTTTAAACAAAATTTTAATGTCTGTTTGGTTCAAAAATCAATTTATTACTTTTTTAAGTATAGGCTTAGCTTTCCTTTTAGCAGCCTGTAGTGAAGGCAAGGTTTCTCAGTGTCAACGATTGATCAAGGCTTTTAATGAAGGAACTTCAGCTATCGAAAGCAATAAAGGTCTTCAGGTAACTACTAGCTTAAAGATGGCTAAAGATATACAGGAAGCAAGTAATAGGGTCAAAGGGATAAATCTTGCAGATGAAAAGCTTCAAGGTTTTCAGACTAAATTTGTAACTATTTTTGATAATCTCAGCAACAATATCACCCAAGCTGCAAAGGCTTTAGGTGCTACTAAGACAGCAGAAGCTTCCCAAACTGGAAGAGAAAGAATACGAAAAGCTAGGAAAGATATTGAAGAGTCTTTAAGTGCTGCTGCAAGTGGTGCAGGTAAACAGTTAGATGCTTTAGCTGTTGAGATGAAGGAGTATTGTGACGAAGTTGAGTAATTAGTAATTAGTGCTGGGTGATGGGAAATGGATAAGTGTTCCCAAATCTTTACTAGTAACTATTATTCTCAAAACGGGCATTTTTTATATTTGTACCGTTAAAGTCTGTGTGCTTTAACTTTGCACCTATAATACGAGCATTATTTAAGTTAACATTGCTTAACAAGGCGTAGTTGAGATTAGTGTTAGTCAGGTTTGCTCCATTCAGATTAGCCTCACGTAAGTCAGCTAAAGATAAGTTTGCACCGCTTAAGTCCGCATTTGTTAAGTTAGCACCTCGTAAGTCAGCGCTTCTGAGCACAGCATTGCGTAGATTAGCATTTGTTAAGTCGGCACCTACTAAATGACTGCTGTTAAGATTGGCTTGATTCAGGTTTACTCTTGTTAACTGAGTTCCCTTCAGATTCGTATCACTTAAATTCGATTGACTAAAGTTGGTATTTTCAAGTTGAGCTTGATTGAAGTTAGTACGACTAAAATCAGTACTGCTCAGATTACTGTTACTTAGATTAACATCATTAAGCTTACTACCGGGGAAATCTCTTTCTCCTGCTGCATAACGTTCTAATAGCTCGGCAATACTTGATACTTTTAGTGATGTAAATAATTGTTCTTTACTATAGACTTTATTCATGAGAGGTTTGTGCTCAACTGCATCTTAAAAAGTAAATTAAAAGACTGATTGATTGAAACCTATCTTCAGCCACTTTATTGTTCTGCAATTACAAAATTGTATCAAAATGAAGTAATTGATACGTTATCCTCCGATTCTTAGTGGACAATTCTTCAACTGTCATAATCATTGTGCAGACAAAAATCATTGTGAAGACAAATCATACTAGGTCTAGACCTAATTTTTTTGCCAAATTTTAATAGTTTTATCTAAACTTCCACTTACTAATATATCTCCCGATACAGTGAACACTAAAGCTGTGACTGTGCTGTTGTGACCTATAAAAGTACCTAATAACTCTCCTGTATCAAAATGCCATAACTTGATGGTTTTATCTGCGCTACCGCTAGCGATAATTTGTCCATCAGGACTAAGAGCGATCGCGTATACTCCATCTGTATGTCCTTTGAGAGTATGTTTTAATTTTCCACTGGACAAATCCCATATTTTGATAGTTTTATCTCGACTACCGCTAATGAAAAATTTATTATCTTCAGTAATAGCTAAAGCGCGAACAACATGTGAGTGGGCGGTGAATGAGTGTATTAACTGTATGTTAAAATCTTTATTCCCATTTCCATTATTAATATTATCAACATTAAAATTAGAAAGTAGCCACACTTTTATTTTACGGTAACTACCTGTAAGCATAATTTGTCCATCAGAGCTAAATGTTAAGGCATGAGCGGCAGTGTCTTCTAAAGAGAGAGAAAATCTAGCCTGACGTTCAATTAAATCCCAAAACAAAATTCTCCGGTCATCTCCACCGGTAGCTAATATTTTACCATTTTTGGTAAAGGCAAGGCAGCGAACAATGCCATTATGTTTGTGTAAAATATCAATTAATTCTTGTGCGCCAACATGCCAAATTTTCATAGTTGAATCTGCACCTGCTGTAGCTAGAATTTGTCCATCTGGACTAAATTTTAAGGAATTAATTTCATCAACTTTACCAGATATAATCCAAGGATATTCTGAGAAGGTCGCAATTAGTTCACCTCTAGTTAAATCCCATAATTTTGTTTCCCCTCGACTACCGCTAGCTAATAAAGGCGGATTCTGAGTGCTATTTGCTCCGGGTGTAAAAGCTATGCAGTTAATGCCTCTGGTATGTCCTCTGAGGGTTTGCCAGCATTCCCAGTCACAAACAATATCTTTTAAGGGATGGTCTGCAGCTAGGGTTTGAACTGTTTCTAAGTTAGCTGTTTCTTCAAGTTGCAGCGATAAATTTCTTTGAATTGCTAGAGATTCTAAGTACCAATTTAAACCTCCTCCATAGAGTAAATTATGGGGTGCGATAGGCATTCTTATATCTATTAATTCGAGGTGACTAACAGGTATAAATCCAGTTAACAAAATCTTTTTTTCATCACTGCGTTTATTATTACTAGGAATAAACAAACATAGAAAAATTAGTAGCTGATAGTTTTGTAAATCTGTTTGAGTAACCGACCACCGAATCTTATCTTTTTTGATACCATTAAAGCTTCCACCTTCGGTAGCATAAACTAAAATATTAATATTAGAATTATCCGCAACCACATAGGGAAACTTACTTTCACTACGTAAATTTCCCTCATCATCAAGTACCATATTTTTTAAGGTATCTTGAGGAACTTTCTTAACTAATTTTCCTAGTCGCTGATTAATAACTTGCTCAACAATCTGTTCTCGAAGTAGGTAACTTTCTGTTTGCTGCTGAAAATACTTATCAAAGGGTATTCCCCACTCCACAAATTCGGGGTAGTCAGGTGGGGTAGGTGGTGGATTCTTGGCAATAATTTCTGCTTGTTGGTATACCAATTGCAGTTGCTCTACTAAAGATTCCCCTGAAACTGTAGTAATTTCACTGTGACACCCCTTAGTCTGATTTCCTAATAAACACAGATTTTTAGTTTTAGTTTTCTTAATTCGCTTCAGGAAATCAGCTTGCTGAGCTTTGAGTAAGCTAATCCAATCCATGTACTCTCTCGTCGCAGGTTTGTATCCCTACGTTAAGGTATAGCGAGGATTTTTCTCAAGTTTTAAACTTTGATTAATTTAAAATTTTTCCAAAAGTATTTTAGGTAACATTTTTTTGAGTGAGACCAAACCGGAAAATTTCATCATAATTTATGCAAATCCAAACACCACAATGGGTAAAAGATGCTGTATTTTATCAAATTTTTCCAGACCGTTTTGCTAAAAGCGAGCAACAGCATAAGTTAGTAAGTCATAAGTTAGGAAATCATAATATTTGGGAAGATTGGGACGCTTCACCAACTTTACAAGGTTATAAAGGGGGTAATTTATGGGGGGTTTTAGACAAATTAGATTACATTGAGGAGTTGGGGATAAATGCTATTTACTTTACTCCCATTTTCCAATCTGCAAGTAATCACCGCTATCATACCCACGATTACTATCAGGTTGACCCTATTTTAGGTGGCAATCAAGCATTTGCTGAATTATTAAAAGCCGCACATCAAAGAAATATCAAAGTAGTTCTCGATGGTGTATTCAACCATGCAAGTCGGGGAATGTTTTACTTCCATGACATTTTGGAAAATGGACCTCATTCACCTTGGGTTGATTGGTTCCGCATCGAAGGATGGCCTCTAGCCCCTTATACTGGTGAGAGACCGGCAAATTATCGGGGTTGGGCAGGAAATCGCGCTCTACCAGTCTTTAATCATGATAATCCCCAGGTAAGGGAGTATATTATGGAGATAGCTGAATACTGGATTAAATTTGGTATTGATGGTTGGCGTTTGGATGTACCCTTTGAAGTTACCGTCCCTGGATTTTGGCAAGAATTTCGAGAGCGAGTCAAAGCTATTAATCCCGAAGCTTATATTGTTGGTGAAGTTTGGACAGATTCTCGTGAATGGTTAGATGGAACCCAATTTGATGGTGTGATGAACTATCTGTTTACAGGTCCGACTATTGCACTTGTAGCAGGCGATCGCGTAATTAGGGAATACGTCCAAGGAAGGGATTATGAGACTTACCCTGCTCTTACACCCGTTGAGTATGCAGAGAAAATTCCAGGACTTTTAGAGCTTTATCCTTGGGAAATTCAGTTAACACAGTTAAATTTATTAGCAAGTCATGACACAGCAAGATTATTAACTATTGCTGGAGATGATATAGCTACGGTGAAATTAGCCACTTTACTTTTATTAACCTTTCCTGGCGCTCCTAGCATTTACTATGGTGATGAGGTGGGTCTACCGGGAGCTATAGACCCAGATTCCCGACGGGGTTTTCCTTCCCTGGAAAGTTGGAATCAAGATATTCTGAAAGTACACAAAGAGTTAATTGCTCTACGTCATGTTTATGAATGTTTGCGTATAGGTAAATATCAAGTTCTATTCGCAGATGAAACGGTTTACGCGTTCAAGCGCAGTCTAGAGCAACAAGAATTAATTATTGCTATTAATATCGGAAATTTTTCAGCGACAGTAGATATTGATATTAGTAATTTAATCACTTTACCTCAAAAGCTAGTTTATGCAGATAGTCAGGTTGAATGGCAACTAAAAGCAGATAATCAGCATTTGAGGGTAAATATTCCCCCTAGAAGTGGTTGTATTTGGGATTGATATCAAATCCGGTATGGTCTTAATTAAGTATTTAATAGCATCTTATCAGGACTTACACACTCACAAAGGCAAATAAAGCTTTGAGATTACTAGTCTTCGACAACTCTGTTAGGGAACCCGGGGTCTGTAGGTAAGTCCATTTCTACTTCGAGATGCAAGAACTGTAAATATTATTAAACTAAATATGACTACTTAACTAATTTATTAATAATCAATTCAATTATGGACTTTAGTGCTGCTTTACCTACATTTATTATTACTCTACGAGAAGGAGTAGAAGCTGCTTTAGTTGTTGGTATTGTCCTAGCTTTACTAAATAAGGCTCAAAAATCATACCTTAACCGATGGGTATATATTGGTGTGGGAGTAGGAATAATACTCAGCGCTTTAATTGGTGTACTATTCACTAGCTTGATTTCAATCCTGAAAAATATTAATCCTGAATACGCTCCCATAGTAGAACCAATAATGGAAGGAGTATTTTGTACTTTAGCGATCGCAATGCTCAGTTGGATGCTAATTTGGATGACAAAACAAGCTAAAAATATGAAAGCAGAGGTAGAATCGGCTGTTAGTGAAGCTTTAGTAGAAAATAGTAATGCAGGTTGGGGAGTTTTCTTACTAATTCTAGTTGCTGTAGTCCGTGAAGGTGTAGAAACAGTACTATTTATCGCTGCAAACTTTCAAGAAGGTTTAATTCCCGTGACTGGTGCGATCGCTGGTATTTGCGGAGCTGTTCTCATCGGTATGCTTTTATTCAAGTGGGGGATTAAGATTAATATTCGACAGTTCTTTCAATTTATGGGTGTTTTTCTACTATTAATAGTTTCTGGTTTAGTTATTTCTGCTCTCAGAAAGTTTGATGCAGCTTTGGGAATAATTTCTGCGAGTAATTTGATTTCATTCAATTTTTGTTCATTTTACGATTCGATGAACAGTGTTCATTCTTGCGTGTTGGGTCCTTTGGTCTGGGATAATGCTGGAGTGTTACCTGACAACAAATTTCCAGGATTAATACTTAAGTCTTTATTCGGTTATAGACATCATTTATATTTGATTCAAGCAGTTGCTTACAGCTTATTTTTGAGCGTGGTTGGTAGTTTATATTTCCGCAGTCTGAATATAAGTCAAGCCATAAAAATCAACAAAAAATTAAAAAACAAGCCTGTTCAGTAAATGTATAAATTATATTTTTTAGCTATGTTAGAGATCCGGTTTAATTATCATTAGTCTGCTCCGGAACGATGACCCTAAAATTTTCCTAGAAACTGCCCCATCAGAACAAATTAGAACTTACGCAACTGTCATTTTTTGTGACAATCGCGTAAGTCCTGCAAAGTTCTCTAAATTATCTTTCGGAGATATATATTTAATTACGATTATTTATTTAAATCAAAATATAATTATTATTATCATTAGATAATTTTAATATATTTATTAATAAAATTGTCCTATCTGATTGATACAGATAATATATGCATGTCGTTCTATACTGGTTAAGTAAGAGTTAAATATTTTTTGCCTATTCTTAATTCATGGATTTTGTCTACAAAATAACTTTTTAAAAACTACTTTGAAATAATTCTTCTGAAATAATTCTCCTGAGAGATATTAGGGCTTTTATGATTTAGAGAGGATATTTTTACGTCTCATTAGGAGGCATCTCAAACGTGTAAAAATATATTTTATATTTTGTCATTATGAGCGCCTTCATCGGGATGCTCCCTCTCATTAGTTAAATAATATCTCTATTAATTTCTGCTGAAAAAGATTTTTTGAGAGTCTATTATCAAACTGTAGAATCATCAAATCTAGATTTATAATGATAATTGTTTATCCTTCAACATTCTAAGAACTTAAATTTTAATTTTAGGACTTACGCAATTAGCACGTTTTTTTGTAGCGTGCCCTGATACTTTAACTAACTCCATAACCTAGTAATAATATTTTTAGTGTTACCCACTAACCACCTATTATTACAATTGTATAAGTTCTGAATTTATTTAATTGTAACGACCTAAGTTTTTAAAAATAAATTGATTTTGATCAGAGTAAATCGAAAATCAAAAATAGAACATAAATAAAAAGAGCATATATCTTCTTTATTATTTGAATACTTACAATATTATCTCCAAAATTAATATTAAGTAAATTTATTAAGCAAATCTATCAAGTATTTGTTCAAAAAGTATTGCACTACCAAAAAAAATGAAACAAAATAACCAGGAAACTATTACTAAAATATTACACAAAATTCTTGAATTTGAATTACAGGGAGTTATTCGCTACACCTATTATTATGTAATCCTAGATAAGGCAAATCGAGAAGCAAAAATTTTAAATTTTCTGAAAGAACAAGCTCAAGAATCACTTCATCATGCTCAATTAGTTAGTGATGTACTTGCAGGTCTAAATGAATATGAGCCATTAGCAATTTTACCCAATTATCATTTAAATAATTACAATGCTATTGACATTTTACTGGCTAGTCATGCTCATGAACAGCAAGCTGTAGAATATTACAAACATTTACTAGAAGTAGTTGAAGGGTGTAATAATTACTTAGAAGAATTCACATCTAAAATGGTAATAGAAGAGGAAGAACATACTCAAGAATTGCAACAGATGATTAATGAATATCAGGTTTAAATATAATTAGACTTTAATAACTAGGTCGGTTAAATTACAAGCATGGTTTACAGAGTTTAATGCCTTCAGGACTTAAGCAACTGTCACAATACCCTGCTTGGTGGGTGACACGAAAACCGTATTATTGCATTAAAATCAGTCTAAGTGTCACGTCCCCCTACAAAAAAATATGCTTGAAAGGGCTGGTCCTAGCCTTTATAAAGAGATATACATTCTATAAAGAATACTCCTCCCTACTTACTTGAGATAATCAAGTAAAGCATCGAAAATCTCTATATTTTTTATATACACCGGATAACTTTTTCTCTTAACAGGTTATCCGGTGTATTATAAATGCATTTTAGTAGTGTAAAACACGAATCGTCTAATATTGCCTCACTTTCGTTACTCAGCAAGTTATCCCAATAATAATTTCTAAAAATCTAAAAAATATCAGAACTTATTTTATTGCAAAAATTATTCCAGTAAATTTATAATTTTTCATCTCTTATCGCTAATTACTATCTTTACATTTAGTAAAACAATCCTTTTATTTTACTAAATATCAGTACTTATGCTTCAATAACATAAAATTTACATTGACTTCCCTTACTAAAAGCTATAGATTTTTATTTGAAGCTTATTGAGATTAATTTGTAAAAATATTGAAAATATATCCTAAAGGAGGAATGCAAATGAGTGTGAAAAAAAAGAATATAAAGAGTGTTCTGAGGGTTAGCACTGCATTTGTACTATTAGCAGGATTGACTGTAAGTCTACTTAGTTGCTCCAATCCAAGTGCTGATAATACCTCTAATTCAAACCAAACAACTTTGAAAATAGCTTTTCCTGGTAGAAAAGACTCAGCAGATTTACGTAGAAAAGTAAGTGCAGTTACTACATTTTTATCTGATAAATTAGGATACCCAGTTCAAGGACTAATTGGTTCTAGTGGTGGTGCAGTTGAGTCTTTGAAGCTGAATCAGTCAGATGTAGCTTTCCTAAGTAGCAAACCAGCTTTGAAAGCAGAGGAGTTTGCAAATGCACGTTTATATTTAGCTGAAGTTCGTCCTAAATATTCTGGTAAATATACTTATAGTTCAAGTATTGTAGTAGCAAAAGATAGTCCCTTACAGCCTAAATCTACTACAAAAGAAACTTTAGCTCAACTCAAAGGTAAAAGAGCAGCTTTCACAAGTCGTAATTCGACCTCAGGATTTATCTTTCCAATTGGTGAGTTAATTAAGCAAGGATTAGTCAGTGATGCAGACCGTTTAGATAATTTTTTTAGTGACGTTTTCTATGGTGGTAGCTATAGTGGTGCTTTAATATCTGTAGTTCGTGGACGTTCTGATGTTGCAGTAGTCTCAGAATATGCTTTGAATCCCCCGTATATTTCCGAGGAGGAAAAAAGTAAATTGCGAGTTCTGTATCAAATAAAAGGGGTACCAGCTCACGGGGTTGCAATAGATGATGATGTCCCTCCTGAAAAACGTGAGAAAATTATTCAAGCTTTACAAGAACTGAATAAACCAGAAAATAATAAACTTTTGCGTGATTTATATAACTCTACTGAATTAGTTAAAATTGACCATGACCAACATCTTAAACCTGTAAGGGAAGCTCTAGAAGCTTTAGAAAAAAAGAATTAAAATGAGTCATTTGAATTAAATTGTTGGCAATGAATCTATCCCACTAATAATATTTTCGCTTTTGAGTCCAAGTATTTTAAGAACTAAAAACGAAAATTAAGCTTTTTCATAATATTGGGATAGATTCAGTTAATTAAACGCAAAATTTTTAATAATTACCCTTATTCTTTAATCCCGATTATTCAGAGACTTCCTGACTATGAAACAATCTGTAATTGAGTGCGATGAGATACAAACACATTATAAAAAAAGTTTAAATCGTCCCATCCTCAATGGAATTAACTGCAAAATAAATCGCGGTGAATTTGTAGTTTTGTTAGGACTCAATGGTGCAGGGAAGTCTACTCTATTAAAAAGTTTTGTGGGATTAGTTGCACTACATAGAGGAGCAATTAAAGTCAACGGAGTGAAGTTAGAAAAGCGATCGCTAACTTCCATTAGAAAGCAAGTAGGTATGTTATTTCAGGGAGGGGGACTAATTCATCAGTTATCAGCAGTTGAAAATGTCATGTGTGGACAGCTAGGTAATAGGAGTAATTTGCAAACATTATTTGGTTTCCCAAAACAAGACCAACATCATGCACTCAAACTACTCCAGGAACTGGGATTACAAGAACACGCCTATCAGAAAACTGCTAAACTCAGTGGTGGACAACAACAACGAGTAGCGATCGCTCGTGCTTTAATTCAGTCACCAGAAGTACTTTTAGCTGATGAACCTGTAACTGGATTAGATGCGATCGCGTCTACTCAAGTAATGGATACCTTATCAAATTTGCACAAACGACATGGTATGACTATTATCACTGTTTTACATGATTTGGGAATGGCTGCAAAATATGCGCAACGAGCAATCCTTTTAGATGCTGGAAGTGTTGTCTACGACGGATGTGCAGATAATATTGAAGCTCAATTTGCAAAATATCAGAGTTAATAAGTAATAAGTAATAAGTAATAAGTAATAAGCAATAAGTAATGATTTTATCTAGAGAGCTGGTTTGAGAGTTCAATAATGTTATAAAGTGCGTTGCTTATAGCTATATAAGTATTTAGAAAAACATTAATATTGAAGTAATTACTAATTATCAATTACCAATCACTAATCACTAATCACTAATTATTAAAAAATATATGAAATGAAAAATCTATCTGAATCTTGGAAGCGTTTCCCTTGGGTAAGTCGTTTATTAATTTTATGTTTAATAGTTCTGGTTTATAGTTGGGCTTTTTCTGGTCTGAAGGTCAATTTTGAATACTTTAATTTATTTTACGTTACAGAATTTCTCTCGCGCTTATTTCCACCGGATTTTTCAGTGCTAGATGTTGCAATCAAACGTTTGATTGAAACAATTCAAATGTCAATCTGGGGAACAACTATCGGTGCGATTCTCTCTTTACCTATCGCAGTTGCTAGTGCTCGTAACGTTGCTCCATCCTGGTTACAAGTTATCGCAAACTTCTTTCAAAATGCTGTACGTTCAGTTCCTTCGATTATCCTTGGTTTAATCTTTGTGGCTGCGACCGGATTAGGAGCACCTGCTGGTACTTTAGCATTAGGAATCTACACTATAGGTTATTTAGGTAAATTTTATCAAGAAGCTATAGAAGCAGTTAATCCCCGTTCCTTAGAATCTTTAAGGGTTGCAGGAGCTTCAGAAATACAAATTCTGCAATATGGTATATTTCCCCAAATTTTGCCTTTAGGAATTGGCTATACCTTTTATATGTTTGAATATAATATTCGAGCAGCTTCTGTCTTGGGTATAGTTGGTGCAGGTGGTATTGGCTTTGAATTAAAGAGTTATATCGATGCTTTTGAGTACAATAAAGCATTAACCATGCTAATAGTACTCCTAGTTATAATTACAGCCATTGATGCAATTAGTAACGAACTACGTCACCGTTTAGAATCTATGTGATAATTTTCCGATCATATCTAAAAAACTCTGAGTTAAAAAATATATAATCCAAGTACTGACGGATTTGATACTATGTCTCTTCTGAATCTGTTATTAAGAATTCCGACGTAATGCGATCGCTCCGTGCGACCCTCTTAGGGTCATCGCTTACAGCGGGTACTACCGCACTATCGCTTCGTGCAACCCCCTTGGGGTCATCGCATAATTAAAATAAATGTCCTGGGAATTAAATATGTATGACCTAGTACAAGATTGAGAAAAAGCTTTAAAATCAACCTACAAAAATTAAAGTGCTCGACTGAGGCTTATAACTTAACCATAATTATTTAAAGCGACTATACTATGGTTAATTTTTAATGTATCGAGTTAGAGAATTTGCTCCCGCTGATAAGAAAGTTTTGCTCAACCCATAGTGAAGTTGAAGTGGATTATACGCAACCAAACTAGAGTTAAAAAATCACCATAACCGAGAAAAAACTCTCATGAATCAACATATAGGTTCTTCTAGGCTTTTTTAACTATGCTTTAATGATTGCGCAAATTACATAATAATATTAGTCGAATATCGATCCCATAAATATCTAATATCCAACTTTTACTAAATCTAAATTTTCATCTACATTTTCCTGTAAAGACTGATCAGCATCTGGTAAACCAAAATGTCTATCCATTAAAGCATTAACTTCTTTAGCTTGAATTTTATTATAACGAGTTTTATCTGGCATTATTAAATTAGGTCCAGCTTTACATGTTTTCATACAGCCAGTACCTTTGATTGCAACTTGATCTTCCAAACCGCGATCGCTAATTGCTGCTTCCATTGCTTGACATAAAGCTTTACCACCACGCTTCATGCAGCTAGACTTCTGACACACTAATATTTTTGCTTGAGCTTTACCCTTAGTTGGATTGGCTTTTTCCTTGGTTAATTCTTCAGCTAAAGGTGGTATTAAGCTCTGTCCCGATACTATCCGTTCTGCTTTAAAAGTGACTTCATCAGTCTTAAACTTTGTCTTTTTAATCCCAAAAACTTGCAGATGAGTCCCTTTCGGTAAATTCCAGTTAAATGCTGCTCTCAAAGGCTTAGCTAATTTAATATAGCGTTCTCCAGAGGCTGTGTTCAATAATAAACCTTTGACTTTGTAACCATCTTTGATAATAAGTTCTTGAAAACTACCTTCTAGATAGAATTCCGAAGTTTGAGTTTTGTAAGACTTACCCATTTTCTATTTATCCCTCCGTTTCTTAACTTCTGTTTGATATTTGTATATCTGTACATATCTGTGTACATAGAAAATATTGAGACTATTGCAGTTCCCAACATCTTTCCAAACTCGAAATCAAACTTTGACGACCTTCATTAAGCGATCGCATAACGCTCCAGACTTGAATTGCTGCTCTGACATGGTTGATTTCTACTGTTAGTGGTTGATTTACTCCACACCAGCAGGGAATATCTAACTGTTGCAACCGTCGATAAACTTCCCATCGAGCAGCCAACTCTACATCTACATTTTGCTGTAATTTGACTTGTAAAATTGACGGTTCCAACATAACCTCCAAGTGAAATTTTATTTCATTAAGTATAAATATTCAAATCCGCCTTTTGAGCACCCATACATCAAAAAATCCCTAGTCCTTCCTTTTGGCGGTCGCAGTTAGTCTAGATAGCTAAAATTAGCTACATCGCCAGGAATTTAACTAAGTTTTCCTATATAGATACATCAATAAGAGATTTACAGCTAATAATTTACGCCCCTAAGTTAAGCATACATCAAGTGCAAACAATTCTCATTAGTTTTCAAAAAAATATATAAAAAACAGTAAATATACTCATCATTCTGCAAGCATAAAAGAAGCAAATGTATATCAGTTATCAATTCAGTAATTATCTGGGTAGAAGCACAAATCTAGAAGGATAAAGATTTAAGAAAAAATAAGGGAGGAAACGTAACCGTAGGATTGAATACACTTGAATTTGATACTCTATGAATTTTTACAGTTTGAAAATCCCTGAAATCACCCCTAAAGACAAATTTTATTTAATTTTGTGTACTCTATTTACGGAAAATCTCTATTCTTTGCTGAAATATTTATTGTCAGAAATACTTGTATGAGTTATAAACTCTCTCAATAATGGTAAATGAGTCATTACGACCGTAGGGAAGTAATCTCAAAACCTTATTTTTCCTTGCGAGTGCGTAAGTCCTAAACTAACAACTGATAACTGATAACTGATAACTGAAATGACACCAACTTTACTTGGACGCTGGCAAACTAGAATATTTTTACTTGCAACTGTAGGAGTTTTCATATCCATACCCTTCGCGATGGGTTTAACAGGTTTTCCTGGTGGAATGTCTTATTTTTCGGTATTATTTTATGTAGCTCTATTCGGTCTTATTTGGGATGTCGTCTACGACCAAATACAGAAGTCCCGTTGGGATAGAGACTGGCCTGCTGCTTATCAACTTTTTGCAGGTATTTGGGAACTGATAGTTATTTTATTTTTGGTTTTTCCTTTAAATGTGCCTGGTATTGGTGCTGGAAAATCAGTACCTGCAATTTTTGTACATTACTCCGTTGTGTGGATATCAACATTTATTGCGTCCCAAAGTTTAATGAGAATTCTTTTTGTACGCTGGCGTTTTTTTGGAGGTCAGTGGTTAGGTAATTGATATTCCTGCTTTTATGGTAATTCCAGCCTTGAGGTAAAGGGGAAAGTAGTCAGGACTTAGGGAAAAATCATATGAATGCGATCGCATAATATCATGTCGGGTCAAACAGTTATCATAACTGTGGAGGCTAGGTAATAAGCAAACCCTAAGTAGGTATGCAAAAAATTATTTGTGTCATTGCGAGGGATAGGGAAGCAATCTCAAATTATTGCGATTCCGTCGTTTCACTCCGTTCAACTCGCAATGACAAATGCACAATTAATTCTACCCAGGTACTTAATAACCGCTATCTTTTCAATAGGGTTATATAGTAACGAATGAAGGGAAATTGATATAATTCCCGTATTGAACAAGGGATGCTTTCTAATATAATTACCAGGGAATCTTACTCTCTCTCCACAGGCTTAAAATTCCCCCAGCAAGAGTGGTATTTAAAATTTTTTTGTGCTACTTTTCCCAATTGTTGCTTGGTTTTTACAACTACAGGATATTCACTTTATTGGCTTATCATACTATAAATCCTGCCTGGGATTCATCTCACCGCTAATCTTTGGTGTAGCGGGAGTCCTCTCGCAGAAGAGAGATAGAAATGTGTGAGTATATGTAAATTTTCAGCAATCTGACATCAGATTATCAGATAATCTTGCTATACAAAAATGCTGAGTGGGGTGTTTCAGCATGGATATGGAACAATTATTAATATGGCTGCAAGAGTGCACGATATTAAGTATTTTAGACACGGAAGCTTTGCAAACTGTAGCTCGAGCTATCCGGGAAGAAGTTATAAAGTCTCAAACAGAAATAGTTACAGAGGGTACTCATCCAGATACACTTTATATTCTTCGTGATGGTCAAATTGAAAGCAGTACTCAGAAAAATCCCACTTTATGTCGCGGTTTCTTACCTGGTGCTGTAATAAATTTACGAGAGTTACTTTTAGATGAAGTTGCACCTTGTAGTGTGACTACCTTAAGTGAATGCCATGTGTACACCATATCAGCAAAAAAGTTTCAAGACTTACTTAGTACATACCCAAAAATTAATCAAGCCTTTTCTCGCTCTTTAGTCAATGAATTAGCAGAGTTAAAATCCGCTCTTGATTACGAACAGGAACGTTCCCTAGCATTGAGACCATATTTAGTCACCAAAGTAAAACGGGGAGTTATTGGTAACAGTCGATATGCTGTGAAATTACGTTCTGAAATTCGAGAAGCAACAAATCATCGGGAACCAATATTAATCTTTGGCGAACCAGGACTAGATAAAGATAATATTGCCGCCTTAATTCACTATAGTTCATCACAACGACGAAAACTGATAATTCAGGTAAATTGTGCAATTCTCCAGATTAGCGGAGTAGATTTATTTGGTCGGTGGGGAGGAAAACCAGGTTTACTAGAATATTTAGGAGAAGGAACCTTAGTACTGAATAATATCCATGAAACCCCACCGGAATTAGTACCAAAGTTAGCGGAGTTATTGAAAAATAACACTTACACCCCCGTCAATAGAGATAAAGATATTCACACAGAACCCAGGATTAGTAATGCACGTATTTTAGTAGTTGCAGAAAAAACTTTACCATCCATTGCTCGCTGTATTAACAATAAAATAAAAGTCCCACCAGTACGAGTCCGTAAAGCTGATACTAACGCTCTGATAGAATATTACATCAGCCTTTACACCAAAGCCCGAGGAATCCCTAAACCGCAAATCACACCAGAAGCACTACGTCGTTTACAATCCTATGACTTTCCTGGAAACCTTAAAGAATTAAAATCTTTAGTTGAAAGAGCAATTGTACAAGCAGAAGATGCAAAAGAATTAACAGAAGAAATCTTCTGGTCTGCTGAAGCTAAGAAAAAACGCTTTCGAGTCAACTTATTAAACCTATATCCCTCCCTACGAAGATTTCTACGCAGTGATTGGTGGACAGATAGAATCAACTATGGTTTCACCCTTACCGCTTTCGCATTCATTGTTGCAGTATTATTTATCGGACCCCAAACCCGCGATCGCAATTTTGCTTTAAATCTATTTTGGTGTTGGTGGTGGTTGGGGTTTTTATGTTTATTTCCTTTTTTGGGTCGGATTTGGTGTGCTGTTTGTCCTTTCATGATTTACGGTGAAATAGCCCAAAAGTTATCTTTATGGTTGTTTCCTAGAAAGCTTCAACCTTGGAAGCGACAACAAGCAGAAAAATGGGGTGGTTGGTTTTTGTTTGTTATGTTTGCTTTGATTTTTCTGTGGGAAGAGTTATGGGATTTAGAAAATACTGCTTATTTATCAGCTTGGTTATTATTATTGATTACTTTTGGAGCGGTAATTTGCTCGGTAATTTTTGAAAGGAGGTTTTGGTGTCGTTATTTATGTCCCATTGGAGGGATGAATGGTTTATTTGCAAAGCTTTCGATGACGGAATTAAGAGCACAACAGGGTATCTGTTCAGCAACTTGTAATACTTATCAATGTTATAAGGGAGGTCCTCAAAAGGGGGAAGGGATGGAAACTAATGGTTGTCCTTTATATTCCCATCCAGCTCAGTTAGTAGATAATCGGGACTGTGTGCTTTGTATGACTTGTTTGAAAGCTTGTCCCCACCGCTCTGTAGAAGTTAATCTGCGTCCCCCTGGGATAGAATTGTGGACAAGTCACGAACCCCGGAGTTATGAGGTTGCGTTGTTATTTTTGCTGTTGGGTGGAGTATACCTGCATCGTTTACCAGAGTTACAGTTTTGGTTGGAATCAAGTTTGAATTTATTAAGTTTGAATTTATTAAGTTTAAATTTACCAAGTTTAAATCTATCAAACCTGAATTTACCAACTTTAAATCTCTCAAGTTTAAATCTATCAAGCTGGAATTTATCAAGTTTGAATTTATCAAGTTTTAATCTATCAAGCTCAAATTTACTAACTTTAAATCTCTCAAGCCTGAATTTACCAAGCTTAAATCTATCAAACCTGAATTTATCAACTTTAAATTTATCAAACCTGAATTTACCGACTTTAAATCTATCAAGTTTAAATCTATCAAGTTTAAATCTATCAAACCTGAATTTACCAAGTTTGAATCTATCAAGCCTGAATTTATCAAGCCTGAGTTTACCAACTTTAAATCTATCAAACCTGAATTTATCAAGTTTGAATCTATCAAGCTGGAATTTATCAAGCTTAAATTTATCAAGCCTGAGTTTACCAACTTTAAATCTATCAAGCCTGAGTTTACCAACTCTAAATATATCAAATCTGAACTTAGATTTAGATCAATTTGGACAACATCTGACACTTTCCCTAATAGCTTTAACAGTTCCATCCCTTATCCCTATAACCGCATATGGATTGATGAAACTAATTAATCAAAATCAAAAAACCCGTCCTTTTCTAGAACTTGCTTACGGTTACTTACCCCTAATCTTAGGAGGGAACATCGCTCACTACTTACGTTTAGGTTTATCAGAAGGTGGCAAAATATTACCAGTTACCTTCGCCACATTTGGTCTAAATGGAGAAAATCTTCCAGTATTAGCAGCTCATCCGGCAGTAATTGCATTTTTACAAGGTACAACCCTGATATTTTCAATATTGCTGAGTATAATTTTAACTCAGAAAATTGCTCGTCAAGCATTTAAAACCATGATTTTGCAACACATCGCAACCATAATCTTAGGATTGAGTATGTGGATGATAATTGTTTGAAAGATTTAGAAACAAAGGCAATCGTCTTGCCTTATATTTTGATTATTCTACGTCTCATTTAAACTATGTGTAAGTTTTTAAATACTCATTACTTATAAGATTTTAGATTCATAAATAATTTTTAAAAACCTTGTATAAATTGAATCTAAAACATTACTTATAGGAATTTATTATCTATAATGACTATTCGATAATCATGGTGGAAGAAAACATCAAACTTTGATATATAAACACATATATAAATCAAGATAAACTAAATCAAGATGGGAGCATCCACTTTTGGAAGATATACCATTTTTGTAAAATTTTACAGGAACCA